>Ga0302157_10003946_pt1 | contig 16426 bp, 12 predicted proteins | sample I_Bog_N3_3_FD_193502 | JGI IMG/M metagenome (GOLD analysis project Ga0302157, IMG submission 193502) | Peat permafrost microbial communities from Stordalen Mire near Abisko, Sweden - I_Bog_N3_3 | ecosystem: Environmental > Terrestrial > Soil > Wetlands > Peat | place: Sweden: Abisko, Stordalen...
CGCGCTGCGGCGGCTGGTGCAATTCACCCTCCAGGATGAACGGCGAGGCCGACATGAACCCGTAGAACGCCGTCGTCGTGCACGCCCCGCCCACCGCATAGCCGAGGAACCGCGACGAGCGCAGCAGCCGCACATAGCCTGTCAGCATCGACCGCCGCGACGATCCGGCCGGCGAGAACGTCTCCGGCATCATCAGCAGGCAGGCCAGCAGCGACGCGCCGCCGAACACCGCAAGCAGCACGAAGCTCGCCCGCCAGCCGAAATACGCCGTGAGGAACCCGCCGATCGCCGGCGCGAGCGCCGGCACCATCACCATCACCAGCGTCAGCAGCGCCAACCGGCCGGCCGCCTTGTCCGCCGTCGCCCCGTCGCGCACCGCGGCCCGCCCCAGCACCAACCCGGCACAGCCGCCGATCGATTGCAGGACGCGCGCGCCGATCAGCACCGCCGCGTTCGGCGCCAGCGCGGTGACGATGCTGGCCCCGGTGAACAGCGACAGCCCGGCCAGCAGCACCGGACGCCGGCCGAACCGGTCCGACACCGGCCCGTACAGCAACTGCCCGATCGCCAGCCCGATCAGATACAGCGTGATGGTCAACTGCGCCGTGCCGTTGGACATCCCCAGCGCCAGCGCGATGGCCGGCAGCGCCGGGATGATCACATGCATCCCCATCGTGCCGCAGGCGGTCATCGCGACCAGCAGCAGAAACGGCGCCCGCGCCCGTCCGCGCAGCAGCGGAGTGGTCAAAAATCGCATCATCTGTCCCGACAGTTGCCGTCAGCATGCCCGCCCGATACCGGAGCGGCAACCGCGGCACCATGGCACCGGCGCGAGACGCGATCAGGTCTCCGAGCCGGAAGCCGCGATGGCAGTCCAGCGCGACGCCTCCTGAGCGGCCTCCACCGCGTCCCGCAGCGAGTCCGCTTTCGGATCGGTGCGCCGGCGCCAGGGAAAATCCGCGGTGAACGCAGTCAGCCAGGCGATGGCGCCACCGGCCTGCTGCCACAGCGCACCGAATCGGTCCACGTACAGCGCCGCCTCATTGGGATTGCCGCGGGTGACGAAAGGCCCGCATCGCGGCACCAGCAGTTCGGTGCCACCCAGCATCGCTGATACGTACTCGTACCCGGCCGGCGAGAAACCGTTTCATGGCCGGACGGTCGGGCAGCGGCATCGCGGTTTGTGGCGTAGCCGCTGAAGCAGGATCAGGCTGCTTCGGCCGGATGTTTGAATCTGGCATCGCGCTTACCTTCTGCCGGCTTCTGGTCACACAGAGGGCGAAGATGGGTCAAGCGCCGCCGACCCGCAATGCCGCGCGGACTATGGGATGGTGCTGAAGGCTAGGGCGTTTCCACCCTGAGTGCAAACCCTCTAGCTTATTTTCGCGAGTAATTTCATCCCTCGCGTTTGGTTGGCGTGAGCCAAGCTCACCCAAACGCTGGTCAGCCTGAGGATCGCTCCGCGATTCGGGTCAGGCTGATATTGCTCTAATGGACGGTCACCGAAACCGGCGCTTCAAGCCCCGCGCAGAACGCCAGGCGCAGCCGCAGAACGTCAACAATATCATGCATCGTCGCGTAAACGCCGATTTCCGTCACCTCATCCCAGTGCACCTGGTCGATCCGGAACCCATACGTCTCCCGGCTGATCATGAAGCTCGGTCCCGCGGCATCCTCACCGTCCTCCGGCAACAGCACCATGGTCACGTCCTCGGCGCAAATGCCGTGCAGTTCCACCGTCCATTCCGGCGCCGCGTCAGCCATCGCCGCCTGCACGAGCGCAAATTCGCTGAGTCCGAGCGGCTGCACCCGCATGGTAAAGGCGAAATCCAGAGGCGTCTGAACGCCAGACCGTTTGATCGACATCACTTTCTCCACCGGACCGCAGCACCGGAAACTCGACGAACGCGGCATCCACGGGCAATGTTGTCGCATAGTGACGAGCGAAAAGAAAGTGTCTTTTACCGATTTTTGAATAAAAAATTAAACGGACTATCTCAATTATCGTCCTAACGTCGCGCCCCACGTGACGCCGCCGCGGCACGCCGCGCCAAGGTCAGCACTGCGTTGCGGCACAGCGCCTGATCCGGCCAGCCGGTCCGCTTGCAGCCGCGCTCCGCCTCGGCCAGCGCCGCCATCGCCGCGGTCAGAGTCGCGGCCGGCCACAACCCCAATGAGCGGGTGAAGGCGCCAACCTTCTGGTAGAACACAGGCGGCCGTACGCCCTTGACGGCATCCGGTGCCGTCAGCCCCTGCTCGTCCATTGCCAGCCGCGCGCGGTGCAGTTTCTGCAGATGCCCCAGCGCGGCCCGCAGCACCTGGACCGGCGCGGCGCCTTCCGCCACCGCGGCCTCGAGCGCGCGGTCGGCGGTCGCCACATCGCCGGTGGTCGCGGCGAACAGCGCATCGTCCAGTGACAGGCCGGCAAGGTCGCCGACGCAGGTCATCGCCGCATCGAGATCGACCCGTTTGCCAGGCCCGACATACAGCGCCAGCTTCTCCAGTTCCGCCCGTGTGGAGGCGCGGTCGGCACCCAGTTGCTGGGACAGCCAGGACAGCGCGTCCGGCTCGATGCCGACGGCGTTGGCGCGCAGCGTTTCGCGAATCGTTTCCTCCAGGGCGCGGCCTTCCTCCGGGTAGCAGCCGATCGCCGCGCCATCGGGGGCGACTTCGAGGGCTGTCCGCAGCTTGGACCGGGAGGCGAGGGTTGGGCCTTCGAGGACCACCAGCGCCGGCGCCTTGCCCTTCAGAATGGCCTGCACCGGGTCGGCGGCGGCATCGGTCACGTCGCGCACGCGGACCACGCGGCGGCCGCCGATCAGCGACAGGCCGGCGGCTTCATCCGGGAGGCGTTTAACGTCGTCGCGGGTCAGGTCAGTGACCAGGAACGGATCGTCGAGCGATCCCGCGACCGCCCGCACCAATGCCTCCGCCCGGTCGCGGATCATGCCGGCATCGTCGCCGTAGAGCAGCACCACCCGACAGTCGCCGGGGTCGCGCAGGAACGCCGCAACCCGCGCCGGCGGCAGTTTCATAACGCGGCAGAGGCCTGCTTGGAGGCCTGTTCGCGGAACCAGGATGCCAGTTGCACCGCGATCTGGCTGGCGATGTTCTCGGCGATGCGCTTCTGCTCCGCCTCGACCTCCAGGTCGGCGGCGAAATACTGCGAATCGAAAATGTTGACGCCGTCGATCGCCCGCGCGCTGCCGGTCAGCAGAACCGGGTGCTTGTCGGCCCGCCCGAGCAGGGTAAATGTCGCGGTGCCGGTCAGGCGGAGCCGTGTGGCGATGTTGTTCTGCTCGACCGCAACGCCCTCGCCGGCGATGGAAAATGCGACTTGCAGGTCGTAAGTGGCCGGCGTGCCCGAATCGTCGCCGAAGCGTTCCTGCAGGGCCTGGCGGAGCAACTGGCCGGGCCGCTCCGGGATGATGTTGACAAAGACCGACGACAGTTCCCGCTGCGCCGGGCCGGCCTTGCCCGCCGCGGTCGGCATATACACCGGGTGGAAGCCGCAGCCGGCAAGCGCCAGGGCGAGGCCGGCGCTGAGGCAGCGGCGCAGCATCATCCCGCCACCACGAAGTTGACGATGCGGTTCGGGACATGCACGCGTTTGACGATGCGCTTGCCGTCCAGCGCCTTCGCCACGTTCGGATCCGCTTCGGCCGCCGCCAGCACGGCATCGGCCGGGGCGTTCGGCGCGACTTCGATGGTGCCGCGCAGCTTGCCGCCGACCTGCACCGCGATGGTGACGCTGTCGGCGACGAGCAGCGCCGGATCGGCCTCGGGCCAGGTCAGTTCGGCGACAAGGTGGCCGCTGTCGGGGTAGAGGCGGAGGTAAATTTCCTCGGCGAGATGCGGCATCATCGGGCTGCTGAGGCGGGCGAGGGTTTCGACTGCTTCGCGGCGGGCCCAGGCGAGACCGGATTCAGGGGCGGCGCGTTCGGCCTCGGTGATCGCGTTGGCGAGTTCGTAGAGGCGGGCGACCGCGACATTGAATGCAAAACTGTCCAGCGCCTCGGTCACCGCGGCGATGCAGCGATGGGTGGCGCGGCGCAGCGTGCGGCCGGCGGGGCCGAAGCTGTCCGGCGGGATTTCGGCGCGCGCGCCGTCCAGCGCTTCGGCGAGACGGAAGATGCGCTGAGTGAAGCGGTAGGCGCCGGCGGCGCCGGATTCCGTCCACTCCATGTCGCGGTCGGGGGGGTTGTCGGACAGGATGAACCAGCGAGCGGTGTCGGCGCCGTAACGGTCGATGATGGCGCCGGGATCGATGGTGTTGCGGCGGGATTTGCTCATCGCCTCGACACGGCCGACGATAACGGGCTCGCCGGTGTCGCGATGGACGGCAGTGCCGTCGGGCCGCTTTTCCACCTCCTCCGGGTAAAGCCAGTGGCCGTTGGGGCCAGCCGCGCTGCGGTAGGATTCGTGGTTCACCATGCCCTGGGTGAACAGGCCGGCGAACGGCTCCTCGACCGAGATATAGCCGGCGTCCTTCATCGCCCGGGTGAAGAAGCGCGCATAGAGCAAATGCAGGATCGCATGTTCGATGCCGCCGATATACTGGTCGACCGGCATCCAGTGATCGACCGCTGCCTTCACCATGGGGATGCCGGCGGTGGGCGAGCAAAAGCGGGCGAAGTACCAGGCGCTGTCAACGAACACGTCGAACGTGTCGGTCTCCCGCCGGGCTGCGCCGCCGCAAGCCGGGCAGGTGACGTGTTTCCAGGTCGGGTGATGATCCAGCGGATTGCCGGGCCGGTCGAACGTCACATCGTCCGGCAGGCGTACCGGAAGCTGATCGTCCGGCACCGGCACAACACCGCATGTCGAACAGTGGATGATCGGGATCGGACAGCCCCAGTAGCGCTGCCGGGACACGCCCCAGTCGCGCAGCCGCCAGTTCGTCAGGCCCTGGCCGATTCCCTGCTGCTCCAGCCGTCCGATCGCGGCTCGTTTGGCGGCATCGACGTCCAGCCCGTTCAGGAAGCCGGAGTTGAACGCGGTTCCCGGCCCGACATAAGCCTCATTCCCGATGGCGAAACTGGCCGGATCGGCGTTCGGCGGCAGCACCACGGGGGTTACGTCCAGGTTGTATTTGCGGGCGAATTCAAGGTCGCGCTGGTCGTGCGCCGGGCAGCCGAAGATCGCGCCGGTGCCGTATTCCATCAGCACGAAGTTAGCGATCCAGACCGGGTAGGTAGCGCCCTCGATGAACGGGTGGGCGACACGCAGGCCGGTGTCGTAGCCAAGTTTCTCGCCGGTCTCGATGGTGGTTTCCGAGGTGCCGCGGCTGCGGCAGTCGGCGACGAATTTTTCTGCAACCGGGTCGCCCGCGGCGGTTGCGGCGGCCAGGGGATGTTCCGGCGCGATGGCCAGGAACGACATTCCGTACAGGGTATCGGGGCGGGTGGTGTAGACCTCGACGGTATCGGTGCCGCCGGCGCTGCCGGTGTTGACCAGGGTGAACGCGAGTCGGGCGCCCTCGCTGCGGCCGATCCAGTTGGCCTGCATCAGCCGCACCCGTTCCGGCCAGCGGTCGAGTTGGCCCAGCGCATCCAGCAGTTGCGGCGCGTATTTGGTGATGCGGAGAAACCACTGGCTGAGCTGCCGCTTTTCCACCGGCGCCCCGGAGCGCCAGCCTTTGCCGTCGATCACCTGCTCGTTTGCCAACACGGTGCCGTCCACGGGGTCCCAGTTGACCCAGCTTTCCTTGCGCTCCACGAGGCCGGCGCGCAGGAAATCGAGGAACAGTTTCTGCTGGTGGCGGTAGTATTCGGGCTGGCAGGTGGCGAACTCGCGCTCCCACTCCAGCGACAGACCCATGCGCTGGAGTTCGGCCTTCATGGCGGCGATGTTCTGGTAGGTCCATTTTGCCGGATGGACGCCGCGCTCGCGCGCCGCGTTTTCTGCGGGCAGGCCGAACGCGTCCCAGCCCATCGGATGCATCACCGAAAAGCCGCGGGCGCGCTTGTAGCGGGCGACGACATCACCGAGCGTGTAGTTGCGCACGTGGCCCATGTGGATTTTCCCCGACGGGTAGGGGAACATCTCCAGCACGTAGTATTTTGGCTTGCCGTCGGTGGGGACGTCTTCCACGCGGAAGCATGCCCGGTCTGCCCAGGCCTGCTGCCATTTCGGTTCGGCGGCGGCGAAGTCGTAGCGCGGGCCGGAGTCGGGTGCCGCCGGCTCCTGCCGTGGCGCGGTTACGGTCGTGTCCTGCATGCCGGGATGTATCGTTCGGAGACGCGGGTTGCGCAAGTATTATGGCGGCGGGAGCCGGTTCAGGAGCGTGGGGATGTCATCCTGGAGCAGGTGATCGAGAGTGAACGGATTGGCGGATAGGACGCGGGCCGAGGGATCGACGGTGCTAACCACCTCCGCTGCGGTGGCAACCAAGGCGGCGACGTCGACCCGTTGACGCGTCGAGGGGCAAAACCGCCGCCGCGCCTCAGCCTGAAAACCGACGATCTCACAGCGCCACTGGCGATGGTTTGGATCGTCGGGCCACGCGTAAAGCTTCAGCAGATGGATGACCGCGCGTTGCAGGTATTCTTCCAGCGAGTGAAGCTCGGACCGACCGACGCTTTCAATCTCCTCGGCGACGTTGGTCCAGTCCACGCCGTTCACCTCCTCCCCGCTTCCGAGGCGGCGGAGCAGGTCGGCCTGATACTGCGACCAGGCCAGGACATCGCGTTCGTAGAGACCGTCCGGCATGGACCGGATTATAGCGCTCAGGGCGGTCCCGGTCAGCATGCGCGCGCCCGGCGGCTCAAACAGCGGCGGCAGGCGGGGGCCAATGGGCGCATCGGAACGGGGTCATCGCTCACGCCGCCTCGCCGCGCCGCATCACCACCATGTCCGCGCCCAGCGCGACGAACGCCAGCGCCTCCTTCTCCGAGCCGATCTCGCGCACCAACACCTTCGCCCGCCGGCTCTGCAAGGAGCTGAACAGATCCCGCAACTCTGCCGGCGGCACCGCGGCACAAACCGCCGCCGGCAGCACCACGATCGGATTATAGCCGTTCGCCAAATCGAGGCTCGGCAGATCCGCCAGATCCTCAATGTGATGCCCGACCCCGCGGCAGAACGGCCGCAGCCGGTTCACGCACTCCTGCACGCGCGACCGCGGCACCCCATTGGACAGCCCCGCCAGCAGCAGCACCAGCCGGGTCGTCAGGCGCCCGTCGATCCGCGCGCACAGCGTCAGGAACCGCTCCGCCGTCGCCTTCGTCGCGAACAGATCGAACCCGATCGTGACCAGCAGCGGTTCGGTGTCGCCGCGCGCCATACTGCTCACCGCATGCTGGGCGGCGAGGCCGAGCAGCATCCCGTCCAGGTCGAAATCCTTCGCCTCGGCGTGCGGCAGGGCGCCCAGCGCACTGATGATCTCGCGTTCCAGCCGGAATGGCACCAGCACCTGCGAGGCGACACTCTGCGGCGGCGCCCGCCCGAACACCCGCTGGACATCGCACGCCGCACGCGCCGGCGCATCCCGCAGCGTCTGCCGCGCCTGCCATTCCACGCGGCCGATCTGCCGGTCGAGCCCGTCCAGCAGCACCGCCTGCAACGCCAGGCCGGCCTCATTCTGATCGGGAAACCGCACCACGGCAGCGACTGACCGCACCGCCGCATGGTCCGGACTGTCGCCCTGACCGATCATCCGGCTTCGAATCTCCCGTCCCATCACCGCGGTCCGGTATGACGCATCGGCCTCGCTCAACGCCCCGAAGCCGATCAGGAAACTGCTGTCGCCGATCCGCCAGCATGTCTCCTCGGGCCCGCAGCCGCGCCGGATCACCGCCTCGGCCGCCGTCATCGCCCGTTCGGTTGCCGCCGCCCAGCGGTCGCCCAGTGCCGCGCGCGCCGCCTCCAGCCCGACCAGCCTGATCCGGCCGACACTCTCGCTGCGCTGCGCCGTGGATTCGTCCACCGTCGGCCGCAGCGTCAGAATCCGGAACGTCTTCGCCTCGCCCGTCGTCGCCACCACCGACGTCACCTCCGCCGGCACCTCCGACCCGTCATCGCGCACCGCCGTCACCGCAAAGCGCGCGTCGCACCCGTCCGCCGCCTGCAGCGCGATCGCCGCCTGCAGCGCGGCATGCGAGCCCGGCGCCACCAGGTCCAGCGACGGCCGCCCGACCAGGCCGTTCGGCCGGTAGCCGAGCACCCGGTCCAGATGCCGGTTGGTCATCATGATCCGCCCGGTCGCATTGACGATCGCCACCGCGATATCGACCGCGCTGAACACCTTGGCGAGCAGCAACTGAACCGAATCGCGCACCTGGCGGGCCTGCACCGACGTGGTGATGTCGCGCCCCAGTATGACGAAGCACGCCCGCCCCGCCATCCGGGTCGGCGCCGGCATCAGGTGCATCCCCAGCGTGAAACTGTCGCCGCCGTCGCGGCTGCAGCGCAGTTCCGCTCGCAGCGAATCGCCGGCGCGGACCGCCGCCAGCAGCGACTCGGCCTCATGCCCGACGGGAAACAACTCCGCCACCGGCCGGCCCACCAGATGGTGGTCGGAGAACCCGGACACCCGGTGAAACGCATCATTGGCGGCGATGATCACCGCCTCGGCCGCATCGTCCTGCTCCAGCAGCAGCACGACATCGTCGGAGTTGCTCATGGCCTGATAGGTCAGCAGCGCGGTTTCCCGCCAGGCGAGTGGATGGCGCGGACTGACGGACGGAGCGGCAGGTCGAAGGGCGATACGGATGACTCCCGGATGACAGGGCAGCCGGTCTCCTCGCAGCGGAAGCGCGCCGGCCTGATCCAGCCTAGACGGGAAATGGTTAATAAAAGCTTAGGCGGCAGGACGCTGTGTGGTTTTCGCGCGGGGTTGGCACCGGGCGCGCCGCAACGAACGCGGGCGCCCGGCCTACCGCAATGCCGCCCAGACCGCCGCCGGCGTGAGCGGCATCTGCAGTCGCGCCGCGCCATCGGCATGGCCGCTGCGCACCAGCGCATCCACCACCGCGTTCACCACGGCCGGAGTCGCGCCGATCGTGCCCAGTTCGCCGACGCCCTTCACCCCCAGCGGGTTGTTCCGGCATGGGATCGACTGGTCGAGACGATGGACGAAGTCACAGGCGAGAATATTCGCCCGCGGCATGAAGTAGTCCATCATGCTGGCGGTCATCGCCTGGCCGGAGTCCGGATCGTACATCATGTGCTCACCCAGCGCCTGACCGATGCCCTGCACCGCCCCGCCGTCCAACTGGCCGCGCACGATCATCGGATTGACCACCCGCCCGACATCGTTGACCGACGTGTAAGAAACGATCTCGACCGCGCCGGTGTCCGGATCGACCTCGACCTCGGCGACATGCGCGCCGTTCGGCCAGCTTGGGCCGTTCACCGTGCTGGTCGAGTCGACGTAGATACGCCGGTCGGGCTGGCGGCCGGCCAGTTCGAACAGGCCGATGCCGCGGTCAGTGCCGGCGATACGGAACATGCCTTCGGCATACTCGATGTCCGCCGCGGCGGCTTCCAGTTCCTCGGCGGCGAGGTCCCGCCCGTTCGCCACCGCCTTTTCCGATGCGTGATGGATCGCCGACCCGGCGGTGAACAGCGAGCGAGACCCGGCGCTGCCGAAGCCCGACCCGCGGTCGGAATCGCCCATCACCAGGCGGATTTTGTCGATCGGCACGCCGAACACATCGACCACAAGCTGCGCGTAGGAGGTTTCGATCCCCTGCCCCATGCGCATCGTCGTGGCATAGACCTCGATTTCGCCGTCGCCCGAGACCGCAACGGTGACGCGTTCCTCGAACACGTTGGCGCCGGTCCATTCCAGGAATGAGGCCAGGCCACGCCCGCGCAGCATTCCGCGCGTTCGGGATCCGGCCTCGCGGGCGGCGAAGTCGTCCCACTTCGCCAGCGCCAGCCCCTGTTCGAGGATGGATGGAAAATTGCCGCTGTCGTAAACCTGCCCCATCGCGTTGGTGTACGGCATCTGTCCGGGCGCGATCAGGTTGCGGCGGCGGATTTCGGCCGGATCGAGGCCGGTCTGCTGCGCCGCGGCATCGAACAGCCGCTCGATCAGGTAGATCGCTTCGGGACGGCCGGCGCCACGGTAGGCCGAGGTCGGCGCGGTGTGGGTCAGCACCGCCTGGAGGTCGAAGTCGATCGTGCGGATGTCGTAAATGCTGGTAGAGACCCAGGGGCCGATCATCAACTGGATGATGATCCCGACGGTCGACGCATAGGCGCCGGTGTTGGCCAGCGAACGCACGCGATAGGCCAGCACCTTGCCGTCCGCGTCCAGCGCGAGTTCGGCGTGGCTTTCGACATCGCGGCCATGGGTCGCCGACAGGAACTCCTCGATCCGCGACGGTGTCCACTTGACCGGCCGGCCAAGCTGGCGTGCGGCATAGGCCACGACAATATCTTCCGGGTACAGCCCGCCCTTCATGCCGAAGCCGCCGCCGACATCGCCGACCAGGACGCGGACCTGTTCAGCGGGCAGACCGAGCGCGTCGCACAGCGCGTCTCGCGCGCCGGATGGCATCTGGCTGGACACACGCATAGTCAGACGCCCGGTCCCGGGGTCCGGGCTGGCGAGCGAGCCGCGCGGTTCCATCGAGGCCGGCGACAGCCGCTGGTTCACCAGGTCGAGCGTCACGACATGTTCCGCGATGGCAAACGCGGCTTCGGTCGCCAACGCATCGCCGTGCTTCATCTGCGCCGCGATATTGCCGCTCGCCTGCGGCCAGACCAGTGGCGCGCCGGCTTCGGTCGCCGGCCGCAGCCCGGTCACCGCGGGCAGTTCGTCGTATTCGACCAGCACGGCTTCGAGCGCGTCTTTCGCCTGCTCCGGCGTTTCTGCGACGATAGCAACGACTTGCTCGCCGACGAAGCGCACGGTTTCGTGCGCCAGCGCGTGGCGCGGCGGGGTGGCGCCGGGCGAGCCGTCCGGGCGCTGGAAGATCGGCGCCAGGGCCGGCGGCTTGACGCCGGCGGCGATCAGATCGGCCCCGGTCAGCACCGCGAGCACCCCGGGCATGGCCCGCGCCGCTTCGGTGTCGATCGAAACGATCCGGGCGTGGGCGTAGGGCGAGCGGAGGAAACTGACCGCGGTGACGCCTGGCGGCGCGAAATCGTCGGTGAACTGGCCGGTGCCGGCCAGCAGGCTGGCGTCCTCGATCCGCCGCACCTCGCGCCCGCTGCCGTAGCGCGCGATCGCCGATTGGTCGTTCATTCGATCTCCGTGGATAGTGGCTCGTATGCTGATTTGGACTGACTGAGCGGCGCCGCAACCCCGAAAGCCGGGCGGCGGCAAGCGCCGCGCCGCGGATACCGGTCAAAAGTCCGGTTGCGGACCGCCTGGTGAGGCCGGTCCGGTCAATCCTGCGGTCAGACCCGCTGGCCGCCGTCGATATGCACCTCGGACCCGCTGATGTACAGCGCCTGGTTCGAGCACAGGAAGAACAGCAGATCGGCCACCTCGTTCGGCTTGCCCAGGCGCCGCATCGGGATTTCCCGCTGCACGATCTCCTCGGTCCCCGGCGACAGGATCGCGGTATCGATCTCCCCGGGGGAGACCGCGTTCACCCGCACGCCGTAGCGTCCGAGGTCGTTCGCCATTTCCCGCGTCAGGGCGGCGAGGCCGGCTTTCGAGGTCGCATAGGCCGCGCTGGCGAACGGATGCACGCGGGACCCTACGATCGAGGTCATGTTGACGATGCTGCCCTTGGACTCGATCAGGAAATCAGAAAATCCCTGTGCAAGGAGGATGGCGGAGAAGAAATTCACGTTGAAGATGTGCAGCCAGTCCCGGTAGGCCATCTCCAGGCTGGTGATCTTGCGCCCGTCGGCGTGCTTGGGGGAGATCGCCGCGTTGTTGATCAGCGCATCCAGCCGGCCGCCGGCGATCCGCTTCAGTTCCGGCAGCGCATCGCGCACCACATCGACGTCCGACAGGTCGAGCTGGATGTGATTGCGTTCGCCGCCCGGCCAGGGGCAGCGCGGGTCGAACGCCTGGCGCGAGATCGTCAGCACCCGCCATCCTTCACTGCTGAAGCGCTTGACGGTGGCATGACCGATGCCGCGGCTGGCACCGGTCAACAGCAGAACAGGTTCCTGGGCAGCCGACATGATCCAATCCTCCGCGTTTCGTGAACAAATGATCGACCCGGCGCCCTGCCCCCGCCGTTCGCTGCATCGTGCGGCGGACGAAAGGGGCGAGCAGGCCACCCAAACCAAAGAACCAGTATCGCCAATCTGAGGTTTGCCTGACAGAGCATACACCAGATTCGACACACTAGCGAAGGGCCACCGGCCTCGAAATAGCCGGAGACCATGAAACTTAGGACCAAAACGCCCCGCCGCGCCATGGCCGTATCGCGGATGCAACCGCGTTCTGCACACCAGGGTCAGCATGACCCTTGCCCCGCCGGTCATTCCTGTCAGACGATGGGAGCCTGAACCGCCCGGTCGCCGCTGTGACCGGCCGTCACGCCCCCCCCTGGTTGGGATGACACTGAATGACGCCTGTGTTTCCTGTGCCCACTCTTGACCATGTCGTGGTCAATGCCCGCGATCGCATCGACGACGCCGCCGACACGTACCGGCGCCTGGGCTTCACCCTGACCCCGCGCGGCTATCACACGCTGGGCTCGATGAACCACCTCGCGATGTTCGGCACCGACTACCTCGAACTGATCGCCGCCCGGCCCGGTGACGACGCAAGGCCCGAGATCATGGCCGCGCCGATCGGGCTCAACGGCCTGGTGTTCGCCAGCGAGGACGCCACCGCCACGTATGAGGCCTTGCGCCGCAACGCCGTGCCGATCGACCCGCCGCGCAAATTCTCCCGGCCCGTCGCTTTCAGCCGCGCCGCGTCGCTGCCCGCCGCCGAAGCCGGCGCCGACCTGACCACCGACACCGAACCGGTCACCGAAACCCGTGACGCGGTGTTCCGCACCACCACCCTGCCGCTCGCCGGCACGCCTGCCGGACGGTTCTATTTCTGCCAGCACCTGACCCGCGACCTGGTGTGGCGCGACGAATGGCGGCATCACCCGAACGGCGCCATCGGCGTCGCCCGCGCGGTGATCGCCGCCGAACAGCCCAACGTCCTTGGCGCGCTGTTCGCCCGCATGTTCGGTCCCGCCGCGGTCCGTCCCGCGGACGACGGCTGCAGCCTCAGCCTCGGGATGGCGCGCTTCGACGTCGTCACGCCGACGGCGCTGTGGGAGATGTTCGGCCAGGCCGCCCCCGACAGCCGCGGCCGCCGCGACTACATGGCGGCGCTGACCATCCGCACCCTCTCGCTCGACGCTGTGGAAACCGCCCTTGAGGCCGGCGGCATCCGCGGCTGGGACCGCATCGGCACCAGCGTCCTTGTCCCCGCGCGGGAAGCCTTCGGCGTCACCATCGAATTCAGCGTCTGACGGTCCGCCCACCGTCCCGACGATCTGCCCTCCCGGGTATGACAAGCCGGACCGCCGGTAACGTTTGATTCATCTGTTGATGGCAATCCTGGGCGGGTGAAAACCCCGCCGCATTCGCAGGTCGACGCCCACCATCCGATGACGTTCGTCAGCCGTGGCGTGGCCGCACCCTTTACCACCCCCCTGCTGGCCGGCAACCGGCTGCGCTGCTCCCACCGCGACGGCGTCGAGATCGTCGTCCCCAACCCCTCGGGCAGCCGCGGCGTTTATGTGCTGCACTGGCCCGGCGTGCGGGCGCTGTGCAGCCCCACCGTGCACGACACGCTGCTGTTCCAGCGGTGCAGCCGCCTGACCACCATTGCCCCGTCCCGCATCCGCGCCACCGCACTCGGCGTCGCTCGCCAAGGCTACGCCGGACGCGACGCCGCCGCCGCCGCCGAGGCGGTGATCGCGCACGACCGCAGCCAGGCCCTGCTGACGCACTTTCTGCTCGTCTCGGCGCTGGTGGAGCAGTTCGATCCCACCGGCCGGACCGCCACCGGCGCCGCCGCCGCAACACCGCAACGGCGGGGCGATCTGGATCGCCGCGCCGGTGCCGTGCTGCACCGGATCGCCCCCAGCCTGGGCCGCCCGCCGCCCAGCCTCGCCGCCGCCCTGACCGCACTGGGCACCCTGTTCGCCCCGATCGGCGTGCCCGGCGGCGACCGCGACGCCCGCATCCCCCGCCTGCTGCGCTACCTCGACGACGCGCAGTCCGGCCTCGCCGCCTGGCTCGCCGCCGACCCGGCGAACGACATCGGCGGCCTCGGCCAGGCCGTCGCCGCCGCCCTCAAACGCGCCTGCGAAAGCGGCACCGCCGCCCTCGAACGCACCCGCTCCCTGCTCGCCGACCCGCCGGCGCTGCTGCGGCGTTGGGTGCGCGACCGCGACGAGATCCTCGCCCACGCCGCCCGCTGCGACTGGCTGCTGGACGGCTGGGAGCGGATCGGCCTGCTGTGGAGCGCCGCCACCACCACGGCGATGCGCCGAGCCACCCTGCTGGAAATGGCGCCGCTGGTTCCGGTGCTGCCGCGCGAGGTCACAAACTGGGCCGACCTGGCGGTCCCAGCCGAGGCGATGCAGCAGACCTGCCGAGTCACCAGCCACCAGGACGGCTGGCGCAACGGCGGCTCCGCGTTCGGCCTGATCGAGCGCAACGAACGCCTGATTGCGCTGTCCGCCCGCATCGCGCTGCCGGTGCCGAACGCCGCGGAGAACCGTGCGGCATGACCGGCCATCACGATACATCGCTGGACGCCCTGAGCCGAGCGGTGAGCGAGGCCGCCGACCCGCAGGTGATGCGGATCGTCGCCGCGGTGGATGCGCTGGCCCAGCGCGGCCCCGCCGATGCGCTGATCGAGCCGCTGCGCCAGCGCCTGACCGCACTCCGCCCGCCCCGCCCGCTGCGCTTCGGCCGGCTGCTGTTCCAGCCGCTCGACATGGTGATCGTGCCCGCCCAACGCTGGCGCGCCGACCAGCCGGCGATCCCGCGCAGCGCCCTGATGCCGCTCACCAAGGCCGTCCGCCAGGCCATGGGGGCCGACACCGAGACCTTCGACGCCCAGGTGTTCGGCCACACCACCGCCGATACCGCCCTGATCTCCCGGCTCGGGCGCTCGCTGTGGCCGGCTGCCGCGTCGATCCTGGCCGACATGAAGCTGCCGAAGACCTGGCGTTCGACCCGCCTTGACGAGCGTCACTTCCGCCCGCTCGCTGATCTCATCGCCGTCCTGCTGGCCGAGGCCGTCGCCATCGACACCCTGCACGCCGAAGCCGCCACCGGCATGCTGCCGCCCCGCCAGGAGGCGATCGCCGCCACCCTCAACCGCGTTGCCTGCCTGAACGATCACGCGCTGCCGATGCTCATCGCCATCCTGCTCGACCGCCTGCCGGAAGCCTGCGATCTGCTGCCGCGAACGAGCCGGGGCAGCGCAGCGGTGGCCATCCGCGCCGCCATGGAACCCGCGGCGGAGCTGTTGCTGCTGCAGTTCGACCAGGATGACAGCATCGACACCCGCATCGCCATCGGCTCCCTGGCCGACGCCGGCGCCGCCGCGGGGCGCATGATCACGCTGCTGAAACACCTTGAAAGCGGCAGCGGCGGAGCCCAGCGGCGTGATCGCATCCGCGCCGACCTTCAGCATCTCGATGCCGCCTGTCAGGCCCGCTTCACCGCCGGCGTGCAGGATGAGCTGCTGACCCGGCTGCAGGCGCCACTGACTGCCGACGCCGACATGCAGGCTCTGGAAGCCGTCGCCCGCGGCCTGCGCGTGCTGGAAACCGAGGCCCGCGGCATCGGCGGCGGCGCCACCTACGACCGCCTGCTGCAGCAGGCTGCCCGGGCCGTCCGCGACGAAACAATGCAGCAACGTCTGTCGCCGGCCGACCGGACGCGCCTGATCGAGATCCTCAGCGGCCCCGACGCCGCGCTGGCCATGCTGCTTCAGCCGTCCTGAACGGCCCGCCGCTCATGCGGGAAAATCGGTGCCCACTCAAAAATTTTCTCAGGGAATCGCAAATTCTTTGCCTGATTAATCTTTTTTTAACCGAGACATGGGAGTTTCCGTTTTGTTTTAGTCTATCACGAAGTCGATTACACAAGGTGGTTTGTAGGTGAGCGCAGTCAACATACCACAACAGCAACATACGAAAATAGGACAAACCACGGTCCGTTGAGAGATTTTAGGCGATTCGTATCATCGGATCCGGGCGCCATGACAGTCGTCTGACACGTCATGGAGGATGAAATGCAGGCACATTTGAAACCAACTGCGGCTGAGAAACATCTGCTGCGACGGCATGCACATCTATCCGGTCACTGGCCGCCGATTGGTCGTGCCGGCAAGCCTTGCCGGCTGGCTGCCCGGACCGTTGCTCGATCGGCCCTGCTCAGACGGATGCCACGCATCCGCGACGGCGCCGGCAAGCCCGGGCGCCGTGCCTGGCGGACTGTGCCACGACGATGAACCGAAAAATCATTGGTCTGATCTCGGCCA
>Ga0302157_10003950_pt1 | contig 16422 bp, 16 predicted proteins | sample I_Bog_N3_3_FD_193502 | JGI IMG/M metagenome (GOLD analysis project Ga0302157, IMG submission 193502) | Peat permafrost microbial communities from Stordalen Mire near Abisko, Sweden - I_Bog_N3_3 | ecosystem: Environmental > Terrestrial > Soil > Wetlands > Peat | place: Sweden: Abisko, Stordalen...
TTCGATCTGCTCAAGTCCCGGCGCGAATCCAAGGTCGACAACGTCGCGATCGTCCGCATCGAGCAACTCTATCCGTTTCCGTCGGACGAGTACGAGGCGATCATCCGCAAGTATTCGCACGCCCGCGAAGTCGTGTGGTGCCAGGAGGAGCCGCAAAACCAGGGTGGCTGGTACCAGATACGACATAGGCTGCAGGCGAAGCTCGATGCGCGGCACGAACTGCTCTATGCCGGCCGCGCCGGCGCGGCCGCGCCCGCAACCGGCATCTCGGCGCTGCACGAACAGCAACAGAAGAACCTCGTGAGCGCCGCGCTCCAGGGCGTTCCGCCCGAAGAGACCTCCAGACACACGATGCGGCTCCCGGCCCATACTAGGACAGGTTCATGACCATCGAAGTTCGCGTTCCTCAGCTGCCGGAATCGGTGGCTGATGCCACCCTCGTTGCGTGGCACAAGAAGGCCGGCGATTTTGTCGCGCGCGATGAGAATCTCGTCGATCTCGAGACCGACAAGGTCGTGCTCGAGGTGCCTGCGCCGGCCGCGGGCATCCTCCAGGAGATTCGTTTGGGTGACGGGACGACGGTGACCAGCGGTCAGGTGCTCGCGATCATCGAACCGTCCGCCGCCGGTGCGGCCCCTCAGGCCTCCGCCGCAGCGGCGCCCGGCGCCGCTGCGGCGGCGAGCCCTGCCGCGGGCGGCGGCGGTAAATTGAGTCCCGCCGCGAAGCGCGTGGTCGCCGAGAACCACATCGATGCCGGTGCGGTGCCCGGCAGCGGTCGCGACGGCCGGGTGTCGAAGGCCGATGTGGTCACGCATCTTGCTGCGCAGGATGCATCGCCGGCGGCAAAAGCGCCGCCCCAGGCGGCGCCTCCGGCGGCAAAGTCTCCGACGCCGCCCGCGCCCCCGAGCGCGGCACGCGGTGCGCGCGGCGAGCAGCGTGTCCCGATGACGCGTCTGCGGGCACGCATCGCCGAGCGCATGGTCCAGGCACAGTCGACGCAAGCGCTGCTGACGTCGTTCAACGAGGTCGACCTCAAGGCCGTCAATGAGCTGCGCTCGCGCTACAAGGATGCGTTCGAAAAGCAGCATGGCGCCAAGCTCGGCTTCATGTCCTTCTTCACCAAGGCGTGCGCGGTGGCACTGAAGAAATTTCCGTCGGTCAACGCGTCGGTCGAGGGCAACGACATCGTCTATCACGAGTTCTTCGACATCGGCGTCGCGGTTTCGACCGATCGCGGGCTGATCGTGCCGGTGCTCCGGGACGCCGATCAACTCGACTTCGCGGACATCGAGAAATCCATCGCGGCGTTCGCCGCGCGCGCGCGCGCCGGATCGATCACGATCGAGGAGCTCACGGGCGGAACGTTCACGATCACGAACGGCGGCGTGTTCGGCTCGCTGCTATCGACGCCGATCGTCAATGCGCCGCAAAGCGCCATCCTCGGCATGCACAAGATCCAGGATCGGCCCGTGGTCGTCGACGGCCAGATCGTGATCCGACCGATGATGTATCTCGCCCTGACCTACGACCACCGGATCATCGACGGGCGTGAGGCGGTGCAATTCCTCGTGACCGTCAAACAGTGCCTCGAGGATCCGGCGCGCATGGTGCTCGGCCTATGAGCGACCAATTCGACGTGATCGTGATCGGTGCCGGACCTGCGGGCTATCCGGCTGCGATTCGCGCCGCGCAGAACAAGCTCAAGGTCGCCTGCGTCGACGAATGGAAGAATTTCGACGGCACTTATGCGTTCGGCGGCACCTGCTTGAACGCCGGATGCATTCCTTCGAAGGCACTGCTCGAGTCGACCGAATTGTTCCATCGCGCCCAGCACGAATTTGCGGTTCACGGCATTCGCGTCGGTGAGGTCGGCCTCGATCTCGCGGCCATGCAGAAGCGACGCGCCGGAATCGTCAAAGCCATGACCGGCGGCATCACGGCATTGTTCAAGAGCAACGGCGTCACGGGCATCGTGGGGCACGGCCGGCTGCTCGCGGGCAATCGCGTCGAGGTGACCGCCCCGGACGGTTCGAAGACCGTGCTCGGCGCCAAAGACGTCGTGCTCGCGTCGGGCTCGACGCCGATCCGGCTGCCGTTCGCGGCGCATGACGGCAAACGGATCGTTGATTCCTGGAACGCGCTCGAGTTCGACGCCGTGCCCAAGCGGCTCGGGGTCATCGGTGCGGGCGTCATCGGGCTCGAATTGGGCAGCGTCTGGCGCCGGCTCGGCAGCGAAGTCACGATCCTCGAGGCCACGGAGCAGCTCCTCCCGATCGCCGATCAGGCGATCGCGAAGGAGGCGTTGCGGCACTTCAAGAAGCTCGGTCTGGAGATCCGCCTCGGCGCCAAGGTCGCGCGGGCGACCGTCGTCGGCGACGCCGTCGAAGTCGTCTACGTCGACGCACGCGGAGAGCAGTCGCTCACCGTCGACAAGCTCGTCGTCGCCGTGGGACGCCGCCCGTTCACCGACGGCTTGCTCGACGCCGGCACGGGCGTCGTCATCGATGCGCGCGGCTTCATCGAAGTCGATGGGCATTGCCGCACGGCGGCCGCACACGTTTGGGCCGTGGGCGACGTGGTGCGCGGCCCGATGCTCGCCCACAAGGGCAAGGAGGAGGGCGTGATGGTCGCCGACCTCATCGCCGGGCTCTACGGCGAGGTCAACTACGATGCGATTCCGTCCGTGATCTACACGGCGCCGGAGATCGCGTGGGTCGGACAGACCGAAGAGCAGGTCAAAGCGAGCGGGCGCGCCTACAAGGTCGGCAGCTTTCCGTTTGCGGCGAGCGGCCGCGCGCGGGCCATGGAGGCCGCGCAAGGCATGGCAAAGGTCATCTCGGCAGTCGACGACGACGAGATCTTGGGCATCCACGTGATTGGCCCCATGGCGGGCGAACTGATTGCCGAGGCGGTGCTCGCGATGGAGTATTCCGCGAGCACCGAAGATCTCCAGCGAACCATGCATGCGCATCCGACCCTGTCCGAAGCGATCCATGAGGCCTCGCTCGCGGTCGACAAGAAGTCCATCGACGCCATCAATCGATGAGGCGCGGCGCCTCGGGCGCCGCCAGGCGCAGGAACTGCCGAAGCGCCCGCTCGATGCGATGGGCGTCCTCGAAGCGCAGGCCGTGCAAGCCGCTCGCGCGTGCACCCTCTATGTTTTGCGGCATATCGTCGATGAAAATGGTGTCTGCGGCCAGCAGACCGAACCGCGCCAGCAGATATTCGTAGATTTCCGGTTCCGGCTTGAGCATGCCCACCTCGCCCGAAATCACGATCCCGCGAAACAGATCCCAAAAGTCGTGACGCACGCGCAGATACGCGTAAATCGACACCGGCATGTTCGAGAGGCAGTAGAGCGGCACGCCTTGCCGGTGCAGCGAGCGCAGCAGGGCGATCGTCGCGGGCTTCGGCAGCAAGGAGGCGCGCATCGCGTCGAGCAGGGCCTCGAGTTCCGCAACCGGGCGACCGGCCCGCTCGCTCACGCTCGCGACGAGATCGGCCTCGCCGAGGTCGCCGCGATCGAGTGCGCGCCAGTCGGGGTGCAGGAACAGTGCGTCGGCGAGCAGCTTGCGCGTCGCTGGGTCGGCATAGAATCCCTCGAGGATCGTTTGCGGACTCCAATCGACGAGCACGCCGCCGACGTCGAAAACGACGTTGCGAAGCGCGGTACGGCTCATCGCAACGTGGAATAATTCAGCGGTATCCAGACATAGCCCGCACCCTCGGCACGCAGATGCCCGACGCCGGGAAACGGCAAATGGGCCGCGCCGACCAGGTAGCCGTTCTTGGCCGCATCGGCGAACGCCGCCTTGCGCGCGCGTTCGGCCTCGGCCGGAGCACTGTCGAACTTGACGGTGACCGAGGGATCCTCGAACTGCACGGCGCCCACATGAATCAAGTCGCCCCACAGCACGAGTTTCTGACCGCTGCTCTCGATCACGTAGTTGTTGTGGCCCGGCGTATGGCCGTGGGTCGCGAGCGAGCGGATTCCCGGCACGAGTTCCCCATCGCCGTCGAACGGCCGGAAATGGCCGGCCTTCACGTAGGGCTTCGCCGCCGCCATTGCCGCCGCCATGCCGGCTTTTTCATCGGCGCCCGCGCTCGCCTGGGCGTGCTCGCTCAAATAGTGGTCGGCGTCCGCCTTGTCGACGCGCAGCACCGCATTGGGAAACACGGCCTTGTCGGCGACGGAGAGCCCGCCGAAGTGGTCGCCGTGCAGGTGCGTGATCAGGATTTCGTCGACCTGTGCAGGGTCGTAACCGGACGCTCGCAGGTTGTCCGGGACTTTGCCGAGGCTCGGTCCCATGGCGGCACCCGTTCCGGTGTCGATGAGCACGAGCTTCTGGCCGGTGTTGACCAGGAAGGCGTTGACCGAGGTCTCGACCGGTGTCGTCAAGTAGGATTTCGCGAGCGCCGCCTGCACCTTCGCGGGCGTCGTGTTCGTCAGCAGCTGGTCGACCGGCAAGCCCAGGGTGCCGTCCGACAGCGCCGTGATCTCGAAGTCGCCGAGCATGAACCGGTAGAAGCCCGGCGCCATGGTCTTCGCCGGAGGGGCAGCCGCCCGCAGGGGTACTGCAGCCGCAGCGCACAGCGCGGCAACCGCGAGTACCGTCAAGGCGACACGCCGGGCCGCCGGCATCACGCGAATGTCGCCGAAAATCGAACGAGGAGTCGATAAATGCATAATGAGTTCAGCCAATCCTTGAGTTACCGAAAACAAGCCTACAGCAAGCCGGGCGACCGGGCTATTTCCTGCGCCGCGCAGCGATCACGTTCGGCAGCTGAGCGATCCGCGCGAGCACTTTCGAAAGCTGCGGCAGACCCGTGATGGAAATGCCGATCCGCATGCGCGCGATGCTGTCGCGCGGATCGGTCAGCGTGTTCATGCCGCGGATGCTGATCTTCTCGTCGGCGAGCGCGGCGCTGACGTCGCGCACGAGACCGCGCCGGTCGAAGGCCTCGATCTCGACGTCGACGGGAAACTCGCCCCCGGACGTCGCTCCCCACGTCACGGCCAGCACGCGCGCCGGTGCCATCGTGCTCAATCGGGCAAGATTCTGGCAGGCGCGCGCATGGATGCTCACCCCGCGGCCCACCGTGATGTAGCCCACGATCGGCTCCGGCGGCACGGGCTTGCAGCAGCCTGCATACGTCGAGAGCAGGTCGCCGATGCCTTGAACGTGGGTCTCGGGCTCGCGCTCGGCTTCGGGGCGAGGCCGCGGCGGGGCCTCCTTGATGCCGTCACGCTCGTGCAGGAGCCTTTGCACTGCACCGGCGACCTGGGCGGGGGTCACGTCGCCGAGGCCCATGGCCTCGTGCAAGGCCTCCGTGCTCACGAGCTTCAGTTCCGCGAGCAGATCCGGGATCGGCACGCTGGCAAGCCCGAGCCGCTGCATCTCGCGCTCGAACATCGCGCGGCCTTCGGCCTTGTTGTCGGTCTCGTTGAGTTTGCGAAACCAGGCGCGCACTTTGTTGCGGTGTCTTGGGCTCGCGAGAAACCCGGACTGCGGCGAGAGCCAGTCGCGCGAGGGCTGCGGCATCTTGCCGGCGATGATCTCCACCGTATCGCTGTTCCTCAAACGATGGTCGAGCGGTACCATGCGGCCGTTGACCTTCGCGCCGCGGGTGCGGTGGCCCAGATCGGTGTGCACCTGGTAGGCGAAATCGAGCGGCGTGCCGCCGACCGGCACGTCGATGATCTCGCCGCGCGGCGAGAGCGCGTAGATCCGGTCCTGGAACAGGTCGACGCGCACGCGGTCGAGAAAGTCGCGGCCGGTCTCGCCGCCTTCGGCCGGCGCGAGGAGATTGCGCAGCTCATTGATCTTGCGCTCGTAGGCCTGATCGCTGCGACCGCCCTCCTTGTAGCGCCAGTGCGCGGCGACTCCGCGTTCGGCGTTCGCATGCATCTCGTGCGTGCGGATCTGGATCTCCACGGGCTCGCCGCCGGGACCGATGACCGCGGTGTGTATGGAGCGGTACAGATTGTCCTTCGGAGTCGCGATGTAGTCGTCGAATTCGCCGGGGATGAACTGCCAAAGCGAGTGCACGACGCCCAAGGCTCCATAGCACTCCGCGACGCTGTCGACGAGCACGCGAGCCGCGCGAATGTCCATCAACTGTTCGAACTCGAGATGCTTCGCCTGCATCTTGCGCCAGATGCTGAAGATGTGCTTGGGCCGCCCGTCGATGCGGGCGACGATGCCGGCCTCGCGCAGCGCCGCTTGGAGCGCGGATTTCAACTCGACGATATAGAGCTCCCGCTCCGAGCGCCGCGACTTCAGCGCCGCCGCGATGCGCCTGTAATCGAACGGCTGTAGATAGCGAAACGCGAGGTCCTCGAGTTCCCACTTGACCTGCCACACGCCGAGGCGGTTCGCGAGGGGGGCATAGACTTCGCGCGTTTCGATCGCGACCCGGCGCCGCGCGTCATCGTCCCAGGCCTTGGCGGCGCGCATTTTCTGGAGCTGTTCGGCGAGCCGAACGACGACCAAGCGGACGTCGCCGACGACTGCGAGCAGCATCTTGCGCAGTGCCTCGGCCTGCCCGGCCTCGAGGCCGCGCTCCGGTGTCCAATCCGGCGGCAAGCCGAATTGGCCGAGCTGGTTCAGTTCGCGCGCAAGGCGCGTTGCCGGCTCCCCAAAGCGCCGGGCTGCGGCGGCGGGATCGAGGACCTTCGCATCGAGCAAGGGTCGCAGCAGGGCGGCGACCACGACGTCGTCGTCCGCCTCGAGCGTGCGCACGATCTCCGCGACCTCGAGGGCGGCGGCGCGTCTTTCGGCCACCTCGGTCGTCAGCGCAAGCTCCATGACGGCGTCGATGGCCGCTCGCAGCGGTTCACTGGCGGTCGCGCGGGTCGGAGCTTTGGTTTCCAAGATGCTGTCGTCGCAGGCTCGAGGTGGGTTTACACGGCCATTCCCGCTATCATACGCGGGATGGCAGTCATGAGAGTGCGGGTGCTGGGGATCGATCCGGGGTCGCAGCGCACGGGCTATGGCGTGCTCGATGCGGAGGGTGCCCAATTGCGTTACGTCGCGAGCGGCGTGATCCGGACGGCGCAGGGCGATTTCGCCGCGCGCCTCTGCGAAATTTTCCGGTGCATGAAGACGATCGTCGCCGAATTCCAGCCCCAGGAAATCGCGATCGAGCGCGTCTTCATGAACCGCAACGCCGACAGCGCGCTCAAACTGGGTCAAGCGCGCGGCGCGGCGATCTGCGGCACGGCGGAGGGCCATGCCGATATCTTCGAATATGCGCCGCGCCAGATAAAATTGGCCGTCGTCGGTGCGGGCAATGCCGAGAAAGCCCAGGTGCAGCTCATGATGAGGAACCTGCTGAGGCTCGACAGTCCCGTTGCCGCCGATGCGGCCGATGCGCTCGCGGCCGCCGTGTGCCATGCGCTGCGCGCGCGGCTCCGGACGTCGCTGGCGGCGGCCAGGGCGCGCGCATGATCCTCTGCGCTTGAGCGGCTTCACATGATCGGATTCATCAGGGGCAAGCTCCTTGCCAAGCACCCGCCGCAGCTGCTCGTGGATGTGGGGGGCGTCGGTTACGAAATCGAGGCGCCCATGTCGACCTTCTACGGACTGCCGGCAACCGGCGAGGCGGTTGCGCTTCACACGCATCTCGTCGTTCGTGAGGATGCGCACATCCTGTTCGGGTTCGGCACCGAGGGTGAGCGGCGCCTGTTCCGCGGTTTGCTCAAGATCTCGGGGGTGGGTCCGAAGCTCGCGCTCGGCATCCTGTCGGGCGCGAGCGTCGAGGACTTCCTGCGCACCGTAGAAGCCGAGGACGTCGCGATGCTCACGCGAATTCCGGGCATCGGACGCAAGACGGCGGAGCGCGTGATCATCGAAATGCGCGACAGTGTCGCGAAGCTCGCGCTGCCGCCCCCGGGCTCGGACACGGCATCCACGTTCGGCGTTCCGCCCTCGGCGCATGGCGAGGCCTTCAGCGCGCTCGTCGCCCTCGGCTACAAACCGCCCGAGGTCACGCGACTGCTGAAGGCGGCGGACGAGCCCGGGCTCTCGACGACAGAACTGATCCGCCGGGCCTTGAAGTCCGCGGCGAAAGTCTGAGGACGCTCCGCAGCGAGGCACCATGGGCATAGAACAAGACCGCATCATCGGCGCGGCAGGCCGCCGCGACGACGAGATCCTAGATCGCGCGGTGCGGCCGAAGACTCTCGTCGATTACGTCGGACAGCCGAACGTCAAAACGCAGATGCAGATCTTCATCCAGGCTGCGCGCCAGCGCGGCGAGGCGCTCGATCACGTGCTCATCTTCGGACCTCCCGGTCTCGGCAAGACGACGCTCGCCAACATCATCGCGAATGAACTCAAGGTCAATCTGCGCCAGACCTCGGGTCCGGTGCTCGAACGGCCCGGAGATCTTGCGGCGCTGCTCACCAACCTCGAGCCGCGCGACGTGCTGTTCGTCGACGAGATTCACCGCCTGAGCCCGATCGTCGAGGAGGTGCTCTACCCGGCGATGGAGGACTATCAGCTCGACCTCATGATCGGCGAGGGACCGGGTGCGCGCTCGATCAAGCTCGATCTGCCGCCCTTCACGCTGGTCGGTGCAACGACGCGGGCGGGCCTGCTCACCTCGCCGCTGCGCGATCGCTTCGGCATCGTGCAGCGGCTCGAGTTCTATTCGACCGAGGAGCTGCGTTCGATCGTGATCCGCAGCGCCGCGATCCTGAAGCTCGACCTGCAACCGGAGGGCGCCGAGCGCATCGCCGAGCGCTCGCGCGGCACGCCGCGCATCGCGAATCGACTGCTGCGCCGGGTGCGCGATTATGCCGAGGTCAAGGCCGGCGGCGTCATCAGCGCAGCGGTCGCGATCGCGGCACTCACGATGCTCGAGGTCGATCCGCAAGGCTTCGACATGCTCGATCGCAAGCTCCTGCTCACGGTCATCGAGCGCTTCGACGGCGGCCCGGTGGGTGTCGACAGTCTCGCGGCCGCGATGAGCGAGGAGCGCGGTACGATCGAGGACGTCATCGAGCCGTTCCTGATCCAACAGGGTTTTCTCATGCGCACGGCTCGCGGGCGGGTTGCGACCCGCCACGCGTATGCGCATTTCGGACTCGTGCCGCCGCGCGGTGCGGCCTTCGAGTCGGCGGTCAATCTGCCGCTGTTCAAGGACGACCCGGGCGGCGACGGCGCATGACGCGTGCGCCCGAGTCGGAACCGCGACCGAACTTTTCATGCCGTTACCGCGTCTATTGGGAAGATACCGATGCGGGCGGGGTCGTTTATTACGCGAACTATCTCAAATTCATGGAGCGGTGCCGGACGGAGTGGCTGCGCCACCTGGGGATCCATCAGCGCACGCTCAGGTCCGACAGGCGCTTGCAGTTCGTGGTCGCGAGCATGACGATTCGCTACCTGCAGCCGGCGGTGCTCGATGATGAAATTACCGTTAGCGCCGAGCTGGAGCGGCTCGGGGGTGCGACAATCGAGTTCAAGCAAACGATATGGCGTGGAGAGGTTCAGTTGATCGATGCCGGCACGCGCGTCGCTTGTCTCGACTCTGAGAGCTTGAAGCCGCGCGCCATCCCGAAGGACTTATTCGCGGATTGGCGCCATGGGCAGTGATTTCTCGGTCTTGGACCTCGTGCTCGAGGCAAGCCCCGTCGTCCAGGCCGTCCTCGTGCTCCTCGTGCTCGCGTCGATCGGGTCGTGGGCCGTCATTTTCGCCAAGGGGCGCATCATCGCGAAATCGCGCCGGCAAGCCGCGCAGTTCGAGACGGTGTTTTGGTCGGGCGGCGACTTGGGTGCGCTTTATCGCAGCATCGAGACCAAGGGACGCGCGGGTACCGGCCTGCAGAGCATCTTCGAGTCGGGGTTCGGCGAGTTCAGCCGGCTGCGCCAGGCCGGTGCGCCGGCCGAGCAATTGCTCGAGGGCACGCAGCGCGCGATGCGCGTCGCGAATCTGCGTGAACTCGACCGGCTCGAGAAGAATCTGGCACTGCTCGCGACGGTCGGCTCGACAAGCCCGTACGTGGGCCTGTTCGGAACGGTGTGGGGCATCATGAGCGCCTTCCACAATCTCGGCAACGCGCAGCAGGCGACGCTCGCTGCCGTCGCGCCCGGCATCTCCGAAGCCTTGATCGCGACCGCCATGGGCTTGTTTGCCGCGATCCCGGCGGTCGTCGCCTACAACCGCTATGCCGACCAGGTAAGCCGTCTCGAGTTGCGATTCGACACATTCATGGAGGAATTCGCGACCATCCTGCAGCGCTACGGTCCCAGCCGTGGCGCCCAGGCGTGACCGGCGATGGCGGCGCGCGCGCGCAGGCGCAGGCTCATGGCCGAGATCAACGTCGTGCCGTATATCGACGTGATGCTCGTGCTGCTGATCATCTTCATGATCACCGCGCCCCTGCTCAAGGAGGGGGTCAAGGTGGATTTGCCGGCCGCCGGCGCCCAGCCGCTCGATGCGAGTTTTCTCGCGAAGCACGAACCGCTGATCGTGACGATCGACGCCCGCGGCCGCTTGTACGTGAACATCGGCCACAATCAGGACCTGCCCGTGTCGGAGGCGACCGTTGCCAACCGTACGACCGCGATCCTGCATCGCGATCCCGAAACACCGATTCTCGTCAAAGCCGATACGAGCGTGCCCTATGGGCTGGTCGTACGTGCGATGGTTCTGCTCCAGCGCGCGGGAGCCGCCAAAGTCGGCTTTCTGACCGATCCCGAGAAAGTCAAGTCGGCGGTGTCGCACGATGCGAGCGGAGCGGCCAGGGGCCAGAATTGAGATGCCCGATTTTTGGCGTGAACACTTCCCCTCGGTCCTGGTTTCCGTCCTGCTGCACGGGTTGCTCGTGCTCGCCGTCGTGTTTGCGGCGCATTTATCCTTCACGCGCGCGAGCCTCGATTTGCACCCCCTGCCCGTGAGCGCCACGGTGGTCGACGCGAAAATCCTGCAAGCCGCCGAGCGTGCCGAGCACGAAGCCGCCGCCAAAGCGGAAGCCGAGGCGCGCGCCGCGTCCGAAGCGGAAGCCGCGCGCGAGGCGCGCGCGAAACAGACGGCGGCCGACCAAGCGGCAGAGGCCAGGGCCGCCGAGGACGCCAAGCGGGCCGACGCGAAACAGGCTGCCGATGCAGCGGCCGCCGCACAACAGGTGGCGGCCAAACGCGCCGCGGACCTCCGGCAATCGTTTGCGGCCAAGCAAGCGGTCGCTGCCAAGCAGGCGCTCGAGGCCAAGCAGGCCGCAGACGCCAAAGCGAAGACCGATGCCAAAGCCAAGGCCGATGCCAAAGCCAAGGCCGACCGCGAAGCGGAACTGCGCCGCCAGATCGACGATGAAGAGCACGCGAGCCAGGTCGAAGCGGGCCCGCTCGGTGACCGCTATCGCGCCAGCCTCCAGAACCGTATCACGCACGCCTGGATCAAGCCGCCTTCGGCGCGCTCCGGCATCGATTGCCGCGTCGAGGTGACCCAGGTTCCCGGTGGTGAAGTGACCAACGCGCGCGTCACGCAGTGCAACGGCGATGCCGCCGTTCGCCAGTCGATCGAGAATGCAGTGTATCGTGCCTCGCCTTTGCCCGATCCGCCCGACCCTTCGCTCTTTCACAGAGTCTTCGTACTCGAGTTTCAGCCCAATGATTAAATCGCAAGGTTTGCTCTGCATATTGGCGCTCTTCACGCTCTGCCTCGGCGCGCACGCCGAGTTCGTGGTGCAAATCACGCGCGGGCAATCCGAGGCGACGCCGATCGCGATCGTGCCGTTCTCGACGCCCGAGGAGGCGGCCGCGTCGTTCGACGTCGCCCAGCTCGTCGGCGACGATCTCGGCCGCAGCGGCCGATTCAAGCCGATGGACCGCAAGGACATGCTCGAACAGCCGCATGCGGGCACGGCGATCGCGTTCGACGACTGGCGGCGGCTCAATTGCGATTACATGGTCGTCGGACAGTTGAGCGCCCAGGGGGCGGACCGTTTCAACATTCAATTCGAGCTCTACAACGTGCTCACGCGCCAGCGCCTGCTGGGCTACCAGATCAGCACCAATCGCGCCGGTTTGAGGCTCGAGAGCCATCAGGTCGCCGACATGGTGTTCGAAAAGATCCTCGGGGTGCGCGGCGCGTTCGCGACGCGCATCGCCTTTATCTCGGTCGTCGGCCATCTGCCCAACAAGCGCTACCGGCTCATCGTTGCGGATGCCGACGGCGAGAATCCGCGTGTCGTCATGGAGTCCGGGGAGCCGTTGATGTCGCCCGCGTGGTCTCCGGACGGCCAGAGCCTCGCCTATGTGTCCTTCGAGGACCGGTTGCCGTCGGTGTACGTGCAGACGCTCAAGAGCGGCGAGCGGCACCGCGTATCGGCGCGCGCCGGCGTCAACCAGGCACCGGCCTGGTCGCCCGACGGCAAGCGGCTTGCGCTCACCCTCTCGACGCGTGACGGCAATCTCGACGTGTATGTGCTCGACCTGGCAACCTCCGCGCTGACCCGCATCACCGACGATCCCGGCATCGACACCGAACCGCAGTGGTCCAACGACGGCCAGAGCCTCTATTTCACCTCCGATCGCGCGGGCGGACCGCAGATCTACAAGATATCGCTGGCCGCCGGCAGCCGACCGCGCCGCTTGACCTTCCAAGGCGCTTACAATGCGCGGCCGCGACTCTCGCCGGACGAATCGCAAGTCGCGTTCGTGACCCAGGAGGATGGCGCCTACCGGATCGCAACCATGAGCCTCTCCGGCCGCGAGGACGTGCAGGTGCTCACGAGAGGCCGCTTCGACGTGTCGCCGAGTTATGCGCCGAACGGAGCCGTCGTCATCTATGCGAGCCGCGATCAGGGTCGCGGCGTGCTCGCGCTCGTCAGCAGTGACGGACGCGTTCAGCAGAAATTGATGTCGACCGAAGGGGAAGTTCAAGAGCCCGCCTGGGGCCCTTTCTAAGGAGCGCCTGCGCCGGTAGGCTTGAGGTTGAGAAACGAGAATTCACGATGGAGAGTTTCATGAAGCGAATCACAATGATCATTGTTCTCGCGGCCGGCGCGATGCTGCTCGCGGGCTGCCCGAAGAAGCCGACCGTGCAACAACCGGTGAACACCGGCAGCCAGGTGCCCGCCAGCAGCGCCACGACGGGCTCCGCCGGGGGCGCCTCGACGACCGTGACGCCGCTCGCCGGCGATGCGAGCGGGGCCAACGGCACGGCCGGCGCGAACGGACCGCTCTCCGGGCGTGTGATCTATTTCGACTTCGACAAAGCCGAGATCCGGCCGGAGTTCGCCGATCTGATCACGACCTATGCGAAGAATCTGACCGCGCATCCGAACCTCAAAGTGAGGCTCGAAGGCAATACCGACGAGCGCGGCACGCGCGAATACAACATCGGGTTGGGCGAGCGCCGCGCGCAGGCCGTGCGCCGGGCACTCATGCTGCAGGGCGTGCCCGAGGGACAGCTCGCGACCGTGAGTTACGGCGCCGAGCGCCCGGCGGCGGAGGGTGACGAGGAGTCCGCCTGGAGCCTCAATCGACGCGTCGAATTGGTCTATCTCCCGTGAGCCGTCGCGCATCCGCCAAGTTCATTTTGTGCTGCGCCGTCGCAGCCGTGGCGGGATGCGCGGCAACACCGCCCGACAAGGACCCGGTCCAGATCAAGTTGAACGACCTCGATGCGCGGCTTGCGCGCGTCGAACGCGTGGTTTCGAATCAGAGCCTGCTCGATCTGGCCAACGGGCTCGAAGCCGCGCGCGCGGATGTGCGTTCGATGCACAACGATGTGGACCAGCTCACCAATAGTCTGGAACAGGGTCGCAAGCAGCAGCATGACCTGTATGCCGATCTCGACCGGCGGCTCAAAGCGCTCGAGGCGCGCGGCTCAGTCGGGGCGGCGGCCGGAACGGAGTCGGCCGGACCGAATGCCGACGGTTCGATCGCGGCCGGTTTTCCGGCGAGCGGCGCCGGTGCGAGCGCAGCGGCCGCCCCGAGCGCTGCGCCCGGCGCGGCTGCGGCCAAGGGTTCTAGTGCCCCCGGTGCCCCCGGCGCTTCGGGCGCACCCGGCGCAGCGGGAGCGGTTGCTGCCGCAGGCGCGACGGCGGACGTGCTGCCGATCCCCGACGGCAACGACCGCGCCAATTATCAGGCGGCATTCGCCCTGCTCAAGGACAGCCACTACGACCAAGCGATCGGGGCCTTTCGGCAGTTCTTGGTCGCATTTCCCGACAGCAGCCTCGCCGACAATGCGCAGTACTGGCTGGGCGAAGCCCATTACGTCAATAAGGACTACGTGGACGCATTGACCGCGTTTCAGGCGGTCATCGAGAAGTACCCCCAGTCGCGCAAGACTCCCGATGCCTTGCTGAAGATCGGCTACTGCGATTATGAACTCAAGCAGTTCGATCGGGCCAAACAGGTGCTCGGCGAAGTCGTCGAAAAGTTCGCCGATACGCCGGCCGGGCATCTCGCCGCGCAGCGGCTCGAAAAGATGGCGGCGGAACCGCATTGAGCGAATCCGCAGACACGGTCGAAGCGGCGACGCGCGAACCGCCGGCCACGGGCGAGTGTGCACAGCCTGCCGAGTCCGCTCAGCCTGCGAAGGCGCCGCGCTTGCGCGTCAACGAGATCTTTTACTCGCTGCAGGGGGAGGCCGATGCGGTCGGATATCCGAGCGCCTTCGTGCGTCTCACGGGCTGTCCCTTGCGCTGTCGGTACTGCGATACCGAGTATGCGTTTCACGCCGGCGATTGGCTGGATGTCGCGGAGATCGTCGCGCGCGTCCGGGGCTACGCGGCACGGCACGTATGCGTCACGGGCGGCGAGCCGCTCGCTCAGCCGCACTGCCTGACGCTGCTCAGGCAGCTGTGCGACCTCGGCTTGAACGTGTCGCTCGAGACCAGCGGCGCCTTCGATATCGGGGGCGTCGATGTGCGCGTCGCGCGCGTCGTCGACGTGAAGACACCGGACTCGGGAGAGGCGGCGCGAAACCGGCTCGAGAATTTCCCGCTGCTCGCGCCCCATGACCAGGTGAAGTTCGTGATTTGCTCGCGCAGCGACTACGACTGGAGCACGGCGTTTCTGGCGGAGCACCGACTGTCCGACCGGTGTCAGGTCTTGTTCTCGCCGAGCCATGGCCAACTGCCCCCCGCGACACTCGCCGAATGGATCCTCGCCGACCGCCTCGCCGTGCGGTTTCAGCTGCAGCTTCACAAGATCCTGTGGGGCGACGTGCCGGGCAAATGAGCGGGCGTCCTGCGGTCATCCTGTTGTCCGGAGGGCTCGACTCCGCGACGGTGCTCGCGATCGCGCGCTCGCAGGGCTTCGTCTGCCATGCCTTGAGCGTACGCTACGGCCAACGCCACGCTTCCGAACTCGAGGCGTCGAAACGCGTGGCGGCGGCGCAGGGCGCCGCGGAACACCGCATCATGAGCGTCGACCTCGCCGGCATCGGCGGCTCTGCGCTCACGGATACGCGCATCGCGGTGCCGGAAAGTTCGAGCGCCGGCATTCCGATCACCTACGTGCCCGCGCGCAACACGCTGTTCCTTGCGCTGGCGCTCGGCTGGGCCGAAGTGCTCGGTGCGGAGGATCTCTTCGTGGGCGTCAACGCCGTCGACTATTCGGGTTACCCGGATTGCCGGCCCGAGTTCATCACGGCGTTCGAGGGGCTCGCGCGGCTCGCGACCAAAGCCGGTGTCGATGGTGGCGCGCTCACGATTCACGCCCCGCTCATCCGGATGTCCAAGGCCGACATCGTGCGCACCGGCATCGCGCTCGGCGTGGATTTCGGGATCACCGTCTCCTGCTATCAGGCGGATGCCGCCGGTCGCGCCTGCGCCCGGTGCGATTCGTGCCGACTGCGGGCCGCGGGGTTCGCCGCCGCGGGCGTTCCAGATCCAACCGCTTACGTCGCGGGCACCGGCCCGGCAGTTTGATCCGCTCGGCGGTGCTCCCGGCGTGCGGTTGTCCCGGCGTGCGGTGCTTCCGACGTGCGGCGCCGTCGGGTGCTCGGTGTCGGCGGATGTCGGATTACGCGTTTTCCCGGTGCCCCGTCGCCTCAGTTCGGCTATCATGCGCGCCTGCACACGGGACGGTAGCTCAGTTGGTAGAGCAAGGCCCTTTTAAGGCTTTGGTCCTGGGTTCGAGTCCCAGCCGTCCCACCATTAATCAATAACTTGCGCTTCTGATCGTGCTCTCTGTACGGAAATTGTACGGAAACATTTCGGCGATCATGGGGCGTCCTTTCGATGTGCTCGCCCTTTTTTCCGTCACCGTCCTAGCTAGAGCGGTGGTCGAGGATGGTTTTCAATTCCTAGGTAGATATGATTAAATACCTAGTATTTAAGATTGGAGCCAAGCTATGAGGGATGCCCTCGAAAGGAAAACACTCGCAGCGGTGAGGCGCCTCGGCGTTGCACGCCCCCGCGACCTCGCTCGGCTCGGCCTGCCACGGGAGTACGCGCAG
>Ga0302157_10003954_pt1 | contig 16407 bp, 17 predicted proteins | sample I_Bog_N3_3_FD_193502 | JGI IMG/M metagenome (GOLD analysis project Ga0302157, IMG submission 193502) | Peat permafrost microbial communities from Stordalen Mire near Abisko, Sweden - I_Bog_N3_3 | ecosystem: Environmental > Terrestrial > Soil > Wetlands > Peat | place: Sweden: Abisko, Stordalen...
GGGACCACCTCTCCATCGCGCACCTCCGAGGGCACGAGATCACGCTCTCGACACTTGGTCGATCCCCGCGCGCAAACGATCGCAATCGCTACGTATTCAACATGATCGATGCTCTAGCGGGAGAAACGTCGTTTCTAGGGCGAGATGGGGGGTGTCTCTGGGCAGGGAGGCGGCGTCCGGGAGAGGGACCACCGAAACCGCGCCGCTTCGCTCCGACAGGATGGCGCTCCCGGAGTGGTAAGCTCCTGCCGTCACGACCGGAGAAGTGGCCGAGTGGTCGAAGGCAGCGGTTTTGAAAACCGCCGTACGGGTAACCGTACCAGGGGTTCGAATCCCTTCTTCTCCGCCAGAGTTACGTGTGTTTTCCCGTGGCGCGGCAACAGCGGGATCGCAGCGCTCGCTACCGCTCGACGTTCGAATCCGGTCGTAGCGCGCGGCGAAGGGGGACTGATCATGGACGAACGGAGGGACGGCGCGGTGAAGGACCTGTTCGACCGGTTCTGTGTAGGCATCGCGCGGGGCGACGCGGCCCTGGCCGAGGGAGCCTTCCACTTGAACGACCGAGCGAGGGTCGTCACTTCGGAAGCGACCGTGCTGAAGGGCGCTGACGCGGTGAGGTCTTTCTTGGCGCGGTACGCGTGCGGCGCGACGCGGTACGTGTGGACGTGGGATCAACGTGAAGCGCATGTCCTCGGTGAGGCGGCCTGGCTCGTCGCGCTTGGCACGGAGCTCACTGCGTCCGCCGACGCGTCGATCACGCGCGCGTACCGCATGACCGCCGTAGCTACACTCGAAGGCGGCCGCTGGGGGTTGACGCAGGTGCACGGTTCGTCGCCGGTGCACGCGTAACCCGGCCGATCTTCGGTCGCGACGAGCACCGCCCTGGCGAAGAACGTCGTCGATGCCTGGAGCGCATCGGACGCTCCCATCACGGAAGTCGCCGACCTGCGCACCCTCGTTGCGCCCTGACCGCGGAGAGCCGTCCCCTCGCGCGACCCCCCTCGACGTCCCCCTACCGCCCAGTAGGATACCCAGATGCCGCACCCCGCGACCGACGCCCGGGTCATCCTCCGCCACTGCGACGCGTACGACCCCCAGCGAATCCGCGCGATCGTGCGCGAGGGGCTCGAAGAGCTCGGCCTGCGCCCGCACGGACGAACGCTCCTGAAGCCGAACCTCGTCTGCGCCGGCGAGATGTTCGAGCACGCGCACACCCGCGCGGAGTTCGCCGAAGGGGTGCTCCTCGCCCTTCGCGATCGCGACAACGGGGCGATGACCGAGCTCGCCGTGGGAGAGCGCTGCGCGATCACGATCCCGACCCGCTTCGTCTACGCCGAGTCGGGGTTCGACCCTGTCATCGCGCGCACCGGCGCCAAGCGTTACTGCTTCGACGAAGTCCCCCAGGTGGAGATCCCGCTCCGCCACGAAGGGCGCCTGCGCGACTCGATCTTCACCCCCGAGCCGATCGCGCGCACCGACTTCTTCGTCAACTGCCCCAAGTTCAAGGCGCACCCGTGGACGACGGTGACCTTCTCGATGAAGAACTACATCGGGATCCAGGACGACCGGCACCGCCTGATCGATCACGACCACGCGCTGAACCGGAAGGTGGCCGACCTCCAGTACGTCATCCAGCCGCAGTTCATCGCCATCGACGCCATCATCGCGGGCGAAGGGCGCATGCTGACGCCGATCCCGCGCCAGATGAACCTCATCGTCATGGGGAACAACCAGGTCGCGATCGACGCGGTGTGCTGCCGGATCATCGGCGTCGACCCGATGACGGTGGAGCACATCGCGCTCGCGCACGAGCGCGGCTTCGGGCCCATCGAGATGAAGGACATTCGCCTGTCGGGCGACGTCACGATGGACGAGGCGAAAGCGCGCGGGAAGGGGTTCCAGGTCGGTCTCGTACGCGTGGAGAAGTACTTCGAGGGGACGCACATCCAGGCCTACGCGGGGGCCCCTCCCGAGCACGGCACCGACGAGAGCGCGTACTGCTGGGGCGGCTGCCCCGGGGTCATGGAGGAGGTCATCGAGGTCCTGCGACTCGCCGATCCGCAGTGCGACGCCAAGCTGCCGCGCATCCACCTCGTCTTCGGTCACTACAAGGGGCCGCTCGACGTGAGCTACGGCGAGAAGGTGATCTTCATCGGCGACTGCTGCGAGTGGGAGGGGCGACTCGGGAGCGAGCTCGTGAAAGTCGAGAGCCTGTACAAGAACCGCGCGACGCTCGACCCGCACCACGCCCGGCACAAGGACGTCTACGCCCGCATGCTGAAGATGGCGGCCAAGCTCCGCGAGGCGAAGGGGAGGCCGTACATCCGGTTGGAGGGGTGCCCGGTCAGCATCGGCGAGCTGATCCTCCTCTTGGCGGAGCTCGGCGGGATCAAGAACCCGTACTTCGATCGCCGGCAGGTCGTCGGCTTCAACCTGTCGTACCTCTCGTGGCGCAGCACATCCCTGTGGAAGCGCCTACGCGGCGAGCCCTACCAGATCGCCGGTGAGACAGCGCGCGGAGCGGCGAAGCCAGAGCTGCAGTGATCGGCCGCCGGGGCCGCCGCTCGAAGGCGCCGATCGCGCCGCGCGCGTGACCTTTCGATACCCGACCCTCGCGACTTCCGTCCGGCCCCGAACCGCGTTTCCATTCGGGGACCATGCCGAAATCTGCCAGCGACGAAGACTTCGCCCGCGCCTTTGCCGGCCTCATCGAAGTCCAGCAAGGGGGCCGCTTCCGCCCCGCCACCCCGAACGACGTGCTCGAGCTCCTCGAGTCCAACGAGGGGCGCTACGTGCTGAAGGGGAGCGGCGGCTACCTGGCCCAGCGCGGTAAGGGGTTCACCGAACGCCAGCGCGAAGCGATCGTGATCCCCGATCGCGCGTACGCGCACGAAGCGCGGCGCATGGGGCTCCGTGAGAACGGCGTCGCCACGAAGGTCGTGCGGCTACGTCGCCGGGGGACGTGCGGCATCGAGGCGGTGCGGATGCGCGCCGGGCTCGACGTGAGTGAGAAGGACGGACTCGTCGGCATCGGCATCACCGCGACCGACGCGATGACGATGCTCGCGGCGCTGAGCGGGGCGAAGGAGGAGCGCGGGGAGCAGTGAAGGGCGCGCGCCGGCGTCCGGCGCGCCCCGCAGCCGTTTCTCGGCACAGGCCCGCGCTCGCGGAACACTCACCCGCGGTCGGCGCGCCTCACAGCCCCGCCCACGCCAACCGCGCCTTCATCCCGAGCCACGTCGTATACCCGCTCTCCACCGTGGTCACCCGGTGCGCGCGGTTCAAGAAGAACGTCGTCGGGAAGCGCGTGACGCCCCACGCCGCCGCGATCGCGCCGTCGGGATCCACGACGACCACGGGGAACGAGACCCCTTCCTTCTGCATCTTCGCGCGCACGGTCGCCGCATCGCCCGAGCTGGTGGCGACGGTGATCACCTTCCCGCTCCGCGCGAGCGACGCGACGCTCCCGCTCTCGACGCGGCAGACCTCGCACCACGTGGCCCAGAAGTCGACGGCGACGGCTTGCCCGCGCCAGTCATCGAGCGAGACGCGCTGGCCCAGCACGTCCCGCCCCGCGAGCGCAGGAGCCTCCCCGGACGCGACGCCCCGCAGCGTGAGCGCGCGCACCCCGAGGAACAGCGCCACGATGAGCACCCCCTCGATGACCCTTCGCACCCCTGTGCGACGCGCGACGGCCCGCAGCTCGTTCCACTTCCGCGACACGCGCGAAGCGTACGCCCGGCGGGCCGTCTTCGCCCGGACCTACTGCTTGATCAGCTCCGACGTCGCGTACTGATACACGATCGCCGTGCGGCACACCGTGTCGGCCTTCGGCACGATCGGGCAGTACACGAGCTCGACCGCCGAGAGCCCACCCTTCGCGTCGTAGATCGATCGCTGGAACCACTGCGCGTCGAGGCGCCCGTCGATCTTCTCTTCGTGCACGGCGGTGACCACGTAGGCCGAGTGCGCGGCGCATCCGCTGAGGGACGCGAGCGCCCCGACGAGCGCGACGGCAAAGGCGACGTTCGTAACGGCGGAGCGCTTCACTTCACACCTCCCGTGGACTGGGTCGTAGAGGGCGGCGGCGGCGGGGGCGGAGCCGGAGGCGGCGGCGGCGCGGCGTGGGTCGCCTTGTGCGGCGGCGGCTCGGGCGGCGGCGGCGCGACGGGCATCGGCGGAAGGGGAACCTTCTCGATCTGCTCCTCACGCACCTTCACCTCGTCCGCACCGCAGCCGAGCACGCAGACCCCTTCTTCGACGGGCCCCGCGGCCTTCCCGGTCTTGGGCGTGTAGGAGATGCGCGTGATCGCGGCCTCGGTCGCGACGTCGCAGTGCATGCCGTCCGCCGGGCGGCCGTCGCAGAGCAACAAGTAGTCGCTGGTCGGGGCCACCGTGCTTCCGCCGTTGAGCGAGAGCCCGTGAGCCGTGTCGGGGAACCGCGGATGGACCACCACGAACATCACGCCGGGGGTCTTCGTCGTCACGTAGGTCACGCCGGGCGCCAGCAGCGCTTGTGGCTGTCCGGGCGCGGGTGGTCCCTGCGTCGCTGCCGTCACTTGTCCCATGGCCGCCGATGCGGCGGACGTCGCCGAGCACCCTGCCGCGCCCGTACCGACGAGTGCGACGAGGAGGAGGTCGAATGTTCGCATGGAGTCAAAGTTACGCTCATCGTTCGCTCTCCGTCCATCTCGTGGCACCCTCCCCCCCGATGCCCGCGCCGCCTCCGTCGCTCCCCTCGCAAGCCTCCGCCGGCGAGGCTCCGGAGCGCATCCTCGTCCTCGATCCTGACCTCGAGCTCCGCACCCCCCTCGTGCGCGCGCTCCTCGACGAAGGCTTCCTCGTCGAGCCGTTCCCGATCGGCCTCCAGGGGCTCGAAGCCGCGCGCGTCTTCCGCCCCGGCGTCATCGTCCTCGAGCTCACGCTCCCCGACATGCTGGGCACCGCGTTCTGCGCGCTCGTCCGCCACGATCCGGCGCTCGCGCGGACGGGGCTCCTCCTCATGTCGTCGCGAGGCGGCGACGAGGATCGCATCGCAGGGCTCGAGGTCGGCGCCGACGACTATGTCGTCAAGCCGTTCAACCTTCGCGAGCTCGTCCTGCGCATTCGCGCGCTCGCGCGCCGCTGTGCGCGGCCCCCCGCGAAGCGCCCCCCCGCGTACCGCTGGCAAGGGCTCGAGGTCGACGTCGCGCGTCACCGCGTCGCGATCGACGGCACCGAGACCACGCTCCGCCCGCTCGAGTTCAAGCTCCTCACGGCGATGCTCGCCGCGCAGGGGACGACCTTCTCGCGCGCGGACCTCATGCACCTCGTCTGGGGCCTGGAGGGGGAGAGCGACTCACGTACCGTCGACACGCACGTGCGCCGTCTTCGCGATCGCCTCGGGCCGTACGGCGAGGCGCTCGAGACCGTCCACCGTTTCGGCTACCGCTGGCGCGAGCAGCCCCTCACGGCAGCGACAGCACCCGATCCCAGGGCGTCGCCCCCTCGGTGACCGCCGCCGAGAGCGCGAGGGCCACCCCCGCCGCCCCGGTGAGGAACCCCGTGGTCGGTTGCAGGGCGAGCTTCCCGTTGGCCGTGGGCTCCCACGACTTGAACCCCGCGAACCCGCCCCGCTCCGTCTGCATCGCCAGCGCGCGCTTGAACCAGAGGCGCGCGGCCGTCGCCAGCTCCTCTTCGCCCGACGCGAGGTACATCCGGTGGAACGCGTGCGCGACCCCTGTGGCTCCGTGGCAGATCCCCGCGTCCCTCACCTGCGACGTCTTCTCGGAGCGGGCCGCGGCGCGCAGCGCGGTTCGAACGGCCGCGCGCTTCCACGATTTTTCCCCGACGGCGTCCGCAGCCACGAGCAGACACGCAGCGACACCCGGGTCGCCGTAGCACCACGCCAGACGCGCGGCGTGCGTCCCCTCCTCCTCGGGCTTGGCGTCGAGGAAGCCGTTGGCGAAGCACCCCACCGAATCGCGCGGGAGCTCCTCTGCGAGCACCCAGGCCACCGCGCCGTCGAGCAGCGTGCGCGCCTTGTGACGCGTCCGCGCCGAGCACGGTGACGCGCACACGCGCCCCAGGAACGCGATGACCGCCGGCACGCCGTGGGCGAGGCCGAGGTTCCAGTCCATCGTGTTCTTCCGGTACTGCTCGGGAATCCACAACGGGTTCGAGCGCCACGAGAGCTCCTTGTGCCCTCGGCCGCGCGCCTTGCCGTTCCCGTTCCTCTTGTGAGCGTGCGGCGGTGCGTGGTCGGCGGTCTCCGCGAGATGCCCGACGACGGCGTCGATGAGGGCCGCCGCCTTCTTCCGCGGCAGTCGGTCGAGCGCATAGATGCCGATCCCGACGAGGCCCGAGATCAGATCGTACGTCTCGGTCCACGGCGCGTGATCGAGGTACTGGGCGAGGGCGTCATCGATGACGCTGCACCCGTCCTCCTCTTCGCCGTTCCCCGCGAGCTGATCGATGACCCACGCCACGCCCGCGAAGCCTGCGTACAGATCGGGACCGAGCGTCTCCTTTCCGAGTCGCTCGATCGACTCGGTGATCGCTTCCTCGGCGCGCTGCGTGTGACCCGCGGCGGGGAAGACGCGCTCCAGCGCCACGTGCGCGAGCGCGATGCCCGTGAGCCCGGCGGCGAGCCCGGAGGTCTCGACGTCCTTCGTCTCCAGCCGCAGGAAGCGCGACGACAAGCGCGCGAGGGCTGCGCGTGCGGCGACGGCCTGTTTGCCACGAAGAAGGGGTGCCTGCGGAGTGTGGGGTGCGGGGCGGGCCAAGGTGCGTCGAAGATAACCGATCGAGTGACCGGTGGGCGTTGGCTCGGGAATGCGACGATTCAAGACGAATGCAGCCGTTCTAGAAGTCGCTGAATTGGCGCGCGCAGCGTTGGACTCGCGCTCCCTTATCCGCTAGCGGATCTCTCCCATGATGAAGCGGATCCTCGTCTCGGCGTCGCTCACGGCTGTGCTCGGGGTGCTCACGGCCGTCGGCTGCGGCGGAAGCTCCAGCAACAACGGCGGAGGCAACACGGGCTCCGACGCAGGCGGGAACAACAACCCCACCAACGATGCCGGCGGCAACAACAAGCCGACCGCGGACGGCGGCGACAGCGGCTCGCCCTCGGAAGATGGCGGAACGACCAACCCGCCGCTCCCCCCCGGCTCCGTGCTTCCTCACGGCAACCAGCTCGTCCAGAGCGGGACGCTCGCCGTCAATGGCGTGACGAGCGACGACTACGTCATCTACACCGACCTCTCGACCGGCACGGCCTTCGCGCTCTCTCTCGCCGGCAGCAGCAAGCCGATCTCGCTCGGCCCGCTCGACGACCAGAACGACGTCACCGTGATCGGCAAGGTCGTTCTCCTCGGCACCACCGTCAACGACAACTCCGGTATCGGCACCACGTCGATCTGGACGTCGGTGGCCTCGGCCCCCGCGCCGCTCGCCTCGGCGACGTTCAACGGCCAGGCGGCGGCCTTCGCCGTGAGCGCCGACGGAAGCCACATCATGTATATCGACAGCGTCGACACGAACGTCACGACCGGCACCGTCATGGTTGCGGCGACCGACGGCACGGGGAAAGCGACGCTGGTCCCGGGCGTCGACCTCACGGACAGCTTCTGCATCCCGCAGCTCGGGTTCGCCGCCAGCAGCTACGCGGTCCTGGCCTACTGCGTGCTCCCGGCCGGTGCCACGGGGGTGGACGCGGGTGAGCCGGACGGCGGGACGACGGTCAACCTGGCGACCGTGGCCTCGTACTCGGCGGCGAGCAGCTGGGCGGCGGCGACGATCGCGTCGAACGTGCAGGACGTGTTCTCCGTGGACAAGGCGGGCACGAAGGTCGCCGTCAACGGCGCCGCTGGCACGCTCCTCTACCCGATCGGCGGAGGGAGCCCGTTGACGATCGATGCCGCCGGCGAGATCGGCTCGGTGAATTTCACGCCGGGCGTCTTCACCAGCGACGGCTCGCACTTCCTCTACACGACCAACGCGCAAGCGCTCTCGGTCGCCGCCACGACGTCCCCGGCGAATCCGGTCGCCCTCACGGCTGCCGGCAAGTTCTCGGACGTCCTCGACATCAGCGCCGACGGAAACTGGCTGATCGGCCCGCTGAACGTCGACCCGAACAGCGGAGAGAGCGATCTCTATCTCACGTCGGCGACGACGCCACTGGCCGACGGCGGCGCGCCCGTGACGCTGACTGCACAGACGACGGGCGGCATCTTCGGCAACGCCTTCACGGCGGACTCGACCCACGCGCTCTTCCTCTCCAGCGTCAACCAGGGGACCGGCACGCTCAATGCGGCAGCCGTGGCTTCTGCCGGGAACCCGACGGCGCTCGGGACGAACGCCTTCGCCGACTTCGCGACCTCGACGGCTCAGGTCGTCTTCAACGCGAACTACAACGGCACCGTGAACAACACCAACGGCGCGGCCGACATCCTCGTGGTGGACACGTCGCAGGCGACGGCGCCGACGGTTCTCGTGACGCAGGCCGATCCGGCCATCGCGCTGAACGCCGAGAAGACCCTCGTCGTCTACACGTGGAGCTACGTCCCGACCGACACCGCGCACGCAGGACTCTGGACGCTGGCGCCCTGACGCGCCCCATGAGCCACGCCCCCACCGGCTACCTTCACGGTTACAGCGAGGACGAGCGCGAGCGCCTTCACCGGCAAGCGCGCTTCCTCGAGCCGATGGTGCACGACCGGCTCCCGTTTCGACGGCGCCGGCACCTGCTGGAGGTCGGTGCGGGAGTCGGCGCGCAGACCGAGATCCTCCTCCGTCATTTCCCGGAGCTCCACGTCACGGGTGTCGAGATCAACGACGCCCAGATCGCCGAAGCGCGCCGCTACCTCGCCACCGTCCCCTGGGCGAGCGACGGCGGAAAGCCGCGCTACGAGATCCTGAAGATGGACGCGACGAAGCTCGACTTCGCCCCGGAGACCTTCGACGGCGCGTTCCTCTGCTGGGTGCTCGAGCACGTGGGCGAGCCGGCGCGCGTCCTCTCCGAGGTTCGGCGCGTCCTTCAATCTGGCGCGCCGGTGGTCTGCAACGAGGTCCTGAACGCGACGTTCTTCATCGATCCGTACAGCCCCGACACGCTCCGCTACTGGATGGCCTTCAACGACCACCAGCTGAGCGTCGGCGGCGACCCGTTCGTGGGCGCGAAGCTCGGCAACCTCCTGCAGTCGGTCGGCTTCCGCGACGTGACCACGGAGGTGAAGACGTTCCACCTCGACAACCGCGCTCCCGGCGAGCGCGCCGAGTTCCTCGCGTACTGGACCGAGCTGCTCCTCTCCGGGGCGCCCGCCCTCCTCGCGGCGAAGAAGGTCGAGGAGAGCATCGTCCAGGGGATGACGCGCGAGCTCGAACGGGTCGCGCGCGACCCGAACAGCGTGTTCTTCTATTCCTTCATCCAGGCCCGCGCTCGGGCCTGGTGAGGGCCTCGGCCGCCCCCTGCTCCGGTCGGACCGCTTCGCACCGTCGCGATTTGCCCCATATTTCCGCGCAATTGACCCCGAAGATACGCGGACTTGCGGGACTGCTCTCCCGCGACTAGTGTTCGCGACCCCGCTTTAAGGAGCACCGCATGGCCCGCGTTACCGTAGAAGATTGCCTCGAGCGCGAGGAAAACCGTTTCGCTCTCGTCGTCCTCGCCGCCCAGCGCTGCCGTCAGTTGATGAAGGGCTCTGCTCCGCTCGTTCACTCGAAGAACAAGCCCGCGGTCACCGCGCTCCGCGAGATCGCCGCCGGCAAGGTCCACTTCGACCGCCCCAGCCACGGCGCCGTCGTCGAGTGGATCGCCGTCCAGCACGCAGCCGGCCGCACCTAGTCGCCACGTAAGCGCGCCTCCGCGTTTCCGAGGATCACCCACGGGTCATGAAGCCTGCGCGCGGTAACGATCGCGAGCTGGATGCGGGATCGCGCGCGCACTACGACGACGCCGCGTACTACGCGAGCCTCTACCGGAACCGCATCGACGACGTGCAGTTCTACGTGGACGTCGCGCGCAAGTACGGCGGTCCGGTGCTGGAGTACGGCATCGGCAACGGGCGCATCGCGCTCCCCGTCGCGCGGCACGGCATCTCGGTGGTCGGCATCGATCACTCGCGCCCGATGCTCGCTGACCTGCGCGCGCGCCTCTCGCGCGAGCCCGAGGACGTGCGTGCGCGCGTGACCGCCCACTGCGGTGACATGCGGCAGAAGCGGCTCACGAAGCGCTTCCCGCTCGTCACGTGCCCGTTCAACGCTGCGCTCCACCTCTACACGCGCGACGACGTCGAGCGCTTCCTCGCCCGCGTCCGCGCGCACCTCGCGCCCGGCGGCATGTTCGTCTGCGACCTCTCCGTCCCCGTCTTCCAGGACCTGCTGCGCGATCCCGCCCGCGCCTACAAGGCGCCGCGCTTCAAGCACCCGACCACCGGTGACGTCGTCCGCTACGTCGAGCACTTCGACTACGACCGCGCGCGCCAGGTGCTCTTCGTGTCGATGGAGTTCGACCCGATCGAGCGGCGCGACGAGCACGGCAAACGCGGCAAACGTGACGAGCGCGGCACCGTGAGCGACCGCGGGTGGATGACGCCGCTCGCGCACCGTCAGTTCTTCCCGCAGGAGTGGGAAGCGCTGCTCCACTACAACGGCTTCGAGGTCGACAAGGTGGACGGGGACTTCCACGGAGGCCCCCTCGATCGCACGAGCGACGTCATGGTCTGGTTCGCGCGCGCTCGCCGCGCCTGGAGCGCGAAGTGACGACCATCGCGCGCGCGCTCGCCGAGGTCCGCGACCGGATCGAGCGCGCTGCCCTCGCATGCGGGCGCCCCGCGGACTGCGTGAAGCTCGTCGCCGTGTCGAAGACGAAGCCCCCCGAGGCGATCCGCGAGGCGTACGCCGCCGGCCAGCGGGCCTTCGGCGAGAACTACGCGCAGGAGCTGGCCACGAAGGCGGAGGCGCTGGCTGACCTACCGGAGCTCGAGTGGCACTTCATCGGCCACGTACAGACGAACAAGGCGAAGCTCGTCGCGCGCTACGCGCACGTCGTCCACGCCGTGGACTCGGTCGTCGTCGCGCGCGAGCTTGGGAAGCGCGTCGCTGCGGCCGGGCGCCCCCCCCTGGCGGTGCTCATCGAGGTCAACGTGAGCGGCGAAGCTCAGAAGCACGGTGCCTCCGCGAGCGACATCGGCGAAGTGATGGACGCGGTGCGCGCCGACGCGAACCTCGTGTTGCGTGGCCTCATGACGATGCCTCCCTTCGGCGACCCCGAAGCCGCGCGGCGCACGTTTGGGACGCTGGCGTCGCTGCGATCGCTGCACGGGGGGGAGAGCGCGCTGCCGGAGCTTTCGATGGGGATGTCGGGGGATTTCGAGATCGCGATTGGGTGCGGGGCGACGATGGTGAGGGTAGGGACGGCGATTTTCGGGGAGAGGTGAGCGCGAACGCGAGGTCGAGGTCGGGGGTCGCGGTCGGGTTCGCGGTCGCGGTCGCGCCCCAAAAAAGAAGCCCCTCGGCTCCGCAAAGGAACCGAGGGGCTCTCCCAGATCACGCATGACGCGTCACGCGTGCCCCGTCGCGCTCGTCGCCGCGCTGCCGCCATCGCTGGCCGCAGTCGTCGTCGAGCCACTCACCGAGCTCGCGCCCGGCTGCTGTGTCGAAGCCGCCGCCTCCGCCGCCCCTTGCTCCTTCTGGAGCGCGCGAGCCGCTTTGGCCTTCTTCCCCTTCGGATTTGCCGCGCGCGCCGTAGGAGTCCGGTACGCGAAGAACTCCTGCACAGGCGCGAGTTGGGTCCGAACTTCCGGATCCGCCTTCGCGACCTTCTTCAGAATGCCGTACAGCGTCGTCGCGGTTTCCCACGAGCCGCTGTTCGCCTGAAATGTGTTCCCTTCCACGCTGGCGAGGAACGCTTGCAGTGCCTTCTGAAGAGGCTCGAGCTCGTGGGCGAGCGCGACCTGGGCCGTCATCGTCGATGTCGGCTGCAGGGGAAGATTCACGCCGAGCTGGTTGGCAAGGAGCGAGATCGTCGGAATGACTTTCTCGGATCCCTTGCGCGCCTTCGCGGCGATCTGCTTCTGCCTCTTGGTCAGCTTCGGGGTCGTGAGCGCCATCGCGGCGACCGCGGCCTGAATGTGACCCAGAGCCGTGGCGACTCGATCGGTCGTCGCCACCTTCGTGACTTTCTTTTTCGTATTCGTAGACATGTTTTCTCCTCTCCAAAGGTCGGCGCCGAGGGCGCGCCCGGGACCATCCCCGGGGCCGCGCTTCGTCGCGTTCCAATGAGTGAACAATGGAGGAAAACGCGCGGCCGGTATCGAGCGACGGTCGTACCGATTTCGGAGGCGAGGGGCGCGGAGCGGTACGGTGAGAGGTACGCATCCTTCGGATCCGAATTCAGATCGCGAAAGCCCTCCGAAGACCCTCTGGAGGCCTCGCTCGCCTCGTTCGGATCCAGATTCGGCTCCACGCGATCCCTTTCCGCATCGCTCCGATCCCGACGAGGGTCCTCGCGATGTGAAATGGGCGGAGCCCGATCCGAAATCAGATCGCTCGGATCCTCGCGTGCCTCGTTTCGATCCGGATTCGGATCCGATCGAGGCAAGCTCGGGTCCGAGAAGGTGAAAATAGGGCTCTTCTGACCCTCGCTCGGATCCGAACGATCCGAATTCGTGCTCGGCGAATGCGAGCTCGGATCGCTCGGATCTGAATTCGGGTCCGCGCGATCCGATTTCGGATCGCTCGGGTCCGAATACGGATCGCTCGGACCCGCGCCCGGATCGACCTGCCCCAAATCCGGATCCACTCGCGTCGCGCGACGCGTTCTCGTCCCCCCGCTCCCCCCTACGCCACGACCACGACCCCCACGCCGAGCCGATACCCCCGCTTCTTCTCGCTCTCCACCAGCCCCTCGATCCACGCTTCCTTCAGCGCGAGCCCGGCCCCCTTCGCGCTCTCCCGCACCCGCTCCTTCAAATCGCTCAGCGCCTTCCTCACCACCACGTCCGGGAACGCCGAGTTCGCCGAGATGCGCCCCCCGAGATCTCCCGACGCGACCCACTCGCCCGTTTCCGCGTCGGGCGCGAGCCCGAGCAGGAGCGCGAACTGGTTCTGCGTGATCCGCAGACGCACCCTTCCCAGGTACGCCACCCCGTCTCGGCCCATGAGGACCAGTGGCTTCGCCTCGCTCCCCCAGCGCCACCCTTCCAGCTTCTTCGCCAGCCCCACGTTCGTCGCGGCGGTGATCACGACGTCGGACATCGAGGCGATGCCGAGCTGCTGCGCGACGGTGACCTCCACCTCTTCGACCGCGCCACCCAGGGTCCTCCCCGCCATCACGAGCACGACCGGGTGCATCCCTTTGCACGCGCGGCGGAGCTGCTTCGCGAGCGCCCCGGCGGCGTCCTCGCGTACGACGCGGAGGAGCAGGAAGAAACAGATTCGCCCTCCGTTCGCGCCGCGTGTCCGCAGGACGCCGATCGGCAGCACTCCGGCCGGCACGTCCCGCACCCCCTTGGGGATCTCGAGGAGCATCCGCTCGCGGAGCACCTCGGCGAGACGTGCATCGTCGATCCTCCACCGTTCGAGCGCGTCGCCGGCGACCGTGTGCGCGCGCACGCTCATGTCGTCGGTCACCGCGTAGTAACCGGCGCCCCCTTCGAGCGCGTGCGCCACGAACATCGAGCCCCACCGCCTGTGCCGGGCCTCCGACGGGCGGCGCGAGACGACGCGCACGAGGACCTTCGCGGCGACGGCCTGCGCGAAGCCCTCTTCGGTCGCGATCTCGGTGAACCGCCACCGGCCGTGCTCGAGCAACCCGAGGGACGACAGGTCGTCCGGCATCGCGCCAGGCGACGAGAGGCCGAGCGCCGCGATCGCCGCGCGCATGGACGTGGCGTGGCTCGCGTCCGAGAGGAAGAGCTTGTTCGGCAGCTCGATCGTCGCGTCCGCGGGCGCGCGCACGCCGGCGAGCTCGACGCGAAGCGTCCCCCTCCACAGGTACCCTCCGCCTCGCTCGACGCGCGCGTGCATGTCGGCGAGCGCGTTCTCGGAGCGGGTACTGAAGCGCGCGCCATCGTCCAGCTCGCACGCCGCCACCGTCACTCGTCGCGCTTCGGGAGGGAGCTTCGCCCGCGCGAGCCACGCGGCGCCGCGCTCGTGGAGAGGCTTCAGCGTGAACGTGGGGCGATCGCCGAGCGCGAGGTGTCGGGCCCACTCGGCGAGCAGGATCGGACGCGCGAGGACGAACGCGACCCGCGCGCAACCGGGATCCCACTCGACGAGATCGCAGCGAATGGGGCGCCGGGTGCGCCTCACGATCGCGCCGTCGCCTCCGAGCTCCGCGTCCCGCTCGGGGGGGACGCGGTGGAGGACCGCGGCGCGCGTCTTGCCGTCGTCGCCGAGCACGCAATGGACCGAGCCGAACGCCTCGCCGTAGACCGCGCTCGCTGCGACGGTGATGCGCGCGGGGTCGCGGGCCGTGTCGTCGTCGGGGAGCGCGAGCTCGTACCAAGGGAAGGGCGCGAGGTGACGACCGATGCGAATGCGAACGCGCTCGAGGATGCCGCGCGCGACCGCGTCACCCTCCGCGGCACGGCAGAGGAGGCGCGCGGTGAGATCGGCGACGGGCAAGCTCGCCCACGCATCGGTCGAGACGCCGCAGTCCCACGCGGCTTCGAGGATCGCATCGCGCGAGATCGGGAGGCTCGCGACGCGCGCGATCTCGTCGAGGGCGCAGACGAGAGGCGACGGGAGCGGGCGCGCGAAGAGAGCGGTGAGGACGGCCAGCGGCGAATCCACGTCGAGCGCTTCGGGTCCGCCGAAGCGGGCGAAGAGCGCGCGCAGGCGCCGCGGAGAGAGCGCGAGGAGAACCGCGCCACAGGCGAGCGAGACGCGAGGGGGCATCGGAACGACTACATCATGGAGGGGATCGCGCGGCGTGAGCCTGGGTCCCTCCGCGTGAAAACCCGCCGCGTGAGCCCCGGCTCGTCCTCGTGCGGCACCATCGCCCCCGGCTCCCACACGTCCTCGTCGATCGGCGGAAAGCGCACGGCGCTCGCGTCCGTCACGTGGTCCGGCACGTACGTCAGATCGATCACGTCGCAGTACGCCATCGCGTCTTGGTAGATCCGCGCGCCGCCGATGAACCACACGTCGCGCGCTTCCCCCTCGCGGGCGAGCGTCGCGAGCGCGGTCGCGATGTCCGCGTAGTGCTCCACGCCATCCATCTCGTGGCTCGAGATGACGATGTTCCGCCGGTTCGGCAGCGGCTTCCGGTTCATCGACTCCCACGTGAGCCGCCCCATCACGACCACGCTCCCCTTGGTGACGCGCACGAACCGGCGCATGTCGCCCGGGTGACTCCACGGAATCGTCCCCCCGACGCCGATCACCCGCTCCGGCGACATCGCCGCGATCATCCCGCGCATGGTGCCCTTCTCAGACCGCGACCTTGAACGAGATCGCCGGGTGAGGCTCGTACCCTTCGAGCACGAAGTGCTTCATCAGCGACTCGGTGTCGAGCTGGAGCAGCGGCTCGAGGTCTTCGAGCTTCGTGATCGAGGGATCGATCGTCAGCTTGGGGAGCTTCCGCGGCGCGCGCTCGAGCTGGGTGAGCAGCCCCGGCACGTGGTCGTACTCGGCCATCGTGCCGTCGGCCTTCGCGGTGTAGATGTGCGCGTCGATCGTCGTGTGCCCGAAGATGCGCGCCGGGATGCCGATGAAGCGCGAGAAGAGCTCCAGGAGAAGCGCGTAGCCGGCGATGTTGTACGGGACGCCCAGCGCGACGTCGGCGCTCCGCTGCGTGAGGTGCAGGTTCAGGAACGGGTCGCCGTGCGCGTCGAGCTGCACGTTGAGCACGAACATCGCGTGGCACGGCGGCAGCGCGGAGGTCTGCGCATTGCCCGGGGCCCACGCTTCGACGAGCAGCCGGCGCGACATCGGGTTCCGCTTCGCCTCGTCGATCACGTAACGGATCTGGTCGCTGAACGCGGCGTTGCCCTTCGCGTCGTGCACGGGGAAGTGCCGCCAGAAGTTCCCGTACGCGCTCGGCACCTTGCCGTTCTCGTCCGCCCACGGGTCCCAGAACTTGCACTTGTGCTTCTGGAGCAGCGTGATGCGCGTGTCGCCCGAGAGGAACCACAGGTTCTCGACGACGATGTTCTTCCAGCTCACCTCTTTGGTCGTGAGGAGCGGGAACCCTTCGCGCAGGTCGACCTCGTAGTTCCAGTTGAACGTCGAAATCGTATCGACGCCGGTGCGGTTCGGTCGCCGCGTCCCTTCGGCGAGCACGTGGCGGACGAGATCGAGATACTGCTTCATCGTTCCTCTCTGCCTAAATCAGGGAGCGTGATACGCGATCAAGGCGCGCGCCGTTCCGCGCGACCCTCACCCCCGCCAGCTTCACGAGCAGGGCGCGCGCACCCCCTCTCC
>Ga0302157_10003955_pt1 | contig 16405 bp, 11 predicted proteins | sample I_Bog_N3_3_FD_193502 | JGI IMG/M metagenome (GOLD analysis project Ga0302157, IMG submission 193502) | Peat permafrost microbial communities from Stordalen Mire near Abisko, Sweden - I_Bog_N3_3 | ecosystem: Environmental > Terrestrial > Soil > Wetlands > Peat | place: Sweden: Abisko, Stordalen...
CGAGACGCGCGACGCGTGGGTGGAATTTCCCATCTTCGACGCCAAGTCGCGCTCGTTGAAAAAGGCCGTCCTGGGCAAGGCCGGCGGCACCATTGGACGCAACAACTCCAACGTGGTCGTCATCGAGGCGTTGCGGGACATCACCATGTCGCTCAACCTCGGCGACCGAGTCGGTCTGGTCGGTCACAACGGGGCCGGGAAATCGACACTGCTGCGCCTACTTTCGGGTATCTACGAACCTACCCGCGGATCAGCCACGGTCACTGGACGGGTCGCGCCGGTGTTTGACCTCGGGGTCGGCATGGACCCCGAGATCTCCGGCTACGAGAACATCATCATCCGCGGCCTGTTCCTGGGGCAGACCCGAAAGCAGATGCTGGCCAAGGTGGATGAGATCGCCGAGTTCACCGAACTGGGTGATTACCTGTCGATGCCGCTGCGCACTTACTCCACCGGCATGCGGGTCCGGCTGGCGATGGGCGTGGTCACCAGCATCGACCCCGAGATCCTATTGCTGGACGAAGGCATCGGCGCCGTCGACGCCGATTTTCTGAAGAAGGCTCAATCCCGGCTGCAGAGCCTGGTCGAGCGCTCCGGAATCCTGGTATTCGCAAGCCATTCCAACGAGTTCCTGGCTCGGCTGTGCAAGACGGCGATGTGGATCGACCACGGTGTCATCAGGCTCACCGGCGGCATCGAAGAGGTGGTGCGCGCCTACGAGGGCGAGGACGCCGCGCGGCACGTGCGCGAAGTGCTGGCCGAGACCAGGCAGAGATCCAAGCCAACAGAGACCACCAGAGATGAGTGAAACCGTCTTCGCCGTCGTGGTCACCCACCGGCGCCGCGACGAGCTGGCCACGTCGCTGGACGTGCTGAGCAGCCAGACCCGGATGCTGGATCACTTGATCGTGGTTGACAACGACGGACCCGCCGATGGCCAGGTTCGGGATCTGGTTGCCGGGCAGCCCGTCTCGACCACTTACCTGGATTCGCGCCGGAATCTGGGTGGCGCGGGCGGTTTCGCGCTCGGCATGTTGCACGCGCTGGCTCAGGGCGCCGATTGGGTGTGGTTGGCCGACGACGACGGCCGCCCGCAGGACAACCGGGTGCTGGCGACCCTGCTGGCGTGCGCCGAGAAGTACGGCCTGGCCGAGGTATCGCCGATGGTCTGCAATCTGGACGATCCGCAGCGGCTGGCGTTTCCATTGCGGCGTGGCCTGGTCTGGCGCAGGCGCACCAGCGAGTTGCGCACCGAAGAAGGGCAGGATCTGTTGCGCGGGATCGCGTCGCTGTTCAACGGCGCGCTGTTTCGGGCTTCCACCCTGGACGCCGTCGGTGTCCCGGACATGCGGCTGTTCATCCGCGGCGACGAAGTCGAATTGCACCGCAGGCTGGTGCGATCCGGCCTGCCGTTCGGCACCTGCCTGGATGCGATCTACCTGCATCCCAGCGGATCCGACGAATTCCGGCCGATTCTGGGCGGCCGGATGCACACCCAGTACCCCGACGACCCCACCAAGCGGTTCTTCACCTACCGCAACCGCGGCTACCTGATGGCGCAACCGGGCCTCCGTAAGCTGCTGCCGCAGGAGTGGCTGCGGTTCGGCTGGTTCTTCCTGGTGTCCCGCCGCGACCCCAAGGGAATGCGGGACTGGATTCGGTTGCGCCGGATGGGGCGTCGTGAGCGATTCGGCAAGCCAGAAGCTGGAGGATCCTGATGACGTTCATCGACGCGGCGGCCCAATCCAGGACGTTCGCCCGGGCAAGGCGTGATCTGACCGACGGCTTCCACCGGCGCGAGCTGTGGCTGCACCTGGGCTGGCAGGACATCAAACAGCGCTACCGCCGCTCGGTGCTGGGACCGTTCTGGATCACCATCGCGACCGGAACCACCGCGGTGGCGATGGGCGGCTTGTACTCCAAGCTGTTTCACCTCGAGCTGTCTGTGCACCTGCCCTACGTGACGCTCGGGCTGATCATCTGGAACCTGATCAACGCCGCCATCCTGGAGGGCGCCGACGTGTTCGTCGCCAATGAGGGACTGATCAAACAATTACCGACACCGCTCTCCGTGCACGTCTACCGGCTGGTGTGGCGACAGATGATTCTCTTCGCGCACAACATCGTCATCTACCTCGTCGTCGCGATCATCTTTCCCAAACCGTGGTCATGGGCCGACCTATCAGTCATTCCGGCGCTGGCCCTGATCGTTCTGAATTGTATTTGGGTATCACTGTGTTTCGGCATCCTGGCGACCCGATACCGGGACATCGGTCCGTTGCTGTTTTCCGTCGTGCAGTTGCTGTTCTTCATGACGCCGATCATCTGGAATGACGACACCCTGCGGCAGCAGGGTGCGGGAAGCTGGGCAAGCATCGTCGAACTCAACCCGCTGCTGCACTATCTGGACATCGTGCGGGCGCCTTTGCTGGGCGCGCACCAGGAGCTGCGGCACTGGGCGGTGGTGCTGGCGCTAACAGTCGTCGGCTGGCTGCTGGCGGCGTTCGCGATGCGGCAATTCCGCGCCCGCGTTCCGTATTGGGTGTGACTGCGATGCCGCCGACACTCGACATGTAACCCCTCCGAAGGGGATCATGCGAGCGTGAGCAACGCCTCGGTAGTCGGTCGCGTAGGCGCGCTGATCGTGGCGACCCGCGGCAACGGTGGCGCCGGCGAGGTCCTGCTGACCGTGCGCGGGTCCAAGGAGGCATTCCTGGCTTGGTCCGACAAACCGTTGCCGAAGGGCACCAAGGTGCTGGTGGTCGAGGTTCGGGGTCCCAGGACAGTTACCGTGGAGCCATGGAGGAACCTCGCCGGATTTGAGTTATCGACCGAAAATCCCTGATACACAACAACAAAACCACAAGGACAACAAACCCCCAGGAGTCCCACGATGCTCGGTTACAAGGTGCCCGCTCCCGACGAGGCGATGCTGATCTCCGGAGGAAGGGCCAAAAGCAACGCGCCGTTTCGCGTCGTGACCGGCCACGGCGCCTTCATCCTCCCGGTCTTCCGCAAGGCTCGATTCCTGACACTGGCGATGTGCGAGGCCGAGGTCGCCGAGAAGTGCGTGACTCAGCAAGGCATCACCCTCAACGTCCGGTCGGTGATCGCCTTCAAGGTCGGCAACGACACCGGGAGCATCATCAGCGCCGCCCAGCGATTCCTGTCGGACCAGGACCAGATGGCCGTGCTCACCGGCCGCATCTTCGCCGGTCACTTGCGGTCGATCATCGGCTCGATGACCGTCGAACAGATCATCCGGGAACGTCAGAAGCTCGCCACCGAGGTGCTCGACGGCTCCAAGGAAGAGATGGCCCGGATCGGCCTGACCGTCGACGCCCTGCAGATCCAGTCCATCGACGACGACGGGCTCGGCTACATCAACGCGATGTCCGCGCCGCACAACGCGGCCATTCAGCAGCAGGCGCAGATCGCGCAGGCCCAGGCCAACCAGGCGTCCGCGGAGGCCGAGCAGGAGTCCCAGCGCAAGCAAGCCGAGTTCGCTCGCGAGACTGCGATCGTCAGGGCCCAGTACAAGGCTGAAGTCGACAAGGCCCAGGCTCAGGCCGCCCAGTCCGGCCCACTGGCCGAAGCACAAGCGCAACGAGAGGTGCTGCAGATGCGCACAGAGCTTGCCGAGCGCGCCGCCGAATTGCGCCAGCAGGAACTGGTCGCCGAGGTGGTCAAGCCGGCGGAGGCGGAAGCAGAACGGGTGCGGATCCTGGCTGTGGCCGATGCGGAGAAGATGAAAATTCAGGCCGAGGCGGCAGCGTCGCACAATCGGGTTGCGTTGGACAAGATGCTCATCGACCAGCTGCCGCAAATCGTCGAGAAGGCCGCGCTTGGGCTCGCCAGCTCCAATCTCACGGTGCTCAATGGCGCCGAGGGCCTCGGCCAGGTAGCCGCGGGGCTGGTGTCGCAGGGTGTGGCCATCTTCGACGCACTGCGCGGCGGCATTATTTATGACGACGACGACAACGCTGCTCCGGTTGCCGGGAATCCCCCCGGTTAGACTCCCCCGGTGGTTTCCCCGCCGCCCAGCGCCGCGCCGCAGCGCGCGCAGCTGAGCCTCACGACGCAGGTGTCGCGGTTCGTTGTCACCGGCGGCCTGGCGGGCATCGTCGACTTCGGCCTCTACTTCGTGCTCTACAAAGTGGTCGGAATGCAGGTGGACCTGGCCAAAGCGATCAGCGTCATCGTCGGGACCTTTACCGCCTACCTGATCAACCGCCGATGGACTTTCCAGGCGTCCCCCAGCACCGCCCGATTCATCGCTGTCATGGCGCTCTACGGGGTCACCTTCGCCGTGCAAGTTGGACTCAACCACCTGTGTCTGGCGCTTTTGCACTACCAGGGGTGGGCGCTCCCCGTCGCATTTGTGATCGCGCAGGGCGTTGCCACTGTCATTAATTTCGTCGTGCAGCGAACGGTAATCTTCCGCATCCGCTGAGCCTGGCCGACCCGGCCCGACCAGGTTGGATTGTCCGGCTCCTCAGCCGGACGCTCGCGTCCCGCATCGTCGCCGCACGGCGAGTAGCCTCTTTGACGATGTTCAGCACCGATGTTCCCACCACCACCACCCGGCTGACCGGATGGGGCCGCACCGCGCCGTCGGTCGCGGAGGTACTGCGCACCCCCGACCCGGAAGTCATCGCCAAGGCGGTGGCCCGGGCAGCTGACTCAGGCGGGCGCGGAGTGATCGCGCGCGGGCTGGGGCGCTCCTACGGCGACAACGCGCAAAACGGCGGCGGGCTGGTGATCGACATGAACCCGCTCAACGCCATCCACTCGATCAGCGCCGACACCAAGCTGGCCGTCCTCGATGCGGGCGTCAACCTCGACCAGCTGATGAAATCGGCACTGCCGTTCGGGCTGTGGGTCCCGGTGCTGCCCGGGACCCGGCAAGTCACCATCGGCGGCGCGATCGCATGCGACATCCACGGCAAAAACCACCACAGCGCGGGCAGCTTCGGCAACCACGTCCGCAGCATGGACTTGCTGACCGCGGATGGCGAGATTCGCCACCTCACTCCGACGGGTGAAGGGTCCGAGCTGTTCTGGGCCACCGTCGGCGGCAACGGTCTCACCGGGATCATCCTGCGGGCCACCATCGCGATGACGCCCACCGAGACTGCGTACTTCATCAACGATGGCGACAACACTCTGACGTTGGACGAGACGATCGCCTTCCACAGCGACGGCAGCGAGGCCAACTACACCTACTCGTCCGCCTGGTTTGACGCGATCAGCCCGCCGCCCAAACTCGGGCGCGCCGCGATCACCCGTGGGCGACTGGCGCGGCGCGACGAGCTGCCCGACAAGCTGGCCAAGAATCCGCTGAAATTCGATGCGCCACAGCTGATGACGGTGCCCGACATCTTCCCCAACGGACTGATGAACAAGCTCACGTTGAGCACTATCGGTGAGCTGTACTACCGGCGGGGTGGCCACTACCGCGGGAAAATCCAGAACCTCACCCAGTTTTATCACCCGCTGGATCTCATAGGCGAGTGGAACCGCGGCTTCGGGCCAGCCGGCTTCGCGCAATACCAATTCCTGGTACCCCCGTCGGCCGTCGAGGAATTCAAACAGATCATCCGCGACGTCCAAGCCAGTGGTCACTACTCCGCGCTCAACGTGTTCAAACTATTCGGACCCGGAAACCAAGCGCCCCTGAGCTTCCCGATGCCTGGCTGGAATGTCTGTCTCGACTTCCCGATGAAGCCCGGCGTCAACGAGTTCCTCAACAAGCTTGACGATCGAGTTCTGGAATTCGGCGGGCGGGTTTATACCGCCAAGGATTCCCGCGTCAACGCCGAGACTTTTCATGCCATGTATCCGCGCATCGACGAATGGATCGCCTTGCGCCGCAAGGCCGATCCCAACGGGGTGTTCGCCTCTGACATGGCCCGACGTTTGGAGTTGCTATAAATGGTGCGCAATGGTTCTTGATGCCGTAGGAAATCCCCAGACCGTGCTGCTGCTCGGGGGCACCTCTGAGATCGGGTTGGCCATCTGCGAACGCTATCTGCGCAACGCGCGCGCCCGTATCGTGCTGGCATGCATGCCCGAAGACCCCGGCCGTGACGACGCGGTAGCTCAGCTGAAGGCCGCCGGCGCGCGCTCAGTGGAGCTGATCGACTTCGACGCCCTGGAAACCGACGGCCACCCGAAGGTGATAGACCAGGCTTTCGCCGGAGGCGATGTCGACGTGGCCATCGTCGCGTTCGGTCTGCTCGGCGACGCCGAGGAGCTGTGGCAGAACCAGCGCAAGGCCGTCCAGATCGCCGAAATCAACTACACAGCTGCGGTTTCGGTGGGCGTGCTCCTGGGCGACAGGATGCGCGCCCAGGGCTTCGGCCAGATCATCGCGATGAGCACGGTGGCCGGCGAACGGGTGCGCCGCTCCAACTTCGTCTACGGCTCCACCAAGGCCGGTTTGGACGGTTTCTACCTTGGACTCGGGGAGGCGCTGCGCGAGTACGGGGTTCATGTGCTGGTGATCCGACCCGGCCAGGTCCGTACCCGCATGAGCGCGCACATCAAAGAAGCTCCGCTGACCGTCGATAAGGAATACGTCGCCAATCTGGCGGTGACCGCGTCCGCGAAAGGTAAAGAACTCGTTTGGGCGCCAGAAGCATTCCGGTACGTGATGGTGGTGTTGCGACACATCCCACGGAGCATCTTCCGCAAGCTGCCAATCTGATCATGCGCAACGCACTGGCCAGCCTGGGCCAGATCATGCTGGCGACGGTGGTGGCGATTGCGGTGGCGGTGATATCGCTGATCGCGATCTCGCGCGTGCAGTGGCCCGCCTTTCCGTCATCCAATCAGCTGCATGCGCTGACCACCGTCGGCCAGGTCGCTTGCCTGGCCGGGCTGGTCGCCGCGGGCTGGACGTGGCGGCGTTCCGGTCAGCACAGAGGCCGGTACCGGGCGTTGGCTCAGCTGATCGGGCTGGTGTTCGTGTCCGCGTTCATCGTCGTAACGCTGGGCATGCCGTTGGGAGCCACCAAGTTGTATCTGTTCGGCATCTCCGTCGACCAGCAGTTTCGCACCGAATACCTGACCCGGCTCGCTGACAGCCCCGCCCTGCACGACATGACCTACCTCGGGCTGCCCCCGTTCTACCCGCCGGGCTGGTTCTGGATCGGCGGGCGCATCGCGGCACTGACCGGAACACCCGGCTGGGAGATGTACAAGCCCTGGGCGATCACCTCATTAACCATCGCTGCGGCGATCGCGTTGGTGCTGTGGTGGCGGATGATCCGCTTCGAGTACGCCCTGATCGTCACCACCGCCACCGCGGCGGTGACGCTCGCCTACAGCTCGCCGGAGCCCTACGCCGCGATGATCACCGTGTTGTTGCCGCCGGTGCTGGTGCTGACCTGGTCGGGTCTGCGCGCCGGCGGCTGGGCGGCGGTGATCGGCGCCGGGATATTTCTGGGCGTAACCGCCAACTGGTACCTGCTGCTACTGGGCTTCAGCGCGTTCACGATGCTGCTGATGGCGCTGTCCCTGGCTGCGGCCCGCTGGCGCCAAGCCGGACTGAAGGGCACGCTCGAACCGCTGCGCCGATTGGCCGTCATCGGGGTCATCACGGCAGTCATCGCCGCCCCCACCTGGCTTCCGTTTCTCTTGCGGGCAATCCACAGCCCGATCAGCAACACCGGCAGCGCTCAGCACTACCTGCCCGCCGACGGCGCCGAACTGACGTTCCCGATGCTGCAGTTCTCGCTGTTGGGAGCCGCGTGCATGGTGGGCACGCTATGGCTGATAGTGCGGGCGCGCACGTCGGCGCGGGCCGGCGCGCTGGCCGTCGGCGTGCTCGCCGTCTACGTGTGGTCGCTGTTGTCGATGTTGACCACGCTGGCGCGCACCACGCTGCTGTCGTTCCGGCTGCAGCCCACCTTGAGCGTGCTGCTGGTCGCCGCGGGGGTGTTCGGCTTCATCGAAGCCACTGGGACGTTGGCCGCGCACGGGCGCGGCTGGAGCCGGGCGATCGTCCCGGTGGCCGCGGCAATCGGGCTGACCGGGGCGATCGCGTTCAGCCAGGACATTCCCGACGTGCTGCGGCCGGACCTCACCATTGCCTACACCGACACCGACGGGCACGGCCAGCGCGGCGACCGGCGACCGGCCGGCTCGGAGAAGTATTACTCGGTCATCGACTCCACGATCCTGCACGTCACCGGCAAGCCACGCGATCAGACGGTGGTCCTGACCGCCGACTACAGCTTCCTGTCCTTCTACCCCTACTGGGGTTTTCAGGGGTTGACGTCGCATTACGCCAATCCGCTGGCACAGTTCGACCTGCGGGCCGCACAGATCAAGAAGTGGTCCGATCTCAAGACCGCCGACGAGTTGATTCGCGCGCTGGACGCGTCGCCGTGGCCGCCGCCGACGGTCTTCCTCATGCGCCACGGTGGGAACAACAACTACACCCTGCGGCTGGCCGAGGACGTCTACCCCAACCAGCCCAACGTTCGCCGCTACATGGTCGATCTGCGGGCTGCCCTATTCGCCGACCCGCGCTTCGTCGTGCAAACCGTCGGCCCGTTTGTGCTGGCCATCCGCAAGCCGGCGGCCCACCCGGGCACCAGCAGCTGATGGCTACCGAAACCTCGGCCGACGCGGCCCAGCAACTACCATCTAGCTCCGTGGCAGCCACGGGCGCGAATCACCGGAATGCCCGCCTCGTCGCGGTCGTCGCAGGTCTGCTCGGCGCGGTCCTGGCGATCGCCACCCCGGTGCTGCCGGTCAACCAGACCACCGCCCAACTGAACTGGCCGCAGAACGACACGTTCAGCAGCGTCGAGGCACCGCTGATCGGATACGTGGCCACCGAATTGAACGTCGACGTGCCGTGCCAGGCCGCCGCCGGGCTGGCCGGCCCGCAGAACAGCTCCAAGACTGTGCTGCTGTCGACGGTGCCCAAGCAGGCCCCGAAGGCCGTCGACCGCGGGCTGCTCATCCAGCGCGCCAACGACGACCTGGTGCTCGTGGTGCGCAACGTCCCGGTCGTCACCGCCCCGTTGAGCCAGGTGCTCAGCCCGGCCTGCCAGCGGTTGACTTTTACCGCGCACGCCGATCGGGTCACGGCCGAATTCGTAGGGCTGACGCAGGGACCCAACGCCGAACATCCCGGCGCCCCACTGCGCGGCGAGCGCAGTGGTTATGACTTCCGGCCACAGATCGCCGGCGTCTTCACCGATCTGGCCGGCCCGGCACCACCTGGTTTGAGTTTCTCGGCAACCGTCGACACCCGCTATAGCAGCCACCCCACAACGCTGAAGCTGCTCGCGATGATCCTCGGCGTGCTGCTGACCGGTGCCGCTCTGATCGCGCTACACGTCCTCGATACCGCCGACGGCACCCGACACCGGCGCTTCCTGCCCTCCCGTTGGTGGTCGATCGGCGGTCTGGACGCCCTGGTCATCACGGTGTTGGTGTGGTGGCACTTCGTCGGCGCCAACACCTCCGACGACGGCTACATCCTGACCATGGCCCGAGTGTCCGAGCACGCCGGATACATGGCCAACTACTACCGCTGGTTCGGGACACCCGAGGCGCCGTTCGGCTGGTACTACGACCTGCTGGCGCTGTGGGCGCACGTCAGCACGACGAGCATCTGGATGCGGCTGCCCACGCTGCTGATGGCGTTGACGTGCTGGTGGGTGATCAGCCGCGAAGTCATCCCACGCCTCGGTCACGCGGCCAAGAGAAGCCGAGCGGCGGCCTGGACCGCGGCGGGCATGTTCCTGGCGACCTGGTTGCCGCTCGACAACGGCCTGCGGCCCGAGCCGATCATCGCCCTGGGGATCCTGCTGACCTGGTGTTCGGTGGAACGCGCGGTGGCCACCAGCCGGCTACTGCCGGTGGCTGTCGCATGCATCCTCGGCGCACTGACACTGTTCTCGGGGCCAACGGGCATCGCCTCCATCGGCGCGTTGCTGGTCGCGATCGGGCCGCTGCGGACCATCCTGCACCGCAGATCCAAACAGTTCGGTGTGCTACCGCTGGTGGCGCCCATCCTGGCCGCGGCCACCGTCACCGTGATCCTGATCTTCCGCGACCAGACCCTGGCCGGCGAGGCGCAGGCCACCAGCCTCAAACGTGCCGTCGGGCCGAGCCTGAGTTGGTTCGACGAACACCTCCGATACGAGCGGCTGTTCATGGCCAGCCCCGACGGGTCGGTAGCACGCCGGTTCGCTGTGCTGGCACTGGTGCTCGCGCTTGGGATATCGGTGGCAGTGTCGTTGCGCAAGGGTCGGATTCCGGGCACCGCTGCCGGACCGAGCCGGCGCATCGTTGGGATCACCATCATTTCGTTCATCGCGATGATGTTCACTCCGACCAAGTGGACGCACCACTTCGGGGTGTTCGCCGGGCTGGCCGGATCGCTGGGGGCGCTGGCCGCGGTCGCCGTATCGGCTGCGGCGATGCGCTCGAGACGCAATCGCACCGTCTTCGCGTCGGTGGTGCTGTTCTTGGTGGCGCTGTCGTTCGCCAGCGTCAACGGCTGGTGGTATGTATCCAATTTCGGTGTGCCGTGGTCGAATTCGTTCCCAAAGTTGGGATACGGCTTTGCCACCATACTGCTCGGGCTGACCGTGTTGGTGCTGCTGCTGGCGGCGTGGTTCCACTTTGTCTCTACCGAGAATGTCGCCACCGACGGGCCGTCCCAAGCTCCCGCCAAGACCCGATATGGGGCACGGATAGCCGGAATCATTCAGTCCCCGTTGGCGATTGCCGCCTGGGCGCTGGTGATTTTCGAGGTGATATCGCTGACCCTGGCGATGGCGGATCAGTACCCGGCGTGGTCGGTGGGCCGGTCCAACCTGCAAGCTCTGGCAGGCAATACCTGCGGGCTGGCCGAGGATGTGCTGGTGGAGCAGGATCCCAACGCCGGCATGCTGCCCCCGGTGACGGCCTCGGCGCAAGACGGTCTGGGCGCCGGCCTGTCGGAAGCCTTCACCCCCAACGGTATCCCTGCCGACGTTTCCGCCGATCCGGTTATGGAGCGTCCGGGCGACCGAAGTTTCGTCAACGACAACGGGTCGATCACCGGTGGCGAGGCCGGCAACGAAGGCGGCACCAGCGCCGCACCCGGCGTTAACGGCTCACGGGCCCAGCTCCCCTACAACCTGGAACCGGCCCGCACACCCGTGCTCGGCAGCTGGCGGTCCGGCATCCAGGTACCCGCCAGACTGCGCTCTGGCTGGTATCGACTTCCCGCGCAACGGGATAACGCCGGGCCGCTGCTGGTGGTCACCGCGGCCGGCCGCTTCGACCCCCGCGAAGTCCAGGTGCAGTGGGCCACCGACGCCGGGGCGGCCAGCGGACACCAGGGCGGCTCACTGCAATTCGCCGATGTCGGGGCGTCGCCGGCCTGGCGTAACTTGCGGTTAGCCATGTCGGCGATCCCGAGCACCGCCACCCAGATCCGGCTCGTCGCCGACGACGAGGATCTGGCGCCGCAGCACTGGATCGGGCTCACACCGCCGCGGATCCCCCAGCTGCGCACGCTGCAGGATGTGGTGGGCTCCCAGGATCCGGTACTTCTGGACTGGCTGGTCGGTCTGGCGTTCCCGTGCCAACGGCCGTTCGGCCATCAGAACGGCGTTGTCGAAACGCCGAAGTGGCGCATCCTGCCGGATCGGTTCGGTGCTGAGGCCAATTCGCCGGTGATGGACAACAACGGCGGTGGCCCACTGGGCGTCACCGAGTTGCTCGTGAAGGCGACCACCGTGGCCACGTATCTGAAAGATGACTGGTCCCGGGATTGGGGCTCATTGCAGCGGTTGACGCCCTACTACCCGAGCGCCCAGCCTGCCCGACTCCAGCTCGGCACCCAGACCCGCAGCGGTCTGTGGAACCCCGCGCCGCTCCGGCGGTAGTGGACGCGGTAGTGGACAAGGGGCTACCGCCAGTACCCGGACACACTTCTGCCCCGTCTCCGGTTGACCCCCGTAGTCCGGAAACAGGGCAGAAGGTGATTGACAGCCGGCCGGCTCAGATCAGGGAATGAGCGACCGAATGGGGTGGGTGATCGTGTAGATCGGGTGCAGCGCGTCCGCGGCGTAATGCCGAATCGGGTGCAGGGGCCCGCTGAACGGGACATACGGGTTGGCCGACGCGGTGACCGGCACTAACGCCCCGGCCACTGAGAGACCAAGGGTGCCCAGCAAGACAGCCGCGCCCATGCGGACCTTTGACGCTTTCGGTGCCTTCTGTGTAGTCATGGTTGGTTCCTTATCTGCAGTTCGTCCCTGTATGGGGTCGGTTGCGGTGGCCGACAACATCAGGCTGCCCGAGACCCCTTGACAGATGCTGGAGAAATTCTTGCGAAATTCTTGCGAGCGCAGGTCAAGCGCGGCATTGGCACTGGTAGACGGGCGTTGCTCATGGCTAGCCCCGGTCGATTTCGAAGATGAACTCGCACTTACCGAAGCGAATATGGTCACCGTCGGCGAGGGTGGCGTTGCCCTCGATCGGCCGGCGCCGCACTTCGACGCCGTTTGTCGAGCGCAAATCGGTAATGACGAAACCCGTTCCGGTGTTGATGATCATGGCGTGATACCGGCTGACATCCTCGTCGTCCAGGACGATGTCATTGTCGTCAAGTCGTCCGATCCGGGTGGTCGCGCCATTCAGCAGGTATTGATGTCCGGCCTTGTCGCGCAACCGCGCAACGACCGACTTCCTAGGTGCCCCCGCGCCCGGGGCCGCCCTGACGACGCCCTGCTTATGAGTGTTCGGGAGGCGTCGCTTGACGACCACGGGCTCCTGGCGCAGGATCCGCTCGTGCAGGGCATTGACCGTGGGACCGGGGTCGATACCCAGACCGTCGGCTAAGGCTCTTTTCAGCCGTCGATAGGCGCCGAGCGCATCCGATTGACGCTCTGTGACGTAGTAGGCGGTGATCAGCTGGGCCCACAACGGTTCGCGATAGGGGTGTTCCGCGGTGAGCGCCTCCAGCTCACTGATCACACCGTTGGCGCGTCCGCACGCGATCTCGGCTTCGGCGCGGGCGGTATGCACCGCCACTTTGTCTTCCAGCAGCGTCGTGGCGAAGCCGTGGACGAAGGCGAAGTCTCGCAAATCATCCAGGACTGGTCCGCGCCACTCCCCCAGCGCAGCCGAAAGGTGGGTGCTGGCATCTTCGAATCGGCCCGCGGCGGCGGCCTGGATCCCCGCGGTTTTTTCGCTGACAAAACGCCCCAGGTCGCATTGCGAGTCGGCGACGCTGAGCCGGTAGCCGGGTGCTGCGCTCGCCAGCACGGCGTAGGGGTCGACCCCAGCGGTCCGCAGTAGCCGGCGCAGGGTGGATACGTAGGACTGGATGCTGGTGCGCGCCGCCGGCACCGGATCCAGGCCCCATACCGCGTTGGTCAACGCGTCGACGGAGACCGGCCGATTGCGGTTGATCACCAGCATGGCCAACACCGCGCGTTGTTTCGGCGCACCCAACGGCATCTGGGTGCCGTCGACCGTCATCGCCAACGGTCCCAGAACGCCGAACCTGAGGTTATCGATGGCCACAGCTTCCATTTTGATCGCACACAAGCGATCCGTGTCGAGGCTCGCGCGGCGAGACGGCCTTTTGACGACATTCCACCCGCGGTCATCCACGCGCCTATCCACGGGGTCTCAGCGACGTCGCTTACGATCGACCCTCGTGCCCCACGACGGTAATCAGCGATCGCAGCGGATCCCGCGGTTGATCGCCGTCTTGGTCGGCTTGGCCGGGTTGGTGGGCCTGCTGCTGTGCGTCGTCATCCCGTTGCTGCCGGTGAAGCAGACCACGGCGACCGTCCTGTGGCCACAAGGTACCTCTGACGGTCCCACCGGGCACGTCACCCAGATCACCGCCCCACTGGTGTCCGGCGCACCGCGCGCGCTGGACATCTCAATCCCCTGCTCGGCAATCGCCACCTTGCCCGCAGCGGGCGGACTGGTGGTTTCGACTTTGCCAAGCGGCGGGGTGGATGCCGGCAAAAACGGACTCTTCGTGCGCGCCGACAAAGACGTGGTCGTGGTTGCGTTCCGGGACACCGTGGCGGCCGTGGCACAGCGCTCGGCGGTGGCCGCGGGCGCCTGCAGCAGGCTGCACACCTGGGCCGACGCCGGTAGCGCGGGCGCGGAATTCGTTGGCATACCCGGCGCCGCCGGCATCCTGCCCGCCGAGAAGAAACCGCAGGTGGGCGGGATCTTTACGGACCTGAAGGTGCCCACACAGCCCGGGTTGTCGGCCCGCGTCGACATCGACACCCGGTTCATCACGGCGCCCACCGCGATCAAGAAGGTCGTGATGGTGGTGGCTGTGCTGGCGGTCTTGGTCGCCATTCTGGGTTTGGCCGCGCTGGATCGCCACAGCCGGGGCGCGACGCTGGTCGACTGGCGGTCCCCTATCGCCTGGCTCTCCCGCTACCGCCCCAGCGGCCGCGGGGCCGGGGCAACCGGGAAAACGACTTGGCGGCACGTCGGCGTCGCCACTTGGCTGGCAGACGCGGGGGTTATCGGAACGCTGCTGCTCTGGCACGTTATCGGTGCCACCTCGTCGGACGACGGCTACAACCTGACCATCGCGCGGGTAGCGCCGAAGGCGGGCTACGTGGCCAACTACTACCGGTACTTCGGGGCGACCGAGGCACCGTTCGACTGGTATCTCGCGGTGCTGGCCAAATTGGCATCGGTGAGCACCGCGGGCGTGTGGATGCGCCTGCCGGCCACGCTGGCGGGGATCGCGTGCTGGCTCATCATCGGCCATTGGGTGCTGCGGCGGCTGGGACCTGGAAGGGGTGGCCTGCGGGCCAGCCGGGTGGCTGTGTTCACCGCCGGCGCGGTCTTCCTGGCCGCCTGGCTGCCGTTCAACAACGGCCTGCGCCCCGAGCCGCTGATCGCCCTCGGCGTGCTGGTCACCTGGATGCTGGTGGAGCGCGCGATCGCGCTGCAGCGACTGGCCCCGGCCGCGGTCGCGATCGTGGTCGCGGCCCTCACGGCGACGCTGGCTCCCCAGGGGTTGATCGCCATCGCCGCGCTGCTGACCGGGGCCCGTGCCATCGCCCAGACGATCCGGCGGCGGCAGCCGACCGACGGGTTGCTTGCCCCGCTCGCGGTGCTGGCGGCGTCGTTGTCGCTGATCACCGTGGTGGTGTTCCGCAGCCAAACGCTGGCCGCCGTGGCCGAGTCGACACGCATCAAATACAAGGTCGGACCGACGATCGCCTGGTACCAAGACTGGCTGCGCTATTACTTCCTTACCGTGGAGTCGAACCCTGACGGGTCGATGTCGCGGCGGTTCGCGGTGCTAGTACTGCTGTTGTGCCTGTTCGGAATGCTGGTCATACTGCTGCGCCGCGGCCGGGTGCCCGGGTTGGCCAGCGGCCCGGCGTGGCGATTGCTCGGCACCACCGCGATCGGCCTGTTGCTCCTGACGTTCACACCCACGAAGTGGGCGATTCAGTTCGGTGCGTTCGCCGGACTGGCCGGTGCCCTCGGTGCGGTCACCGCGTTCGCCTGCGCCCGGATCGGCCTGCACAACCGCCGCAACCTGACGCTGTATGTGACGGCGCTGCTGTTCGTGCTGGCGTGGGCCACTTCCGGCATCAACGGATGGTTCTACGTCGGCAACTACGGGGTGCCGTGGTTCGACATCCAACCCGTCATCGCCAGCCATCCGGTGACGTCGATGTTCCTGACGCTGTCGATCATCACCGGACTGCTGGCCGCCTGGCAGCACTTCCGCATGGACTACGCCGGCCACACCGAAGTCAAGGACAACCGGCGCAACCGCGTCCTTGCATCGACCCCACTGCTGGTGGTCGCGACGATCATGGTGCTCGGCGACGTCGGCTCGCTGGCCAAGGGCGCCGTCGGCCGCTACCCGCTCTACACCACCGCCAAATCCAACCTCGCGGCTGTTATTTCCGCGACCTCCGGGTCGCGCACCACCAGCTGCGCGATGGCCGATGACGTGGTGACCGAGCCCGACCCCAATGCCGGCCTGCTGCAGCCGGTCCCGGGACAGGCCTTTGGCCCGGACGGGCCGCTCGGCGGGATCAACCCGGTCGGCTTCAAACCCGACGGGGTGGGCGATGACCTGAGGTCGTACCCGGTGGTAACCAAACCGGGGGTGGTGAATTCCGACGCGTCACCCAACAAGCCCAACGCCGCCATGAGTGATTCCGCGGGCACGGCCGGCGGGAAGGGCCCCCTAGGGGTGAATGGGTCGCACGCGGCACTGCCCTTCGGCCTCGACCCGGCCCGCACACCGGTGATCGGCAGCTACGGCGAGAACTCGCTGGCCGCTACGGCGACCTCGGCGTGGTATCAGCTGCCCGCTAATTGGACAGCGAGCACCGGCGATCGGCCGCTCGTGGTGGTCTCCGCCGCCGGT
>Ga0302157_10003956_pt1 | contig 16404 bp, 18 predicted proteins | sample I_Bog_N3_3_FD_193502 | JGI IMG/M metagenome (GOLD analysis project Ga0302157, IMG submission 193502) | Peat permafrost microbial communities from Stordalen Mire near Abisko, Sweden - I_Bog_N3_3 | ecosystem: Environmental > Terrestrial > Soil > Wetlands > Peat | place: Sweden: Abisko, Stordalen...
GTGAGCGCGTGATCGGTGTCCTGCCCCTTCACGGCGAGCAGGACAACCGGGTCGCCGTCGGCGTCGCCCTCCCATGTCACGTGCGCCGGGTCTCCCACGACGGGGACGGGGAGCGTGGCGATTCCGTCGGGCGCCTCGAGGACGAGACCCGACTGCAGGGCCTTGGCATGTTCGCCCCGTGCAACCAGGGTGACGTCGTAGCCGCGCTCGAACAGTCGACCTCCGACCGCCCCGCCGATGGCACCGGCTCCGACCACGACGAAACGCACGGGCTGCACTCTGCCACGGCCGGCGTGCCAAGCTCTCCCCGTGGCCACGTCGAACCCGCTGGAGCGCGCCACCGCGCTGGGAGGCTCGGTCGCTGCCGCCCCCCTGCGCCTCGTCGGCGGCCTGACCGCTCCTGCGCGCGACGACATGGCGCGGACCGTCCGGCGCGCCATCGGCCTCACCGGGGAACGGCCCCCGATCGCCTCCGATCCCGACGAGGCCTATGTCCCGCCGGGCGGCATGGCCCGTCGGGTCCATGCGGACCTCCCCGCCATGTTGGTCGGTGGCGTCAGCGCCTTGTTGCTGCAGTCGCTACATCCGCTCGCCATGGCAGGTGTGGCCGAGCATTCCAACTACCGGGAAGACCCTTTGGGCCGGCTACGGCGGACGGCGTCGTTCGTGGGCACCACGACCTTCGGCACGGTGGCCGAGGCGCAGGCGGCCATCGCCCAGGTCCATCGCGTGCACCGGCCCGTCAAGGGCGTCGCCCCCGACGGGCGGCCGTACTCCGCAGACGACCCCGAACTCGTCACGTTCATTCACGTCGCCGAGGTGGCCAGCTTCCTCGCCTCGTCACAGCGCTACGGGAGCAGGCCACTGCGGCCCGAAGAATGCGACCGCTACTACGAGGAGGTGGCGCCGGTGGCGCTGGCTCTCGGCGCGGACTGGGTGCCCCGCTCTTCCGCCGAAGTGGAGAGCTACCTCCTGCGCGTCCGGCCCCAGCTCTATGCGGGCCCGCAGGCCAGGGCGGCGCGGGACTGGCTGCTGCGCGGCGTCGCCCGGCGTGCCGGCGAGCGGGCGGTGTACGCACTCGTGGTAGCGGCCGCCGTCGGCGTCCTCCCCGGTTGGGCCCGACGCGAGCTCGGGCTCTCCATGGCGGGCCCGCTCGACCTGCTCATCGACACGGCTGCGGTGGCTCCGCTCACGCGCGGGTTGTCGACAGCACTGCGCTGGGTGGTGACGCCGCCCGAGTAAGGCGGTGCTGGTCGCCAGGGATCAGGTCACCAGGGAAAGGCCGCCGTCGATCACCACCACCTGACCGGTGACGTAGCTGGCATGCGCCAGCGCCAGGATCACCTCGGCGACGTCCTCCGGTTGGCCTGAACGCTTGAGCGGGGTCACCTGGGTCACGACCTCACGCACGACATCCCAGTCCGCCGTCCACGGCGTATCCACCAGGCCTGGTGCGACGGCGTTGACACGCACCTCGGGACCGACCACCTTGGCCAGGAGGACGGTCATGTGATTGAGGGCCGCCTTGCTGGCCGCGTACGGGATTGAGGAACCGGTCGGCCGCAGGCCGGCCACGGACGCGACATTGACCACCGACCCGTGCGCCTCGCGCAGAGCCGGCAGGGCCGCCACCGTCATGGACCACGTCCCAAAGACGTTGACCTCGAAAATACGGCGCCAGACATCGACCGATGCCGACGCCAGGTCATGGTGCGGGATCACAGCGGTCGTGCCGGCGTTGTTGACCAGCGTGTCGATCCGGCCCCAACGCTCCAGGGCCACGGCCACCAGATGCTCAGGGACGCCGGGCTCGGTGATGTCACCCTGGACGTAGAGCGCGTCGGGCAGCGAGGCGGCGACCGCCTGGCCCTCCTCGACCGAGCGGGCCGAGTTGACCACCACGGCGGCACCCTCGGCCGCGAATGCCGTCGCCGTCGCCGCGCCGATGCCACTGGACGAACCCGTAACGGCGACGACCTGCCCCTGGAGGGATGCCGCGCTCACTGGGGCTCAATACCCCAACGGGCCGTCCACTCGTGTCCCGGCTCCAGCACAATGACGTCGTTGCCGGTCCGCAACGCATTGGGTGGGCAGGTCATCGGCTCAATGGCAACCGCCCGCCGCCGACGCTGTACGTCGCCGAGCGTGTCGCCGGTGTACACCATCAGGTACGGGAAGCCCGGATCGACCCAGAGGGCGGCACCGTCGATCCCTCCCGGGGCAAGAAGCGAGGCCCGGGCCAGACCATCGGCGTCGCGCTCGAGGCTCGTATAGGCGGTGTCCAGCACGGCCGGGCCGACGAAACGCGCCGTGGTGAAGTCCCGGTCGGTGCCTTCGACCGGTGTGAGGCCTCCGGTCGGGAGCCCGCGGTCGTCCATGTCGAGCGTCTCACGCGCCGGCACGTGGAGAATGGCGCCGTCGACCGCGTCGGCTCCGGCTCGAAGGTACGGATGAAACCCGATGCCGAAGGGGATCGGTCTCTCCTCCAGCGACTGCGCCCGTGTGGTGACGCTCAGTCCTTCCCGGCCCACGTGGTACTCAATCTCCAGGAGGAGGGAGAACGGGTAGCCCGGTGATGGATGCAGCTGCAGGCGGAGCGAGAGCTGGTTCTGGTGCCGGGTCTGGAGAGTCCAGGGCATCCAGCGCACCAGGCCGTGAATGGCATTGCGGCGCTCCGGCTCGTCGAGGGCGGCCTGGGCCCGCACCCCGTTGAATTCGTAACGGCCGTCGGCCAGGCGATTGGGCCAGGGGGCCAGCACCTGGCCCCGGCCCGAGTGCGACCACTCGTCCGTGCCGAAGCCGTCGAGTATCTGCGTCGGGCCGACGGAGTAGGCCCGGAGGGTGGCACCCACCTCACAGACGACGACCTCCTGGCGACCGTGCCCGATCCGCCACTGCTGCCCGGTGGGAGAGGCGATGGAGATCCTGGGCGACGGGGCGGGCATGGCCAGTGAATTGAAGCAGACCAGGGCCTCGGCGTGGGTGAGGGGGTCCGGGCGGCCCGGCGTGACGACCGGGTGACCGGGACCCGAACGGGGGGTGGCCCCGCCCCGGGCCGCCGATCGCCGGCGGTAGGGTGAGCGGAGCGTGAGGATCCTGGTCACCAACGACGACGGCGTGAGCGCCCCCGGGTTGGCCGCTCTCACCAGGGCCCTTGCGGCCTGGGCCGGCCGGATCGGCGGCGAACCGGCGCACGAGATCATCGTCATGGCGCCGAGCTCCAACTACAGCGGTGCGGGTGCCGCGGTGGGCTCAGTCACCGATCACACCACCATCCCGTATCAACGCGCCTATGTCGAGGGGGCCGAGACCGTCGAGGCGTACGGGCTCGACGCTTCTCCGGCACTCTCGGTGATCGCCGGTGCCCTGGGGGCGGTCGGACCCAAGCCCGATTTGGTGCTTTCGGGCATCAATCACGGGGTCAATGTGGGCCGTTCGGTGCTCCACTCGGGAACGGTCGGCGCGGCGCTCACGGCCAGCCAACTGGGGATCAGCTCGCTCGCCGTGTCCCTGCGCGTCGGCGACGAGCCCGACCCCTGGGAGTCGGCCGCCGACCTCGCTGTCGCGCTCATTCCGCTGCTGGCGTCCGCTCCGGTGCGCACCGTCCTCAATCTCAACGTGCCCCACCTCCCGCTGCACGAGATCCGGGGGCTGCGCTGGGCCCGCGTCAGTGGCGCCGGCCTGATCAAGTCCGCCCGGGGCGGAGGGAGTTGGGAGGCGCCCAATGTCGAGGAGATGGAAGGGCCGGCGGCGGCAGAGGCGGCGCGCTCCGTCATGGAGGGCGAGCCGGACGAGAAGGGTGAGATCGTCCTGACCGTGGGTTCCCCCTTCCCGCATTCGGGCGATCTCGGTCTGGCCGACTCCGGCGCCGAGGATGCCACCCTGGTGGCCCAGGGCTACGCCGCCCTGACCGCGCTCCGGGGACCGCGAGCCGAAGAGGACGAGGAGCTCCTGGCCGGCCTGGACCTCGGACTGGGGCCGGCGCTCTCGGGCTTCGACTTCACGACCTGACAGATCGGTCCACGGGCGACATCAGTCGTCCTCCCCGGGCGGCCGCCGGCGTTGCTTGGTCTGGGAGCGGCGGCGCTTGGCATCGACCCGCCGCACCTGGGAACCCTTGGTCGGTCGCGTGGGCGCTCTCGAGGGCTGGACGCGGAGGCCGGCGTCCAGCTTGGTGGCCAGCCGCTGCAGCGCCAGCTCGCGGTTGCGCGCCTGGGACCGAGACTCCGAGGAACTGGCTCGCACCACCGGTCCCACGCGCTCAAGGAGGCGGGCCCGCTGACGTGGGCCCAGGCTGTGGGAAGCCCCCACGTCGAACTGGACCTCCACCCGGCTGAGGGTCCGATTGGCATGCTGTCCGCCGGGGCCGCCCGACGTCGTGGCCCGCCACGAGATCTCCGACAGGGGCAGGTCCAAGCCTCTGTGCACGTGCAGAGTGTCGTCACCGGCCATCAGACGAGCGTACGAGCACCCGGGTACGCTCCGGTGCCATGGACTACAGACACCTTGGACGCTCGGGCATGCTCGTCTCCGCCCTCTCGTACGGCAACTGGATCACCCACGGCAGCCAGATTGAGGAGGAGGCGGCCTTGGCATGCGTGCAGGCCGCACTCGACGCCGGCATCACCACCTTCGACACCGCCGACGTCTATGCCATCGGCGCGGCAGAATCGGTGCTGGGCCGGGCGCTCAAGCACGTGCGGCGTGAGTCGGTCGAGATCTTCACCAAGGTCTACTGGCCCACGGGCCCGAACCCCAACGACCGCGGCCTGTCGCGCAAGCACATCATCGAATCCCTCCACTCCTCGTTGGAACGGTTGCAGACCGACCATGTCGACCTTCTGCAGGCGCACCGCTATGACTACGAGACCCCCCTGGAAGAGACGTTGCGGGCCTTCGACGACCTGGTGCGCCAGGGGAAGGTGCATTACATCGGGGTCTCCGAGTGGACGGCCGAGCAGATTCAGGACGCGCTGCGGCTGGCCGACGAAATGGGCTTCGACCGCATCATCTCCAACCAGCCGCAGTACTCCCTGATCTGGCGTGTGATCGAGTCCGAGGTGGTCCCGCTGTCCCACAAGGAGGGCGTCGGCCAGATCGTCTGGTCCCCCTTGGCGCAGGGCGTCCTCACGGGCAAATACGCCCCAGGTGAGTCCAGCCCGCCGGCGGGCTCGCGGGCCACCGGTCCCGAGGGGGGCGAAATGAGCTGGCTGCTGCGTGACGAGGTTCTCCAGCCGGTGCAGGCGTACGCCGCTCTCTGCCGCGAGGCGGGCTACACGCCGGCCTCGGTCGCCCTGGCCTGGGTGCTCCGCAACGAGAACGTCAGCAGCGCAATTGTGGGGGCCAGCCGACCCGAGCAGATCGCCGAGAACGTCAAGGCGCTCGACGTCGTGCTCGAGCCGGACTTCGTCGAGGCGATTGAGAAAGTGCTCGAGCCCACCACGTTGTTCGACCCCGGCTTCACGCTCAGTCCGGCCACCCGGCCCTGAGGCGGCGCCGGGACGCTCAGCCCGGCGTATCGAAGCGAGACGTGAACGAGCGCACCTGCAACGTGGAGTGCATGCGGTGTTCTTCGAAAACCCGGGTATAGCCCGTGTGTGCGATGCGCCACCCCTCCTCCGTCAGGCGATAGCGATCGGCGTAGAACGCCGTGCCGGCGATCTCCAGGTCCGCTGCCGGAATGATCACGCGGTCCTGGAGGTACCAGGTGCCTTCCGCTGCAGTGTCCGACGTGAAAGTGATCTCGGGGTGATGGCCGTGGTGCTCGGTCACCATGCCGGTATCGCCCAGGACCGCGCTCAGCCAGGTGACGATGGCCGTCCGGCCCTCGAGCACGGTCTTCCCGTCCTCGTACGACGCGGTGACGTCCTCGGTCAGCAGGGCGCCCAGGTCATCGAACTGCTTGAGGTCGAGTGTCCGGAAATAGGCGTATTTCAAGCGACGGATGGCCTCGAGTTCGGCCGCGGTGTCCACGGGTGCACCCCTTTCGATCTGGCCCGCGAAGGCTGCGGCCAGGGTACTTTCCCGAGGAGTTGGCGGGTCGGGCCATTCGGGAGCACCATTTCGGTCGTGCCCGGGACCAAGAAGCGCCAGCGGATCGCTGTGTACGGCGTCTGTCAAGACGACGAGAAGCGGATCCTGCTGGCCCGTGCTTCGCCCGCCATCACCCTGCAGGGCCGCTGGTTCCTGCCCGGGGGGGGCGTGCACCACGGTGAAGGGCCGACCGATTCGCTCACCAGGGAGATGGAAGAGGAATCGGGGCTGACGGTCTCCGTGGGGTCCCTGCTCGACGTCCTCTCGGACGTGCGGACGATCCCTGACGGCACCAGCCTGCACACGGTGCGCATCATCTATCGGGTCGACTCGTGGTCGGGGACGTTACGTCCCGAGGTCGACGGCACGACCGACGCCGTCGGTTGGTTCACCCCCGACGAGGTGCGGAACATGCCCCTGGCCCAGTACGTCCAGGCCGTGATGGAGCGGTTGCTGTGAGCGGAACAGGGACACCGAACGGCGCCGAGGCCGACCAGCGCCACCACGTCGTCATCATCGGTTGCGGCTTCGGCGGGCTGTTCGCCGCCCGCGCCCTGAAGCGGGCGCCTGTCCGCATCACGCTGATCGACCGCACGAACCACCATCTCTTTCAACCGCTCCTGTACCAGGTGGCCACCGGCATCCTCTCGGAGGGCCAGATCGCTCCCGCCATCCGTGACGTGCTGCGGAACTACCCGGCGCTACGAGTGATCCTGGGCGAGGTGGAGGACATCGACATCGCCACCCGCACCGTCCGGGTCGACGAGTTCGGCAAGCCGCTCACCATCAGCTACGACAGTCTCATCGTCGCCGGCGGGGCGTCGACCTCCTACTTCGGCCACGACGAGTTCCGGACGAACTCGTGTTCCATGAAGACCCTTGACGACGCGCTGGCGCTCCGGGGCAACATCTTCGGTGCCTTCGAGCTGGCCGAGGCCGAGACGGACCCCGACGAGCGCCGACGCCTCATGACATTCGTCGTCGTCGGGGGCGGCCCGACCGGCGTGGAGATGGCGGGCCAGCTCCGGGAACTCTCGCGGCGTGCGCTACGGCGCAATTACCGGATGATCGACCCCGTCGACACCCGCGTCGTCCTGGTGGAGGGCGTCGACGGGCTCGTCCAGTCGATGGGCTCGTACCTGTCGCGCATGACGGCGCGCGACCTCACCCGCATGGGCGTCGAGATCCATCTGCAGGCCATGGTGACCGATATGGACGAGAACGGTGTCACCATCACCAAGCTCGATGGCAGCACGGAGCGAATCCCTGCCGCCACCAAGGTGTGGGCGGCCGGGACCAGGGCCGCCGGGCTGGGCGCCACCCTGGTGGAGGCCGCCGATGCGGCGGCCGACAAGGCCGGTCGCGTCGTGGTCGAAGCGGACTGCTCGCTCCCCGCCCATCCCGAAGTGTTCGTCGTGGGCGACCTCATGGCGCACCCCGAGAATCTGCCGGGCGTGGCCGAGGTGGCGATGCAGTCGGGCGTCCATGCCGCCCACACCATTGTGCGCCACCTCGAAGGCAAGCCCTCCAAGCCCTTCACGTACCGCGACCTCGGCACGCTCGCCGTGATTTCGCGCTTCACGGCCGTGGCCAAGATCGGCCCGATCCGGGTCGGCGGGTTCCTCGGCTGGTTGCTGTGGTTGGTGGTGCACATCACCTTCCTGACCGGGTTCAAGAACCGCTTCGGTGCCCTGACCCGCTGGGCGGTCAGCTTCGTGGGGAGCGGCCGCTACGAGCGGGCCCTGGTCGGGCGTTGGGTCGCCCGGACCAAGCGAACCAACGAAGGTGCCTAAGGTTCCGTCCGGAACAGAGAACGAAGCGGGGGGACCGGCTCATGCCCATCAACGTCACGCCCAACGAAGCGCTCAGCGACGAAATCAACGACATCCGCCTGCGTACGGCCCGGATCGTCAACGAGAAGATCCTGCCCAACGAGGCCGTGCTCTGGCACGCGCGGGGGAGCGACGCGACCGCGGCCGAGCGGGCGGAGGCCAGGGCGCTGCGCGGCGAGATCCAGGCGAAAGTCAAGGCGGAGGGGCTGTGGGCACCCCACCTGCCGCCCGAGTACGGCGGCATGGGTATCGATTTCATGGCACACGCCTACATGAACGAAATCCTCGCCTACGCCGTAGGGGCGGCATCGCTGTTCGGCGTCGTGGCCCCGAACTCGGGCAATCAGACCATTCTGGTCAAGTACGGGACCGAGGAGCAGAAGCAGAAGTGGCTGCTCCCCCTCATTGAGGGGACCATGCAGTCGGGCTTCTCCATGACGGAGCCCGAGAACGCAGGCTCGGACCCTCGATCCATTCAGACCACCGCCATCCGCGAAGGGGACGAGTGGGTGATCAACGGGCACAAGTGGTTCACCTCCAACGGTCTGGCCGCCGACTTCTTCATCGTCATGTGCCGGGCCAAGGAGTCCAATGAGGACGACGGACCAGGGCGGATGGTCCAGATCATTGTGCCGACGGCGAACCCGGGCGTGATCATCGAGCGCGGCATCGGCATCTGGGGCAGCGCCAAGTCGGATCACTGCGAGGTCCGCTACGACCAGGTCCGCGTCCCCTACGAGAACCTCCTGGGCCAAATCGGTGATGGGCACCGGGCCGCCCAGGACCGCCTCGGCGCCGGTCGCATCTTCCACTGCATGAACTCGGTGGGCCAAATGTGGCGGGCCTTCGACCTGATGGTCGAGCGCCTCTTGAGCCGCGAGGTGCACGGCGGTCTCCTCAAGGACAAGCAGTTCATGCAGGGCTTCGTGGCCGACAGCTATATGGACCTGCAAGCGGCCCGGCTGATGACGATCCACGCGGCCGAGAAGGTCGACAAGGGCGATCCCCAGGCCCGCACCGAAATCAGCTCCATCAAAGTGTTCGTGCCGGCGGCCTACAGCCGGGTCGTCGACCGGGCCATTCAGGTGTGGGGCGCCGCCGGCGTGACCAGCGACCTGCCGCTGGCTCAGATGTACCTGGGGGCACGCACGCTCCGCCTGGCCGATGGGCCCGACGAGGTGCACCGCATCCTCATCGCCAAGAACGTCTTGCACCACTACGAGAAGGGCGAGAGCTGGGACTTCGCCGGCTGAGCACCCGGGTCCTGCGTCAGTTCCGTCCCGGAGGTGGCGATGGCGCTGCCACCGGCCCGCGTTCCATGGTGGCCGGGGTGGTGCGGGCCAGCACGGCGGCCGCCGCGCACATGACGGCGAAGGAGACGATGCCGACCGTCAGGCGGAACGGGTTCTCGGTGAACACCTCATCGAAGATCCAGACGCTGAGCACAATGCTCACCACGGGGTCGACGATCACGATGAACGGCTGCGAGACGCTCAGTGGCCCCACGTGCAGCGCGGTCTGGTCCAGTAACTCGGCCAAGATGCTCACGACGATCAAGGCGTAGACGGGCCAGTGGGTGAACATCCCGAAGACCCCGAACTGGGTGAGGGTGTCGGTCATCGCCTTGATGAACGTGGCCACCAGGGCCCAGAGGATCGCGGTGGCCGCGCCCAGTGCCGCCGCCCGCCGTACCGGTGAGCCCGTCCGCCCGACCAGGGCCAGGATGGCCGCCGCCCCACCAGAAGCGATGGTGGCGCCGACCCAGGCGGAGCTGGTCGGCTGCGCGTGCCCTCCCGTGGGCTCGGACACGGCTACGAACAGGGCCAGCGAGGCGCAGGTGACGCCGGCGGCCCACCAGGTGAGATTTCTGATCTGCTGTCGGATCCAGAGCCGGCGCAAGACGAGCGCGAAGACCAGCTCGGTCACCAGCAGCGGCTGGACGACCGACATCTGGCCGTTGTGCAGCGCCAAGGCCTGGAAGATGAACGACCCGGCGAGCGCCACCCAGCCGAACAGCCAGAGCGGGTTCGACACCAGATAGCGGACGAACTGCCATCCCTTGGAATGGCCCGGATCGCTGGTGCTGGCGATGTGCTGCGTCACCATGTTCAGCGCATTGGAGAACGCAGCCCCCAACGCGAACAGGATCGTTACCACGGGCCCGCCGCAGCACTCAGGTCAGTGGAGCCGTGCACACCCATCCGAGGTCGTCCGTGCGCACCCGGCGCGACTCTTCGCTGGCGCAATGCTCCATGTGGCCCGGATGCACGGTGGGAGTCTCAGCCCGGCGCCTGCACTTGGTATTCCTCTTTCCACCAGCGCGCCGTGCGCACCTCCTCGGGATCGGTGCGCAGCATTGGGTCCTGCCCCAGATCAGCCGGTGTGGGCCCGATCCGATCGGCTACCGGGCGCAGCGCATTGAGGTCGAAGTCGTAGCAGCGGGCCGCGGTCTCACCCAGGAGCTTCCGGGCATCCTCCACCGGGATGCCACCGAAGTCGCCCCGTAGGCGCTCCTGCGTGTGGGGCCAGGTGCCTTCCGGGTGCGGGTAGTCGGTGCCCCACATGACGACGTCGCAGCCGATGATGTGGCGGCGGCGGATCTCCTCCCGCGACATGGTGGAGGCGCCGATGAAGATGTTCTCCCCGAAATAGTCCGAGGGCAGCTTGGAGATCTTCCCCTTCAGCAACGCGGCCATCTTCTTGGTGGTGTGGCCGCCACCCATGTACTGGTCCCACTTCCACATCATGTCGGCCGCCCAGTAGGCCGCGGCCTCGGTGACCACATACTTCAGACGCGGGAAGCGCTCGAAGGCGCCCGAGAAGAGCAGGTGCCACATGGGCCGGGCCGCCCACCACACCACCTCGGCCAGATAGATGCCGACGTTGTCGTTGTACTCCTCCTGCGGCGCTTCCCCCGAGTGCGTGTGGACCGGGAAGCCGACCTCCTGGCAGGCCGCCCACACCGGGTCGTAGTCCGGGTGGTTGTAGGGCTGCAGGTCGTGCCACATCGTCGGGACCATGATGCCGCGGATGCCCGGCTGCTCGGCCAGCCATTCGATCTAGGCCACCGAGCGCTCAATGCTGTGGGTGATGGGCACCAACGCGATGCCGCCGTGACGCTCCGGGCTGCGGCTGCACATGTCGGCCAGGAAGCGGTTGTGCGCCCGCGCCCCGGCGAAGGCCAACTCGGGGTCGGTGATCGAGCCGGCCGACAGTCCGGCCCCGAAAGGTGGCGAGGCCATGCCGGTGATGGCATCGGCATCGGCGAACATGACCTCGGCGGTGACGCCGTCGGCGTCGAGCTCCTTGTCCCGCTGATCGATGTCCCAGGCGCCGCGCAGGCCTTCCTCGTTGTCGGTCTCCCAGCCCATGATGTAGTCGTAATTCATCTTGAGCAGCTCGTCGCGGTTGGCGTTGCGCTCGGCCAGGTACTCGTCGAATTGCGGGTGGTAGGCCGCGTCGAGGTAGGGGCGGTAGCCCTCGGCGGGCAGGCCGGCGTGGGCGTCCGCCGAAATGATGAGGTAGCGGTCGTCGCTCACCGTTTCGCCCCGAGCACCGAGAGATCGTCGTAGCGCTGGTGGATGAAGGGCTCGACGCCGGCCCGCGGCACCGGCCCGATGACGCGTCCCACCTGGGTCGAGGCCCGCTCCGTCCAGTTGATGTCCACCATGCGACGCACGACGAGATCCGCAATGGGGTCGAGGGGAGCCTCCTTCAGGATGAGCTCGCCGTCGATCGTCTCGTGCAGCCGGGTCCGCTCCGTCTTCTCCCCGTAGACGAGGAGAGGATCCTGGTCGAGCACGCCCGCCTCCTCGCAGGAGGGGGACAGCTTGAGCCAGAAGTCGGTCTTCTCGAGCTCGTAGTTCTCCCTGGTCCCCGTCACCGTGCCCGTGATTTCGCAGATGACCGAGCCCATACGGGCGATGTGGGCCGAGACGTGGGCGCCATCGCGGGAAACCTCGACCTCGGCAAGCTTCTTGGGCTCGCCATTGATCTCCCTCCCGCCGATGAGTGACTGCTCCGTGGTCATCGGCATCAGGATCGGGTACTCCCCCAGCCGGTCCCCGTGCCGCGCCTGCACCCCGATCCACCCGGCGCCGAAGATCGGCAGCCCCGGCATTTCGACCCTGGTGATGGTGATGCGCACCAGCGGCTCGGGCCCCGGTTCGAGGGGCGGCGGCAGCACCGCAGCAATGATGTCGGGGTCGGTCTCGTACACAGCGGTGACCGCCTCGGACCAGATGTCGGCCTTTTTCGCCTCCATCTCGCGGTTCACTTGGTTGACGCGGGCGCCGTAACGGACGGTCGTCATGGATGCTCCTCTCTGCTCACCAGGCACGCAGGATCTGCGTGGGGTCGAACGCGTTGCATGTCGTCGTGGTCGGCCAGTTCTCGGGCGCCAGCGGCTGGGCCACCTCGGCCACCGGCGGGCCGAACCGATCGCCGATCGGCCGGAGCCGGTCGAGGTCGAAGCCGTAGAACGAGGCGGCCGTCGACTCCACCATGGACCGCACCTCGGGCTCGGCGAAGTCGGCGAAGGCCACCCGCAGGGCCTCGGTCGTGAAGGGATAGCTGCCCTCGGAGTGCGGGTAGTCCGCCCCCCACATGACATGGTCGATGCCGAGGTCCCGGCACAGGGGCGCCTCGCTCGGGCGCAGGAAGCTGGCGCCGATCCAGAAGTTACGGGCGAAGTACTCCGTCGGCGTCATCGTCATTTTGGCGGCGGCGGCCCCGAAGAACTTCGCCTCAGCCGCGTTGGCCATGGTCATGCGGCCGTAGAACCAGTCCAGCGTCTCGAGCCCGCGGGGCAGCCAGGCCACACCCTGCTCGGTCACCACGAAGCGCAGCGTCGGGTGCCGCTCGAGCACGCCGGAGAAGATGAGGTGCCAGACCGAACGGTGGCTGAACCAGGGGATCTCAATGAGCATCATGGCCCGCGCCGCCTCGTGCTCGCCGTAGTCGGGCAGGGCGGTGCCGCCGTGGATATTGATGGGCACGTCGAGATCGGCACAGACCTGCCACAGGGGCTCGTAGTGGTCCTCCCACAGCGGTGGCAGCGGGGAGTTGGGCGGTATGGACGGCAGCAGAATGCCCCCGAAGGGGTCGAAGGTCTCGGCGGCCCAGCGCACCTCGGCGACGGCGTCGGCCATGTCGTTGGCGAAGACCTGAATGATGCCGGCCCGCCGGCCGGGCGTGGCGGCGCAGAAGTCGGCCAGCCAGCGGTTGTGGGCCTGGACCCCGGCCCATCGTCGCTCGTAGTCCTCGGGCGTCGGGGGCAGCGCGACCAGGTTCCCCTCGCTGAAGAAGGGAGGCACGGTGTTGGGGAAGAGCACCTCGGCCGCAATGCCGTCCGACTCGGTCTCGGCCAGGCGCCGCGCGCTGTCCCAGTTGCGGTAGGCGATCGGCGCCAGCAGATCGGCGAACGGGTTGACGTACTCGGCGGCCCAGGCGTCGAACTCGTCGTGCCAGCGGCTGGGCAGATAGGGCCGGTAGTCCTGTATGTCGCCCCCGGCGTGGCCGTCGGCCGAAATGACGGTGTAGCGGGCGGTTGCGGGTGCGGTGGCCGTCATCAGGTCAGTGCCGCCGGGGGTAGCTGTCCGGCTCCGATGGCGTCGGCCCGGCGGTGCAGCATTTCCGCCGCTTCCTCGAGTCCGTACCCGATGATGAAATCGCCCCGCTTGACGCCGTCGACGCAGAAGCGGCCCAGCCTGTTGAGGTCCATGACCTCGACCGTCCGTCCGGCCGCCTCCAGTTGGGCCTTGAACTCCTCGAACGTGGTCCCGGGTGCAGGTGGCCGCGGCCGCGTCCGCTGTAACGCCTCGGGTCGGTTGCGCTGGGCGGTCCACAGGCCCGTGTCGAGCAGACCTCCCGAGGGATAGAAGACGGCGGCCCGCAACTCCGTGCCGGCGGCAATGAGCTGATGGGCCAGAGCCTCGGTGAGGCACGAGATGGCCGCCTTGCTCGAGGCGTAGACCGACGCGTACGGGACCGGGGCGATGCCGCCGTCCATACTCGAGGTGTTGATGACGACACCGGGCTGCCCCGAAGCGATCATGCGCGGGACGAACGAGAGCATGCCGTTGGCCACGCCGAACACGTTGACCGAGAAGCACCAGGTCCAGTCGTTGGGCTCCTGTTCCCAGGGCCGCCCACCACCGCCCGAGGTGACCCCGGCATTGTTGAAGAGCAGGTGGCACGCGCCCTCGTTCCCGAAGACGTCGTCCGCCAGCGCCTCGACCGAAGCCGGCGACGAGACGTCGGTGACGACGCCGCGGACACTGCCGAGGTCGGACAACTCCTTCACCGCCACCTCGAGCACCGGCGCCTCGACGTCGGCGATGACGACGCGGGCCCCATCCTCCAGCAGTGCTTCGGTGATGCCGCGGCCGATGCCCGCTGCTCCCCCGGTGACGACGGCAACCTTGCCGTTCAGATCATCCAACGTGTGCCCCCACTTTTCTGACGCCCCGTCAGCTTCCACCATAACGCCCACCGGCCGGAGATTCAGGCCCGGTTGCCCGGCGCCGGGTTGTCACAAACGACGATCAATCCCCCGTTTCAGCAGAAGGAGTGCAGTAACGTCCATTTTCTGATCCGAGACATGGAGGAGGCGGCCGTGAAGCAACGATCGAGGTGGGTGGGAATCTGTGCGGGGGTACTCGGCCTGACCCTGGCCCTGGCCCCGTTGACGGCGGCCTCCGCCAAGAGCACCAAGGGCTCGGCGCCCAACAGCGCCATGTGCAAGACGGTCAAGTCCGAGCAGAGCGGCTCGTCGGCGGCCTCCGGCGCCATTGAGAAGGCCATGACGTCGGGCAACTTCGCGGCGGCCAAGGCGGCCATGCTCAAGGCCTACAGCGGCGACTTCAACCAGGTACAGAAGGCCCTGGCGGTCATCAAGGGCGCCCCGGCCAACGTGCAGGCCGCGTTCAAGGACCTCCTGGCGTTCGTCAAGCAGTTCAGGGCTGCAATCCAGAACTCGACGAGCGTGACCAGCCTTCTGGCTTCCTTCGAGACGCTGGGCAAGAACCCGAAGCTGGCAACAGACGGCGCGACCATCTCCAACTGGTACACGTCGGTCTGCGGCGGAACCTCGGTGACGCCTTCGACGGTGGCCTCTCCGTAGGCCACACCGCTGGAGCATGGCCCGGGGCTGGCTGCAGCACTTGCGCGAGAGCGCCATCTTCAAGGTCGAGGGCCTCGACGCCGCCCAGCTGCGCTGGAAGCCGACCCCAACCTCCAATTCGCTCGGGGTCATTGTGGTCCACCTCGGGTACAGCAAGCGCCTCTGGCTCCGGGCGATCGGCGCCGATGAGCTGATGGACATGGCCTGGCGGGCCCACATGTTCGACCTCCCCGAGCGTGGGATGTCGATCAAGCTGTGGCGTTCTACCGGGAGGAGAGTGCACCGTGGGGACGCCGTCCTTGATCAGATCGCCTCGCTGGATCTGCCCTCCCAGGGCACCTTCCGCCCGACGACCTTCCGCTGGGTTGTAGTCCACCTGATTGAGGAGACGCCTCGCCACGTCGGGCACATGGACATCACCCGAGAGCTTCTCGACGGGAGCCTGGGCCGCTGAGCTCTCCGCTGTGGCCCTTCTCAGGCCCCTGACCACCACTTGACCACTTCCGCGTGCGATTCTGGTAGGTGACACAGCAGGTACCGTGCAGGAAAGGTTGTGTGGTCCCGTCGGCCGATTCGGGACCGCATAATTGGCGGAGTTCAAGTTCGGGGCGTGGGAGGTCGAATTACGGCCATGGACGTGCAAGCCGACGAGACAGGGTTCAGGCCTGATCCGTCCGCCACCGCCGTCGTCGAACGTCCGGTGACAGGCAGCCAGGGACAGCTGTTCGAAGACGCCCATCCCACCTACGCCGACACGGACAAGATCCCGGCGGTCGGCCGCCGCGTCGCGGCACCCGGCCCAGCCCGTTGGCTCCGGGTCCTGGTGGTCCTGGTCGCGCTGGTGGTGGTGGCGGCCGGAGCAGCACTCGCACTGGTGAAGGCCGGCGTGATCGACAAGAGCGGGAACGCCAACCCGGGCGCGACGCAAGCGACAAAACACGACACTTCGCCCGGCACGTCCACGGTGCCCCTGGTGACCCCGGTTTCCAGCGGGAGCGGCACCGGGACCTACCGGATCGATATCGCCGCCTACACCGTGACCGTGACCACGTCGACCGGGCGCTCCTGGGTCAGCATCGGGGCGGCCGGGAAGAGCCCGAGCTTCGCTGGTGTCCTGAACCCCGACAGTTCCCAGAAGGAGATCCTGCTCGGCCCCTCCCAAGTGGACATCGGAGCGGGCGGCACCAAGGTGATCGTGACATCGGGAAAACGGACCTTCGCGTTGACGCCGGTCTCGGCGCCGTTCAGCTACCAGTTCATCATTAAGAGCTGACACGACCCACCGGGCGTCGGCGCAAACGCAACTGACGCCCAAATCACCTCCCCACCCCCCAGGAGACGACTTCAGGAACGCAGGCAGCGCGTCGATTCCTCAGCCGTGCGCACCGAACCGATTCCTGCCACCCGACGCGTCCT
>Ga0302157_10003967_pt1 | contig 16358 bp, 14 predicted proteins | sample I_Bog_N3_3_FD_193502 | JGI IMG/M metagenome (GOLD analysis project Ga0302157, IMG submission 193502) | Peat permafrost microbial communities from Stordalen Mire near Abisko, Sweden - I_Bog_N3_3 | ecosystem: Environmental > Terrestrial > Soil > Wetlands > Peat | place: Sweden: Abisko, Stordalen...
CCGTCTCCGTGCTGACGGCCCGGCAGAAGTCGCGGTGCTCGTCCTGCGTGCCGTCGGGCCAGGTCCGGCCGTCGAGCCGCGTCGACAACCGCTCCCGGCCGGTCACGTCGAGGTCGGTGACCCGGGTGGGGAACCCCTGCTCGCCCACCACGTCGAGGCAGGCCCGGTACAGGGCCTGGTACTCGACCGGGGCGACCCGCTCGTACCAGTCGCTCCGGTCGTCGAGCTGGCGGAAGGTCAGCAAACCCTCCGCCAGGCGGGCGGGACTCGCGTTCTGCAGCACCTTCGAGAGGTACTTGCAGCTCACCAGGTAGACGTGGTCGATCCGCAGGTCCAACGGGACGGCCTCGTCACCGGGGAGCTTGTGTCCGCCGGTCCACTCGATCCGGCGGGGGACCCGCCCCGCCAGGGCGTCGTCCGCCTCCAGGAAGGCCCGTCCGTTGGCGAAGCCGGCCGCGAACCCGTCCGCGTGGAGCCCGGAGGAGAAGAGCTCGCGCAGGCGGGCCCAGGTCGTCCATTCGAGTGACGCGAGGGACGCGGGCCGGGTGGCCAGCACCTCGTCGAGGTCCGGAGCGCCCACCGTGCCGAGCGCCGTGGCGAGCTCGGTGACGAGCGTCCGGTCCGACGGCATTCAGCGGGCGCCGCGCCCCCGCTCGGCGAAGCCCGCGAGGCGCGCCTGGGCGATCGGGTCGAGGATCTCGATCAGGTCGAAGACCGGCCTGTCCGTACCCAGGACGACGGTCAGCGCCGCATGGCCGGCGCTCCCCTTCCGGGGGGCATCGGTCGTCAGGAGCACCAGCGGCAGATCCGGGTGGGCCTGGTGCAGCACCGCCGCCTTGCCGAGGGCCTTCCACAGGGTGTCCGCCCGCGTCAGGCCCGACCGGTTCGAGGTGAACGCCCCGGACACGTCGAACACCCAGTCCTCGCCGTTCCGGTCCGTGGCCACATAGGTCAGCTCGATGCCGAGCCCGGGAGGCTTGACCCCCGACCGGATGTCCTCGAAGCCGCACTCCTCCAGCACCACCTTGGCGAGGTCCTTGGCCAGCCGTCCCTCCCGGACGGCCCGGGCCTGGATCCCCTCGTCGGCCGACGACGGGACAGCAGGGAGCTGCACCCGGAAGGTCGGGGCGCCGTCGCCCTGGCCCAGACGGTCCTTCTCCAGGGCGATCCGGGCCTCGGCACGCTCGACGTACTCGGGGTCGGTATCGAATCCGACGTAGTGGCGACCCGTCCGGAGGGCCGCGACGGAGGTACTTCCCGAACCCATGAACGGATCCAGGACGAGGTCCTCCTCATAGGTGTACAGCTCGATGAGCCGCTGGGGGATGTCGACGGGGAACGGTGCCGGGTGCCCGACCCGGGTGGCGCTCTCCGGAGCGATCTCCCACAGGTCGGTGGTCGCCTCGAGGAATTCGTCCCGGGAGATCGTCGCCGTCGAGGGAAGACCCCGGTCCAGCCGTTGCTTGGGGGTGAGCGCGCGGTCGAACCGGCCCTTGCTGGCGATCACGATCCGCTCCGTCACGTCGCGCAGGACGGGATTGCTGGGTCGCTGGAACGTGCCCCAGGCGCACGATCCACCGGCGGCCCGACCCTTCCACCAGACGACCTCGCCCCGCAGCAGCAGGCCCAGGTCCTGGAGGATCCCGGTGACGTCCCCGGCCAACGACCGGTAGGGCCGTCGGCCGAGATTGGCCACGTTGACGGCGATCCGGCCGCCCGGCTCGAGCACCCGGACGCACTCCTCGAACACGTCGCGCAGCAGGCTCAGGTACTCGAAGTAGGAGCCCGGGACACCGTTCTCCCCCAGGCTCTCCTCGTACTCCTTGCCCGCGAAGTACGGGGGCGACGTCACCACGAGCGCGACCGAGTCCGAGGCGACCGCACCCATGTCCCGCGCGTCGTGGAGGTGGATCACGTCCCGGTCCGCGGGGGGAACGACGGTGGCGTCGGCCGACACCTCGGGCGGCACGAAACGGTCGTAGAAGGCGGACGCGTCGTGGCTCTCGCGCCGGGACGATCCGAAGGCGGCGGTGGAGGTCGGTCTGCGCAGTCGACGGATCGGCTCCTCGGGCGCGGTCGACGCGGTCATGCGCTCCGTCCCGTCGACCCGGGTCGTACGGAGAGGGCGGCCCCGTCGTCCGGACCGGGTGCGTTCGCCAGGAGTTCCTCGACGGCCCGGGTGATCACGTAGTTGACCGACACGTCACGGGCACGCGCCAGGCGCCGCAGCTCGGCGTGCACGGACACCGGTAGGCGGACCGCCGTGGCCACGCGACGCTCCTCGTAGATCTTCGGTCGGGCCATGGCCGAACCCTACCGGGGGGGTGTTCGGCGCCGGCGGATACCGCGCGCAGAAACCCGCGCCTTGCCCGGAACGGCGTGATCGACGCCGCCCGAGGGGGTGGCCAGGGGACCAATGGCCCTGCCTGGCGCCCCGCGGCACTCCGATAATGGGTCCGGAGGGGCCGTTCCGTCCGCATCGGTAGAGGGGGCGACGTCCGAATCGCCGGGAACCGGCCGCGGCCGGCCAGCGACAGGCGTTCACCTTCGACGCGGCGGAGACTGGAAGCAGCATCCACCCGACCGGACCCGGCGTGCCGGTCGCCCGGTGGTGGTCACGGAGCATCGACGCAGCGAAGGAGATCTGACATGGCACTCGGCGTCCATTCCGAGGTGGGACTGCTCCGCAAGGTGATGGTCCACCGGCCGGGACTCGAGCACACCCGGCTCACCCCGTCCAACGCCGAGGACCTGCTGTTCGACGACGTGCTCTGGGTCAGCCAGGCCAAGCGCGAGCACGACGCCTTCTGCGAGGTCATGCGCGAGCGGGGCGTGGAGGTCCATGAGGCCGAGACGCTGCTGGCCGAGGCGCTGGCCGGTCCGGCGGCCCGGGACTGGGTCTGCTCCCACATCCTGACCGAGCGCCAGGTGGGGATCGCCGCCGCGGAGCGGGCCCAGAGCTGGGTGTCCGAGGCCGACCCCGCGCTGGTGGCGGAATTCCTCATCGGTGGGATCACCCGGGCGGAGGTCGACGCCGACCTCGGACTGGTCTGGAAGGCGGCCGACCCCAACACCATGCTGCTGCCGCCCCTCCCGAACTTCCTGTTCCAGCGCGACCCGTCGTGCTGGATCTTCGACGGCGTCACGGTCAACCCCATGACGAAGCCGGCGCGCAAGCCGGAGTCGATGATCGTCGAGACCATCTACCGCTTCCACCCCATGTTCGCCACCGAGGAGTTCCCGATCTGGCTCGGCGGCGCCGACGAGGACTGGGGCCAGTGTCACGTCGAAGGGGGCGACGTCCAGCCGATCGGCAACGGCACGGTGATGATCGGCATGGGCGAGCGCACCACACCCCAGGCGGTGCTCTACATCGCCCGGGCGCTGTTCCGGGCCGGCTCGGCGACCCAGGTGCTGGCCGTGCACCTGCCGAAGTCACGCAGCTACATGCACCTGGACACCGTGATCACCATGTGCGACCGGGACCTGGTGACACTGTTCCCCGAAGTGGTCGGGGGCGCCCGGACGTGGGGGATCCGACCCGGGGACTCCGCGGACGACCTCGTGGTCGAGGAGCAGTCCGGCCCGCTGGTCGACGCCATGGCCACGGCCCTGGGCACCGGACCCCTGCGCGTCGTCCCCACGGGCGGCGACCACTTCGAGGCCGAGCGTGAGCAGTGGGACGACGGCAACAACGTCGTCGCCCTCGAGCCCGGCGTCGTGGTCGCCTACGAGCGCAACACCGGGACCAACACGGCCCTGCGCAAGGCCGGGATCGAGGTCATCACCATCGAGGGGTTCGAACTCGGCCGGGGCCGGGGCGGGTCCCACTGCATGACCTGCCCGCTCGAGCGCGACCCGGCGTTCTGACGCGTGGCCCGCGGGTCGGCCGATCCTCCGTCTCGGTGACCAAGGACCCTGTCCGGAGCGGGTCCCGGGGGATCACGATGTCCGTGGACGGACGGGCACCTGCCCGACAGGGAGCGGAGGAACGGACATGGGCATACTCCTCGTCATCGGCATGATGTCGTATGCGGCCGGCCTCTGCTGGCTGTTCCAGCGGGTCGACCAGCGGTCGTCACGGGTCCCCGGGCCGGAGGCCGGGGCGCACGGCGAGCCGGTCGGCGTCGTGATCCCCGATCACGTGCCGGGCGAATGGGTCGAGGCGTACCGGTCCGAGCCGGGTGGCTGAAGCGGTCCACGGACGCACCGGCCCGACCGGCGTGACCAGGGGCGGGCCCCGGGTCAGAAGCCTCCGTTGAGCCCCATCTGGGCCGGGTTGATCCGGTGGTCGAAGGTCCAGATGGTGAATCCGCCCTGCTGGGTGACCTTCGCCGGGACTCCGTTCGCCTTGGTCCAGGCGGTCAGCTGTTGGTCGAGGGGACCGTTCGGGGTCACGACGTACGTGGATCGCGGAGCATCCAGGGCGGCGGTCTCGCCGATAACGTCCCGGACGGGGGCGACGGAACTCGCGGTGAGTCGACCATCGGAGCAGACCTGGAGCGGGCCGGCGATCCAGTAGGCGGCCCATACCGCGTCCCGATGCTGGGCCACCAGGTCCGCTCCGGTCGTGGTCAGTGTCGGGTCACACGTGGGCACGGCGGCGAACCCGGAGGTGTCGGACCAGAGGGTGGTGACCACCGACACCAGGGCGATCACCGGCAGCACCACCGTCAGCCGGATCTTCGACAGCAGATGGGCGGCGATGAGGAGGATCGGCGGCACGATGACGACGGCATACCGGAACGTGGCCGTGCCCAGGATGACGTTGCCGGCCACGAGCACCGGGGGCCAGATGACCACGGTGGCGCCGACGGCGGCGAGTGCGACCTCCCGCCGGACGGCGGACACGACGGTGAAGACGACCGCCGCGGCGTAGACGGCCACGCCGAGCGCGGTGAGCACGCCGGGCGTCGTGCCGGACGACCCCCAGATCACGCCCAGCCGGAATTGACCACCCCGCAGGGCCATGGGGAGGACCTGACTCACGGAATGCACGAGGTTGGCGGACTTGCTCGCGCCCGCGGGCGGAAGGTGGAATGCCGCGCTGCCGTTGATGGCGAAGTACGCGAGCCAGGGCGACACCCCGACGAGTGCCGCGACCGCGAGGCCCAGGATCGACCGGATGTCCCGTCGGATGGCCCACAGCAACACGACGAGGGCGGGCGCGATCAGGCAGGCGACGAGTGGATAGGACCAGATGGCGAGGCCGGCGCAGAGGCCCGCGAGCCACAGGTCGACCGTCGAGGTGCGGTCCGCGAACCACCGGAGGACGAACAGGCAGGTGGCGAGCGCGAAGACGATGGCCGGGAGCCAGAAGACGTATTCACGTGAACTCCAGAACAGCCAGAGGGCGGGAAAGAACCAGTAGGTTCCCGCAGCCACGTTGGCGGCCATCCCCGACACCGTCCGCAGTCCGATGGCGCGGAGCAGGAAGACGGCGATCAGCGTGAGTCCGGAGTCGACCACCGTGAACACCCAGGTCTGGAGTCCGAAGAGCGAGACGAGGGGTGCCTCGATCCACGAGATGAGGGCGCCGCCGTAGTTGCCCCCCCAGAAGATGAGTGACAGGTGCCCCTGGGACGCCCGGTAGGCCATGAGCATCCCCATGGTCTGATCACCATCGGGCTGGCTCCAGGTGGTCCGGTACACGAGTACCCGCAGAACCAGGCCGGCCACCAACAGCGCGACGAAGATCGGCGTCCCGCTCATGCGTCGGCGTGCGCGGCCCCGTGCGTGGGCGTGCGCGCCCTGGCGCGTCACCGCTTCGGCATACGGTTCGCCGCCCGCGGCGGGCGTCGGCTCTCGGACGGTCGCAGGCATCGGCACAGTATAGGTAGGGGCCTGTGGCGCCCAGCGTTCTCCGCCGGGTCCGTCGAGGTGCATTCCGGAGTGTCGGATCCAGGCTGGATCCCATCCCCGATCCGCCGCTCCCGCCTGCACGGAAACGGAAGGATCGACGGCGGCCGGGCGGCGATCCGCCTGGTCCGTGGTCGGACCGGGACCCGCCCGGTCACGTACCGACCGTCCTACCCGTCAGGCCCGCCGGTCGCATGCGGGCCCGCGTCGTTTGCCGTCGGGACCACCGGGTACTCCCCCGGGGTCGAGGACGACGGGGAGGGGCCGATGACCAGCGGCGACCACGGAAAGACGGACATCATCGAACTGCTGCTCGACGATCATCGCACGGTGGTGCGCCTGTTCGACCGGTTCGACCCGGACCTGGGGACCGAGGACCGGGAAGGGCTGTTCCGTCAGCTCACCACGGCACTCGTCCGGCACGAGGTGGCCGAGGAGGTCACGGTGTATCCGGTCCTCCGCAAGCTCGGCGACGCCGGAGAGGCGCAGGCCGATGCCCGGATCGGGGAGCGGTCCGAGGTCGAAGGACTGCTCCGCTCGATGGAGCGGCTGGACGTGATGAGCGACACGTTCACGGACCGCTTCGCCGAACTCCGGGCCGCCGTGCTGCGGCATGCTCACGCCGAGGAGAACGAGGTCTTCCCCTATCTGCGGGGAGCGACGTCGCCCGAGGACCGGGCCCGGATGGCGATCTACTACGAGCGGGCGCAGCAGACCGCACCGACCCATCCCCATCCGCACGCCCCCGACACCCCGCCGGGCAACCTGATCGTCGGCTCGATGACCGCGGTGACCGATCGGGTGCGCGACGCGCTGCGCAGCCCCGACGACGCACGCTGACGCACGGCTCCGGTCACCACTGGTCGGGCGCCGGGGACGGGCGGTGCCCGTCCCCGGCAGACCGTCAGGACACCGACACGACCCCGGCACCCACGCCGTCCAGGAGGGTGAGGAGGTCCTCGGCATGTTCCTCCTCGACCGCCAGGATCTCCTCCAGCATGCGGCGCGTCGTCGGGTCACCGGACCCGAGCCAGGCGATGATCTCGCTGTAGGAGGCGATCGCCACGCGTTCGGCGACCAGGTCCTCGCGCAGCATCGCGGCCAGGTCGTCGGATGCGTCGTATTCGGCATGGCTCCGGCGCGTGAGCGTGTCGGGATCGAAGTCGGGCTCGCCCCGCAGTTGGGTGATCCGGGCGGCGATCATGTCGGCGTGGCCCTCCTCCTCGGCGGCGTGCTGGAGGAACTCGGCCGCCGCGGCCTGGGCGGACCCCCTGGGCGGTGAAGTAGTGCCGCTTGTAGCGCAGGATGCACACCAGCTCGGTGGCCAGCGCCTGGTTCAGGACCTCGACCACCCGCACGCGGTCGGCTCCGTAGGCATCGGTCACCGAGCCGCGGTCCATGTGGGCCCGCGCCCGCTCGCGCAACGTCGCCACATCGGTCAGGAACTCACCCATCTGTCCACTCCTCATCGGTCCGGACGGCGGCACGGTGCCTTCCGCCCGCGTGGAGCATGCCCAGTCCGGCGCCGGCTACTCCCTCGGGATGCACCAGCTGCCGGACTCCGAAGCTCAGACGGACCGGGCGCGGTCCAGGAGTTCGTCGGCGGCCCACTCGAGGAACGGCGACTGGTGGTCACCGCCGACCTGCACGAGCGCGAGGTGGGTGAACCCGGCGTCGCTGAACCGGGCTACCGCTTCCAGTACGGCGTCCACGTCGGAGCCACAGGGGATCGACTCGGCCACGTCCTCGGGCCGGACCGCCCGGCAGGCGGCGGCGAATGCGCTCGTCCCCGGTAGTTCGGCATTGACCTTCCAGCCCGCCGAGAACCAGCGGAACTGCTCCCACGCCCGCGTGCGGGCGGTGTCCACATCGTCGTCGAAGCACACCGCCAACTGGCCGAAGCGGGGCTTGCCGGACCCGCCGGCCTCGTCGAAGAGGGGACCGAGCGCGGGGTCGGGATCCGTGGCGATCATGGCGTCGGCGAGCTCACCCGCCAACCGGGCGGACGCCGATCCGGAGCTGGCGAGGCCGATCGGCACCCCACCCTCCGGGAGGTCCCAGACCCGGGCGGAGTCCAGGTCGTAGAACTCGCCGCGGTAGCTGACGTAGCCCCCGGCCAGCAGCGCCCGGATGATCTCGACCGCCTCGCGCAGCATCCGGTGGCGCACGTCCACGCTCGGCCAGCCTCCACCCACCACGTGCTCGTTGAGGAGCTCCCCCGCCCCGAGCCCGAGCGTGAACCGACCCTCGGACAGCAGCTGCATCGTCGCGGCCTTCTGGGCCACCACCACCGGGTGGTACCGGCGGATCGGGCACGTCACGAACGTCATCAACGGCATGCGTTCGGTCACCTGCGCCGCGGCCCCCAACACCGACCAGATGTAGGGCGAATGACCCTGGGCGTCCAGCCAGGGGAAGGCGTGGTCCGAAGCCACGGCGAAGTCGAACCCCGCCTGTTCCGCCTGCCGGACGTCCCGTACGAGGGCCCTCGGCCCTGACTGCTCACCCATCAGGGTGTACCCGATCTCCATCGGCGGCCACTACCCGTCCGGCCCGCCGCGCAAACCGTCGCCGTCCCCGGGGGCACGTCGGCGGAGCCGGTGACCCGGCGTGCCACCCCGATGGCGCAGTTGCAGGATGCGGGCGATGCCCACGACGGCGACGAGTCCCGCGCCGGCGACGCACGCCACCAGGAGCAGCACCGCCGTCGGGGCCCGGCCGTGCCAGCCCAGGAACGAGACCTCGGCGCGCTGCGTGTTCTGCGCCACGAAGACCGCCAGGGCCAGGAGGAGGACGGTGGCCCCGACGGCCGCCGTCCAGACGGCGCTCGTGCGCGTGGGTGCCACCCCCTCCGGCGACACCTCGGCACCGGCACCGCCACGGGCCTCCGGCGTCCGGAGCGGTGCAGCCTCTCGGCCCGAGGGCCGCCCGGCGTCCGGGAGGGCCTCGTCCGGAGGCATCACCTCCGGTGCGGTCGGTGCGCCCGGTGCGGGCACCCGCTCCTCGGGAGTCATACCGAGCGGAGCCGTCCGGCCCACGGGGCGTCGTTGTCGGATTCATGTCCGGCCGGTGCCGGGTCCGGTCGCGGCGCCGAGCCCGTCACGAGGAGCCAGTGCACCGCTTCCAGGAACCGGGCGTTCACCGTCGACCGCCACCGCGCGCCCCGGACGATGCGCCACCCGAGCTCCGGGTCCTGGCGACGCAGGGGGGCGACCACCCGTTCCAACCATGTTCTTCCGTGCTGCGGGTCCACACGGGCGTGCTCCTCGTAGAACGGGAGCGCGGCGGCCGGTGCCCCGATCCGACGGAGCCCCGCCACCACTGCCCGGCAGCGCGGCCCGGCCTGGAGTTCGATCAGGCCGAGCGCCCCGATCATCTCCGGTTGCAGCCACCGGTTCGTCGCGCAGGTGGTTCCGAGCAGCGTCCGCTCGAGGCACGCGGTCGGGAGTCTGCCCCGGGGCACGCCGTGCAGACCGAGGGCATCGGCCATCGTCCGGTGCAGCGTCGTGTGGACCCGGTCCTCGTCTCCCCGTCCCATCTCGTCCCAGTAGTTGCGGGCGAGCTCCACCTTGGCGCTGCCGTCCAGTCCGACCTGGCACTGGGCGACGAGATCGTCGAATCCGCCATCCGGTCCGCCTTCGAGTTCCAGGAAGGCGTGCGCACCGGCGGTGTCCGCCGTCTCGGCCAGCCACCGGTAGAGCGGGGGGACCCGGTCCACCGCCTGGATCGCCCGCAGGGCGTCGACGGGATCGTCGGGAAGATCCCAGTGCCGTCGGGCGTCGAACCCGTCCAACCGTTCGAGGAAGTCGGCTTCGAGCCGCCACTTGAGATCGGCGATCACCGGGTGGTGCTGCCGGTTCGGCCCTCCGACGAGCTCCGCCAACGGGCCCACGTGCAGGTCGTGGACCCGCAGGAGCGTCAGCACGGCATCCCGGTCATCGGTCGGCTCGCTCCCGCGCAGTCCGGCGAGTGCCGAGTGTGGTCGGGCGAGCTCCGCGTCGAGTCGATCGGCGAGCGTGCCGTCCGCCGGGTCCGCCACCACGCGGAGGTGGGTGCCGGATTCCGTCGGGTGCAGCCCGGTCACGGGTGGTTCCGTTGCCGGGTGCCGTCGTTCGAAGGACCTGTTGGGCATGCCGGTCAGGTACCCCGAGCGCACGCATCTAACCACGGCGCCGTGGACGGCCCGGCGGCACGCCCCCACCGACGAGCTCCCCCGGAGCACCTCCCGCGCCGTGCAGCCGCTATGGCGTGGTCAGTTCCCGGGTGGTGGCGCGCGCCCCCGGTGGCGCCAGCCTGGCGAACACGGCCAGGAGCGCGGCGACGACCGCACCCCCCAGCAGCACGCCGGTGATGCCCACCAGGTCACTGAGCGGTCCGGCCACGATCGCCCCGATGGGCACCGTGCCGCCGAACGCCATGATCCAGAGCGCCATGACCCGGCCCCGGACGGCGTCGTCGAGTCGCTGCTGCAGCACGGTCGACAGCGAGGTCACCGTCCCGAAGTAGCAGACACCGACGAGGAACGCCGCCGGGTAGGCGATCCCGGGCTGTCGGACCAGTCCGAACGCGGCCAGGGAGACGGCGTAGCCGGCGAGTCCGAGGCGGACCAACGTGGCCAGGTCCCGCTCGACGAGGAAGGTCCCGATGGAGAGCGCCCCGACCACGGCCCCCAGCCCGAACGCCGCGTACAGCAGTCCGTAGGCGACGGAGTCCTCGTCGAGGCCGAGGTTGGCATGGGCGAGGACCGGCATCAGCACGGCGACGGGGAGGCAGAAGAACGAGAACAGCACCATGGTGGTCAGGCACCGGGAGACGACCCGGTCACGTCGTGCGGCGCGGATCCCCCCGAGCAGCCGCTGCACACGGCTCTCGCCGATCTCCACGATCGCCCGCGGCAGGCGCACGCCCCACAGCGCGCCGATGATGAAGAGGTACGTGACCGCGTTGCCCACGAACACCCACGACGCCCCGACCTTGGCGTACAGCACCCCTCCGATCGCCGGGCCGATGACCCTGGAGAGGTTCATGTTCGCCGAGTTGAGGGAGATCGCCCCGGCCATGTCGCGCCGGTCGACAAGGGTCGGGATCAGCGCCGAGTAGGCGGGGGCGTAGACCGCCTGGCCGACGCCGATGGCCAGGATGCAGCCGAGCAGGAGGGCGATGTTCGGGGAGGACCGGGTGACCAGCGCGGCGATCGCCAGCGAGAAGGCGAGCTGTTCGACGCTGACGACCACCAGCACCGTGCGGCGGTCGAAGCGGTCGGCGACCGCACCGCCGGGGATCGACAGCAGGAGGAGCGGACCGAGTTGGGCCAGCGTCCCGAGGGCGACGTACGTCGCCGATCCGGTCTGGTGGTAGATGAACGCACCCAGGATGACCGTCTGCATCCAGCTGCCGATGTTGGACAGCAGCGCCCCGAGGTAGACCCGGCGGAACGTCGGGTAGGAGAACGCCGCCCGGGCCCCACCCCGTCGCACCGGCTGGTCGCCGTCGACGATCGCGTCCTCGACCAGCAGCTCGACGCCCGACTCGATCTCCCCTTCGGTGGCCGGGGGCGTCGCCTCCGGCCCAGCACCCTCCGCCCCGCGTCGGGTCGTCCCCGATCCGTCGTCCACCGGTCGTCCCCCGACCCGTCGTCCCCCCAGGCGCACCCCGTCACGTTACGGGCGTGCGGCGGTCCCCCGCCCCGGACCCGACGCACGGGGGCGGACCGGGACGCACCGGGCCGGACCGGCGACAGGCGGGGCCCACCCCTGGCCGTACGAACGTATGTTCGCTACCATGGCCCCGATGACCGTCCTCCAGAGCTCCCTGTTCGACACCGGCTCCGAACCGGCACTCCGTCCGCTGGACGGCCTCGTGCGCCGGGTCCCACTCGGCGCCGGCGCCTGGGTCGACCACCTGCCCGGGTGGGTCGAGCGGTCGGACCTCCTCTTCGAGGCGCTGGTCGCCGGGGTCGCGTGGCGGGCGGACGAGCGGACGATGTACGACCGCACCGTCGCCGTGCCCCGGCTCGTGGCCACCTACGGCGTCGGTGCCGCCACTCCCCACCCGGTGCTGGACCGGGCGAGGTCGAGGCTCGCCGGGCACTACCGCGGTCAACCCGGTGCGGAACTGGCGACCGTCGGCCTCTGCCTCTACCGGGACGGGCGCGACAGCGTGGCCTGGCACGGCGACACCATCGGCCGCGGGACGACCGGGGACACCCTGGTGGCCATCGTCTCGCTCGGCTGGCCCCGGCGACTGCACCTCCGGCCGACACGGGGCGACGGTCCGACCCACTCGTTCGCACTCGGAGGTGGCGACCTCCTCGTCATGGGGGGGACCTGTCAGCGCACGTGGCAGCACGCGGTGCCGAAGACCGCCCGCCCCGTCGGCCCGCGCGTGAGCGTGCAGTTCCGTCCCGCCGGCGTGCGCTGACCGAACCGGCCGACGACCGGCGGTACGCCCCTGGCGCACGCCCGTGCGGTCGGGCGATCGTCCGGACCGATGCCTCCTGGCCCCGCGGTCTGAGTAGGTTGCCGTGGAGATGCCCGAGGAGGCCACTGGGAGCCATCGAGCTGTGCCGGGAGGGATCGTGCGACGGTTGACGAAGCGACGGACCATCGTGGGCACGCTCGTCGTGGTGGTCGTCGCGCTGGCGGTCGCCGTCTCGTGGCTGGCCGTGGCGGGCGACCATCCCCCGGCCGGGACGACGGGCGGGACCTCGGCGCCGGAAGGATCCTCCACCGCACCCCCCGCCCCGTCGACGACGTCGGGCGGAACCACCGGTGTCGCCCTCGGCGTCTACGTGAAGCCCGATCCTTCGGTGGGCGACGCCGAGACGACACTCAGCCGGTTCGAGTCCACCATCGACCGGCACCTGGCCATCGTCCAGACCTTCACCGGCTGGCAGGACCCATCGGGCGGGATGATCCCCTTCCCCACTGCCTTCGCCACGGCGGCGTCCTCGCTCGGGGCCACGCCGATGATCACGTGGCAGCCCGAGCAGGCCGTCGACGCCGCACAGGCCGGGGGCCGGCTCAGCGACCAGCCCGACTTCTCGCTGGCCGAGCTGGCCTCCGGGCGGTACGACGCCTACATCCGGTCCTGGGCGGTCGAGGCCAGGTCGTTCGGGAAGCCGGTCTACGTCCGGATGATGCACGAGATGAACGACCGGACCTATCCGTGGAGCATCGGTGTCAACGGGAACTCGAGCCCCCAGGGGTACATCACGGCCTGGCGGCACATCGTCGACATCTTCCGGTCCGCGGGTGCCGGCAACGTCGAGTTCGTGTGGTGCGTCGGGGCCCAGCCGGCGAGCCCGGACCCGACGGTGTACTTCCCGGGCGACGGCTACGTCTCGTGGATCGCCATCGACGGGTACAACCGCGGGACGCCCTGGGAGTCGTTCACCACGATCTTCGCCGGGTCCTACCGGGAACTCACCGGAGTGAGCTCGCGCCCGGTGATGATCGCCGAGACCGGGACCGTGGAGCAGCCGGGTGATCCGTCGGCCAAGGCGGCGTGGATCACGTCCGCCTTCGAACACGAGATCCCCGACGGGTTCCCCCGTGTCCGTGCCGTCCTCTACTTCGACGCCCCCGGTCGGGGCTTCTCGTTCGCCCTGACATCGTCGGGTGCGGCGCTCCAGTCCTTCCGCCAGGTCGCCCACGCACCCGGGCTCCAGGCGCCGGCCCCCTCCTGAACGCCTCGGCCCCGGCGGATCCGTAGCTCCGGCGGCGCCGGCCGACGGAGCCGGCCGCCAGCGGGGTGCGAGACTCCCCCCATGACACCGAGGGCACCCGGGTCGCCCCACGCCCACGCGCCCCGTCCGGCCCACGTGCGCACCTCGGCCACCGGCCGGAGCCGGGTGCTGGCCCTCGACGGACTGCGGGCCTTCGCCCTGCTCATCATCATGGGCTACCACTTCGGCGTGGGCTGGCTGCAGGGCGGCTTCTTCAGCCTGGACATCTTCTACGTCCTGTCCGGCTACCTCATCACCGGCCTGCTGCTGGGCGAGTGGGCCCGGGCCGCCCGCATCAAGCTGGGCGCCTTCTGGCTGCGGCGGGCCCGCCGCCTGCTGCCCGCCCTGCTGGTGGTGCTGGTGGTGGTCACCCTGGTGGTGCGCTTCGCCTATCCGGCCGGGCTGTACCCGAACCTGCGCATGGCCGACCTGTCCGCGCTGTTCTACTTCTCCAACTGGTGGCAGATCGCCGCCAGTGGCAACTACTTCGTGGCCACCGGGGCCGTCTCGCCCCTCACCCACACCTGGTCGCTGGCCGTCGAGGAGCAGTTCTACCTGGTCTGGCCCCTGGTGGTGGTGGCCGTGCTCCACCTGGGCCGGAAGTTCGACCGGGGCATCGAGCTGCTGCTCGGGGTGTCCCTGGTCGGTGTGGTGGCCTCGGCCACCGAGATGGCCCTGCTCTACCACCCCGGGGCCAACACCACCCGCCTCTACTTCGGCACCGACACCCACGCCCAGTCGATCCTGGTGGGGGCGGCACTGGCCTGCGTGCTGACCCTGGTCCAGCGCCACCGGGGCGAAGACGGCATGGCCCCGGTGGCCCGCTCCACCGGGGCCCGGGTGGCCCTGACCCTGGTGGGCCTGGCCGGGTTCGCCGGCACCCTGGCCCTCACCTACGCCCTGACCGGCACCGCGTCCCTGGCCTACCGGGGCGGCTTCCTGCTGTCGGCCCTGTCGGCCGCGGCCATCATCCTCGGGGCGGTGTGCGTGGCCCGGGGTCCCATCGCCCGGCTGCTGTCGCTCCGGCCCCTGGTGTGGATGGGCACCGTCTCCTACGGCGCCTACCTCTGGCACTTCCCGGTCTTCATCGAGCTCGACGCCGGACGCACCGGACGCACCGGCCTGTCCCTGCTGGCGCTCCGGACCGTCGCCACCTTCGTGCTGGCCGGGCTCAGCTACTACCTGGTCGAGCGGCCGGTGATGGAGGGGCGGTTCTGGCGCACCCTCCGGGCGGCCGGACCGGCCCTGGTGGCCATGGGGGCCACCGTGGCCGTCGTCGTGGTGGGGACGATCGCCCCGGGGGCCGCGGCCGTCGACGTGTCGTCGTCCGGACACGTCCCGGCGGGGGAGGTGCGGGCGCTCAAGGCCGCCGGCGCCTACGGCGCCCACCCGGTCCGCTTCATGTTCGTCGGCGACTCGCTGTCCGTCACCATGGGCATCGGCCTGCAGGTCGGCACGGTGCACGGCTACGGCGTCACCGTGATCAACGAGGGCGTCCTCGGCTGCGACATCGACGACCTTCCCACCATCTCGACCACCAACGGTCAGCCGGACGACCCGGTCTCCCCCTGTGCCCACTGGGAGACGCTGTGGGGCGACCAGGTCGCCCAGTACCGGCCCGAGGTGGTGGGGGTGCTGATCGGCCGGTGGGACATCCTCGATCATGTGGACGGCGACCAGCTGGTGCACATCGGGGAGCCGGCGTGGGACCGTCACCTCGCAGCCGAACTCGACCACGTGGTCGAGGTCCTCTCGTCCCACGGCGCCCACGTGGTGCTGTTCACGATGCCGTACCTCGACCCGCCGGACGAGACCCTGAACGGGGTGCTGTCGCCCGCCGACAGCCCCACCCGGGTGAACGAGTTCAACCACCTGCTGGCCGACGTGGCGGCGCGCCACCCCGGGACGGTGACGGTGATCGACCTCAACCGGATCCTCGAGCCGTCGGGCCACTACCAGTCCGAGGTCGACGGGGTCACCGTCCGGTGGGCCGACGGCGTCCACATCTCGAAGCAGGGCGGTGAGTGGCTGCAGGCCCGGGTCCTCCCCACCATCGCCCGCCTCGGACTCGCCGTCCGGGCCGGTGCGGGCACGTCCTGACGCACATCGTCCCAGGTCACAGGCATATCCGAGAACATGCTCCAGTTCCGGCACGATCCGGCCGATGGTCCTATCGACGGTTGGACGCCGTCGGACCCGCCAGGCGGCGGAGGGGGAGGGCCGGATGCCATCGACGACGACGTACCCGCGGCGACGGGCCGACGCCGGGCCGCACAACTCCGCATCCGCTGCAGCTCCCGCTCCCTCGCCCGCGTCCGGCCGGGTGTCGCGGCAGCGGTCCCCACTCGGCCCGTCGGCTGATCCGGCACCCGTCCGGCGGCGCCCCACCCTCCTCGCCCCGTCCACCACCGATCGGCCGACGCGCCGAAACGAGGCACGCGGGACGTAGGACCTCCCTCCCACCGGCCCTCCCCCCGGGGCCGCGTGGCGGGACGATGCGGGACCGGTCGAGGTGGTGACCGGAACGACGGAGGCGGTGTCCCCCCCACCCCCTCCGCCGCCACCTCGACCGGGCCACGCGCGCCGCGGCGACCGTCACCCCGGCGGCCGGCTCCCCCGACGACCGTCACCTCCGGCGACCGGCTCCGGCCCCTCGACGGGCCCACCTCCACCGGTTCGTCGACGCGCCCGCTTGACGCGACGCGGACCACGCCACGGACACCTGCGTCCGGATCGCCGCCCCTGTGCCGCGTCTGCGTTGCCGTGTTGCTGG
>Ga0302157_10003968_pt1 | contig 16354 bp, 9 predicted proteins | sample I_Bog_N3_3_FD_193502 | JGI IMG/M metagenome (GOLD analysis project Ga0302157, IMG submission 193502) | Peat permafrost microbial communities from Stordalen Mire near Abisko, Sweden - I_Bog_N3_3 | ecosystem: Environmental > Terrestrial > Soil > Wetlands > Peat | place: Sweden: Abisko, Stordalen...
TGACCAGGATCAGCAACAGAATAACCACGCATTCCAGAGCGATACCCATCGCCGGTTCTACCACCTCGCGTCCCTGTGTTCCGGTGATGCTAGCACGGTCCGGGCGCCACGGCCCGGGGGGAGCGGCGCCGTTCGATCGCAGAGCGGCCGACGGGGCGCCTAGCGCTATGCGAGATCCGCGTCTCGGCGGTCTTGAACCAGATATGGCGGTGGCTCGCAGGCCGACCCCGCCGCCCATTGGCGGCTATGCTGGCGGCTCGAAGCGGAACAGGGCACCAGAATTTTGGCCAGCGCCGAAGATGCAAACCTTCACTCTGGGCTAATGACTGCAGTTGCGCTCGATAAAGTAAGAGGCACGAAAAAGCTGTCTTTTCCGAGGTAACGGATGCCGGCAGTTCGTCGATTGACGAAAGCGTAATGGAGCCGTATTATAAGGTGCATATTCGGATTTCGACGACCTCGAAAGTGACCGATCGCGGCTCATAGCCTTCATGGAGGGTGATTCCCGTGTGCGTCAGCCGTTTCTGGTCGTGGCGTGGCGCCGACCAAGCCCATCCGGCGCTTTATCCCAGCATGGCTCTAGCCATCTGCTTCCTGGTCGCAAACCCGAACTTAACGCGAGCACAGGAGTTAGATAATCAAGGAAAAATACTCAACATTCAAGAAAAAACACTTGATACTATCGCAAACACCGCAGAGAGAATCTGCAACAAGGCACCCCCGCTCGATGGAAGAGAATCCCGACTGTCCGAATCTGCGAAGGCGGAGTTAGACGGTCTTTTTAGGTGGCTCGCCCAATTTGGCGTTAAACTCTCAGTGGATTATTCGAACAGTTACTATAAGGGGTTGCTGCAGATGGACTTGGCAAAGGCAATAAAAGACAATACCGATTGTAAGCTTGCTGTTTTTTTTGCTCTCTTGGAAAAAATGTTTGCAAAGACCGCGGACGCAATGCCTACGACTATAACTCCTGCCACTATAAATAGTAATTTGCAAGAACTACAGGCCATAATCAGAGATGCCATTTTGCGAAGCACCCTTGGGCAATATGATCAAGAGTCTCTCCAATTGTTTGAAATTGCCTATAAGCTTTTGCCGGCATCGCTTGCCCGCAATTTGGATCAAGCTGCGATGACAGGAGCCAGGCAGGCTCGCGCCAATAAGCGATTTGCCGAAGCATCCGCTTACTATGTTCGTGCCTTTCAAGCCATTGCTACACCGGATTGAGGTATCCACATTTCTAATACCCCCAAACTACAAGAGGAGAACCACGTCCATGCCGAACTGCAAATGCATGACTTCCTCCATGGCCAGGGACTGCTCACCCTTGCGATCGAAGATCCGGGTGCCATCGTTCGCGCGGCTGTTTTCCCCTCTGTTGGCTGTCTGGCTCGCTGTAGCCGTTTCACTCTGTTGTGGGGTAGCCTGGGCCAAGCAGCCAGCGCAGACCAAAGATTGCGCAGTAGTCATCAGCGACCCCGTCGATGGGCAGTCCGTCGGACACGATGGAAATGTTACAGGTACAGCAAAAATACCTCCTGGTGACTTCTTGTGGGTGTTCGCACACCACAAGGGAATTTATAGTTGGTGGCCCCAGGGAGGCGGTCCGGCATCAATTTCACCGACCGGCTCCTGGACTGTCCTGGTAAATTATGGAAACGATAGAGATTCAGGCTACTTCGATATAGTCGCTATTGTTGTTACCGATTCCACCAGCAGAAAACTTCTTGATTGGTTTAAAACAGCAGAAGAGAGGCATTATCCTCCGATTCCCCTTCCGAATGCTGTCCCAGACTGCCGCATTGTTCAGGTCACCGCCAGTAAGACGAGTGAATGACGGCAGGCACAGATCCTGACTCCACGGCCCCTACCCCACCTTCGCCACCGCGCGCTTCGCGATCACCCCGACGAGATGTGCGCGATACTCGGCGCTGGCATGGATGTCGCTGTTCATCCCGCCGGCGGGCGTGGCAATGCCGGCAATCGCCTCCGCGGAGAAGTTGGCCGACAGCGCCCGTTCCATCTCAGCATGCCGGAACACGCCACCCTGCCCGGCCCCAGTCACGGCCAGCCGCACGCCGCCCGGAAACCTCGCCACAAACACGCCGACTATGGGGTAGCGCGAGGCGGGGTTGCGGAACTTCTCGTAGGCTGACGCCAGCGGAACGGGGAATGCGACCGAGGTAATGATCTCACCCTGCTCCAGCGCTGTGGTGAACATGCCCTGAAAGAAGTCGTCTGCCCCGATCGTGCGCCGATCGGTCGTGATCGTCGCGTTCAACGCCAGCGCCGCGGCGGGATAGCAAGCGGCCGGATCGTTGTTGGCGAGACTGCCGCCGATCGTGCCGCGATGCCGGACCGCCGCGTCGCCGATCAGCGACGCGAGATACGCGAGGCCCGGAATCCTCGCCTGCACGTCCGCGCTGTTTGCCACTGCCGCGTGCGTCGTGGTGGCGCCGATGGTCACGGTCTCACCGGATACCACGATGCCCGACAGCCCAAGCCTGGCCAGATCGACCACGACGCTCGGCTTGTTCAGCCTTTGCTTCAGCACGGGGATGAATGTCTGCCCGCCGGCGAGCGCCTTGGCCTCGGGATCGTTGCTGAGCAGGCTTACCGCGTCGGCCAGGCTGGCAGGCTTCGCGTAGGCGAAATCGTACATCACGTTCCTCCTGGGCGTTCCGCCGAGGCATCCGTCCTCGGTGTGCCTTCAGGGTAGCCGACAGCCGCCAGCCGATCGGGTGGCCGCGCGTTGGATCGGCGGCAGGGCAATCGCACGCGCCGGCAAACGCCTTCAAGCGCTGGAGGCCGCAGCCCGTCCGCCCCGTCGCGCATCCCGGACAAGCTTCGACAGCAAGCAGCGTCGGCAGCCAGTCCATATGCGACCTTCATTTCGCCGCAACCTGCAACTGCTTGCCGTGCATCAGCGGCCAGGCCGCAGCGATCGCCTTCACGATATTGTGGTAGCCGGTGCAGCGGCACAGATTGCCCTCCAGCCCCTCCCGGATCTGGGGCTCAGTCAACCCGCCGGGGTGCGACTGCACCAGATCGACCGCCGCCATCACCATGCCCGGCGTGCAGAAGCCGCATTGCAGCGCGTGGTGCTCGCGGAACATCTCCTGCATGGGATGAAGCGTGCCATCCGGCGCCGCGAGGCCCTCGATCGTGGTCACCGACGACCCGTCCGCCTGCAGCGCCAGGATGGTACAGGATTTGACGCTCTCGCCGTCGATATGGACAACGCAGGCGCCGCATTGGCTGGTGTCGCAGCCGATATGGGTGCCGGTCAGTCCGAGCGTCTCGCGCAGCAGTTCGACCAGAAGCGTGCGGCCCTCAACCTCGACCGTGTGCTGCTCGCCGTTCACCGTCAAGGTTACCTGAGGCATCGCCCTCCCCTCGATATTTCCCAGCCGCAGACGTGGCGCTGCCGCGATCGAGCGGCCAAATTCGTCCGTTGGAGGATGGTGCTGGGTCAGAGAACGGTCAAGCACGGCGCCAGGACCCCCGGTCCGATGATCAGCTTCCAGAGCCGGTAGGGTGGACAAGCCCTTGCGCCGTCCACCGCTTGCGGTGTGGCCGGGAGGGCAATGGTGGATGGCGCTTCACTTATCCACCCTACCAGCCATCCGCGCCGGTCCGTCCTACGTCAGCAAGTATCATCGGTTACGGCTAGCGCCCGCATCAGCAGGCCCGTACGCCATCATGGCCGCCGTTGAACTGGCGGCCATGAACGTCCGAAATAAATCGACGCGACGCAAATACGCGGCGGCGCGCAGCCGTCAGGCGAACCCGTGCTTAACCAGGCTTTCGTGCTCTTGAATCTTAAACTGGTTGAAGCGCGGCAGGAACTTACTCCAGTCGATCGTGTGAGCGTCGATCTCCGGCCCGTCGATGCAGGCGTGCTTCCGCACCAGTTTGCCGTCAACCATCACCGGCACCATGCAAGCCCCACACATCCCGGTCGCATCGACCATGATCGAGTTCAGGCTGGCGACGGTGTGCACGCCGTATGGCTGAGTCAGTTCGCTGACCGCGCGCATCATCAGCGGCGGCCCGATCGTGACCACCTCGGCGATCTTGCGGCCTTCGCCCGACTGGGCCTTCTTGAGCAAATCTTCCAGCGGCGTGGTGACGAAGCCCTTGATGCCGAAGGTGCCGTCGTTGCTGGTGTAGATCACGTCCAGCGTATCGGGGAACTCGGCTTGCAGCTTGCCGACGCGCTCGTCCTCCCCGGTCCAGAACAACAGGCTGGCGGTGCGGAAGCCGGCGATCAGCGTGACGTGGTTCCCCATGCGGAGGTGCTCGCGCATGATCGGATAGACCGGCGGCAGGCCGACGCCGCCCGCGGTGAACACCACGGTCTGGCCGTCCTTGTAGTGATGCAATTCGCTCGGCTGACCCAAGGGGCCGGCGATTCCGGCGAACGCGTCACCCACCTCCATCTTGTTGATCGCCATGGAACTGGCACCAAGCCCCTGGATGACCAGGTCGATAGTGCCGGCCTTCACATCCCAGTCCGCCAGCGTCAGCGGGATCAGCTCACCCTTGTCCCAGGCCAGGACGCGGACAAACTGGCCCGCCTTCGCCGCCTTGGCAATCAGCGGCGCATGCACCACCAGTTCGACGATGCCCTCGGCCAGGACGATCTTCTCAACGATCTTCTGCGGCGCCTGCCCGAGCTTGGTGTAGCGCTCGGCACTGGCGACCAGCAGCTTGATCTCGTCCGGCTGGAACGGGATATCGCCGACGATCTCGCGCGCCGCCGCCTGGCCGTCACCGGCCGCGCGGATCGCGGTGGAACCGCCGCGCGCCGCGTCGCCGCCCGAATAGACGCCTTCGATCGAGGTGCGCTGCGACCCCTGGCGCACCTCGATGGTGCCCCACTTGGTGGTGCCAAGCTCGGGCTCGGCGTCCTTGACGATCGGGTTCGGCGTGTTGCCGAGCGCCATGATCGCAAGATCCACTGGCATCCGCTCTTTCTCGCCGGTCTCAACCGGGCTGCGGCGTCCAGACGAGTCGGGCTCACCCAGTGTCATGACATCGAGGATCGCATGCGTGATGCAGTGCGTCTTCTCGTCGCCGACAAATTCGCACGGCCCGCGCAGCACCTTGAGATTGATGCCTTCCTCCAGCGCGTGATGCAGCTCTTCCTTGCGAACCGGCATCTCCGCCTGGGTGCGGCGATAGACGATGGTGACGATGCCACCCAGCCGCTTGGCGGTGCGGCAGGCATCCATCGCGGTATTGCCGCCGCCGATCACGATCACCTGCTTGCCGGCGATCTGCGGCAGCGGGGTCTCGTAGTCCTCCTTCAGCGCCTGCATCAGGTTGACGCGTGTCAGGAACTCGTTGGCCGACATCACGCCGAGCAGGTGCTCGCCGGGGACGTTCATGAAGCGCGGCAGGCCGGCGCCGGTGCCGATGAAGATCTTCCAGAAGCCGGCGCGCTTCAGTTCCTCGATCGTGGCGGTCTTGCCGACCACGAAGTTGCTGACGAACTTGCCGCCGAGCAGCGTTATCTTCTGCACCACGTCGTCGATCAGCTCGTTCGGCAGGCGGAATTCCGGGATGCCGTAGCGCAGCACGCCGCCCAGCGCGTGGAACGCCTCGAACACCGTGACCGGGTAGCCCTCGGCTGCCAGCAGATAGGCGTTGATCAGGCCCGCAGGCCCGGACCCCACCACCGCGATCGGCGGCTTGTCCGCCTTTACCCAGGGGCTGGTCACGCCGTCGAAGCGGCCCAGCACGACGCCCGGGTTGTTGGCCTTCTCGCGCTGCGGCAGGTACCACTCAAGCTGGCCGATCTCGATCGGATGGCTGGTGTGGGTGCAAACGCCCTGGCACTGCAGTTCCTGCGGGCAGACGCGGCCGGTCACGTTCGGCAGCGGGTTGCAGCCCTCGATCAGTTCCAACGCCTGACGGAACTTGCCGGCGCCGAGCAGGTTCAGCATCTCGGGGATGTGGATCTTGACTGGACAGCCGCCCTTGGGCTCGGCTTTGCCACGCACTGCGATGCCGATCTCGCAGGGCCGGTCCTCGCACTGCTTGTCGCGCAGCACTTCCAGCCACACGATCAGATCGACTTCCCGCGCGGAGTAGCCGATCTCCTTGTAGCCAAGATAGCCCTGGTTCACCAAGCCGAAGTCGCGGTTACGCTCCTCCGGCGGCCGGATATAGGGCGGAATGCCGTTCTGCCCCGGCCAACCTTCAGACAGGCCCTTGAACATCGGGTAGCGGTCCGACAGGTGGACGTCGATCGCGTGGATGAACTTGCGCTTCAGCTTCAGCGGCACGTTCCAGATGAAACGAAGCAGCAGCGCGCTCATGTCGTCGCCGCGTAGCAGCAACTCCCACAGCGTCTTGGTGAAGTCCGCGCTAAGTTCATCCTGCCGGAACGCCCACGCTATCGCCTGGGTGCCATCGGCGATGAACACATCGTTGAACGCCTGAGGACTTTTCAGCAGGCGCTTCTGCAGCACTTCGAGCTGCTGGTGGAACAGCGCCACCGCCTCGCTGCTCTCAAGCTGCTCCAACTGATCGCGCGTGGTTGCGAGATCGCTGCTGGCGCGCAGGTAGCGTTGCACGTCCGCCTGCACGACACCCGCGGGAACGCCGTTCGGACCCGATGTGCTAATGCTCATTCGATGATCTCCGCGTCACAATTCGCAGCCACCTTGGCAATTCGGCTCAGCAGTTCCGGCGTCACGGTCACCTTGGCCAAGGCACCCGGAATCACGTGCCCCACTTCCTTGGTCACGCCATTGACGACGATCTTGGTGCGTTCGAACAGCTCGCTCAGGTCCTGATAGCAAGTCTTGCAGTTGGTGCACTTGGTCTCGTCGGTGATCCGGACCAGCGGTGTTCCGTTCAGACCCGCTTCCGCCTTCGGCGCCGGAGCAGCGGCCGGCGCAAAGCCGGCAGGCAGCGGAGCGAACGTCACCTCGCCGCTGCCGCCTGGTGCGCCTGACGCGGAGGCAAGCTGCGTCATGGCACGAGCGATCGTGTCGATCGCCGACTCGCGCATCTGCACCGCGTCCTTGAACTGCACCCGCAGATTCTCAAGGTCGATTTGATGGCTCGCCGTCAGGTGCTCGATCTGCGAGCCGGCAAGGTACTGCAGCGTGCGCCAGTGCTTCAGGCGCTCCTCGACCAGATGGATGACCGTCGGCGCCACTTCCAGCTTGATCAGATGCTTGTCGTCGTCGGTGGTCCAGACGAACGGGGTCTTGCCCACCCGGTCCGCCTCGCTCAGGGCGACGAATTCGTGCACCGGCACCGCGACCGCGTCGTCATGCAGAAGGTGGAACTGCTTCTTGAAGCGCCCCTCGTGGATCGCGAAATCGGCCGGCGTGTAAGGAAGCTGCAGCAGTTTCGGCGTGCCGTCGGCATCCAGGTATTCCAGCGTGCCGGTTGCCCAGTCCTTGTCGGGCTCCGGATTGCCCTCCAGCGAGAAGCGTTCCTGCAGCGTGGTGCCGCGGCGCGGATCGTGCACGAACACCGGGTTCATGCGGCTTTCCACCGCCAGCCGGCCATGCTGGTTGGCGGCCGCGTCGGCGATACCCTGCTCGCCCTGGCACGGCGTGTAGACGTCCAACACCGCGGGCGAGCTATTGTAGTTCATATACTCCAGCACGTTCTTCATGAAGTGCCCCTGCAGCGCCGCGGTGGTCTGGACCACGAACACGTTGGGGTGGAACGCGGCGATCAGGCCGAGCTCCTTGCGATCTTCCTGCTTGCCGCTATGCGCGGCGCCGAAGCGGCTCAGGTCGGAATCCTGCCCGGTGAAGCTGGAAGAAGACGCCTGGCCGCCGGTGTTGGAATAAGCGCCGGTGTTCAGCACCACGACCTTGATCGGCGTGCTGGTAACCAACAGCCGTGACAGCGCGCCGAAGCCGATGTCGTACGTGGCGCCGTCGCCGCCCATGCTGATAACCGCCGGCAGCAGCCCCAGCTCGGATGCGCTGAACTGGTTCCAGCCGAAGAAGCGGAAGAATTTGTCGTGCGTCGCCGGGTTGTAGTTGTCTTCCAGGTCAAGGTTGGCGATGCGCAGTGCGCGGAAATCTTCCACCGCCGCGGCGCTCAGCCCTTCGAAGATACCCTTGGCCAGCGGCGGGGTGTCCTGGAACAGGCTGTTGACCCACGGATCGTTGTACGGATTGAACGGGAAGGTCGAGGCATAGACGCTGCTGCAGCCGGTGGCGTTGGCGATCACCGTGCTGGCCGGGCCGTTGCCGCTGGGGCCGCTCTCGAACAGGTACAGCCGCTTTTCCAGCGTCTGGACGGTGCGCTGGATGCGGTCGCGGCGGTTCGGGTCATGCTGGTCGGTCTGCACGGTGTCGAGCTTGGCGGTCAGCCGGTCGATCAGGCTTTCCAGCTCGCGGATATGCGTCTTGCGCCGGCTTTCGTGGATCGCGTGGCTGGCGGCGACCACAAGCCGGATCGCGGTAACCTCGCCGCAGCCGCGGCAGGCGCCATGGCCGCCCGTGGTCGCGTAGTAGTTGCCACGATCGAGGATCAGCCGCTTCGCCTCGCCGCCCGTCAGGGTCGCCGGGGCGGAGAAACGCGCCGGCGTGTTGGGCGTCTTGGTCAGGAACTCGAAGCGCTCCTGCAGCGTCTCCAGCAGCGGCGCGTCCTGCACCCGGGCCGTCAGCGCGCCGGGGCCGCAGACATCGATGCACTCAAGGCAGCCACTGCACTTCCACGGATCGACGGTGACCGAATAGAGCCCGCCCGACCCCGGCACGGCCTTTTCCGCCGCGTCGAAGAACGGCCGCGTCTTGGCCACCGGATAGGACGACAGAACGTCGGTCAGCTTGCCGAAATTGCGCTGCAACACGGCGTCGTCAGCATCGATGCCGGCGGCTGCGTCGGCGAAGATTTCGTGCAGCGCCTTCGCGTCCTTGGTCTGCCGATAGCTCTCGCGCACCCGGTCGCTCAAGGCGTACACGTGGCTGCGCAGCTTCTCCTGCTGCGCCGGCGGGACGGCGATCTGCTTGATCGCGGTCAGCAGCAGGTCATGGATTTCATGCACCGTGTTCGGGATCGCCGCATCCGGACAGACCAGCGCGCATTCCATGCAGCCGGTACACAGATCGGAGTTGTATTCGGGCACGTTCAGCCGGAACAGCCCCTTGTCCTTCCACGCCGCGCTGCCCGGCGGCATGAACAGGCCCGTGCCAGGCATCACCGCCGCCTCGCCGATGCTGCCGTCCTTGAAGCGGCTGGCGACGGCGTCCTCGTAATAGTCGTGGTCGAGGAAGCCGCTGCCCGCCGAGCATGTGGCGGCGCGGCACATCGACGCCGACAGCGCCACGGTGCGCTCGGTGTGCCGGATAGCCGGCGCGTGCTCGATTTCGGCAAAGGCGGGGTCCTCGTAGTGGACCCGCTGTGTCGCCTTCAGCCCATCGCTGATCACCGCCATGTTGCTCTCGACGACCGGGCCGCCCTTGCCGCCGAACTTCTTGGTGATCTGCTGCCGGATCTTGGCCAGGACCGTATCCGCGGAAGCGTCCGCGACCACCCGGTCAACGTGCCCGGCGACCGCGCCGATGAAGGCGATGCCCATCATGCGCACTTCGAGTTCGGGGGTCGGCGCGTGCTGCTTGGCAACGCTGAACGCGTCGATCACGTAGAACCGGATTTTATTGTCGCGGATGGTCTTGCGCGCGTGCGCCGGCAGGTCTTGCCAGGTCTCGACCGGCGTGTGGCTGGACTGAAGAATGAAGGTGCCCCCCGCGGCGAGGCCACGCAGCGGGTTGGTATGGCTGAACACCTTATGGTCGGGCGAGATGACGATCTCGACGTCTTCCAGCTCCGCGTTGGTGATCTTGATCGGCTCGGGGCTGAGCGTGATGTAGTAGTTTGTCGGCGCACCGCTCTTTTCCGAGCCGTATTTCGGCGCCGCCTTGGAGTGCAGGTCGAGCACGCCGGCCAGGATGTCCGTCAGCAGCTTGCCGGTCGCGATCGTGCCGTAGCCGCCGACCGAATGGAACCGCACCCGGAACGCGGCGTCAGGCAGCAGCCGCTGGTTCGGCTCGGTCTCCAGCGCCATGAACTCGGTCTCGGGATAGCCGGCCTTCAGCTTCGCCTGCAGCGCGGCGAGATGGGGCTTGGCGTCCTTGTCGAAGAACTGCGTGCCAAGATAAACGAACGGCGCGCTGCGGGCGCTGTCCATGTTCTTGAACGCGGCGAACAGGTGGCGCGGCTGCAGGTCGTGCCCGCCCAGACCGAAAATCGCCGTGGTGATCTTGGGGAGATGGTCGATCGGGGGAATCCCGGCGTGGCGGACCTCGTCGGCGTTCTCCCGCGCCTTGCACAACGCCTGAGTGACCAGCGTGGTCAGCGCCGTGACGTCCGACCGCTCCAGCACCGTGACCGCCCGCTTGCCGCGCAGCGCCGCCACCACGTCGCCTTCCGGGAACGGATGCAGCAGCTTGACGGAGATCACGCCGACCTTCTTGCCTTGCGAACGCAGGTGACTGACGACCGCTTCCACGTCGTCGGTCACCGAGCCGAGGCCGATCATCACGGTCTCGGCGTCATCGCACATGAAGGTCTGGACCGGGTGGTACACCCGACCGGTCAGGTCGGCGTATTCCTGCATCGCCTGCCGGACGAAGCGCGGCACCTCGCTGGCGAAATGGGTGCGGTGATCGACGGAGCCGGCCTGGAAGTCGGGCTGGTTCTGCACGCCGCCGGTCAGGCCCGGGTTGTTCACGTCGACCAGCGCGGGGACAAGCTGGCGCGTGCCCTTTTGCGGGGCGTTGGCCCACTGCCGCCGCCACTGGCCGCGCAGCTCCTCGGGGATCCAGTCGATCGTCTTCGCCACCAGGTCCCCGGCGTTATCCTGCTCGACCGCGTCGCCCGCCTGGTCGAGCCAGGCGCGGACCTGCGCCAGGTCGTCGGGTGCGATATCCGCCTGGTGACGGGCCAGATACTGCCGCAACTGGAACACGCGCCCCTTGGCGCCGAACAGCATTTCCTGCGCCACCGTCGGCGCCGGGATGCGGCCTTCCGGGTCGCCGAGGAACTCCTTCAGCAGCTCCGGCTCCGGCATCATGGCTTCGCTCAGCATGTGGCTGGTCGAGAAGCCGTCCATCGCGTTGGCGACCGGGATCAGCGACATGGCGCTGACCTTGTAGGAAATCGCGGCCAGATCGGCGGCTTCCTGCGGGTTGCTGCCGAACAGGATGGTGTAGCCGGAGGTCAGCAGGGCATAGACGTCGTCGTGCCCGGCCATCACGTTGAGCGAGTGCTTGGAAACAACGCGGGCCGCGACCTGCAGGACGAAGCCGCCGACCTTCTTGCCGACGGTGACGTAGTGCGATTCCAGCGCGTACAGGATGCCCTGGCTCGACGACGCGTTGGAGACGAACTTGCCGCCAGTCAGCGCCGCGCCGAGCGCGCCGGTCTGCGCCGAGTGCTCACCTTCCGGCTCGAAGAAGAACGGGTGCTTGCCCCATACGTTGCAGCCGCCGCCGGCGCGGAACGCCTCGTAGATTTCGGAGATTTCCGTGGACGGGGTGATCGGATAGCCGATCACGCCGCCGCAGACATGGCCCATGACGTGGGCGACCGCCCCGTTGCCATGAATGACACTCGGGATGCCGGGATACTTCGCGTTCATTTGCCACATCCGTATTTCATGCCTGCCGCGCTTCCGCGGTTTGGGGTTTCGTCCCTATCAGAGACTGCAACGACTCGCACGCCGAACAGGTCCAGCCATTCTTGTGGCGGACTCTTGCCGGCCAATAGGCTCAGGGCACGGCGCTGACCGCGCCGCTGATGAGACCTCGATCAGTCACGTGCAAAAGGCTTCGTCTCAGTCTCGCGCCTTCGCTGGCGGGGCGAGGGCGTTGGTGTTTTTGTATCCGGCAATCGCGGCGATAGCAAGCGCTCCCGTACCGGAAAAGAAAACCGGTCCGGATGCGGTCCAATATCGCTCTTTAGAACATTGATTTTGTTATATTTATCTGCCTGTCCTGATCACCGGGCCTGCCTTTCCCGATCATCGAGGCCCGAAAGAAAATTGCGCGCAGTCTGCGCCCAACGTTTTGCTTGGACAACTTCCGCGGTGTGACGGGGAAACAATGCCGCCCGCGTCCCGCCGAGCCAGCGGCCTCTCCGGCTACCGTCGGATGGTGGTTTCGTCTGTTACCGCCCCGCCCCGGTCATCCGGCATCAGCGGGTCACGCGTCTTCGTCGCGGCCACCGCCATCCAGCACCGCCAGCAAGCGGCGGGCGCCCATGCGGTCCTCGTCATCCAGTTCGGCAACTTTCGTCAGGGCGGCCCGGCCTTCGGCGTCGCGGCCCAGGCGGGCCAGCAAGTACCCGTATGCGACCAGCGCGAACAGGAACATGCGGGGCTCCTGCTCCAGCGTTGCGAACGCGGCCTGCCCGGGACGCACCTCGCGCCAATCAGCCGGCAAAGCGTTCCGGCGCAGCGTCTCGGCGAGGCACGCCTGGGCGTACGGCAGAGCCTCAGCCAGACGGTGGCGGTAGAAGAAGAACTTGTAGGCCGCGATCTGGACCGCGAGGTGCTCCGGGGCAAGGATCAGTGCCTCGCGGATATGGCGCTCGGCGGCGGCTTCGTCGTGCCAATCCTGGCCAACCGCGTGCAACGCCCGTTCGGCAGCGGCGGGAAGATCTCCGCCGTAGTAGCGCCGGTCCAACCAGGCATCGTTTGGCACGTCCTTCGCCTCCGTCCGGCAGGAGATGTCAGCTCAGGCGACTGGCCGGGCAAAAGCAAGCGCGGCCAGCGCGTAGGGCGGACAAGCGCTTGCGCCGTCCGCCGTTGCGGCACGAACTGGCGGATGGCGCTTCGCTTATCCGCCTTACCCCCTTACCGTTTCACCCCAAGATCGCGCAACGCCGCCTCGGCGCCGTCGGCGAACGGGATCGGCACGCCGTTATGCGCCGTCGCCACGCCGAGCTGGCCGCCCTGGGCGCTGCCCGCCGTCAGCAGATCGGCCGGATTGCCGTAAATCGCCTTGACCAGCGCCGCCGCCTCCGCCTCGCTCAAGGCCGAGGTCGTCACCAGCAGCGCCGCGACCGTCACGGCGGGGACATCCTGGGTGATACCGGGATAGGAACCGCTGGCGATGCTGCCCGACAGCAGGGCGGGGTCCTTGGCGGTCAGCTCCGTCAGCACTGATTGGTCGATCGGCAACAGCCGCAGCTTTACCGCGGCGGCCGCGGTTCTGATCTCGTCGGCCGGGGTGCCGATGACCTGCATGACCGCATCGACCGCTCCCGACCCCAGGGCTGCAAGCGCCGGGATCAGCGGCGCCTCGTCCGCTTCGTAGTCCCTGCCACGTTCCAGACCGTAAGCGCTCAGCACCCGGACCGCCGTCGCCTGCGTTCCCGACCCCGGGGAGCCGATCCCGATGCGCTTGTGCGCCACATCCCGCACGGACCGGGCGGGCGAGTCGGCGCGAACGATGATGTGCAGCGGCTCGGGATACAGGCTGCCCAACGCGCGCAACGCCGGGAACGGCCCTTCCGACTGGAACGGTCCCTGCCCAGCCAGTGCGGCGAAAGCGACATCGCTCTGGACCAGCGCCAGCGGAACGTCGTTCTGGCGCAGCAGCCCCAGGTTCTCGACGCTGCCCGCGGTGAGCAGCGGCTGGAATGTCAGCCCCTGCGGCCTGGTCGCCTGCAGCGCCTGCACGAAGCGGACGTACTGGCCGCCGTCCGGTCCCGCCGCGACCGGATAACCCTGCGACAGCCGCGTCAGCCGCGCCTGGATTGTTGCCAGCGCGCGCGACAATTCGCGATCGATCACGGCCTGGGCGGCCGGCGTGGTGCCGGCGGGCGAGGCGTGCACCACGGCCTGCAGCGCGGCGACCAGCCGCTCGGAGGCGCTGGGCGGCGAGATCGTGTCCAGCGCCGGCGCCACCGGCAGGGTGAACCCGGCGGGCGCCACGTCCTGCCACGCCCCGCCGTCGCGCCGGTAGATGGCCGTGCCGTGGGCGAAGATCTCGTCGCCGGCCTTGTTCCCGCCGGCCTTGGCACCCTGGACGCCCTTCGGCCCGGCGCCCAGAAGCGTTACCAGCGAGGCAACCCCGGGCGTGTTCCAGCCGCCGAAATCGATATCCCGCGTCAGCCGCAGTCTTGTGTCGTAATAGACCACCCGCCGTGCCTCCCCGGGCGGGCTGGCATTATCGGTGGCCGACCCGCGTCCGTTGACCGAGACGATCTCGAACGTGCCGGCATCGAACGCCTGTGCCAACCGCTCGGCAAGGTCCCGCTGCACCTGCTCCGTGCCCGGCGCGTCGCCGCAGCCGGCGAGGCCCAGGATCAGCAGCAGCAGGGCAGCCAGCCGGAGGACCACGCTCAGCCCCCTCCCACGAAGGCGAGCGAGAGGAACACGGTCAGCACCAGCGCATTCATGATGTCGATGAAGAACGCGCCGGCGATCGGGACGACGATGAAGGCCTGCGGTGCCGGCCCGTAGCGCCGGGTCAGCGCCTGCATGTTGGCGATCGCGGTGGCCGTGGCCCCGGTGGCGAAGCCGCAGAACGCGGCCGAGATTACCGCGCCTTCATAGTCGCGGCCGACCGACCGGAACACGACGAACGACGCGTAAAGTATGACAAACACCGTCTGGCAGGCCAGGATGATCAGCAGCGGCCCGGCCAGACGCAGCGCGCCCGCCAGATCGAGCGCCATCATCGTCCAGGCCAGGAACAGCGACAGGCAAACCGACCCGATCAGGTCGGACGCGGCATCGCTCAATTTCAGCCCGGCCAGCGCGCCGCCATTGCGGATGACCAGTCCAACGATCAGGCACCACAGGAAGCTGGGCACGGTGATGACCCCGCCCTCGAAGGCGTTGCCGAGCGCCTGCCCGGCGATCAGCGCCACCAGGGCCGCCGCCAGCGAGCCGATCAGGGATAGCGTCGTTACCGGGGTGGCAACCGGCCCGCCGCCGACGTCGGTGTCCCCCGCGCGTGCCGTGCCGCCGGACAGCGCATTGCGGCGGATCAGCCGTTGTGCCACGGGACCGCCGACGATGCCGCCGATCACCAGACCGATGGTCGCCGAGGTCATGGCAAGCTCCATGACGCCCTGGATGTTGTTCACCTCCGCGAACCGCTGGGCATAGGCCGCGCCAGTGCCATGGCCGCCGACCAGGGTGATCGTGCCGGCAAGCAATCCCAGCAGCGGATGAAGGCCGAGGGCGTGGGCGACCGAGACCCCCAGGGCGTCCTGCAGAAACAGGAAGGGGAACAGCACCAGCAGGAAGCGGACCAGCCGCCGGCCGCCCAGCAGCAGCAGCCGCATGTCGGCGGTCAGTCCGATCGCGGCAAAAAACAACAGGAGAAAGAACGGCTTTGCGGTGACTTCCAGGGAAACGCGCAAGCCGGTCCCGAGGCCCAGCAGGGTGACGGCAACAGCGAACAGCAGGCCGCCGACGATCGGGTCCGGGATGTTGTATTTCGCCAGGAACCGGACCTTGCGGGTAAGCAAGGCCCCGGCAATCAGCACAAGGCAGGCAGCCAGCAGGGACTCCGCGGTGGATAGCGCGATCGTGCCGCTCAGGTTCAGCACGCAGGCCGGGTCCCGGAGGCGATCGTTGCGGAGGTGATCGTCACGGGATCGGCCCGTTCATGCTCTGAGCGCTTTCACAGTAAGCACGTGGCGCCTCGCCGCCGGGCGTACGGGCAAGCGGCTGATCAAGGCTGGACCTCGTGGTCATCCTGAAAACCCGACCATCACGCGGCCAATCTGACCGACCGGATTGCCTTCGACAAGAACGGCGGCGCTTGTGTCGGCAGCGTGATGGGGACTCGCTTTCCATAAGCGCATGAGCTGCCCGAACTGTTTGCTCTTGGTTCTGCGGAGTGTAAGTGCGAAAGGACGGGGCCGCCAAGGGTCCAGGCCCATTGCGATGACCGCTTCGTGTCGGGTGGACACGAAGCGCTGTCACCAATGCCGTTCGTCGCACCGCACGTGGTGGACGGCGCAAGCGCTCGTACACCCTTGCAATAGCCAGACCGGCTAGAATTGGCACGTTCCGAAAGGAGCGCCCTGCCCTGGTCGGCAGTCCAGGGCAGGGCGGCTGGCGTCGGATCGGTCCACCCTGAGCCGTTGTGGGCTCGCTACGGTCCGGCCGCTCGTGGCGACAGGTGCGTTACCGCCACCCAAGCAGCCGCGCCGTCGCCTCGCGCATATCCGCCTCCGGGCCGCAGTAGCTGAACCGCAGGAACCGGTTGCCGCGGGTGCGGTCGAAATCCACGCCCGGCGTCGCAGCCACGCCCAGTTCCGCCAGCATGCGGGCGCAGAAGGCGACGCTGTCGTTGGAGCGCTCGGCGATGTCGGCGAACAGGTAGAACGCGCCCTCCGCCGGGCT
>Ga0302157_10003972_pt1 | contig 16336 bp, 14 predicted proteins | sample I_Bog_N3_3_FD_193502 | JGI IMG/M metagenome (GOLD analysis project Ga0302157, IMG submission 193502) | Peat permafrost microbial communities from Stordalen Mire near Abisko, Sweden - I_Bog_N3_3 | ecosystem: Environmental > Terrestrial > Soil > Wetlands > Peat | place: Sweden: Abisko, Stordalen...
GCAGGATGCGGCTGCCACGGCGCTCTTCGAGTTCGAACACGGAACCCGATTTGTCTACAACGGGAGCTGGTGCAGCGACGGACTCGAAACATCCTGGAATGGATCGTGGCGAGCGAGCGGAGAACTGGGGACCTCCACCTGGGATGGCGATAACCCGCCGTCGACGGAACTTTCCGCGCATGGGGCGATTGAAGTGCACTTGCCCCTCGCGGAAAGTTCCGGATCCGCGAGCAAGTCCCTGGAGGGAATCGCGGGCTCGCTGGCAGAATTCATCGCAGCGTTGAGAACCGGAGTCGCGCCCAAAACGGAAATTGACAGCAACCTGCAGAGCCTCGCCATGGTTGAGGCAGCGGTGGTGTCAGCCGATCGCCGGGAGCGCGTTGACATCTCCACCGTTATCAGCAGAGCCCGAAAACAGGCGATCGCCGAAGAGAGCGACTCCAAAATTCGAGCCGCCCTCGAGTCGTGGGTCGGTTTTGGGCCGACCGCGTAGTTGAGCCGACCTAATACAAGCCAACCGCTCCTCGTTGGGCCGCAACGAAGCGCCACTCAGGCAGGTCTCACGTGCCCGATCGACTTGCCGGGATAAAAGCTGCACCCGATAAGTTCATGGGGCACCTCACTTTGTGTTCCTTCAACCTCGTCAATCAGCGCCTGCACAGCCAGTCGGCCCAACTCCTGTCCAGGCGACACCATAAGCGACAGCTCCGGCTCCACGGTGTAGGCCTGCTCGGCCGATGCCATGAGCATCATGACGGAGATCTGCCCCGGCACGTCGATTTTAAGGTCCCTGAATCCGGCCATGAGTCCGGTGACTGCCCTGCTATTCATTAGTAGAACAGCTGTCACCTCGGTCAGCTCGGTGGCGATATGAGTCGCGAGTGACCTTCCGGCATCCACCGCGTCTTCGCATGCCAACAGCACCGGCTCAAGCCCGTAATCTGCCATACCGCCCAAGTAGGCATCCTCCGCACGAGCGACAGCTCCAAAAGCCGTGCCACTTCTATCCCCTCTGGCGCTGTCGACGAAGCAGATGTGAGTGTGACCGAGACCAGTCAATTTCTCGAGGGCCGAACGGACAGTGACATCAAAATCGATGTCAACGTACGGGAGATCGGTCGGGTCACCTGTCCGTCCGATGAGCACAAACGGCGTCTCGGTTTGGGTCAACCGATCCACCCGAGGGTCTTCCAGTTCGACCTGCATCAGGAGTACTCCGTCAACGAGCCCAGTCCCAATGAGCCGGTCGACGCTCTCCGCGTCAGTATTCACGGGCGAGAGCAAGAGGTTGTAGCCCAGGTCGTTTGCGGTTTGCGCTGCTCCTGTGAAGAACTGGAGCGCGGAGTCGGAAAGTGCGTGCTGGAGCGCGGGGAAGAGAAGCGCGATGTTTCTGGTGCGCTTGCTCGCGAGCGCCGCGGCAGCCGCATTTCGTTGAAATCCGAGTTGTGCTATCGCTTGTTCGACACGCTGTCGCTTGTCTTCCAGCACCGGTTTTGAGCCGTTCACCACATACGAAACGGTAGCGATGGACACCTTGGCCAGGGCCGCGACATCGCTCATCGTCGCCATAGGCGCGCCTCGATTCCGACCTCGCAGAAAGCTCATGCTGCTGTAACAGCTAAGCGCTTCAACTCTAAGGCAAGGACCGGTCCGTCTGCCCTGGATGGCTTACTTGACCGCGATCGCGAGCCCTAGAACGAACGAGGTCTACCTCCGAAAGCTCGTCACGGCACTCTGGGACAGAAAACTGGTGACCTTAAGATCGATGTGAAACTGCCTCAGGCTTACGACGCAGCGTGCTACGCCTGCAGCTCGACGATTCGCTGCAGGTCGGTCTCGAAATCCCGTTCCTCAGCCCGAACGACCGAGCTGCCAACCACCCGGGCGAATTCGACCAAGGGTCGGTCGAAGTAGTCCTCGGCGGCGCGACAAATGTCACGCGAAGTCCACTCAGGTCGGTGCGAGAGCGCGCGACTGCACACCTGATTCCAGATGCTTTCATCATCGATTGCTTCTCGCGTGGTGATGGTCGCCCCCGACGTCGCGCTTCTGGGAGGCGATGGAGCGTCAGAAACCCAGTAGTGCCGACCGGGGCCCGCAGCCACGGATTCGTTCGCACCGGGCAGGAAGACTCGGGCCTGGCTTCCGATGGGCACGGTAACTGCAAGCTCGAACCGCCCATCCACGATCTCCCACCGCACCTCGACGTCACCATGCGGAGTTCGCAGGCGCGCCTGCGCATAACTGAGTCCGCCGCCGGGCACGGGGCGAACCTCGAATCGTCTGTAGCCGGGTTCGATCGCGCTCAACCCTGCGATCGTGCGATGCATCCAGTCAGCAACAGCCCCGAACGCATAGTGATTGAACGAGGTCATCTGACCCGGGTTTACCGAGCCGTCCGGAAGCATGCTGTCCCAGCGTTCCCAGATCGTTGTCGCCCCCATCGAGACCGGATAAAGCCACGACGGGCACTCAGTCTGCAGCAGGAGACGGTAGGCAACATCCTCGTGTCCGGTCGTGCACAGGGCATCGAGAATGAGAGGGGTCCCGACGAAACCCGTTCCGATCGTAAAGCCAGCGGCCCGAACAAGGTCCGCGAGGCGTCCCCCGGCAACAGCGCGTGCGGATGCGCCCTCGATCAGGTTCCACTCCAGAGCGAGCGAGTATGCCGTCGGGGTATCGCTGACCAGCAAACCGGATCCGGTGACGAACTCCCGCAGAAATGCCTCACGCACCTCGTCAGCGAGCCTCCCATATTTTTTCGCACCGGATGCGGCACCGACCAGCGCCTCAGCATCAGCGAGCAGACGCGCAGATCGGGCGAAGCAGGCGGTCGCGACCAGGTCGTGTCGAGTCGCGGACAATCCGGGGCGATCCGGGGGCGCCGACGGGTCCAGCCAGTCCCCGTACTGGTGGCCTCCGCGCCAGATGTGTGAGGGACCAGCCAGAGAGTGCATCTTCTCGACCCACTTACGCATACTCTCGAGTTGCCTGATGAGAACGGCGTAATGGGTGTAAGTACTATGCTCATTACACTATCGCACGCTACAAGAGGGAAACGAAATGGCAAACGAGCAATTGGAGTATTCGGTATTTGTTTCTGAGGGTCCGGTTCGGGCCGGTGAGCAGAGGATGCCCGATGGAAGTCGATTGTTTTGGAACCCGCTCAGCAGTGTCTTGGTGACCGGAAAGGACACGGCGCTGCTGGTGGATCCACCATTCACGACAAACCAGATTCAGGCGGTGGGTGATTGGATCGAGCAGTCCGGCAAGACCCTGACTCACATTTATGCCACGCATGGTCACGGTGATCATTGGTTCGGTGCGCCGGCCCTGATCGAGCGGTTCCCGACGGCGACCCTGTACGCCACGATCGGAACCATCGAGCTTATGCGCAGCCAGGCGACGGTCGGGCGTGCGCAACTGTGGGATCTCATTTTCCCCGGTCAGATTCCAGCGACTCCTGTGGATGCTGTTCCCGTTGCGCCGGACGGATTCACCATCGAGGGTCACGAGCTACGCCCCATTGAACTTGGCCACACCGACACAGAGAACACCACCGCGCTGTTTGTTCCCTCCCTCGGCCTGCTTATTGGCGGCGACTCTGTCTACAACGGCGTGAATCAATATTTGAGCGAGGGAAGCGACGGAGGGTTCGAGAAATGGGTCGACGCACTCGACGTGATCGAGGCACTCAATCCACGCATCGTGGTTGCCGGGCACAAGAACCGGGACCTCCCCGACTCCCCCGCGATCATCGACGAGACACGTCGCTACCTCAAGGACGTCATCGAACTTCGCGACACCTCGAACAGCGCCCAGGAGTTCTTCGACGAGATGACTGCCCGGCATCCACACCACCTCAATAAGAGCCCACTCTGGTATGGGGCTCTCGGCTTGTTCGCGAACGCCAGAGAGAAGACGGCGTGATATGACGACTGCCCCACCCATCGTCGATCGGTACGGTGCCCGGACAGCGCCCGACGCACTGCAGCTCGTGCAATCGCTGGCCAACACCATCAGCGTCGGATCCGAGCCCGACCTGCTGGATGATCTTCCTGCCGCCACGGCGTGGGCGAACCAGCTTTGGCCGGTCCTCGACCGTAGGCAAGGCAAGGGCTGGGGTGAGGAGACCCTCAACGTTGGTGACCTGGCCACCCTCCGGGAACTGCGCACCGCAGTTCGGGCAGCCCTGGGCACTTCGGGACCTCGCAGCACCGCACTCAGCGGAGATTCCGACGCAACCCGGTTCGATATTGCGACCGTGCTGCGGACCACCGAACGGGGAGTCACCGTGCTACCTGAAGGGAACGCCGGCCAACGACTTGCTGGCGCGGTGGTCATCGCCCTTTGGGAGTCCCAGCTAACCGGAAAGGCGCGTCAACTGAAATTGTGCCGAAACCCCCGTTGCCAAATCGCGTTCTACGACGCCTCCCGCAACCAGAGCGGGACCTGGCATTCCGGGGCACGCTGCGGCAACGCATCCAGAGTCCACACCTATCGCGCACTCAAAGCATCAAGCTGACGACGTCGACTCGACCAGAAGACGTATCGACAGGCTCGCCCGTCGCGAAGACAGTGGCCCTGCGCCGAGAACACGCGGGGCCACCCCGCATTTTCGGGTCGACGCCCGGATCAAGCTCGCGCTTCGATCCGGGGCCGAGCAGTCGTCACCCGCGCCGCTTCGCGACCGATCGCACGTGGTAGTCGCGCACGTCGTCGCCGGACAGGCTGAACAGGATGCCGACGTCGAGACCGAGGCCGAGTGTCCAGAGCACGGTCGCGAGTTCGTCAGTGCGATGGCCAAGCCGGAGCGCAGCGGCGATCGCGACAACGCTCAGCGACATCGCGATAATGCGAGCAAGCGGGTATCCGATGAACGTGCGACGGATGATCTCGAGGTACCCGAGGGCGGCTACCGCGACCGCAGCAAGCTCCAGCCATCGGACCGGCGTGGATGGCACCGCCACGACCGCGAGAACGGACAGGAGGGCTGCAACCACCCGCAGCAGCATCAGCACGAGGCTCGTGTAGAGCGCGAGTGGACGCTTGCCCTGGTTGGATGCCGCGGTGTCTCGCACGACGGCGAGCACCGAGCGGGCCGCCGCTTCAAGGTCGGCCGCGCCGAGAATTGACCCGGCCGCGGACGCGGCGCTGCGCGCCACCTTCACCCTGACCTTCGTGAGGTCGACCACGGGAAGGTTCCCGTCGGTTTGGATCGCGTCTCCGCCACCGTTGTGGGAGTGGTACCCGGAGGAGAAGTGCTGGAGAACGGTCTTCGTGGCGGCCGGATTGCCGGTGAGAAGTGTTTCGACAACGTGATCCCGTTCGACGTCCGTGTCGTCCGCGACCTTGTGGGTCACCTGCAGGGTGAAGTCGGAGAGGCCGACCTTGCGATCGAAGGTTCCGGCGGCCACCCAGTCGACCGGCGTGCCGCCCGGCAGTCGCCAGCCCGGCGGGGTCGCCCAGAACCTGACGTGGTGTCGCTGTGCCGGGCTGTCAGCGACCTCCTGCTCGAAGGCGAAGTCCTGGATGCGGTTGAACAGGTAAAGGTTGCTGACCGGCGCGGTCGGATACGGTCGTCGCGTCAGCGTCGAGGCGACGATTCGCAGGCCGCTTCGGAATCCGAGTTGGTCGGCGAGCTGCCATCCAGCCGTTGCCATCGAAAAGCGAACCTGCTTTTCGTTTCCGAGCAGGGCGATGTTCACCGGGTCACCGAGTACTCCCTCGTTGATTCGCGTCCGGCCGATGAAGTAGTTGGGAACGTAAATGTGCGCGAGGATCGTCTGCACCCGCGGCAGCAGCAGGTAGGCGACCAGCACCCACAGCACAAGGGTCAGCCACCAGTCGTGCAGCCCCCCGATGACGATCTGGTGCACCGTCAGGTAGGCGAGCCATCCGGCCGCAACGGCACCGAGAAAGAAGAAGATCCGGTCGACCGCGAGAAGGGCACCCACCGGTAGGCGAATGCGGCCACCAGACCTAGCGGGCACGACCATTGGTCCCGTCGTGCGAGAACGTGGCCCTGTGGATGCTCACCACTGAACTCTACGTGTGCGCGAGCTCAGCTGAGACGTGATGCGGCAGCGACGCGGATTGCTTCGGCAATCTGGTCGAGGCTGGCATTGCGCAGGCTCCATTGTTGCCAGTAAAGGGTGACGTCGTTGTGGCTTCCTGGATCGAATTCGACGACGTCACCCGCGTCCAGCCATTCGCTGGCCTGCTGGTCGGGCAGCATTCCCCAGCCCAGCCCGAGGCGAACTGCCTCGCCGAACTCGACGGAACCGGGCACGTAGTGCCGTGGCGGAGAGACCCGGCCGCGGCCACGCGAGCGCAGGTACCGGTCCTGTAGCTGGTCTTTTCGGTCGAAGACGACGACGGGGGCGGCCGAGAGTGCTGCGATCGTCACGCCAGCGCCGAACCAGGTGGATGCGAATTTCCGATTCGCGAGTGCGCGATAGCGCATTGTCCCGAGCCGCTCCACCGTGCATCCCTGCACGGGACGCGAGTCCGTCGTGATGGCGGCCATGACTGCGCCTGAACGTAACAGTTCGGCGGAGTGATCCTGGTCCTCTCGATGCAGGTCGAAGGTCACGGTTGGTGGGATGCTCGCGAGAGCGGGAAGTACCCACGTTGACAGCGAATCGCTGTTGACCGCCAGGGGGATCATGGTGGGCGCGTTGGCTTCAGTGTCGGATGGATCTGCCGAACGCACGAGAGCGTCGATCTGCCGTGCAAGTCTCACATATGCCTGGCCGGCCCCGGTCGGTTCCGTCGGCTTTGTGCGACGGACGAGTACATGGCCGGCGGAGATTTCTAATGCTTTGATCCGCTGGCTGACGGCGGACGGGGTCAGGTGCAGTGCCGTTGCCGCACCCTCGAACGATCCCTCATCGATCGTGGCGAGAAGCGCTCTGAGCTGCGCCAGATCTGGTTCCATAGTAAGAAATGCTAATGCAGGTGAAGTTTCTGTAGTTGGTCTAACCACCGCTGAGGCTCATACCGTCGAGGTATGAGTTCACACGCACTGGTTTCTGGTCTGGCGGGGCTGGGCTTCGGGCTCTCGCTCATCATCGCGATCGGCGCGCAGAATGCTTTCGTTCTGCGGCAGGGCCTGCGTCGGGAGCACGTGCTGGCGGTCGTTGTCGTTTGCGCTGCGTCGGACGCGGCCCTCATCGCGGTTGGCGTCGGAGGCCTCGGTGCGCTGCTACAGCTCGTGCCGTGGTTGCTGGTGGCCGTGCGGATCGGCGGGGCACTATTCCTGCTCACCTACGGTGCGCTTGCTGCCCGGCGCGCCATCCGTCCGGCCGCGCTCTCTACCGAAACCTCGGGCCAGTCGACGCCACTCCTTGCGACTGTAGCGACCTGCGTCGCCCTCACCTGGTTGAACCCGCACGTGTACCTGGACTCTGTCGTGCTGCTCGGCTCCGTCGCTGCGACACACGGTGCCGATCGGTGGTGGTTCGGACTCGGCGCCGCACTCGGCAGCATCCTCTGGTTCTCGATACTCGGCTACGGTGCCCGCCTGCTCCGCCCAGTCTTCGCACGCCCGACCGCATGGCGCGTACTCGACCTGCTCGTTGCAATCGTCATGGTCGGGCTCGCGGTCAGTCTTCTGATCGGGCTGGCGCACGAATGAGGCATGGTGGTCCAGCAATGGTGCCGGTTCGCTATGTGTCGACTGGAGCGCACGCCGGATGCCGTTTCGAAAATGTTATGGAGGTGACTAGCCAAGTCGGCGATCGGGGATTATGTTTTAGCTTGCAACGAATAAGTTTTACATTGCAACTAAATCGGCACGAAGTGGTGTTCGGCCCCTGTGGGCGCCCATTTCGATTACAAGGAGGTAATTGATGCGAAAAAAGCACATAGTCGCCGCGGCAATCTTGCTCGTCGCTTCGCTCACGCTTGCTGCGTGCAGTAGCAGTGGGAGCAGCAGCACGAGCGCCGGCGCAATCAACACCGGCAAGATCGACGGCAAAGGCAGGACGCTGAAGGTCTGGTGGTACGACGCAGCGAACTCTGCCACATCCCTCGCCTGGACAGCCGCGATCAAAGAATTCGAGAAGGAGACCGGGGCGAAGGTCGACTTCCAGCTCAAGAGCTTTGAACAGCTGCGTACGACCGCGAGCCAGGTGCTCAACTCAAGCGCCGCTCCTGATGTGCTCGAGTACAACAAGGGAAACGCAACAGCCGGCCTGCTTTCGAGCGAAGGGCTTCTGACCAACATGGATGCCGCGGTCAAGGCGTATGGCTGGAACAAACTGCTGTCACCGTCAGTCGCAACTACCGCGCGCTACAACGCCAAAGGCCAGATGGGTTCCGGTCACTACTACGGAGTACCGACCTACGGCGAGTACACGATGGTCTACTACAACAAAGACGAGTTCAAGAAGTACGGAATCTCCGTACCGACGACTTTCTCGGAGTTCGTTTCCGATCTGGCCAAATTCAAGGCGAAAGGCGTCACGCCACTCGCAGAAGCGGGCGCCGAGTACCCAATCCAGCAGCTGATGTACCAGCTGGCGCTGAGCAAAGCGAACCGCGCGTGGGTGGACAGTTACGAGGAATACACGACCCCGATGAACTTCCACGACGCCGAATGGACCTACGCGGCGAACACCATCAAGGACTGGGCCGACAAGGGGTACTTCAGCAAGGATGACGTATCCCTCAAAGCACAGGACATGGAGGACTCCTTCATCGCGGGCACCAACCCCATCATGGCGTCGGGGAGCTGGTGGTACGGAACCATCGAGAGCACCGCGAAGTTCCAGTGGGGTTCGTTCCTTTTCCCGGGATCGACACTGTCGATGGGATCGGGCGGAAACAACTGGTCGGTGCCGGCGAATTCGAAAAACAAGGATCTCGCGTACAAGTTCATCGATATCACCCTGCAGAAGCCCAGCCAGGACATCCAGGGCAATAACGGAGGACTTCCGGTGAACACGGATCCGAGCAAGATCACCGATCCGAAGAGCAAGGAACTGCTTGCCAACTTCAATGTGCTGAACAAGCGCGATGGGCTCTCGTACTACCCTGACTGGCCCACCGCGAACTTCTACGACCAGCTGGTCGCAGCATGCCAGACCCTTGTCAACGGGACGCAAACCCCGGACCAGGTGTTGACCACGCTGCAGACCCAGTACGACGCTGGCGTGAAGGCGATCACCGGCAAATAGCCGATCGAACTGGTGCGGTCCCGGTCGCGTGGGCCGGGGCCGCACCAACTCCTGGTTCTCTCAACGTCTCTCACGGGAAGGTCACATCGAAGTGGCAGTCAACTCCATCGGCCTTGCGCAAAAGCGAATCAGGGCTAACCCCGCTCCGCGCAAACTCGCAACCGACCAAGGCCTCATTCCCGAGGGAAGCAAGGGCAGCCGGGCTGGATTCTGGCTCTACCTGATCCCCGGGCTCGCGCTGCTCACACTCGTCATCCTCATCCCACTCGTGTGGAACATCTACCTGAGCTTCACCGAGTGGCGAGGGGTCGGCTCGCCCATCTTCATCGGTCTTCAGAATTGGATCGAGCTCTCCCAAGACGGTGAATTCTGGACATCCTTCGGAGTGAGCCTTGCCCTGATAGTGGCCATGGTCGTGATACCGACGCTGATCGGGTTGGTTCTCGCCGCCATGCTCTTCGATGTGATTGGCCGAAAATTCGGAGGCAAAGTCGCGAGCTTTCTGCGCGCGACCTACTATCTTCCCCAGCTCCTGCCAGTCGTCGTGGCATCGATCCTTGTCGGCTGGATCCTTCGCCCACAGGATGGCGCACTGAACACAATCCTTCGTGAGATCGGCTTGGGGTCCCTGCAGGGCGACTGGTTAGGCAGCCCGACGACCGCCCTGCCGAGCATCATGGCAGTGCTCGTCTGGGTTCAGCTCGGCTACCCGGTAGTCATTTTCATGGCTGCGTTGCAACGCGTAGATCCCGAACTCTACGAAGCAGCGGAGATCGACGGGGCGAACTGGTTTCAGAGGTTCCGATCAATTACCGTGCACATCATCCGACCCGAAATCTACGTCGTGACGCTAACGAGCACGATCGCGGCGCTCAAGGTTTTTGGTCCCGTCTATACCCTCACCAAGGGTGGGCCGGGCACAGCAACTCTTGTGCCGAGTTACTACTCGTACACCGAGTACTTCCAGACCGATCAGGTCGGCTACGGTGCCGCGATCTCGACGGCTCTCATGGTCGTCATCGTCATTGTCGCAGGGGTCTTCCTCCGAGCCCAGAACCGCTCGGAGCGATTGGAGCGTGAATTCTGATGGCCACTCCGGACCTCAGCCTCACTCGCACACCGGTGCGAACCATCCGGCGTCGCCGCCGGCCGCAGACCCCCGCGCAATGGATCATCCTTATTCTCGCGATACTCATCGCGATCGTGATCGTTGCACCATTCCTTCTCGTTCTGATCAACTCCTTCAAATCCCCAGCAGATTACGGCGCCAACGGACCACTCGCGCTGCCGACGCACATCTACCTCAGCGGACTCGAGTCGTTCTGGAATGACGTGAACTTCCCGCAAAAGCTCTGGAATAGCATCCTGATCAGCGGCCTGGTCGCCGTTTTCGGCGTCGCCATCTCCGTGCTGAACTCATTCGCGCTCGGCGTTGGCCGGATCAAGGGGCGAATCTGGATCGTCGTGCTCTTCCTGCTGGCCAACATGCTGCCTCAGGAAGCCATGATCTACCCGCTCTATTACATGTTCAAGCAGATTGGTCTCTACGACAATGTCTGGGCGGTCATCATCATTCTCACCGTGATCGAGAGTGCGTTCGGTACCTATTTGTTGTCGTCCGTATTCAGTACGTTTCCGCCTGCGGTGCTTGAAGCAGCGGCACTGGATGGCGCGAGTCGCTGGCAGATTCTCACTCGGATCATCATCCCGATCAGTCGCCCAACCCTCTCGGTTCTGCTCGTTTTCTTTTTCATCTGGAGCTGGAACGAGTTCTTGATTCCGCTCGTGTTCCTGGTGAGCAACGACAACCAGACTGTTCCGCTGGCCGTTGCGACACTCACCGGAGAGAAGATCCAGGACGTCACAACCACAAGCGCCTCAGCGCTGCTTGGGCTGCTGCCGACCTTGATCTTCTTCCTCATCTTTCAGCGGACACTCACCAAAGGCATCACGGCTGGCGCAGTCAAATGACGAGGGCAGTGACGGGAAGCGTCGATGTGCGCAAGGCCGCGAGCCACGAGGGAAAGTTGTCGTTCTATGAAGTTCAGTGATGGTTTCTGGCAGATGCGTCCCGGCGTTCAGGCCCTCTATGGCCAGCACGCCTATGACATCTGGTCGGACGAGCACGGCCTCACCGCCTATGCACCCACGAAACGAGTGCGCAGCCGTGGGGATGTCCTCAATGGCTCAATGCTCACAGTGTCGTTGTCGAGCCCCCTCGAAGGCATCATCAGAGTTCGAATTGACCACCTCCAGGGTGGCGAGAATGAGATCGGATTTCCGCTTCCCGGCGCCGAATCCGGCATTGGAAAGGTCGAACTTTCAGAGGACAGCGGGACGCTGACCAGCGGAAGCCTGGTCGCCACCGTCACCAAGGCCGAACACTGGAGCTTAACTTTTGGCACCGCACAATCGCAGCTGACCGCTAGCGGCGCAAAATCCATGGCCTTGATGCAGGAGAACGGGCGAAGCTTCATCCAACAGCAGCTCGACCTCGGCATCGGAGAGCTTGTCTACGGTCTTGGTGAAAGGTTTGGCGCCTTCGTGAAGAACGGCCAGTCAATCGACATCTGGAATGAGGATGGAGGCACGAGCAGCGACCAGGCGTATAAGAATGTCCCGTTCTACGTAACCAACCGTGGCTACGGCGTGCTGGTCAATAACCCTGGGCGGGTTTCATTCGAAATCGGCTCAGAGGCGGTCGAACGAGTGGGCTTCTCGGTCGAGGGAGAGAGCATCGAATACCTGGTGATCTACGGCCCATCGCAAAAGCAAATACTGGACCGGTACACCCGACTCACCGGCCGGCCGGCGCTGGTGCCGACGTGGTCTTTTGGACTCTGGCTGACGACTTCGTTCACGACAAGCTACGACGAGGCGACCGTCACGAGCTTCATTGACGGAATGGCCGCGCGCGACCTTCCGCTCAGCGTGTTTCACTTCGACTGCTTCTGGATGCGCGAATTCAATCTCATCGATCTCGAATGGGATCCGCGAACCTTCCCCGACCCGAAGGGAATGCTGGAGCGACTCCACGACAAAGGCCTGCACATCTGCGTGTGGATAAACCCCTACGTCGCCCAGCGATCACCACTGTTTGCCGAGGGCAAGGCGGGGGGTTATCTACTCAAGAAGCCGAACGGGGATGTCTGGCAGTGGGATATGTGGCAGCCAGGGATGGCGTTGATCGACTTCACCAACCCATCGGCTGTGGCTTGGTTCCAGGACAAGCTCCGCGCGCTACTCGATCTCGGTGTCGATAGTTTCAAGACGGATTTCGGCGAGCGCATCCCTGTTGACGTCGCCTACTTCGATGGGTCCCAACCCGCTCGAATGCACAACTTCTATACGGAGCTGTACAACCGAACGGTCTTTGAGGTGCTGGAAGAGTATCGAGGACAGGGTGAGGCCGTCCTGTTTGCCCGATCTGCCACGGTTGGTGGCCAAGCCATGCCGGTCCATTGGGGCGGCGACAGTACCTCCAGCTTCTCGTCGATGGCCGAAACCCTGCGCGGCGGGCTCTCCCTCGCGTACGGAGGGTTCGGATTCTGGAGCCATGACATTGGCGGCTTCGAAGGGACACCCGATGCCGCAGTCTTCAAACGCTGGCTCGCGTTCGGCCTGCTGTCGTCGCACAGCAGACTCCACGGAAGTGGCTCATACCGGGTGCCGTGGAACTTCGACGAGGAGGCTGTTGACGTCGCGCGCGCGTTCATCAAGCTGAAGCTGCGACTAATGCCCTACCTGTACGCCGCAGCAATCGCTGCCCATGAGCACGGGACGCCGATGATTCGCCCGATGGCCATGGAGTTCGAGTCCGACCGCAATGTCGCCCATTTGGATACCCAATACATGCTGGGCGACAGCCTGCTCGTTGCACCGGTATTCACCGCCGACGGATCCGTTGACTTTTACCTACCTGCGGGAATCTGGACTAACTACTTCACCGGCGAGCGGGTAACCGGCCCGACGTGGAGGTCAGAGGCACACGGATTCGAGACGCTGCCGCTGTATGTCCGCGAAGGAACGATATTGCCCATCGGGAGCCGAGACGACACACCCGACTACGACTACCTGGATGACCTGACCCTGGAGGTTTACCCCGGCAACAATCAGTCAGCCAGGACGGTTCACAACCCGTCGACGGGAGTCGCTGTTCAGTTCACCCTCGAGCGTGAGAATGGCTCGGCCCGCGTCATTGCGTCCGACGGGTCAACGGGTTGGTCAGCCCGCCTCCGCGGCTCGGTGAACGTTCGGCCTGACTCACTGGGCATCGCGCATCTGGCCGAACAGTGACCACACAGTGAAGACTGGCTACTCCCCCGGTCGAGCGGGACATAGCCGTTAGGCTCGGTGCGTGTACGACGAGAATGTTGCGGCAGTGGCCAGTTGGCCCGACCTGCACGAGGCGCAACGCAATATTCTCGTCGACCTGCTCGTGCACGGAACCCGGTCGCGGGCCGGGCTCGCCAGGCGCACCGGTCTCTCCCGGGCGACGGTCACGCGCTTGACGAGGCGACTCATCGACCTTGGGTTGGTTTCAGAAGGCGACACCAAGCCGCTTGTCGGACGAGGTCGCCCGCTGGAAATGCTGGTACTTCGCCCGGAGGCAGCGCATTTCGTCGGTTTCAAGCTCACGGGGGACGTCGCCTACGTGGCGCTGACCGATCTCAGCGCATCGGTATTGCACACCGAGGAGCATCCGATTGTGTCACGCGACGTTGATTCGGTCGTTGGCCTCATGGCGTCCGTGGTGAAACGATTGAGCGCCGAGTTTTTTCGGGTTTCCGCTGTCGGCGTTTGTTTGGCTGGCGACGTTCAGTTCTCCAATGGCCGGGCCCTGATCGTGGAGTCAGAGTTCCTCGGATGGGATGAGGTCCCGTTGGTCGAGCTCGTGGAACACGCCACAGGACTCCCCACGAGCATCGCCAACGACGTCCAGTCACTGACCGCCGCGCACCATTGGTTCGGTGCCGGGGTCGGGTTGAGGTCAATGGCGCTTATCGGTTTCGGCGCGGGAATCGGATGTGGCCTCGTCATCGCAGACTCGCTGGTCGAGGGCGCCCGCGGCCATCCCGGCAGGATCGGTCACATTTCCGTGGATAACACAGGCCCCCTCTGCGATAAAGGTCACCGCGGCTGTGTGGCCTCCTACGTCACGACCACCTCCATTGTGGCCAACTCCGGCATTGCCAACGCAACATACGAGCAGGTCGTGGAGCTCGCCCGAGCCGGTGACGCCAACTGCACAGCCGCATTTCACCTTGCCGGAAGAGCGCTTGGAGTCGCAATTGCGTTCATCATCAACCTCCTCGACGTCGAAGCCGTCATCGTCACGGGCGAAGGGCTGGCGGTCCGTGAAATCGCCGGCAACACGATCCACGAAACCATCCTGGAACGACGAGACCCCGCGGGCGTTAGCGTCCCGGTTGAGTATCCGCTGTTTCACTTCGTCGACTACGCCCGCGCCGCCGCGATCGGTGCGGTCCGCCTAATTGTGTGACGTTGACGGAACCGCACGCCGTTTTGCGGTGGGGCGAAGAAGCCCAAAGCCCCGGGTTTACTCGGAAGCCAGGTTGCTGGCTGCTTCGTGGCGAATGACGTCGACAGTCGTCACGATATGCCGTTCCATCTCCCGCCTCGCGGCGACCGGATCTCCGTCAATGATCGCCTGGCGAATCCGCTCGTGATCCTCGTGGCGGGCGCTGGTCGCTGAACTCAGCGGCATTGGGACCCCGGTGGTGTTGATAAGAAAATCGCTGAGATCCCACATCCGCCGACTGTTAGTCGACATAATCCGGGAGCCGGCCATCCCATGTATGGCTGCGTGAAACGCGCGATTCATGAGCCGGTATTCGGTGGCACGTACTTCCGGTGACGGCTCCGAGCGAAGCCGGTCGATCCCTCGCGAAACGACCGCTAAGTCAGCTAGTTGGGACTCGCGACGCCGTGAGGCCGCGGCAGCGGCGATAGCCCCCTCAAACCCCGCAAACATGTCGTAGAAGTCGGACACTTCCTGCATCGAATACTGGGCCACTTCGCACCCAACCTGGGGAAGAATTTCGACCAGCCCATCCGATGACAGGAGCCGAAGCGCCTCCATGACCGGCTGCTTGCTGACGCCGAAGCGCTCCCGGATCAGCTCTACGGATACCCTGGATCCGGCCGCCATCGTGCCGGTAACCAGTCGCTCTTTTGTGTCTTCGTAGATCAGCGAGGTGAGTCGACCTGCACCGCGGTTGCTCATCACCACGGGTCTTTCGGTCAGCTCGGTCATGCGTTTATTATCCGCGATCGTGGAGATCCTCCGAGCGCCGGGCGATGCTGTGGATCCGTTGACGAAGCTTGCGGCACCAATCGCAGAGGGATATGGTTCAACTGTTCCATTCTTGCATGCTAGCCGGAAAGACAACGACGTTACGGAAGGAGCGTGCCATGGTTCCCCTCGAGGTCGACAGGGTGGCGATCATTGGGTCCGGCAATATCGGCACGGATGTGATGTTGAAGGTGATCCGGCTCTGGGCTGTTGTGGAGATGGGCGTGGCGGTGGGCATCCACCCCACCACGCATGAGGTGTCCTCCGTCCCCCGCGCGCCCACCACGTTACAAGGAAGTAATCGTGAATAACTCAGAAAACTATGACGCAGACGTTCTGGTTGTCGGAACCGGCCCCATGGGTGCCACAGCGGCACTCGCGCTGGCCACATACGGGGTGCGCGTGCAGGTCATCTCTAAGTGGAGTTGGCTCTCGACAACGCCTCGGGCCCACATCACAAACCAGCGCGCTGTCGAAGTGCTGCGCGACCTGGGCATCGAAAAAGAGGTAACCCTCTACGCGACCCCGTGGGACAAGATGGGCGACACCCTCTTCACGACAAGTCTTGCCGGACCCGAAATCGCCCGCCTTCGCACCTGGGGCACCGGAGACGAGCGATACGGCGACTACCTCGCCGGAAGCCCGTGCCCGATGCTCGACGTCCCCCAGACCTACATGGAGCCGGTGCTTGTTACCAACGCCGCGTCGCGGGGCGCGATCGTGTCATTCAATACGGAATACCTCTCTCATGTGCAGGACGACGAGGGGGTCACGGCGACCCTCAAGAATCGTCTCACCGGCACCACCTATACCCAGCGATTCCGGTATCTCGTGGGGG
>Ga0302157_10003974_pt1 | contig 16326 bp, 15 predicted proteins | sample I_Bog_N3_3_FD_193502 | JGI IMG/M metagenome (GOLD analysis project Ga0302157, IMG submission 193502) | Peat permafrost microbial communities from Stordalen Mire near Abisko, Sweden - I_Bog_N3_3 | ecosystem: Environmental > Terrestrial > Soil > Wetlands > Peat | place: Sweden: Abisko, Stordalen...
GCGACGAGATGTTTTTCGGCAAAGATCGACTGGGCCAGGTGGAGCGCTACCTGGAAACCGGTATCGCCTAATACACGCCTGACTCCACGTCCGGCGAGCCGTTAGCTGGCGCGACCGGCCAATCGTTTGTAAAACCCGCCACATCGGGCGGGGCCGCGTATCCAGCCGGCTTGGCCGCTTCCTCGCTAAACTGATGAAAAAGTTCATCTTTCGGCCAAGCTCGCGAACACATCGCCTCTGGCATAGACCGTGCAAAACAGCGGTCGACCGAACAAAAACCGGTGCCACGGGCGCACGACAATATTTGAGGGGTGGTTTGATGATAGCGATTGTCACGCGGCGCGGCGTTCTGCCGTGGCCCGGCGCACGTTCGATTTATGCGTCTTTTTAGCGCGCCAGGGTGCCACGCGCCGCGGCTGCGCGGCCTGTTGCTGGCCGGTTGCGGCGCCGTGGTGCTAACCGGCTGTGCCGTGGGGCCGAACTACAAGCAGCCGGCGCCCCCCGCCGTGCCGCGTTTCACCGAAAAGCCGATGCCGGACTCCACGCAGCGGGCGGAAGAGGCCTATGGCCGCGCGCAGCATTTCGCTATCGGCGCCGACGTGGCCGGCGAATGGTGGACACTGTTTCACTCGCCGCGCCTGTCGCGCATGATCGCCGATGCGCTGCGGCAGAATCCCTCGATCGAGGCGGCACAGCAGACGTTGCATCAGGCGCAGGAAACCACGCTGGCGGCCGAAGGCAGTTTTTTTCCGCAGGTGACCGGCACGCTGAACCGGCAGCGCCAAAAATTTAGCCCGGCGCAAAGCGGCATATCGCCGGCCACGCGCGGCTTCACCGGCATTCCGGCGTTCTCGGTTTACACAGCGCAGCTGGGCGTCAGTTACACCTTCGATGTCTGGGGCCAGACGCGGCGTACGGTGGAAGCCGATGCGGCCCAGGCAGAATATCAGCGATCGGAGCTCGAAGGCGCGATCACCATGCTGGCTGCCAATACGGCCACCGCGGCGATCAACGCGGCGGCGCTGAAGGAAGAGGTGGAGGCGGAACAGAAACTCGTCACCGCCGAGGCCAATTTGCTGAAAGTGGTGCGCCAGCAATTCGAGCTGGGCGGCGCCACAGGCACGGATGTGGCGACGCAGGAAGCGCAGCTGGCCAATACGCAAACGCTCGTGGTGCCGTTGCAGACGCAGTATATGCAGGCGCGCGACCAGCTCGCCGCCTATCTCGGCCGTGTGCCCAGCGTGGCGGATGTTCCGGATATTTCGCTCGATGAGCTGACGCTGCCTGGGGAAGTGCCGGTCAGCCTGCCCTCGCAGCTGGTGGCGCAGCGGCCCGATATCCGCGCCAGCGCCGCGCAATTGCATGTCGCCACCGCGCAGGTTGGCGTGGCGGTCGCAAATCGCCTGCCGCAACTGACACTATCCGCGTTCGTCGGCAGCGCGCCGGCGGCGATCGGCGATCTGTTCACGCCTGGCAACGGTTTTTGGAGCCTGACCAACCAGTTGGCCGGCCCATTGTTCGAAGGCGGCACGCTGCTGCACCAGCAGCGCGCGGCGGTGGCGGCCATGAAGGTGGCCGCGGCGAATTACCAGAATACCGTGATCACCGCGTTCCAGAACGTGGCCGACGCGCTGACCGCGCTGTCGCAGGATGCGCTGGCGTTGCAGGCCGCGCAGGCCGGCGAACGCGCCGCGGCGCGCAGCCTGTCACTGGCGCAAATGCAATACGGCTTCGGTGGTGTGGCATACCTCACCGTGCTGACCACGCAAACCCAATACCAGAACGCGGTGATTACGCTGATCCGCGCCCGCGCCGCTCGCTATTCCGATACCGTGGCGCTGATCGCGGCACTCGGCGGTGGCTGGTGGAACCGAAACGACGTCGCCCCGCCGCCGGAAGGCTTGATGAGGTCATTGCTGCCATGAAAACAATTTTATTCGCTACCGCGGCTTTGGCCTGCGGCATCACGGCCGCGCGCGCGCAGGAGCCGCCAGCGGTGGTTTCCACAATCGTGGCGCATACCCAGCCCTGGCAGGATACGCTGGAGGCGGTGGGCAGCCTGCGCGCCGTGCGCGGCGCCGATCTGGCGGCCGAAGTGCCGGGCATTGTCGATTGGATCGGTTTCGAATCCGGCCACGATGTGGAAGCCGGCGCCGTGCTGATGCGCCTGCGCGCGAACGACGATGCGGCCAAGCTGGCGGAATTGCAGGCCGCTGCCGATCTGGCCGCCGCCAACCTTGCGCGTGACACCAAGCAGTTCCGCGCCCAGGCCGTGAGCCAGGCCACGATCGATGCGGATAGCAGCCATTTGCGCGGCGCCCACGCGCAGGTTGAGGAACAGCAGGCGTTGATGGCGGAAAAGATTGTCAAGGCGCCGTTCGCCGGCCGCCTCGGCCTGCGCCAGGTCGATGTCGGCCAGTATCTGCAGGCCGGCACCGCCGTGGTCACGCTGCAGGCGCTGGATCCGATCTATGTGGATTTCTACCTGCCGCAGCAGACGCTGAGCCAGGTGCGCAGCGGCGAGGCCGCCACCGTCACCGTGGATGGGTATCCCGGCCGGGTGTTTCCCGCCACCGTCATGGCCATCAGCCCCAAGCTGGATCAGGCCAGCCGCATGGCGCAAATCCGCGCCTCGGTGGCCAACCCGGATCACGTGCTGCTGCCGGGCATGTTCGCCACTGTCGCATTGAACGCCGGCGCGCCGCGTAGCTACATCACTCTGCCGCAATCGGCGCTGGTGTATAATCCCTATGGCAGCACGGTTTACGTGGTTTCGCCCGGCCGCCCGCAAACTGTGCACACGGCGCTGGTGAAGGCCGGCCCGACACGCGGCGATCAGGTGGCCGTACTCGACGGCCTGAAGCCAGGCGACGTGGTTGTAACTTCCGGCCAGTTGAAGCTGCACCAGGGTTCGTCCATCGTCGTCAATAACAGCGTTGTGCCGGCCAATAATCCGTCACCGCGCCCCGAGGAGGAATGAGCATGCGCCGCACGGACCTGTTCATCCAGCGCCCAGTGCTGGCCGTCGTGGTCAGCGTGTTCATCCTGCTTATCGGGCTGCGTGCCGAAACGACGTTACCGGTCAGGCAGTTTCCCAAAACCGTCGATGCCTTCATCGAGGTCGATACGACCTATTATGGCGCCGACGCCGACGTGGTGGCCGGCTTCATCACCACGCCGCTGGAAAACGCCATTGCCCAGGTGCACGGCATCGACAGCATGTCGAGCCAGAGCAGCAACGGCTCCAGCCAGATCAACATCCACCTGCAGTTGAACCAGGACCCCGACAAGGTCCTGACCGAAATCCAGACGCAGATCAGTTCGGTGCACGATCAGCTGCCGCAACAGAGCCAGACGCCGGTGATACATGTGCGCACGGGCTCGCAGGGCAATACGCTGATCTACGCGTTCCGCAGCGATATCATGTCGCCGGAACAAATTACCGATTACCTGACTCGCGTCGTGGCACCGCAAATTCAATCGATTCCCGGGGTGCAATCGGCGCCTGTCTGGGGCGCGCAGAACTTTGCTTTGCGCGCCTGGCTCGATCCGCGGAAGCTCGCCGCCCGCGGCCTCACCGCGGCCGATGTCGCCACCGCGTTGGCCAACAACAATTTCACCAGCGGTGCCGGCACCACCACGGGCAGCGCGTTGCAAATCCCGCTCGGCATCACCACCGGCATCCACTCCGCCAAGGCTTTCCGCAATCTGGTGATCCGCCAGCAGAACGGCGCCATCGTGCGCCTAGGCGACGTCGCCAATGTCGAGCTTGGTTCAGACAATTATCAGGTTAGCGTCTTGTTCGACGGCGATAATTCGATCTTTATCGATGTGGAGCCGTCGCCGGACGCCAACGTGCTCGATGTCGTCAGCAGCGTGAAACAGCGCTTCAAGGCCATCCAGGCTGACCTGCCGCACGGCCTGATCGCCGATATTGCTTATGACGCGACCGATGGCGTGGTCGCTTCCATTCACGAAGTGGTTAAGACCCTACTGTTAAGTTTGGCGATCGTGACGCTCGTCGTGTTCGCCTTCCTGCGCTCGGCACGCGCGTCGTTCATTCCTGTGGTAACCATACCGCTCTCGCTGATCGGCACGTTCGGCATTCTCTGGGTGCTGGGTTTTTCGATTAACCTGCTGACGCTGCTGGCGTTGGTGCTGGCGACCGGCCTGGTGGTGGATGACGCCATTATTGTGGTCGAAAACGTCTCGCGCGAAATGGCCGAAGGCGCCTCGGCGCTTGACGCTGCTTTGCGCTCGGCGCGGCAACTTGCCTCGCCGATCGTTGCCATGACGATTGTGCTTATCGCGGTTTACGTTCCGATCGCGCTGCGTACCGGCCTCACCGGCGCGCTGTTCACCGAATTTACCATGACGCTGGTCGGCGCGGTTACGGTTTCGGCCGTCCTGGCGCTGACATTGTCGCCGATGATGTGCCGATTTATGCTGAAGCCGCCACGGCGCATTGTGAGCGGCGTGCCGATGATGCAGCGCGTGTACAGGCCGATATTGCGCTTGGCGCTGGCGGCGCGCTTGCCCGTCGTCGGCTTCGGCATCCTGGTTCTGGCTGCCAGCATCATGCTCTATCGCGGCTCGACCAGCGAATTGGCGCCGCAGGAAGATACTGGCTTCATTGCCGGGCAGGCCAGCGTGCCGGCCACCTCGACGATCGACATGCTGCGCCAATACGAACCGGTTGTGTTTAAGGCCGTCAAGGCACTTCCCGAAATCGATCGCGTCTACCAATTTGACCAGGCAGGCAACTCGCAGCTTGGCATCGGCTTGAAGGATTGGGGCGCACGGCATCGCACTACGTCCGAAATCCTGACCGATCTGCAAAAGCGCCTGTTCGGCGTCGCCGGCGAGGGCATAGCGCTGTTCCAGCCGCCCGGTCTGCCCGGCGCGTTCGGCCTGCCGGTGCAATACGTTCTGAAAACTACACGAAGCTTTGCCGAGTTGGACCAGGTCGCGGCGCAATTCGTGCAGCAGGCCATGGCCAGCGGCAAATTCATGTTCGCCGATCGCGACTTGAAAGTGGATCTGCCGCAAGCCGATGTGGTGCTGGACCGCAATAAAGTGGCGGCGCTCGGCCTCGACATGGCGAAAATCGGTGCCACCGTGAACGGCCTGCTCAGCGGCGGCTACGTCAATTACTTCGACCTGGCGGGCCGCTCCTACAAAGTCATTCCGATGGTGCAGCGGCAGGACCGGCTGAATCCGGATCAGCTCGCCAATTACACGATCGCCGATATCAACGGCGTGCCGATCCCGCTGTCGTCGGTCGGACACATCGTTATGAAAACGGTGCCTGAGCAGATCAACCACTTCCAGCAAATGAACGCGGCCACCATCAGCGCCGTGCCGCTGCCCGGCGTCAGCCAGGCCGAAGCATTGGCCGAAATGAACGCCATCGCCGCGCGCGTGCTGCCGCCGGAATACGCCGTGGACGCCTCCGGCCCGCTGCGCCAATACATTCAGGAATCCGCGGGCTTTGCCTCCACCTTCGGCATGGCGCTGGTGGTGGTTTATCTCGCACTTGCGGCGCTGTTCTCCAGCTTCCGCGATCCGCTGATCATTCTCGTGTCAGTGCCCATGTCGCTCGCCGGCGCGTTGATCTTCATTTACTTCGGCGTGCACGGCGCCACGCTGAATATCTACACCCAGGTCGGGCTGGTAACCCTGATGGGCCTGATATCGAAGCACGGCATCCTAATGGTCGAGGTGGCCAACGAACAGCAGGCGCTCGGCATGACCAAACGCGAGGCAATCGAACATGCGGCCCTGCTGCGCTTGCGGCCGATCCTGATGACCACAGCCGCCATGGTGCTCGGCGTGCTGCCGCTGGTGCTTGCCACCGGCGCCGGCGCCGCGGCCCGCTTCGCAATGGGCCTGGTGATCGCCAGCGGCCTATCCATCGGCACGATGTTTACCCTGCTCGTCGTGCCAGCGTTCTACCTCGTCCTGGCCCGCCGCCACGATCAGGACGTCGTCGTCGAAACGCGAGCGGCATCGCTTCACCCTGAGGGCGCGGCTGCGGCGGAGTGAGGGAAGGTCAGGGGGCTCTGCCCCCTGGACCCCGGCTAAGGACAAGTCCTTAGAACCTTAAATTAGGTCGGACGACAGCAGGGGGGCCACACATACCGAACGGTACGTGTGGCCCCCTTCTGTTGTCCGAATTAACTCATGGGGTCTGGGGACTTGTCCCCAGCTTGGTCCAGGGGCAGTGCCCCTGGCCTTACGTTGCTAAGCTGCGGTCAAATCCTCAGCGGAGGATGATTTCCACACGGCGGTTTTGGGGTTCCCGGACGCCTTGGGCGGTGGGCACCAGGGGATTGCTTTCGCCGAACCCGTGGGTCGAGATTTCGCTTGGCGACACGCCGTCTTTGATCAGCTCGGCCTGCACGCTTTCGGCGCGGCGCATCGAGAGTTTGAGGTTATAGGCGGCGGTACCGGAAAGGTCGGTATAGCCGTTCACTTCGATCTTGGTGGTTTGCACATGGGTGCTGGCCTGGGCGGCCTCGGCCACGATCTGGCGCGCGCGTGCGGTCAGGTTGGCGCGATCCCAATCAAAGAACACCAGGTAGGTTCGCGCGGCCTCCACCGCCGGTGGGGGGGCCGGTGGAGCGGGTGGCGGCGGCGCGGGGGGGGCCGGCTGCCAGAGCGCGTAGCGCAGGCCCACCAGCACGGTGTGATTCAGATCGTTGGTGAATTTGCGGGCCTGGTAGACGCCGTCCGGGTAGGCCGGGCTGTAGTGCGTGGACTCGTACGGCCCGAGCGAATCGAACATGCCGACGAAGCGGTATTCCAGCGTGGCCGACAGTCCGTCCACGAACGGGAGCGCGTAGGCGACGCCAACGATGCCTTGATAGCTGTAGCCGCCATGCACCTGCGTGTTCACGCCGCTTGGATATGTCGAATAAATGCTGCGCGCGGAGAAATGGTCGTGCTCGACCGCCTGGCCGCCAAGGCCGACGCCGACATACGGGGAGAACGGCAGGCCGAGGTCGAAATCGTACAGAATGTTGCCGAAGCCGCCGTATTTCTGCTCCTGACCGCCGACCGTGACCGGTTCCCCGGAGGGGTGGAAGCCGCTTACGCTATTGATGAAATAATCGCCCTCGACCTCGGCGCGGAAGCCGTAGCCGAAGCCGTAGCCGACGCTGGCCTGGCCGGTGAAGCCGGGATTGAAGGCAAACGCATGATTATTAAAGTCGCCGACCAGCGGGTCCGCTTTGACGATTTCATCCTGCTGCAGGTTCACGCCGGCGCCCAGACTGACATACGGACCGACGACGGGTTGCGCAGCCGCCATACAGGGCAGCAGGGCGGCGCAGGCAGCAAGACCTATTCTTCGCATCGCAAACACTCCGTAGGGAACAACACTCAATGCCGGAGCTAGGTCGCGCCTTGGCGAGCGTCAACAGAATTGTTGCATGATTCGAGTGAGCGTTGCCGCGCCGCCACAACGTAGTTTCGTGACGGTAAATTGTCCGTGCGTTGGCGGCACATCGACCCGGTTATGAACGGATAGCGGGAACCTTACCCACTTTGTGATAAAACGTCTCGCGCACCGGGGATTGTGGCCGCCGATAACGTTTACGCGAACCGCATCACGAGTTCTTGAATTCGCACCGGATCGCTTTGTTCCATGACGCGCCTGGCGAATCTGGCACAATCGTCGATCGAGACCGCACGCACGGCCTGCTTCACACGCGGCACGGCGCTGGCGTTCATGCTGAAGCTGCGAATGCCCAGGCCCAGCAGCAGCGGTGTCAGCCGGGGATTTCCCGCCATTTCGCCGCAAATACTGACCGGCATGCGCAGGCGTAGCGCGGCTTCCGTGGCGAATTGTATCAATCGTAAAACCGCCGGGTGCAGCGGGTCGTAAAGCGACGCCAGTTCCGTGGCGCCGCGGTCCACGGCCAGCGCATACATGCATAAATCGTTCGTGCCGATGGCAAAGAAATCCGCTTCCAGCGCCAGCGCATCGGCGGCCAGCGCGGCGCCTGGGGTTTCGATCATGATGCCCAGCTCGGGCAGCTTCTCCGGCAGTTTCTCGCCCTTGCGGCGCAGGCGCTTGGCGACGCGTTCGTAGATTTCGCGGGCCGCGCGTACCTCGCCGACATTCGTTACCATGGGCAGTAGAACCCGCACCGGGCCGGCGCGGCTGGCGCGCAATATCGCCGCCAGCTGGGTTTCGAATAATTCGTGGTGGCGCAGGAGCATGCGCAGGCCGCGCATGCCCAGCGCCGGGTTGTGGCCAGGGGCGTCGGGCACGATGCCCAGCGAGGCCAGCGAATCGATGTCCTTTTCGCCGCCCCAGTCCAGCACACGGATCGTCACGCCATCGCCATCCATGGCTTCCACCACGGTGCGGTAAATCTCCGCCTGGGCCGCCTCGTCGGGCAGGGTTTCGCGGTTCATGAAAATGAACTCGGTGCGGAACAGCCCCACGCCTGCGGCGCCGGATTGCGCGATCAGCGGCAGCTCGGCGAGCAATTCCAGGTTGCCCTGCAATTCGACGGGTTCGAAATCGGTGGTTTCGGCGGGCAGCCGGCGCAGCCGCGAAAGCCGCTGGCGCTCGCGGCCCAGCACGGCGATGGCGCGCCGCGCCTCTGTCAGCGAAGCAGTGGTCGGCGAGAATGTCAGTTCGCCCGTGGCGCCGTTCAGCACCGCGGGCAGGCCGGCACGCGCGGCGACCAGCAGGCCGGGTACGCCCAGCACGGCCGGCACCCCCAGGGCGCGCAGCATGATGGCCGTGTGGCCCTCCACACCGCCCTCCTCGGTGGCCAGGCCCACCACCAGGGTGGGGTCGATCAGGGCCGCGTCCGAGGGGCGCAAGGATTCCGCCACCAGGATCGAGCCTTTCGGCGCGTTGGCGAAATTGCGGAAGGGGGCCGCGATCAGGTTGCGCAGCAGGCGCCTGCCGGTTTCGCGGATTTCGTCGGCACGGCGCTGGCGCGATGCGGGATCGTCGCCCGGCAGCGCCAGCATTGCGGCTGCCAGCGCCTCCGCCTCCTCATGCACAGCCAGTTCGGCGCTGACCCGTGCATCGGTGATCCGCTTGCGGGCCTGGCGCAGCAGGCGACTGCCGCTGAGCATCTGCGTATAGGCATCGATCAGCGGCGCGATTTCGTGCTGGGTCGCCTCGGGCAGCACGGTCAGGCGGGCGCGCAACTTGCCCAGTTGCTTGCGCGACTTCGCCACCGCGTCGTCCAGCCGGCCCAGTTCGGCTTCGGGCACACAAATCGTGCCGCTGCGTTCCGGCAGCGTCAGTTCGGGCTCAGTGGCAGCGAATAGCCGCCCGATCGCCACGCCCGGAGAAACCGGTATGCCATGCAAGGTTTTTTCGGCGGCCGGCCCCGCGCGTTTCAGGGCTGGTGGCGCGCCGTGATCAGTCCTGCTCATTGAAGCCGGCTTCGATCAGACCGGCCAGCGACTCCAAGGCCTCATGCGCGTCGAATCCGTCGGCGCGCAATTCGATCGTGGCGCCCATGCCGGCGCCGAGCATCATCAGGCCCATGATGGAACGGGCCGAGACAACCTGGCCGTCGCGCACTACATCGACATTGGCGGAAAAACGTTCGGCGGTGGTGACCAGCTTGGCCGCCGCGCGGGCGTGCAGGCCCCTCCGGTTAACGATCCGCACGGTCATGCTTACGACGGCTTCGCCGCTCACATCGCGGCCTGTTCAGGTCCGGCGTGGGCGGGAAGCGGCAAGGCCCTATGCCTGGGCTTTAATCGGTAAGATGTCGTCGATGGCGCCGCAGGCGCTGTGCCGCGGGTCGAGCGATTTGCAGAGGTTGGGCGTCTTGCCGTCGCGCAGCACCGCCGAAGCGGCGGCGATGTATTTCCGGCCCGCAGCCTCGGCGCAGTCCACGCATTCGGCCAGCGTCTGCCGGCTGCGCACCTTGGCCAGCTTTACCAGCATGGGCAGGTTGGCGCCGGCGATCACATCCACGCCCGGGCGGTCCATCATGGATATCGCAAGGTTGCTGGGCGTACCGCCGAACATGTCGGTGATCAGCACAACACCGTCGCCGGTGTCCACCTCCTCGATACAATGGCGGATATCGAGCCGCCGTTGTTCCACATCATCGTCAGCGCCAATGCAGATGGTGGCGACCCCCCGTTGGGCGCCAACGACATGCTCCATGGCGGCTCTCAACTCCTCGGCCAGGCGGCCGTGAGTAACCAGAACCATGCCAATCATAAGTTTCGTCAGGCCTCCTGTGCCTGTGCCGGCCAAACTTTGCCGGCGTTACTTGCCCCGATTGCCGTATCCGTCTGCCCCCCGGTTTCGGTCCGGTTCTTCGGCAAGTCTCGCGTCAATTCCCTGTGGTTAACCGCCACACGCCATAGCGGTGCGCCTGCAGGCCTAAGCTCGGTGAGCCTCGATGCCAAGCACTGCGCCACATGAACACTGCGATGGCGTCCCCCTGTACAGCCGATCGCGATGCCGACGTATTTCTTGCCCTCCTCCACGAAGCGGGGCAAGAGCAGACTTAACAAATCCGTTACCTTCGCCAGGAACGGCTCGAAAGCGGGGTCCGCCTCAACGAATGCCGCCACGGCAGGATCCAGGCCGGTGCCAGGACGCAACATGGGGTCGTAATGCGGGTTTCGCAGGAAGCGCGCATCGAAGATCAGGTCTGCGTCGCGCGGCAAACCGCGCGGATAGGCAAACGACACCAGCGAAATGGTCATCCCCGGAAACGCCGAGGCAGGGCCGCCAAACCGAGATTCCACCACGGATCGCAGCGCCGATAGCGGCAGGTCCGACGTGTCCAGCACGAGGTCGGCGGCCTCGCGCAGAGGCGCCAGCAACTCGGTTTCGGCGGCGATTCCATCGATCACTCGCCCACTCGGCGCCAACGGATGGCGGCGCCGCGTTTCGGTGTAGCGCCGGATGAGCACGCCCTCCTCCGCCGCGGCGAAGACAAGCTCTGGACGCAGGGCTGGATTGAGCTTCAAGCGCGCCAGCGTATGCAGCACCGACGCCACGTCGAAGCCGCGGCTGCGGGTGTCGATTCCCACCGCCACCGCGCGGTCGCCGCGGGTGACGAGTTCTTCCATCAGCGGCAACGGCGGATTGTCCACGGCCTCATACCCAAGGTCCTCGAGCACATGCAGGATTGACGCTCGCCCCGCGCCCGACAGGCCAGTCACCAGCACCACGCGGCGCGGCTGGGGCGTCTCGGGCGGTAACGGCTCACCTTGAAACGGCGTGTTCACGAAAAGGCTCCCGCATGCATGGGCAGCTTGCCCTGCAGGCAATCCAGCGCCATCGCCACGCGGAGGGGGGCCGAGGCGGCGGCCGGATCCAAATTGATTAGCGGCAAGTCCAGATCGGCGACACGCGCCGGCTCGGGCAGCCGTTCGCCTGGTTCTAGCCGGATCGCCAATACCAGGTCGGCCGTCACGTGCGGCAGCCGCACAATGCCCAGGCCACGCACTTCCAGCAGGCCCGCCAACGCCGGCGGCGGCGAGGCATGGTGGCCGTGGATCAACACCTGATCGTCGGCGATGAGCGAGAAGCCGATATCGATCAGCCGTAGCACGAGGTCGGATTTGCCGGCGCCCGGCGGGCCTAGCAGCAATATGCCGGCACCGTCGCGGGCGGCGGCACTGGCGTGTATGGTGCGGCCCCCGGGCATCGCGTCCTCAACTGGCGTCAGCGCGGTGCACCAATTCGCATAAAACGGCGGACGCCACCAGAAGAAGCGCTTCTTTTTGAAAAAAGAAGCAAAAACTTTGGCGCGCTGACGTACGCGTTGAAGCGGCATAAACCCTTATAAACAAGAGTTTTTTGGTTCTTTTTTTCAAGAAAGAACGGCTTTCGCCTAGCCTGGCAAGATACGCGCCTCAAACGGCGGCATCAGGTCCGGGCACTCGAACTCCACTACCCAGAGGTCCGGGTCACGCCTGATTTGGCGATCTATGTAGGTCTGGGCCGTCTCATCATCGACGGGTTCGGCCCCGGTGGCGCGCAGCCAAGCGGGGTCGCCGTCGCCGGTGCGCACCTGGCTCAGCACCATCACGCCGGCCCGCGCCCGCAGCACGGCCAGCACGCCGCCGGCATCCGCGTCGCCCTTTCGCAGCACGGCGCCGGGGCGGCCGGCCCGGTCGCCCATGCGCAAAGCGGCGGAAACCCACAGCCCTACCTTTACACGCGGCTCTGACATCTGACTTTGTTCTTCAAGCGGGTTCTCCTGGCGAGACCCCATACATGGGCATGGAGCGACGCGCATATGAGGCGGACAGGCATATTCGTGGCGCTGGCGCTGCTTACGGCGCCCGCCGCCCACGCAGCGGACCATGTTCGGTTCGGCTTGGATTGGCTCGCCGAGGCCGAGTACGGCGGCTATTACGAGGCCGTGGCCACCGGCGCCTATGCGCGGCACGGGCTGGACGTGGAAATCCGCCAGGGCGGCCCGCAAGTGAACCAGGCGCAGTTGCTGCTGGCGCGGCGGCTCGATTTCACCATTTCCGGCAATAGCTTCATTGCGCTGAATTTCGTCCAGCAGGGCCTGCCGTTCGTGGCCGTCGCCGCCGAATTCCAGACCGATCCCAGCATCATCCTGGCGCATCCCGGCGTGGGCAACGACAGTTTCGCGGCGTTGCGCGGCAAGCCGATCATGATCGGCTCGGACACGCGCGTTGGCTGGTGGAATTTCGTGAAGCAGAAGTTTGGTTACACGGACGACCAGATTCGCCCCTACACGTTCAACCTGGCGCCGTTCCTGGCCAATAAGCAGGCGCTGCAGCAGGGCTATCTCGGGTCCGAACCGTTCCTGATCAAACAGGCGGCCGGGTTCGATCCGGTGGTGTTGCGGCTGTCAGATGCCGGTTTCGCCGGCTACGCCGGGCTGATTGCCGCGAGCCGCGACATGGTGGCGCAGCACGCCGATATTGTGCGGCGCTTTCTCGCCGCGAGCGCCGAAGGGTGGCGCGATTATCTGACAGGCGATCCGGCGCCCGGCGATGCGTTAATGCTGCAGGCCAATCCCGGCATGAACGCGGCGTTGCTGGCCTACGGGCGCGGCGTACTGAAATCGCAGGGCATCGTGATGGGCGGCGACGCGGCCAAACTCGGCGTCGGCGCGATGACGGATGCGCGCTGGGCGGCGTTTTTCCAGTCCATGGTGGCGGCTGGGCTTTACCCTGCGGATTTGGATTACCATCAGGCATACACGCTGCAGTTTGTTGGTGGGCGGTGACAATCGTTTTCAAAAAAAGAACCAAGAAACTTTTGCTTGTTAAGGCGCCTGCTGGCGACAGCGCGACTGTCCAGCAGACAAAAGTCTTTTGCTTCTTTTCTTCAGAAAAGAAGGCCTTGCTTGCTGCCCGGGCCGGCGGATGGCGCTTCGCCTATCCGCCCTACGGCGCTTAGCGCATGTTGAGTATTGAAGGCTTAGGCCGGTGCTTCCACGGCGGCGTGGTGGCGCTACAAGGCGTTGATTTGCGTATCAAACGCGGCGATTTCGTTGTGTTGCTGGGACCATCGGGCTGCGGCAAATCGACGTTGCTGCGCCTCATTGCGGGGCTGGACCGGCCGGATGAAGGCCGGCTGGTGTGGGATACGGCGCCGCCGGCCGCCGGCGAGATCGGCTTTGTTTTTCAAGATGCCACGCTAATGCCGTGGGCCAGCGCGGCGGATAATGCCGCGCTGCCGTTGCGCCTGCGCGGGCTTGATCCGGCGCCGGCGCGGGCGATGCTGGCGCGTGTGGGGTTGAGCGGTTTTGAGGAAACGCGGCCTGGCAAACTATCGGGCGGGATGCGCATGCGGGTTTCGATTGCGCGCGCATTGGCGGCGCGGCCGAAATTGCTGCTGATGGATGAACCGTTCGCGGCGCTAGATGAATTCACCCGGCACGATTTGCAGGATGAGGTTCTGGCGTTGGCGGCGGAAAGCGGTTGCACCACCGTATTCGTCACTCACTCGATATACGAGGCTGCGTTCCTGGCCCGGCGCGTGGTGCTGATGTCGCCGCGGCCGGGCCGCGTGGCGCGGTCCATGGAATTCGACGGCCGGGTCAATGACCGCATGGATGCAGTATTTGCGTCGCGCGTTGCGGAACTGACCGAGGCCGTCGGTCAATTGCATATCGCGCCGGCCCATCATTCCGCGGGCCAAGCCTGATGCGGGCGGTGGCTCCGGTTATTTCGTTCATTCTGGCGCTCGCGCTATGGCAGGGCGCGGTGAAATTGTTTCATGTTCCCAGCTACCTCGTTCCGGGGCCGCTGGCGATCGGCCAGGCCTTCGTCGCCGACTACGCGGGCCTGCTGCGGGCGCTGCTCTCCACGCTGAGCGTGACCGCCGCGGCATTGCTCGTGGCCTGCCTTGTCGGCGTGGCGATGGCGTGCGCCATGGCGGCCAGCGTTTGGGCGCGCGCGGCGTTGCAGCCCTGGGCGGTGATCCTGCAGGTCACGCCCGTGGTGGCCGTGGCGCCGCTGATTGTCGTCTGGGTCGGCAACCCGTTCGCGGCCATGGTGGTGTGCGCCACGATCGTGGCGTTCTTCCCGATTTTCTCCAACACCTCGGCCGGCCTGGCCGCCACGCCGCCCGATCTCCTCGACCTGTTCCGCCTGAACGGCGCCACGCGCGTGCAGGAAGTGTTCTGGCTGCGGCTGCCCGCGGCGCTGCCGTATTTCATGGCGGGCCTGCGCGTTGCCGGCGGCCTGGCTTTGGTCGGCGCCGTGGTGGCGGAGTTCGTAACCGGGGCAGGGGGCATCGCCTCGGGCTTGGCGTTCCGGATTTTGGAAGCCGGATACCGGCTAGACATACCGCGCATGTTCGCCTGCCTGGGCCTGCTCTCCGCGGCGGGCCTGGCGATCAATGCAGGGCTCGGCGCACTCAGCGAGGCTGTGCTGGCGCGGCGGAGTTAAGGCAAGGAAGCGGTTCTTTTTTGAAAAAAAAGAACCAAAAAACTTTTGATTATAAGGCTCTAGGCTGCTCCAACATGTGTGCCAAATAGCCAAAGTTTTTGCTTCTTTTTTCAAAAAGAAGCGCTTCCTTCCTTGCGTCTGGCGGGTTCGCGATTGCGTTGCTAGAAGGCCGCCATGGCAAACGACACCCGCACATTGAAAGACGGCCAGCGCGCCTACGAAGCCAAGCGCGCCGCCAAGGCCGGCATGTCCCTGGATAAATGGCTGACCGAAAAGCAGCGCCAGGCCGACGCGGCGGCCCGAGCCGAGGCAAAGGCTGCGCATGCCGACAAGAAGGCCGAAAAGAAGCCCGGCTTTTTCACGCGCTTGCTCGATAAGGCGCATAAGCCGCTCTGACGGAAGCGCGCGCGCTCGCGGTCCACGCCGACTGGAGCATCAATCCGGCCAAAAGATGGATGTGCGTCGGTGTGCCCGGTCAGCGCGGCTGGACGCTGGGCGCGCCTGAGCCGGTTGGCGACGTAGCGACGCTGTTCGCGCGTCTGCGGGCGCGTGCCGCCGGCGCGCCCGTGGCGCTGGGCATCGATTGTCCGATCGGCGTGCCGCGCGGGTATGCGGCCGGGCTGACGGCGCCGGATTTCCCATCGTTCCTGCGCGCGCTAACCGTTGAATCGGGATTTTTCGAGGTGGCCGCAACGCTCGATGCAGTGTCGCCATGGGCGCCGTTCTACCCGGCGCGTGGCGTGCGTGGCATGACAAGGTTGGCGCACGCGCAGGCGCTCGGGCTCGCCGATGCGGCTGCGCTCTGCCGGGTCTGCGACAAAGCGACCGCCGAGCGCCCGGCCGGCGCGCCGGTGTTCTGGACGCTGGGGGCCAACCAATCGGGCAAGGCGGCCATCGCGGCCTGGCGGGATTTGCTGATCCCGGCGCTCAGCGGTCCCTCCCCGCCGCGTCTCTGGCCATTCGACGGCCCATTTCGCAGTTTGCTGGCGCTGGGCGGCGTGGCGATTGCCGAGACTTACCCAGCCGAGGCGATGCGGCACCTGGGACTTAAGCCGGCAGGCAGCAAACGCCGGCAAAGCGACAGGGAGGCCTACGCGCCCGCGATTATCGACGCGCTGCCACGTCTTCACGCAGCCGCGGCGCCGTCGCTGATCGCCGCGTTGAACAATGGTTTCGGCGCCAGCGCGGCTGGTGAGGATCAGTTCGATAGCGTTCTGGGGGTGTTATGCGTAATCGGCGTGCTGACGGGGCAACGCCCCGATACCGCGCCAGATGATCCGCAGGTGATCCGATGGGAGGGGTGGGTGTTGGGGCAGACGGCGCAGCCAAACAAGAAAGCAGTTCTTTTTTGAAAAAAAGAACCAAAAAACTTTCCCGCTTATCAACCAAGCGACACGGCCTCCGCGGCGTAAACCGATCTCCGCGTGAGGCTCGAAG
>Ga0302157_10003975_pt1 | contig 16325 bp, 12 predicted proteins | sample I_Bog_N3_3_FD_193502 | JGI IMG/M metagenome (GOLD analysis project Ga0302157, IMG submission 193502) | Peat permafrost microbial communities from Stordalen Mire near Abisko, Sweden - I_Bog_N3_3 | ecosystem: Environmental > Terrestrial > Soil > Wetlands > Peat | place: Sweden: Abisko, Stordalen...
GGCCTTGATCGCCGCGGCCAGCGCGCCTGTCGGCCTGGCTGCGTGAGCAGGGCGAGAGTTCGCGACGATATATCCCAGTAATGGCGTCGCCAACACGAGGCGTCGCGAGATCTTCCGCATCCGATTTTTCCTCCCGACAGTGTTTTCTTGCCCGCGCCCCAGCCCGCTTGGTTTGCGCGGACAAACAACGAAGGACCCGCCAATGCGGATTGTTTTCGTTTCTTGTTTTCAGAAACGAATGGATTGAATTCAATCTAAGTCGGAATGACGTCGCGTCAAGCTGACGCGAGCGCGGGCCTCGATCGCCGGCCGTACTGGCTGATGGATGTATTGAATGGCCAGGGCGCGGTCATGCAAGCGCGGTCATGCAAGGAAGCTCCTGCATGACCGCCGAGACGCTTATTTTGTGTTGGAAGCAGGACCGGCCAGGGGCGGGGCCGCCGGCGCCGCATCGCTGGGCGGAAGGGTCTGGGCCAGATAGGCCTTGATCGCCGCTAGGTCGGAGTCGCTTCCCGAGGCGCCGTAGGTGACCATGCGGTCGACCAGATCGGACCATTCTTGCGGCGAGCGGCCGTGGGCGTTGATCGGTCCGAGGTCGTGGCAGCTGGTGCAGTCGGCCTGCAGCAGCGCCTGCCCGTCAGCGGAACCGGCCGGGGCGGCGGCCGCGCCAGGAGCCGCGGGTGAGTTCGGAGCGGGCGTTGGGGCTTGAGCGTGAGCGCCTGCCGCCATGAGCGCGCCGACCGCGAGACTGAGTCCGAGTGAACGCCAAGTCGTCTTCATAGTGAATCTCCTTCCCACATAAAACCTAGACATTTGCGGCGTCTTCAAGGCGCGCCTTGGGTGCTGACCTTATCTGATGACGGCGTCCGTTACCGAGTCTTCCAAGCGGGCGGGACGGTGTCGTTCCCACGCCGGGCTGTCAATTGACCAGTCTTAGTGACGGGTTGCAACGCCCGTGCAAAGCCCATTCAATCCGATTTTTCAACCTCAGAGACGGATTGCGCTCCGGATTCAGTGCTTCAAGAGCATGACCGATATCCGGTAGACCGCCGGCATCATCAGGACGCCCAGAAGGCAGGGAAACAGGAACATGATCAGGGGGAGCATGAGTTTGGCGGATAGTGCGAGCGCCTTTTCCTCAGCCCTCAGCAGGCGCTTGGTTCGCATGTCTTCCGAGAAAATGGCCAGGGTGTCGCCGACGCTCGAGCCCATTTCCTCGGCCTGTCTCAACATGGTGGCGAAGGAACGCGCCTCTTCCAGCCCAAGGCGGTCGGCGAGGCTCGACCAGGCGTCGCGGCGCGAACGTCCGGCGCGCAACTCCAGCGTCAACAGCCGCAGGGCGCCGGCCAGGTTGGGATAACGCCGGGCGATTTCCTCCGCCACGCGGCTGACCGCGGCGTCCAGGCTGAGCCCGGCCTCGACGGAGGCGACCAGAAGATCAAGCACGTCAGGGAAGCCCTCGCGATACTCAAGCTCCAGGCGTTTGCGGAACCGGCCGAGGACATGGTCGGGGCCGAGGATCGCCGCGCCGGCCAGGATCGCCGTCACGGCGGCGGCGCCCAGGCCGCCCGTGTGGGTGACGATCCGCGGCAGCATGACGGCGCAGGCGCCGACGGCGAGGCCCATGGCCAGGGTCCGCCCGCCCAGATAGATCGCGATCGCCTCCCGTTGGGGAAAGCCGGCCAGGGTCAGCTTGGCCTGAATCAGTGACAGCTCCCGAGGGTCCCGGGGCGCCACATACTCGCCTACGCGCTTGACCTTGCGGGCGATGCCGGACAGCGCCGTCCGCGCGCCGGAACACGACGGGCGGGTCTGCGCTCCGCCGCTCAGACGGGCTCGGCGCCTGGACGCGTTCACCTGCTCCACGACCAGCACGCCGCAGCCGGCCAGCAGCGCCACGCCGATGACGGCCATCGCCGCCCACTCGATGATCGCCTGCGGGCTCACGGCTAGATCCTCATATCGATCATGCGGCGCATGACCAGGTTGCCGATGAAAAGCCAGCTCCCGATGATCCCCAGACCGATCCGGATCCCCTTCACGTGAATGACGTCGCCGTAATAGTGCGGAGAGGCGACTTGCAGAAAGATCATCACCAGGATCGGCGCGGCGGTCAGGATGATGGCTGAGATGCGGCCTTCGGAGGACGCCGCCTTGATCTTGAGGCGCATCTTGAGCCGTTCGCGCACGGTGGAGGCGTTCATCCTCAGGAGGCCCGTGAGATTGCCGCCGGCGCGCTCCTGCAGGCGCACGGTCGCCGCGAACAGATCCACATCCAGATGCTGGCAGCGCTCGGCCATCCGTCCGACGGCTTGCTCCAGGGTCGAGCCGTAGGCGATCTCGTCGGCGGCCATGCCGAACTCCGAACCGATAGGATCGGGCATTTCCCGGCCGACGAGCGACAAGGCCGTTGGCGCCGGATGGCCGGCCTCCAGGCTTCGCACCACGATCTCCAGGGCGTCGGGCAGCTGGCTCGCCAAGCCCCTGGCCCGTCTATCGGCCTTGAGCTTGAGGAAGGCGATTGGTCCGCCGATGGCCGTCGCCACGCCTGCCGCCAGCGCGATCAACGGGTTATGCAACAGCACCATCGCCAGAATGCTCGCCGTGGCGGCGGCAATAGCCGCCATCACCGCGCCGCGCCTCAGATCGATGACCACGCCGGATCGAACGATCAGATTTCTCAGCCAGACCCAGGCGATCTTGCCCAGCGCTTCGGGGCCGCGCTGTTTGCGCAGCTCCAACACGCGTTCGCCCAGGGCGGTGATGCGCACCGCCAGCCTCAGCCGGTGATTGACCGCGCGCTGCGCCCCGGCCACGTGGAATATCTCCCACAGGGCGTGACCCGCCGAGGCGGCGGAGGCGAACACCAGGATCAGAAACGCCAGCTTCATGTCAGCACGCGCGCCGGGTCGAAGTTGGCGGTGTCGTAGCTCAGGCCCCGCCGCTGCATCTCGTCCAGGCAGCGGGGCCGCAGCCCGGTGGCGCGAAACTCTCCGCGCACGGCGCCGTCGGCTTCGGTGTGAGTGCGCTGGAAGGCGAAGATTTCCTGCATCTGCACTACCTGGCCCTCCATGCCGGTGATTTCGGTGACACTCATCAGTCGGCGCTTGCCGTCCGACAGGCGCATGACTTGGACGATCATGCCGATGGCCGAGGCGATCTGGCCGCGGATTGATTCCGGTGACAGCTTCATGCCCGACATGGCCACCATCTGCTCCAGGCGGGTGATGGCGTCGCGGGGGGTATTGGCGTGGATCGTGGCCATGGAGCCTTCGTGGCCGGTGTTCATGGCCTGCAGCATGTCGAACGCTTCCTCGCCGCGCACCTCGCCCAGGATCACGCGGTCCGGGCGCATGCGCAGCGCGTTCTTGACCAGCTCCCGTTGGCGGATTTCGCCCTTGCCCTCGATATTGGGCGGACGCGTTTCCATGCGCACTACATGGGACTGTTGAAGCTGCAGTTCGGCGGCGTCCTCGATCGTGATCAGGCGTTCACGCGCGCCGATCCCGGCCGACAGGGCGTTGAGCAGGGTGGTCTTGCCCGATCCAGTGCCGCCCGAGATGACCGTGGAAACCCGCGCCGCCACCGCGCCCTTGAGGAACTCGGCGACGCAGGCCGGCATGGCGCCGACGGCGACGAGACGCTCCAGGGTGTAAGGCTTTTTGGAAAACTTGCGAATGGATACCGCCGCGCCGTCTATGGCGATCGGCGCAATGGCGGCGTTCACCCGACTGCCGTCCGCGAGTCGGGCGTCCACCATCGGTTGGGATTCATCGATGCGTCGTCCGACCGAGGCGGCGATGCGATTGACGATGCGCAGCAGATGGTCGTTGTCGCGAAAGCGGACCGCGGTCAGCTCCAGCTCCCCACGCCGCTCCACATAGACCTGGAACGGTCCGTTGATGAGGATGTCCGCGACGCTGTCGTCTTGCAGCAAGGGCTCCAGCGGCCCCAGGCCCATCATCTCGTCCAGCACTGAGGCGCTCAGGTCCTCCAGTTCCGTGGTGTTGAAGGGCAGCCGTTCGGCGCGCGCGAATTCGCCCACCAGGGCGCGAACCTGACGGCGCAACTCGCCGTCGTCCAGCTTCTCCAGCTTGGACAGGTCCACTTCCTCGATCAGGCGCCCGTGCAGCCTGAGCTTGGCGTCGAGCAGGGCGTTTGAGGCGGCGGCCGGTTCGGGCTCCGCCGCCGCCATCGGCCCTGGCGCGGGCGACGCTTGATCTTGGGCGCCGTTGTTCGCCGGTGAAGGGGACGCTTCCATCGCCGCGCGCTTCAAGGTGAACCGGCTCATCCGGCGACTCTCAGATCGCCATCGGCCGCGCCCGCGGCGCGCGCCATGAGTTCGGACACGAGGTTGCGAATGTCGCGGACGATCTTCGAGCGGGGGTGACGATGCAGGATTGGCCCGCCGAGATTGACCGCTCGCGCCGCGGATTCCCAATCTGAGGTAATCGAACCTATAGCATTTCTTTTCAAAGCCTTTTGCGCTTCACCTAAAGTTGGAGCGGGACCCATCATGCGACTGGACATGCGGTTCAGCACGATGCCCGGCGGGAGCCGGTCGGGCAGTTCCTCTTCGAGTTCCAGGCATAGGTCGCGGGCGGCCAACAGAGCGGGGACCGTCAGTTCGGACACCACCAGAATTTCGTCGCAGCCCGACAGCACGTCGAGCGTCCAGGCGCGGCGATGGCGCGGCATGTCGATGATGATCCAGTCGTATTTCTGCGCCGCCACCTCCAAAACCCGCATCACGGCGTGAGGCGTGACGATCTCGTGCGCCTTGGACGAACGGGGCCCGGCGAGCAGGTCGACCCCCGCGAACGCCGGCGTGCAATACGCGTCCAGCAGGGCCTGATCGATGCGGTCGGGACTGTCGGCCGCTTCATCCAGTCTCATGTTGGCGCGCACGCCAAGATAGTCGGCGGCGGCGCCGTCGGCCAGATTGAGATCGATCAAGCAACCGCGCCCGGGCTGGTCGCGCGCGGCCAAGGCCGCGGCGATCTCAATCGCCACCGTGGTGGCGCCGGCGCCGCCCACCGCTCCCATCACGCCCCAGCAGATACAAGGCTTGGCGCTACCGGGCCGCAGTAGGGGCGTGGCGGCTCGCGCCAGATCCGCCGGACAAAACGGCGTCTCCATCAAATCTGAGCGCTCCAGCTTTATCAGAGCGCGCGCAAGAGCGATCGGCACGCTGGCGCCGGCCACGATTACGGCCGGCTGGGGCGCGACTCGGATCAGCCGTCCCAAGGCGGCCTGCACCGTGTCCGCCAGCATTCCGTCGGCTTCGATCAAAACCAGATCGGCCAATTGCGCGGCCAGATCGAAGGCGCTGGCGTTCGGGCCTGTGACAACTTCGATCGCCGCGCCGGGAAAAGCCTCTTCGGCGATTATGGCAAGCTTTGCGCCGAGCACCGCGACTCGCGTGAATTTGCCGGCCATGGGGTCAGCCTCTCTTGGCTGTGATTGATTGGGTGTCGTGGTCAGCCAGCCCTTGGAGGATCAAATCGATGGCGCTGGGCTCGCCGGTGCTCGTGGTCGGATCCGGCGGCAGAGGCGGCTCGCCGGTGACGAGATGGGGCGTGACGATGATGACAAGCTCGGTTTCGTTTCGTTGCCAGTTGGCCGACCGAAACAGCGTCCCGATGATCGGCAACTGGGACACGCCCGGAAGCTGATTGAGGGTGTTGCTGTAGCTGTGCTGGAACAGTCCGGCGATGGCGAAGCTTTGCCCGTCGCGCAGTTCGATGGTGGTGGATGCGCGCCTGACCGTCAGGGCTGGGACGTTATAGCCCGCCAGGGTGACGCCATGGGCTGGGTCGAGCTGACTGACCTCAGGCGCGACTTTCAGCCGGATCATCTGATCGGGGAAGAGCGTCGGCGTGAAGGCCAACTGAACGCCGAACTGGCGGTATTCAATGGTGACGCCGGTCAGCCCGTTGGGCACAGGGACGGGGACTTCGCCGCCGGCCAGGAAGCTCGCATCCTGCCCGGACAAGGCCACCAGATTGGGCTTGGCGAGGGTGCGGGCCTGTCCCTTCTGCTCAAGCGCCCGCAAGGTGGCGGTCAAGGAGCCGGATCCGAGCCGCGGCCCGACGGTCAGGCTCCCCGCGGGCGTGGGCGAGCCGACCAGGCCCTGGGCGGCGGAAAAGACGATATTGCCGGTTCCGTTGGCTGCATTGACGTCGATGCCGAAATCCTCGAGCGCGGTGCGATTGACCTCGACGACGCGCACGTCCAGGGCGATCTGCTGGGCGTCACGCACGCGGATGGTGGACGTGACCGCCTTGGGCGCCATCTGCTCGGCCAGCGCCAGGGCGCGGTCCGCGACCGAATTGTTCGAGGCGTAGCCGGTTAGCAGAAGGCCGCCGGACAGGCAGGAAACGACGATGTGCTCGTCGGGCAGGGTCTGGGCGATATCGCTTTGCAGGCCGGCGGCGTCGTAGCCGACCTCGACATCAATCACACGGCTGAGCCTTTGGCGGGCGTCGTAAACCAGGACGTTGGTCGATCCGAGGGCTTTGCCTCGGATGTAAAAGCTCTGGTCTGTGGTGGCGACGATTTCGGCGATGTCCGGCTGAGCGATCACGAGCTTGCCGACTGGACCCTCCAGACGGAAGGCGGCGGACTTGTTCTTGGGTACTAGGATGGTCTGGCTGGCCGTCATGACCGAGGGCGATGTCTGCGCCAGCGCTGGGGCGCCAAGACCGAGCAGAAGCGCCAGCGCGCAAAGCGATAGGCGTGGAGTTGGGCGTCGTCTCATCATGGCTCAGGCGCCTCCGCGCGCGTCGACGGGCACCGACACGCTGGTGTCGTGTTCGCCTTGAACGATCGTCACCGCTGAGCGGCCCGGACCGACGGGTAGGCGATGACGCTCGATCCGAGCCAGGGTCGCTGTCGCGGGACGCGGACCTTCGGACGACAAGTCCGCCGTCTGCACTTGACGCGTTGGAGCCAGCTCGACGGCGCCAGCGCGCCGCAGGGCTAGGGAGAGGGTTCCCACCCCAGCCGCGACCGCCAGCTTCTGCGCGTCCCGCAGGCTTACTTCGAGGGTCGCCGTTCTGGGATCGGCGGCCGCGGCCGCGGCGGTGGAGGTTGGGTCGGTGTTGAGATTGACGCCCAGCAGGCGGACATCCTGCACCACCACGTCCGAGATCATGTCCCGCCCGGCCGGCAAATCCATCCGCCGCGCCGATTCACGCGTGACCACCACATCCACATGGTCGCCGGGCAGGGCGTGGCCGCCCACGCCCGCCACATCGGAGATCTTGATCGCGTAGGCGCGCATCCCCGGGGCGATCTGCACGGAAACGGAGTTGCGCCCACCCGGGCCGCTGACCTTGCCGGGCAGGATCGGTTCCCTGGGCGCTATGGCGACGAGGGCCACTGGAGCGCCGCCGGGGCCGCCCGCCAATTGGCCGATCGATGAATAGGCGCCCTGCGGCGCCAGCCCAACCGGGAAGCGCGCCACCTGCAGCTTGCCGAGAGAAAGAGGCTCTCCATAGGCCAGGGGCGCGTCAGCCACGACCACCGGCACGGTCGCCGGGATCGCCGCAAAGGCCGGCGCCGGACCGGGCTTGCCCGATGGCGTCCAGGACCTGGCGATCAGCAAGGCCCCGGCGCCCAGGAGGATGGATGTCCCCAAACTGAATACGATCGCTGCACGCATGGGCGCTTCTCCGTCTATCAACGGCAGCGCTAGGCTCGCTTTGTTTTAATTTTCCGAATAAGTATGATTAACTGATATTAGCTAATATTGCCCGCATAAAACCGTGATATCTGAGCAGGTACCTGAATGACAGTATTAATAAGACAATTAAATGCGCAATGATACTGGACTTTAGCTGCCATCAAGACTTTGCAGAAGGACCTATGCGACAATCAGCCGCATCTGTATTTCTCACTGATTTGAATTTATCCTCCAAATTCCGCGCCCGACTTCGCGGGCCTGGCAGGCGAGGTGGAGTCTCAACGGGGTAGAAATCCGCCTTGCCTGGTGAATGTCCGGCGACTCCTGGTTATGAAGCATCGTCATGAGCAACCATCTGTTCGACCAGGTGCGCGCGCGCATGGACGGCGGACGCAGGCCATTCATCGTGGCGACGGGCGCGGGCGGCGCGTCGGACCGCGTCATTCGCTACGACGACATGCTGGCCATGTCTGGACGATTGGCCCAAGTCCTGGCCCGCCGCGGCGTCCGGCCCGGCGACCGGGTGGCCGCCCAGGTGGAGAAAAGCGCCGAGGCGATCCTGCTCTATCTGGCGTGCATTCGCGCCGGAGCGGTGTGGTTGCCGTTGAACCCGGCGTACACCCTGGCCGAGCTTGAGTACTTTCTGAACGACGCCGAGCCGGCCCTGATGGTGTGCGATCCGGTCCTGGCCGAGGCGGTGGCCGCCCTGGCGTCCAGGCTCGGCGTGGCTGCGGTCGAAACGCTTGGAATTGACGGGCGTAGCGGCAGTCTGCTGGCCTTGGCCGAGACGCAGGACGACGACTTCGCCGATGTCGCGCGCGCCCAGGGCGATCCAGCGGCCATCCTCTACACGTCCGGCACCACGGGGCTGTCCAAGGGCGCGGTGCTGAGCCACGGCAACCTGGCCAGCAACGCCCGGACGCTGGCCAGACTCTGGCGGTTCACGGCGGACGACGTGCTGCTGCACGCGCTGCCGATCTTCCACACGCACGGCCTTTTCGTGGCGACGAACGTCACGCTGATGGCCGGGGCGTCGATGATCTTTCTGCCCCGCTTTGATCCGGCGGAGGTTCTGGCGCGCATGGATCAGGCCAGCGTCATGATGGGCGTGCCGACGTTCTATGTCCGCCTTCTGCAAAGTCCGGATCTGAGCCGTGAAGCCGTTTCAGGCATGCGGCTGTTTGTGTCCGGATCCGCGCCCCTGCTGGCGGAAACCCATCAGGCCTGGTTCGAGCGCACCGGTCACCGAATCCTGGAGCGTTACGGCATGACCGAGACCAATATGAACAGTTCCAATCCCTACGACGGGGACCGGATCGCGGGCACGGTCGGCTTGCCCCTGGAGGGTGTGGAGATCCGTATCACCGATCCGGACAGCGGCGCGCCGATCGCGGCGGTCCAGGTCGGGATGATCGAGATTCGCGGCCCGAACGTGTTCCAGGGCTATTGGCGAGAGCCAGAGAAGACGAAGGCTGAATTCCGCCCCGACGGCTTTTTCATCTCCGGCGACCTGGGGATGTTCGACGGGCGCGGCTATCTGAGCATCCTCGGACGCTCTAAGGACTTGGTCATCTCCGGCGGATTCAACGTCTATCCCAAGGAGGTCGAAACCGAGATCGACGGTCTTCCCGGCGTGCTGGAAACTGCGGTGATCGGCCTGCCGCATCCGGATTTCGGCGAAGGCGTGACGGCGGTGGTGGTTTTGCACCCTGGCGCCGTCCTTGACGAGGCGGGCGTGCGCGCCGCCCTGGCCGACCGCCTGGCCAAATACAAACAGCCCAAGCGGGTGTTGTTCGTGGCGGATCTTCCCCGCAACGCCATGGGCAAGGTGCAGAAAAACCTGCTGCGGCAGACCTATGGCGGACTGTATCGGTGACGAGTGGGCGATTCGCCCCCATTGTCAGCGTAACAATGGGGGACTCGCCGCCTGGGAATCTCTAAGCTTTGAAGTCCCAAAGCCGAGTTAGACGGCCACGTGGACCACCGGTTGAGCGAAGCCGGGGCGATAAGGGAGGAAACCGATGCGCAAGATATCGCGACGACTGGCCTTGGCGGCGCCCGTGCTGGGCTATCTGGCGTCCAAGACGCGCGCCTTCGCCCAATCCAAGCCGATCGCGCCCGACACCGACTGGCTGAACTTCGCCGGGGACAACGCCAACACCCGCTATTCGCCGCTCGATCAGATCAACCCGGCCAATTTCAAACAGCTCGAAGTCGCCTGGCGGTTCGAGACCAGCCCCTATGGCCCACACCCGGACTCCACGCTTGAGGTAACCCCGCTGGTTTCCAAGGGCCGGATGTTCTTCACCGCCGGCGCCCGCCGCGACGCGGTATCGATCGACGCGGCGAGCGGCGAAGTGCTTTGGGTCTACCGCCTGGCGGAGGGCGAGCGCGCGGACAGGTCGCCCCGGCAGGGCGCCGGACGGGGCCTGGCCTACTGGAGCGACGGCCAGGGGGACGAGCGCATCCTCTATGTGACCATCGGCTTCCGCCTGATCTGTCTGGACGCTAAAACCGGCATTCCTTGCCCCGACTTCGGCGAGAACGGCATTGTCGATCTGCGGCTGAACGACGATCAGGACATGGACCTGATCAAGGCCGACGTCGGCTACAACGCCACTCCGGCCATCGGCAAGGATGTCGTCATCGTCGGCGCGGCCATGGAGACCGGGGGCCGGCCCAAGACCTACGACAATACCCGGGGCTATGTGCGCGGCTTTGATGTGCGCACGGGCAAGCGGCTGTGGATCTTCCACACGATCCCCAAGAAGGGCGAGTACGGCTACGACACCTGGCTGGATGGCACCGACCATATCGGCAACACCGGCGACTGGGCTCAGATCGCCATCGATGAAGACCTGAACACCGTCTATCTTGGGGTCGAGTTGCCGACGGGCGACTACAGCGGGCAATACCGTCGCGGCAATGGTCTGTTCGGCGAAACCATCGTCGCGGTCGACCTGCACACCGGCGTGCGCAAGTGGCATTACCAGCTGATCCACCACGGCCTGCAGGACCGGGATATTCCCTGCGCGGCGATCCTGTGCGACATCCCGGTCAAGGGCAAGATGGTCAAGGCCCTGGCCCAGCCCACCAAGCAATGCTTTCTCTATGTGCTGAACCGCGAAACCGGCGAGCCGATCTGGCCCATTGTCGAACGCAAGGTTCCCAAGGGCGACGTGCCCGGCGAGTGGTATCCGGCGACCCAGCCCATCCCGACCAAGCCGCCCGCCTATGACCTCCAGGGGGTCACGCCCGACTCGCTGATCGACTTCACCCCGGCCCTTCACGAAAAGGCCCTGCGCCTGATCAAGAACTATGTGACCGGACCGCTGTTCACCCCGCCCAGCGTCTATAACCGAGACGGAACCTGGGGGACCTTGTGGACGCCCGCCGCCCAGGGCGGAAGCAATTGGCCCGGCGGCGCCTACGATCCCGAAACGCACATGGTCTATCTCCAGACCAAGCGAGAGGCCCAGGTCACCGCGATGCTGCGGAACAAGAATCCCGCCTTTTCCGACATGGACTGGGTGGCGGCGCTGGGCGCGCCCAAGGGTGAAGAAGGCGTCGTGCGTGACGGTTTCAAGGTCAACGAGATCACCGTCGACGGCCTGCCCCTGCTCAAGCCGCCCTACGGCAGCCTGACCGCCATCGACCTGACCAAGGGCGACATCGCCTGGCAGATCGCTCACGGCGAGACACCCGATAATGTGCGCAACCATCCAGCGCTGAAGGGCCTGACTATCCCCAGGACCGGTCAGATCGGCAAGCTGGCGGCGCTGGTGACCAAGACGCTGTTGGTCATGGGCGATCCGCAGGTCACCACCGATGCGTCGGGGCGGCGCGGCGCGATGCTGCGGGCCTATGACAAGGCCACGGGCGCGGAGTTGGGCGCGGTTTTCATGCCCGGCGGCCAAGTGGGCTCGCCGATGACCTATAGGCTGGGCGGGCGCCAGTACATCGTTCTGGCCATCGGCGGCGGCAATGTCAGGGCCGAATTCATCGCGTTCAGGCTGCCCAAGGCCTGATATTGATCCGAACGGGTCCGCCTGAGGGCGGACCCGCGTTCAGCCCTGCATCTGTTCCAGCTCTCGGCCGCGCGTTTCTGTGACCATCGCCCGCACGAAGAAGAACGAGAGCGCCGCGAAGAAGGCGTAGCCGAAATAGGTCGGCGCCAGCCCCGGCGAGAGGGCGAGGGTGGGAAAGCTCACCGACACCGCGGCGTTGGCGATCCACTGGGCGAAGCCGGCGACGGCCAGGCCCGACCCGCGAATCTGGTTGGGGAACATCTCGCCCAGCATCACCCACATGATCGGACCCCAGCTGAGGTTGAAGGCCACCACATAGAGATTGGCCGCCACCAGCGCGATCAGGCCATTATGGCCCGGCATCGACACGGATCCGCCCGAGCCGGTCACGGCGGTGGAGAAGGCGTAGGCTAGGGCGGCCAAGGTCACGGCCATCCCCGCCGAGCCGAACAGCAACAGCGGCTTGCGCCCGATCCGGTCCACCAGGGCCATTGTCAGGACGCAGGCGCCGATGGAAAGGCCGCCCGACAGGACATTGGTCATCAGGGCGTCGCGTTCGGAAAAGCCGACCGCCTCCCACAGCGCCGCGCCATAGTAGAAAACCACATTGATGCCCACGAACTGCTGGAAGATCGCCAGACCTATGCCGGCCCAGACGATCGGCCGAACGCGGCCGGTGGCCTTATCGATCAGGTCCGATAGCTTGGGCTTGTGGTGGTCGGCCGCCAGACTGGCCTGGATTTCGGGTATCTTGCGCCGCGCTTCGGCCTCCCCGAAAAGGCGCGTCAACACTTGCCGGCCCTCATCCTCACGCCCGCGCAGGATCAGGTATCGCGGCGATTCCGGTATGATCAGAAGCCCCAGGAAATAAAGGGCGGCCGGTGCGGCCTGCAGCCAGAACATCCAGCGCCAGGCCGGCAGTCCCAGCCACCAGCGCGCCGTTGAGCCGCCCGCGTAATGGGCCAAGAGGAAGTTGGCGAGGAAGGCGCCGGTCAGGCCGGTGATGATCATCACCTGCTGGATGCTGGACAGCCGGCCCCGCACATGGGCGGGTGTGACTTCGGAGATATAGACCGGCGAGGTGACGCTGGCCGCGCCCACGCCAAAGCCGCCGATGACGCGGGCGATGATGAACAGCGCCGAACTGGACGCCGCGCCCGCCAGACCCGCGCTGACGAGAAACAGCGCCGCCGCCAGCATCATTACACCGCGCCGGCCGATCCGGTCCGACAAGCGCCCCGCGCCGAATGCGCCGATGGCCGATCCGACCAGGATCGCGCCGACATTGACCCCGACGCCCAGGCGGTCGAGGGAGAAGGCCGCTTCAAGGCCTTTCTGAGTTCCGTTGATGACGCCGGAATCATAGCCGAACATGAAGCCGCCGATGGTCGCGACAGCCACGATAGCGGTGATGAAACCGAAATCCGTGGGCGCGACAACGCCCTTCGCCCCGTCCGGCATCATCCTCACCTTTTTTATCTTGCCTTATGTGACGTTCACCATCGCGAGGCCCCGACGGAAGTCAAGCGGGCGGGTGACCACTGCTTCCTTGCTTGGATGGCCATTTCTGTTAGCGCTTCAGTCAAGAAAGCGAACACGACCGGGAGAGGAACGACATGGGCTTGGCCAACCTTGGCGATATCGCGGTCTTCCGTGTCGCGTCCAGCGCCGTCTGATTCCATGTATCTCGGCCTGGACATTGGCACCTCTGGGGTGAAAGCGGTCGTCTTGGACGAGGACGGCGCGCCGGTGGGACAAGGCTCGGCGCCGCTGTCGGTGTCGCGGCCCCACGGTTTGTGGTCTGAGCAGGATCCGGACGATTGGTGGACGGCGACCAGCGCTGCAGTGCAGGCCATTGAGCCCGCGCTGCGCCGGCGAGTGCGGGCGGTCGGTTTGGCCGGGCAGATGCACGGCGCGACCCTGCTTGGCGCCGACCACAGGCCGCTGCGGCCCGCCATGCTGTGGAACGACGGGCGCAGTTTCGCCGAATGCGCCGAGCTGGAGGCGGCCGCGCCCGATCTGCGCGCGATCACCGGCAATCTGGCCATGCCGGGCTTTACCGCTCCCAAGCTTTTGTGGGTGCGTCGCCGTGAACCGGCGGTGTTCGATCGTGTGCGCACTGTCCTGTTGCCCAAGGACTATGTCCGCCTTCAGATGACGGGGCTCGCCGCCTCCGACCTATCTGACAGTTCGGGCACGCTGTGGCTGGATGTCGGCGCGCGGCGTTGGAGCGAGACGATTCTGTCAGCTTGCGGGCTCAGTCTCGACCACATGCCGGCCCTGTTCGAGGGACCGCAAATCACCGGGCGTCTGCGGCCGCGGGTGGCCGAGGCCTGGGGCATGGACGAGGCGTCGGTCGTGGCCGGCGGTGGCGACAACGCGGCTGGCGCGGCAGGGGTCGGGGTGGTCCGCGAGGGCGACGGGATGCTGTCGCTCGGCACCTCCGGCGTCATCTTCACCGCGACCGACGCGTTCCGTCCCAACCCGGCCCGCGCCGTGCACGCCTTCTGCCACTGCCTACCCGATATGTGGCACCAGATGTCGGTGCACCTCAGCGCCGCGTCCTGCGTGGACTGGGCGGGCCGCCTCATCGGCGCGGCAGGACCGGCCGACGTGTTCGCTCGCGCACAGGCCTGCGGGCCGGCCGCCGGCCGGGAGCTGTTTCTGCCCTATCTGTCGGGCGAGCGCACGCCGCACAACGATCCTCATGCGCGCGGGGCTTTTCTGCACATGGACAACGACACCGATGCCGGGCGGCTGGCCGAGGCGGTGCTGGAAGGCGTGGCCTTCGCCCTGGCCGACGGCATGGACGCCCTGCGCGAGGCTGGCGCGCGCGTCAGGCAGTTGTCGGTGATCGGCGGCGGGGCCCGTTCGCCCTATTGGGGAGAGCTTATCGCCGCCGCGCTCGATCTGCCCCTGGTCTATCTGAAGGGCGGCGAGCTCGGTCCAGCGCTGGGCGCCGCGCAACTGGCCCGGGCGGCGATCCAGGCCGGCGATCCCGCCGGGTGCTGCACATCACCGCCCATCGCCCATGTCATCGAGCCGGACGCGGATTTGCGCGCACGGCTCGTCGAAAAACAACACCATTTCCGCGCCGCTTATCGGCGGCTTAGCGACAGGGAAGGCACAGCATGACGGCGGACTATTTCGACGGGATCGAGCCCGTCACCTTCAAGGGGCCCGACGCGAAGGCGGATCTGGCCTATCGCTATTACGACAAGGATCGCGTGGTCCTGGGCAAACGGATGGAGGAGCATCTGCGCTTCGCCGTGTGCTTCTGGCACAGCTTCTGCTGGCCGGGCAGCGACGTGTTCGGCCAGGGTACGTTCGCCCGGCCGTGGCACGGCGGAGCCAATGACAGCGCCGCCGCCGCCGCGAAACGCGCGGCCGCCTTCAGCCTGTTCGAAAAGCTCGACGTTCCTTTCTACACCTTCCACGATGTGGACGTGATGGCCGAGGCCCATGACGTCGCCGGTCATAGGCGCCTGTTCGCCGAAGCCGTGGACGACCTGGAGCGGCTGCAGGCGCGCCATGGCCGCAAGCCCCTGTGGGGCACGGCCAATCTGTTCAGCCATCCGCGCTACGCGGCAGGGGCGGCGACCAATCCCGATCCGGAGGTATTCGCCTGGGCCGCGCTGCAGGTGCGCGACGCGCTGGAGGCGACCCATCGGCTGGGCGGCGCCAACTATGTGCTGTGGGGAGGACGCGAAGGCTACGACACCTTGCTCAACACCAACCTGCGGCGAGAACTCGACAACCTTGGACGGTTCCTCGCCATGGTGGTCGAGCACAAACACAAGATCGGCTTTGCCGGGACCATCCTGATCGAACCCAAGCCGCACGAGCCGACCAAGCACCAGTACGACTTCGACACGGCGACCGTTTATGGATTCCTGCAACGGTACGGGCTCGAGCAAGAGGTCAAGGTCAATATCGAGGCCAACCACGCGACCTTGTCGGGCCATACGTTCGAGCACGAGATCGCCATGGCCGCCGCCTTTGATATTTTCGGTTCCATCGACGCCAATCGCGGCGATCCGCAGAACGGCTGGGACACCGATCAATTTCCAAACTCGGTGGAAGAGTTGACCCTCGCCACGCTCGAGGTCCTGCGGGCCGGGGGTTTTACGACAGGCGGCTTCAACTTCGACGCCAAGGTGCGCCGCCAGAGCCTGGACGCGATCGATCTGGTCCACGGCCACGTGGGCGCCATCGACGTTGTCGCGCAGGGGCTGCTGCGCGCCGCGGCGATCATCGAAGACGGACGGCTGGACGCCTTCAAGGCCGAGCGTTACGCGGGCTGGGATGGGCCGGTCGGTCAGGCGTTGGTCGGGCCCAAGTCGAGCCTCGCCGCCGCCGCGGACCTGGCGATTGAGCGCAATCTCAAGCCGCAACCGCGCTCTGGCCGTCAGGAGATGCTGGAAAACCTCGCCAATCGGTTCTGATCGTCGCTCGACCTATTGAATCCGAACCACGGCCACCGCCTTGGCCGGCAGGTCGAACACCAGCCTTCCACCCTCGCTGCGGCCCGCAAAGGCGGCCGGATGGAGGGCGTTGGGCGCCTCGAAGGTGTTGTGGGCTTCCATGGTCGGAGCGGTGAGAATCTGGCC
>Ga0302157_10003976_pt1 | contig 16324 bp, 12 predicted proteins | sample I_Bog_N3_3_FD_193502 | JGI IMG/M metagenome (GOLD analysis project Ga0302157, IMG submission 193502) | Peat permafrost microbial communities from Stordalen Mire near Abisko, Sweden - I_Bog_N3_3 | ecosystem: Environmental > Terrestrial > Soil > Wetlands > Peat | place: Sweden: Abisko, Stordalen...
GAGTTGATCCTCCACGGCGAGGTAGAAGATGGCGTTGCCAGCGGTGCCTTTGGTCGCCTCGGCCTGCTCCAAAGCGGCTGCAATCGCCTTGTAGAGCGCGGGATCGCCGAGGTCGCCTTGAACAAAGCTCATCTTGTCGGACAGCTTTTGCCAGGCGGCATCATCGATGTGATCGGCATTGAAGGTGCCCGAGCCCTTGGTGACCATCTCGTCCAACGCGTCACGCAGCGTTGTTCGCCAGCCCTCCACACTGCTCTCGTGGCGGGCCACGCCGATCAGGGCGAAGTGATCCGGCAGGGTTCCGGAGCACACCAGGTTGTACAGCGCCGGAATCACCAGGCGCTTGGCGAGGTCACCTGTCGCCCCGAACAAGACCATGGCACAGGGGTCGGCGGGTTTGAGCGTGGGATGGTCGGACTCCCCAGATGCCGCTTGCGGCGCCCGCGCCACCGGGAGATCGTTCGGCATGGCTATTCGGCCGCCTTGGGCACTGGCTTGGTCCCCGGCTTTTTTTGGGGATCCGTGGTCTCCTGGCCTTCCAGGTGGCCGCCGAAGCCGAAGCGCATGGCCGACAGCATCTTCTCGGCAAAGGTGTGCTCCTGGCGTGACCGGAAACGCGCGTAGAGCGCGGTGGAGAGCACGTCGGCCGGCACTGACTCCTCGATCGCGGCCTCCACGGTCCAACGCCCCTCGCCGGAATCCTGCACGTAGCCGGAGAATTTCGACAGGGTCGGATCCTTGGCCAGGGCCGAGGCGCTGAGATCGAGCAACCAGGAGGAGACGACGCTGCCGCGACGCCAGACCTCCGCGATATCAGCGAGGTTCAAGGTGAAGCGCTCGGTCTCGGGAAGGTCGGTGGAATCCTTGTTGCGCAGGATGTCGAAACCTTCGCCATAGGCCTGCATCATGCCGTATTCGATGCCGTTATGGACCATCTTGACGAAGTGGCCGGCGCCGGATGGGCCGGCGTGCATATAGCCCTGTTCGACCCGCTTGTCGGCGCCCTCGCGCCCGGTGGTGCGGGGGATGTCGCCGATCCCCGGTGCGAGGGCTTTGAAGATCGGGTCGAGGTGGTCGACCGCGTCCTTCGGGCCGCCGATCATCATGCAGTAGCCGCGATCGATGCCCCACACGCCACCGGAGGTGCCGCAATCGAGGTAGTGCATGCCGCGCTCGGCCACCGCCTTGGCGCGGCGAATGTCGTCCTTGTAGAACGAATTGCCGCCATCGATGATGATATCGCCCTTAGAAAGCAGACCGCTGAGCTCGGTCACCATGGCATCGGTGGCCTCGCCCTCCGGCAGCATGAGCCAGACGGCCCGCGGTTCGCTCTTGAGCTTTTCCACCAGATCGGCAACCGAGGTGGCGGCAGTCGCGCCATCTTTGGCCAGCGCCTCGCGGGCCTCGGCGGTGCGGTCGTAGACGACGCAGTCATGCCCCGCCTTCATGATGCGCCTAGACATGTTGCCGCCCATCTTTCCGAGGCCGATCAGACCGATTTGCATGGCGTGGCTCCTTTGAAAACGTTGGTTCACCACCGCATCAGGTGGGTGTGCGAGCCTGCTGCATCTGTGCTTTAGCCGCTGTCAGCACGGCCTCGGTGGTGAAACCGAACTTGCGCATCAGGTCCTTGATCGGGGCCGATGCGCCAAAGCTGCGCATGCCGATCATGGTGCCGTTGGCGCCGATATAGCGGTCCCAGCCAATCGGAGAGCCCGCCTCGACCGCCACCCGCGCGGTGACCGCCGCCGGCAGCACGCTCTCGCGATACGCCGCTGTCTGGGTCTCGAACAATTCCCATGAGGGCAAGCTGACCAGGCGAGCGGCGACGCCCTCGGACTTCAGGGTGGCGTAGGCCTCGGCGCACAATGCGACCTCGCTGCCGGTGGCAATCAGGATCACCTCAGGCAGCCCCGGCTTGGCGTCGGCCATGACATAGCCGCCATGGGCGACACCCGAGGCAGCGGCAAAGACGGTGCGATCGAAGGTTGGCAGGTTCTGCCGGCTCAGCACCAGGCAGGCCGGCTGGTGTTGCAGGCCGCCGATGACGCGCCATGCCTCCACGACCTCATTGGCGTCGGCGGGGCGCAGCGTGATCAGGCCGGGAACCCCGCGCAAAGAGAGCAACTGTTCCACCGGCTGGTGGGTCGGCCCGTCCTCGCCAAGACCGATGGAATCGTGGGTGAAGACAAAGATCGATGGCAGGTGCATCAGGGCTGCCAGGCGGATCGGCGGTTTCATGTAGTCGGAGAAGATCAGGAAGGTCGCGCCATAGGCGCGAAGTCCGGACAAAGCGAGGCCGTTGATCACGGCGCCCATGGCGTGCTCGCGAATTCCGAAATGCAGGTTGCGGCCGCCATAGGTGTCGGCTTCGAAGCTGCCGGCACCCTCGAACGTCAGGTTGGTCTTGGTCGAAGGCGATAGGTCGGCAGCGCCACCGATCATCCAGGGCCAGGCGTGGGCGATCGCATTGATCGTCTTGGCGCCGGAGGCACGAGTCGCCATGCCCTTGGCGTCGGCGGCAAAGCATGGCAGTTCGGCATCCCATCCGTTCGGCCGTTCCTGCGTCAGGATCAGCGTGAGTTCGGCGGCGAGGTCCGGATGCGCCACGCCGTAGCGCTTGAGCAAAGCAACCCATTCGGCCTGGAGCGCATGGCCGCGCTTGCCGATGCCTTCGGCGAAATGCGCGCGGACGCCATCGGGTACCAGGAATTGGACATCCTCGGGCCAGCCATAGTGGCGCTTGGCCAGGCGGACCTCTTCCTCGCCGAGCGCCTCGCCGTGGGCTGCCGCGGTGTTCTGCTTGTGGGGGGCGCCATAGCCGATCTGGCTGTCGACGATGATCAGCGTCGGGCAGGCGTCCGCGGTTTGGAATGCGGCAAAGGCCTCGTTCAGGCGTTCGATGTCATTGGCATCGCCGACCCGCTGCACTGTCCAGCCATAGGCGCGGAAACGGGCTTCGACATCGTCGCTGAAGGCGAGATCGGTGTGCCCCTCGATGGTGACGCGGTTGTTGTCATAAATCCAACAGAGGTTCGACAGCATCAGGTGGCCGGCCAACGAGGCCGCCTCGCTGGTGATGCCTTCCATCATGTCGCCGTCGCCGCAGATGGCGTAGACGTCATGGGTGAACAGCGGAAACTCCGGCCGGTTGAAATGCGCCGCCAGCCAGCGCCCGGCCATCGCCATGCCGACGCTGTTGCCGCAGCCTTGGCCAAGCGGGCCGGTGGTGGTCTCGACGCCGACGGTGACGCCGTGTTCGGGATGGCCGGGGCATCGGCTGTCGAGCTGGCGAAACGCCTTGATGTCGTCCAACGACACCGCGAGGGGTGCGCCATGCCGGGACTTGTCCTTCACCCCGGCGAGATGCAGCAACGCATAGAGCAGCATCGAGGCATGGCCGTTGGAGAGCACGAAGCGATCCCGATTCGGCCACAGCGGCGCTTCCGGATCGTAGTTGAGAACGTTGCGCCACAGGGTGTAGCCGACGGCGGCCAGCCCCATTGGAGCGCCGGGGTGGCCGGAGTCGGCCTTCTGGACGGCGTCGATGGCGAGGGTTCGGATCGTGTTGACACAGAGCTCATCGAGCGAGTCAGGATCAGACCGGTGTATCGGGAGGTCGAGTTGCAATGTGGGGTCGTCGTGCATGCGCGTCGTCATGGCTTCTCCCTCCGCCGACGCCGGATGGGTCGGGCGATCTCAAAGTCGCATGGGCGTATTCAACGGGCTCTGGGCGATCAGCAAAGCGTCCGACCGCATGTGAGGAACGAGTTCCAGGCGGTTTGGTTGCGTCGCGGTGGAATGGGCGGCGTGCGAGTCGTGCGCTGCACGCGACAGCGGCCGGACCAGCGGCACCGACGTCCGGTGTTCAGATCAAGGACAAGCGTTGGGACCAAGAACCGGGCGTTTCCGCTGGCCCTTGGCTGCTGCTGGCTTACGCCACGATGGTTGCCGCGATCTCGGCGGCGATGTCGTGCTGGCCCTGGGCACGCAAGGCGTCGATGACGCCGCGGCGGTCTTCGATGCTGCGGTTCTGGCTCAACTTCCACTGCGCCTCGATACGCACCGCCTGCAGACGGAACGAGCGGATGCCGGCGAACATCATCGACTGGTATTTTTCCGGCAGGGTGCGCACGTCGAAATGGCCTGGATCGGCGGCGGCCATCTGGTCGAGCATCGGCATGTGGTCATCGAGGGGCTCAAGCGTGCCGTGGATGTGCACGGCACTGTAATCCCAGGTCGGCACCGACGGCTGGGTCTTGTACCAGGACGGGGAGATGTAGGCGTGCGGGCCGCTGAAGATCGCCAATGCCTCGCCGCCGCCGAAGTGCGCGCATTGGGCGTTTGGCTTGGCGAGATGGCCGGTCAGCACCAGCGTGTCGCCCTGGCGCTCGACGACGAAGGGCAGATGCGAGGCGTCCATGCCGGCTTCGCCGTGCGTGACCAAAAGGCCGAACGGATTGGCGCGGATGAGCTGTTCGATCCGGGCCAGATCGGTTTCGACGAACGCGGGGCGCAGATACATGGCGGACAGTCCTGTTCAACGATGGCAGAATGACGCATGATTGGTCCATGAGCATGGGCCAATTTGATCACGTTCTATTAGACCAATCGCGTCAGCAAGCGGTTTTCGAACAACTGCGGCAGGGTATTCTGTCTGGTGCATTGCCCGCGGGCAGTCGGCTGCCGCCGACGCGACGGCTGGCGGAAGAACTCGGCGTAGCCCGGCAGACCGTGGTGATCGCCTATGAGCGGCTGGCCGCCGAGGGCTATACCGATGCGCGGATCGGCAGCGGCACCTTCGTTTCCAATGATTTACCTGATGCCGCACCGGACGCGGCGACGCCGGTGGACAGCGACATTGAGCCGCTGTCACGCCGCGGCAGGTTTCTGTCGGGGATTCCGTTGGCCGCCGTGTCGAGCCCGCAGCCAGGCCTTGGGCTTTTGGCGCCGGGGGTGCCGGCGAGCGATCTGTTTCCAGCAACGGCCTGGGCCTCCTGCGCGGCGCGGGTGTTGCGGGCGATGCCGCCGGGATTGGCTGGATATCCTGAGGCACAGGGGCTGCCGGGGCTGCGCCAGCAGATTGCGGCGCATCTGGCGGCGACCCGTGGATTGATCGTCGATCCCGACCGCATCGTCGTGACATCCGGCACCCAGCAGGCGCTGCGGGTGGCGGCGGATCTGCTGATCGATCCCGGCGATCCCGCCTGGGTCGAGAACCCCGGTTATATCGCCGGGCGCGGCGCGTTGCTGGCGGCGGGGGCTCGGCTGGTGGCGGTGCCGAGCGATACCGATGGCATCGATGTGGCGGCCGGCATTGCGTTGGCGCCAGATGCCAAGCTGGTGCTGGTGGCGCCGTCGCACGCAACGCCGCTGGGTGGCGCGTTGCCGGTTGGCCGCAGGCTGGCGTTGCTCGACTGGGCGGCGCGCACGCAGGCCTGGATCCTGGAAGATGACGCCGACACCGAGTATCGCTGGGAGGGCCGGCCACTGCCGCCGCTGGCCAGCCTGGATCGGGCCGGGAGGGTGATCTACTGCGGCACGTTCAGCAAAACCTTGGCCCCTGCCCTGCGGCTTGGCTTTGCGGTGATGCCGCAGCGGCTGATCCAGCCGTTCCTGCGCGCGCGCGGCCTGTCCGATCGCGGGCCGGCGGCGTTCAGCCAGGCGGTGCTGGAGGCGTTCATGGCGCAGGGACTGCTCGGCCCGCATGTGCGGCGGATGCGCACGGAATACGCCAGGCGGCGGACCGCGCTGATCACGGCGATCAAGGCGAACTGCCCGAACCTGCGGCCGGTGGTGGCGCCCGGCGGTCTGCATATGGTGGGATTGCTGGCGGAAGATTGCGATGAGCGGGCGGTATGGGCGGCAGCGCGCGCTCGCGGGCTGCTGGTGGCGCCGCTGGCGTCGTATTTCCTGGGATCGCCGCGGCTGAAGGGGTTGGTCATGGGTTTTGCGGGAACGCCGGTGGCGCGGGCCGGCGAAGCGGCGCGGCTGCTCGCGCAGGCAACAGGTTTGCATGCGGCACAGTCGATCGACTGATGTCTGGCTGGGGCGGGAGGATTCGAACCTCCGCATGGCGGAATCAAAATCCGCTGCCTTACCGCTTGGCGACGCCCCATCCGGCCGCGCGACTGATTAGGGCCGGGAACCCAGGTCTGGCAAGCCCGTGGCCAGTACTTGTTGGTCCCCGAGCATAGCGCCACCCCACACCCACCAGCCCGGGCGTTGCAGCCGGGCTGCGGCCTGTTCGGCACTCGTGGCGTCAGCAAACAGGCCAAAGCAGGTGGCGCCAGAGCCGCTCATGCGGGCCAACAGGCAGTGCGGATCTGTGCGCAAGGCTTGCAAAACCTCGGGGATCTCGGGGCAGAGCGACATCGCCGGCGGTTCGAGATCGTTGCGCGTGCCGGCGAGGGTTGCTGCCATCCCAGTGGCATCGGACCAGCCGCGCGGCAGGTCGGCGATCGCGGAGAACCCATCGGAGCGGGCGCGAAAAATATCCGGGGTCGAGACCGCAACGCCTGGGTTGATCAGCACCATGCCACAGTCCGGAAGACTCGGGGCGTCGACGAGGATCTCGCCGATGCCCTGCATGCGGGCGGGCTCGGAGAGCAGGCAGACGGGAACGTCGGCGCCGAGAGCCGCCGCGAGTTCGATGAGGGCGTCAGGGCCGGGGTCGATCGACCACAGCCGTGACAGCAGGCGCAACGCCGCGGCGGCATCGGCCGAGCCGCCGCCGATGCCGGAGGCGATCGGCAATTGCTTGTCGAGCAGCAACGCCGCCCCGGTGTTGACGCGGCATCGTTCCGCCAAGGCGCGTGCGGCGCGCAGCACCAGATTGTCTGGCTCGGCAGCCAGCGTGGCGCCGAAGCGGCCGGTCAGCGTGAGCGACACGTCATCCGCGGGCTCCGCCACCAGCGCGTCGCCGACGGCGGGGAACACCGCGAGACTGTCGAGCAGATGGTAGCCATCGGCGCGCTTGCCGGTGACGTGCAGGAACAGGTTGACCTTGGCCCTTGCGGGCTCCCGCAACATCGGGATCACCTTATGATCAGGGGATCGATTTGGCGGGCGGCAGATTGCCGAGGGCGACTTCGCTTTCGTGCAGCTTGGCCTGCAGCTTGGCGACGTCCTCCGGCTCCGGCTTCAGCGACAGCGCCCGGCGCCACTGGAACTGTGCCTCAAGCTTGCGCCCGGCGGCCCAGTAGGCGTCCCCCAGATGATAGTTCACCGTGGCGTCGGTGGGGTCGAGTTCGACGGCGTGTTCGAGCAGGCGCACGCCACCCGGTATATCGCCCTGGTGGAACACCACCCAGCCCAGGCTGTCGACGACAGCGCCGTCGTTCGGACGCTGCTCCACCGCACGTTCCAGCATCTTTCGGGCGCGCGGCAGGTTTTTGCCCTGTTCGGTCCAGGAATACGCGAGGTAGTTCAGAACGTCCGGCTCGTCCGGCGATAATTCGAGGGCGTGCAGAAAATCCGCCTCGGCGAGCGGCCAGTTCTGCGAGCGCTCCAGCGAAATGCCGCGCTCATAGAACAAGGGCCAGTTGCTGCGGTCTTGATGCGGGATGCGTTTGACGGCGGCGTTGTAGGCCACCACGGCATCGGCGAATTTCTTCTGCTCGCGCAGGATGTCGCCGCGCATGGCGTAGGCCTCGGGACGATCCGGCGTGGCGGCGGCCACGGTGTCAAGCAGCTTCAAGGCGGCATCGGTGTCGCCGATCTTGGCTTCCAATGCGGCTTCACGGAGTTGCACGACCAGGATCAGGGGATCGCTGGATGGCACCGGCTTCAGGGCCTGCAGGGCATCATCGGTCTGGTGGTTGGCGTCGAGTATTTCGGCGACGAGCAGGCGGGCCACGCTCAGGTCCGGACGCAGGTCGAGCGAAAGCCGCAACATGATCAGCGCCAGGTCATTGCTTTCCTGGCCGCGCAGGGCACCGGCCAAGGCCAAGTAGGCCTCGGCCATGCCCTCGGCCGGCGTGCTCACCAGGCGCTGGCCGGCCGCCTTATAAAGCGCGGGACCGGAGACGCCGATCTCACCGCTGCTGTCTTGCAAGGTGGCGAGCACCTTTTCGGCTTCGGGCTCATGGCCTTTGCGGGTGTACCAACTCGCCAGCATGCGGGCGAGTTGGAGGCTGACGCCGCCGGAATCCGCCGCTGCGATTGCGTAGAATTTTTGCGCGTCAGCATCGCGGCCAGCAAGATCGGCGATCAGTGCTGCGTGCAGCGCGAAGCCGCCACGGAAGCGGTTGCCTTCGACCAACGGCTTCAGCGTGGCCTCGGCGGCATCGGTGTGGCCGGCGCCCTGCTGCACCCAGGCCAGCAGCAAAGGCTGCAGCAATTGGATTGGTCCCTGCTTGGCGACGCCGGCCAGACGACGCTCGGCCGAATCCCATCGGCCGGCCTTGACGTCGGCATTGGTCAGCAACAGTTCCGCCGTGGTGTTGCCGGGCATCTGAGCCGCCAGCGTGACGGCTTCCGGACGGCCACCGAGCACCGTTGCCAGGAAGGCCTCCTGCTCCATGTCCGGGTTGCCGGGATCGAGCTTCAGGCCCTGCAGGAACAGGTCCGACGCCTTGCCCATGTCGCCTTCGGAGGCGGCGAAGCGGCCGCCCAGATAATCGCCGGGGGCACCGGTGATGGCGAGCACAGGTGCTCCCGGGGTCATCGCCTGGCCGGAGTTGACCACTTCCGCCGCGGCACAGGCCGACAGCAGTGTCATTGTCAGCAGGGCACTGCGTCGGAGAACGCGCAAAGCGGGGGGCAGAGACATTGGCATGGAGGACCCTAACAGTCGAAACGCTGGTTCACCATAAACATGGTGCGGCACGTGAGTTACAACGAGGTAAGCACAATCCGGTGCTGGCAGCCCCGATTCTACATTCCGCCGGGATAGGCGGGGCCGCCGCCCCCCTCGGGGGTGACCCAGTCGATGTTCTGCGTGGGGTCCTTGATGTCGCAGGTTTTGCAGTGCACGCAGTTTTGCGCGTTGATCTGTAGCCGCGGCGCATCCTGGTCGGCACCCACGATTTCATACACCCCGGCCGGACAATAGCGCGTCTCTGGGCTGCGATACTCCGCCCAGTTGACATCAATTGCGCGTGCGGGGTCTCGCAGTTGCAGATGGATCGGCTGGTCCTCGGCGTGGTTGGTGTTGCTGATGAACACCGAGGAGAGCTTGTCGAAGGTGATCTTGCCGTCCGGCTTGGGGTAGGCGATTGGGGTCGCGGCGCTGGCGCGGTCGAGGGTTTCGTTGTCGGCGTGCGACAGATGCAACGTCCACGGCGCCTTGCCGGAGAACACGTAGGTGTCGATGGCGGCATTCAGCAGACCGCCCCACATGCCCCATTTGGCAAAGCCCGGGCGGATGTTGCGCACGGCGCTGAGCTCGGCCCAGAGCCAGCTGGCCTTCAGCTTTTCGGTATAGCCGACCGGCTCGGCGACTCGATCGCCTGCCAATGCCTCGGCGACCGCCTCGGCCGCCAGCATGCCGGACTTCATGGCGGTGTGGGTGCCCTTGATCTTGGCGATGTTGAGGAAGCCCGCGGTGTCGCCGACCAGGCAGCCGCCGGGAAAGGTGAGCTTTGGCACCGACTGCAGGCCGCCTTCGCTGAGGGCGCGAGCGCCGTAGGAGATGCGGCGGCCACCTTCGAAATGCGGCTTCATCGCGGGGTGCAATTTCAGCCGCTGCATTTCGTCGAACGGCGACAGCCACGGATTTTTGTAATCCAGGCCTACAACGTAGCCATATGACACCAGATTGTTGCCCCAGTGGTAGAGCCACGAGCCGCCATAGGTCGCACTGTCGGCGGGCCAGCCGATGGTGTGCACGATCAGGCCGGGCTTGTGATTCGCGGCGGGGATTTCCCACAATTCCTTGATGCCGATGGCATAGGTTTGGGCATCGCATGTCTGCCTCAGATTGAAACGTTCGAACAGTTTCTTGGTCAGGCTGCCGCGGCAGCCTTCGGCAAAGATCGTGTAGGCAGCACGCAACTCCATGCCGGGCTGATGGTGCGCGGTGGGTTCGCCATCGCGGCCGATACCCATGTCGCCAGTGGCGATGCCAACGACGCGGCCGTCCTCCTCGAGCACTTCGGCGGCAGCGAAACCGGGGTATATTTCAACGCCGAGCGCCTCGGCATGCGCTGCCAGCCAACGGCAAACGTTGCCGAGCGAGCCTACATAGTTGCCGTGGTTGTGCATCTGCGGCGGTGTTGGCAGGCGGATGCTGCGCGAGCTCGTCAGAAACAGGAAATGATCGTCCTTGGCCTGCGTGGTCAGTGGCGGTTCGTTGTCGCGCCAATCCGGCAGCAGCTCGTCGAGCGCACGCGGTTCGATGACGGCGCCGGAGAGAATATGTGCGCCGACCTCGCCGCCCTTCTCCACCACGCACACCGCGGCGTCGGGGGCGAGTTGCTTGAGGCGGATGGCGGCGGCGAGGCCTGACGGCCCGGCGCCGACGATCACGACGTCAAATTCCATCTGTTCGCGATCCGTCGACATGCGCTGCTCCCTGCTCCCCCGAGATACATGTGGGGTGTTCCAGCAAATTAAGAGGGTTGTGGCGGTTGCGCAAAATTGGCCCGCGCGGGACGATGCGGCATGGAAAGTTTGGCGGCGTTGCGGCTGCAGATCGAATGGGGGGCCGACGAGGCGCTGGAGGAGGCTCCGGTGAACCGGATGTTTGCACGCGCGCCGGTTGTGCCGGCGATGGCTGCGGTTACGGCTGCCGTCTCAAAAACCGCAATTGCTCCACAGGCGCTGGCCCAGCCCGCCCAACGTGCCCAGGATGTCGCGCACGCCGCGACGACGCGCGAGGCGCTGCGGGAGGCTCTGGCGGCGTTCGATGGGTGCGCCTTGGCGGCCACCGCCACCAACCTGGTGTTCGCCGACGGCAACCCGGATTCGGGGCTGATGTTGATCGGCGAAGGCCCGGGGGCGGAGGAAGATCGCACCGGCAAGCCGTTCGTGGGGGCTTCCGGGCAGTTGCTGGATCGGATGTTTGCCAGTGTCGGTCTAGATCGGACGAATTTCCTGATCACTAACCTGATCCCGTGGCGGCCACCGGGCAATCGCAACCCGACTGACAGCGAAGTGCTGATTTGCCTGCCGTTCCTGCTGCGCCATATCGCGCTGGTGAAGCCGCGCCGGCTTGTTCTGCTTGGCGCGCTGGCCTCCCATGCAGTGCTCGGTAACAAGACCGGCATCACCCGCCTGCGCGGCAAATGGCAGCAAGCTGAGATCCCCGGGCTGGCCGAAACCGTTCCGGCCCTGCCAATGTTGCATCCGGCCTATTTGCTCCGGAATTCCGGGGCTAAGCGGGATGCCTGGTCGGATTTGTGCGATCTGCGGCGAAAGCTCGACTCGGACGTCCAATAACGTTTTTGTGATTTTAGACTAGGTCTTTGTCCGGCTTTAAGAATCCCAGCCGAGTCAGATTTCTGAGACGGATCTCACCACTCAAGGTTGCGTTCGGCATCCCAGGCGTGTAGTGGCCGGGTCATGCGAGGGATCGGACGCGCGTTCTGCCGCCTTCCTGCTGCTCGGGCTTTCTTGGCCGGGGCTGCAATTCTGGCCGGAGCTTCGGTCAACAAGGCAGACGCACAGACACAGGCTGCGATGGACGACACGGCATTCGCAATTCCGCGCGTGGATCCGCGTGGGCTGTCGGGTGTGGCATTGCCGCAGCCGTTGCCGCCGAGCGAGGCGGTGCGGATCAAGCGGATTTTTGCCTTGCAGGCACGCGGCGAAATCGACGCTGCGATCGCCCAGACCGCGGGTGTGGACATAAGCACGCAGGCTGGGCTCGATATGCTTGGGCATCTCCTGGCGGACCGCTATCTCGGCCGCTACACCCGGGCAAAACCCGATGAATTGCAGGATTGGTTGAAGCAGTGGGCGATGCAGCCCGATGCCCGTGCCATTCACACCTTGCTGTTGCTGCGGCTGCCAAAAGGCGTGGCGCCACCACCGGTGCCCGACAATGTGCGCCTGGATATTCCCGATGCGGCGCCGAGTTCGGTTCCGGTGCCGGAGGACAGTGAGCCGGCGCCGTTTATGCTCGCCCGCAATCCATCTTTGGACCGTTCGGTGCACGAAATGGCGCGTGCGCGGGGTGCGGCCGGCGTCGATCATCTGCTGGCAACGACGGCCGGGCTGTCACCGCTTTATGCCTCGCAGCTGCGGGGCGAGGCGGCCCAGATCCTGTTCACGCTGAACCGCGATGCCGAGGCGTTTGCTCTTGGCACCAGCGGAATTACCGGGTGCACGCGAGAGGCCTGCCCGGCCGCGGCATTGGCCGGACAAATGGCGGGTCTCGCCGCCTGGCGGATGGGACGTGCCGATCTGGCACGACCGCTGTTCGAGGCGGCCTGGCGGGCTGATCTCAGCACGGCATCGCTGCGCAGTGCTGCAGCTTTCTGGGCGGCGCGGGCGCAGCTTCGCACGGGTAATGCCAGCTTCTACCAGCCGTGGATGATGCGAGCGACCCAGGAGCCGCGAACGCTCTACGGATTGCTGGCGCGGCGAACCCTAGGATTGGGCTTTGGCTTTGCCCCAGGTGGACGTGACACCCGCGAAACCCTGTCGGAAGCTGACGTTGAAGCGGTGGCGGCAACACCGGAGGGCATGCGGGCGTTCGCATTGCTGCAGGTGGGCCAGTTGCAGCGCGCCGAGGCTGAATTGCGCCAGCTCTGGCCGGCGGCGACCAGCCAGCCCAACCTCGGCCGTGCCATCATGTTGGTGGCACAAAAGGCCGGATTGGTGCAGTTGGCGGCCCAATTGGCCGATCTCGTGCAGGCCAATGACGGCCGGCCACGCGACGCCACCCGGTTCCCGATCCCACGGTTGCTGCCGGACGGCGGATTCAGTGTGGATCCGGCGATGATCTACGGCATTGCCCGCACAGAATCGAACTTCAATACCGCCCTGGTGTCACAGGCCGGCGCCACCGGGTTGATGCAGATCATGCCGGATACCGCCAGTTTTCTGACCGGCCGACAGGCCAATGGCGAGTTGCGCGGCACGTTGCGCGAGCCTGGTTTCAACCTGGAACTCGGCCAGCGCTATGTATCGTATCTTGCGCAACATGAAGTTATCAGCGGCAATCTTTTGAAATTGCTCGCCAGCTACAACAGCGGCCCCGGCAATTTCAGCCGCTGGAGCCCGGGGTTGCAGGACCAGGGCGATCCGCTGCTCTTCATCGAGGCGATCCCGATCGATGAGACGCGGGCTTTCGTGCCGCGGGTGCTGACCTACACCTGGATTTATGCCGCGCGGATGCATCTTCCGACCCCAAGCCTGGATGAACTCGCCGCCGGCGTCTGGCCGCGCTATCATCCGCTGGAACCCATGCAGGAAGCCACGGCCCGTCTTCACTGACACCACGGCGCCTGCTGACAACAGGAAGCCCGCCATGGCCCGGATTGACGAGACGCGCCCCTTCATTGCCTGCAACATCGCGGTTTTAACCGTGTCAGATACACGAACTTTGGCGAATGATACGTCGGGGGCGACCTTGGCGACGCGCATCACCGACGCGGGCCATCATGTCGCTGTTCGGGCGATTGCACGCGATGAGGCTGATGCCATCACGGTTTTTTTGAAAAGCTGGATTGCGGATCCGGCGATCGACGTGATCATCACCACCGGTGGGACTGGAATCACCGGACGTGACGTGACGCCCGAGGCGTTCGATCGCGTGCTTGAAAAAACCATAGAAGGCTTTGGGGAACTTTTCCGAATGCTGAGCTATCAGAAGATAGGCACATCAACAATTCAATCTCGCGCAATTGGTGGTGTTGCTGGTGGAACCTACATGTTTGCGCTGCCTGGCAGCACGGGCGCCGTTAAGGATGCGTGGGACGATATTCTGATATGGCAACTGGACAATCGGCATCGGCCTTGCAATCTTGTAGAGCTGATGCCGAGGTTGCAGGAGCATCTTAAAATTACGCAAAGCTCTTGATTTTCTATAGATCATTCATATGAAGTTGACTGGGTCTAGATCTTTATTGATTCTCAATTTCCTGTGCCGGGATCACGCATGTAGCGATCGAGAAAGCCATGTGTGAGCTTGAAGCTGTCCGGCGCGTATTCCCAGGAATATTGCATTGGATGGCCAATTGAATACCTGCGCGTGGTCAGATCCTCGTTGTCAAAAGCGTGGACGACATCAGGATATGTGTGTAACGCCACAGGCTGATTCGGCAGCATCTGGGCGTCGAATTGAGCACAGGTTTTTGCCGGACTGCCCCAGGTGTCCGCGTCGCCGTTCAACGAGAGCAACGGCGTATGGCCATGCAGTTTCGGCTGCCGGCACGGGCCATAGTAATTCACCGAAGCCTTGATCAGGCCTGGATGAAACGTTTCGAACCGTGCCTGCGTCACGGCCACGGCGGTTCCGCCGCCATGTGACAGGCCGACCACGCCGATACGGCCACCATCGATATTCGGATTTTGCGAAAGCGCCATCGCCGCGTTGATCACGTCACCAGCGCGGTCGACAGGGGTGACCTTGGGTTGATCCGCGGGTGGGCATACCGACGAGACATGCCGCGCGGCAAAGCTATCAAGGATAAGTGCGGCGTAGCCCCAATCATTCAGCCGGTCCGCCCAGCGCTGCATGTTGGCGCCGTTGCCGACGCCGCCGCAGCCGTGCAGGACAATCACCAGCGGGTAGCGCCGGACGTGGCCTGGCAGATACAACCGGCTCGTCAACGGTTCCGGCGCCGGGCGCGCCTCGGGCGCCGTGGGGATCGGGCTGGAGGGGATAAGGACATAGTCGGACGCCCGCGCCGCCCCGGCCAGGCACATGGCGACGCCGATCCAACCAGCCAAATGGCGCTTTGAGTGGCTCAACATGGAACTGTTCTCTTTATGTTCTTGACGTCATGGTCGTCCATTGGCATCCTGCACTAGGAACAAATGGAGATCAACGACGATGCGCGCGCAGGAACAAAGCCGCTCATATCGCGATTTCGACCTGGCGCGGGAGATCGATCCCGAGCAGATGGAAGCGCTTGAACGCGCCGGCCAGCCTGAACCCGGATACGGCAGCAAAAGCCGCCGTGGCGGGGATCTAGGCATTCCTCCGATTCCTGAGCACAGCCTGCGCGCGCCGCCGCAGCGTGGGCGTGGTGCGACGATCAATCCGACATCGCGCTTCGAGCCAAAAGAGGCCAGCGCCTTCGATGACGGCTGGGAAACCCTGAGTGCGGACTTTGCCGAGTTGCCGAAGCTGCGCACCACCCTCACCCGCGATTCCAGCCGCACCGTCATCAGTTGGAACCAAAGCCCGGACATCGGCTTCGACCGGGCGGTCAACCCGTATCGTGGGTGCGAGCATGGATGCGTTTATTGCTATGCGCGACCGTCGCACGCCTATCTCGGCTATTCGCCCGGGCTCGATTTCGAAACCAAGCTGCTGTTCAAGCCGGATGTTGCAGCACTGCTGGAGAAGGAATTGCGCAAGCCCGGCTATATCGCCAAGCCGCTCGCGCTCGGATCCAACACCGATCCGTATCAGCCGATCGAACGCACGTTGAAACTGACGCGCGAAGTGTTGGAAGTGATGGACCGCTTCAGCCATCCGGTGACCATCGTTACCAAGTCTGCCGGTGTGCTCAGGGATATCGACATTCTGCAGGAACTTTCGAGCCGCAATCTGGTGCGGGTGTATCTGTCGGTCACCACGCTCGATGCGACGCTGGCGCGGCGGATGGAACCGCGCGCGGCGACACCGTTGCGGCGCTTGCAGGCGATCAGCGAATTGTCGAAAGCTGGTATTCCGACTGGCGTTCTCGCTGCCCCGATGATCCCGGCGCTGAACGATGCTGAGATGGAACGGATCCTTGAGGCTGCCAGCAAGGCCGGTGCGAAGCAGGGTGGCTACGTACTGTTGCGGCTGCCGCATGAGTTGAAGCAGATCTTCGAGGATTGGCTGCACGTGAATTACCCCGACCGCGCCAGGCACGTTCTGGAACTCGTGCGCGAGACGCGAGCCGGCGGGCTGAATGACAGCCGCTTCGGTAAGCGCTTTACCGGCACTGGGGTTTACGCCGATCTGCTGGCGCGCCGGTTCAGCCGGGCCGCACGCCAGTATGGGTTGGAAGAACGCCAGGATCTCGACTGTAGCCAGTTTCGCACGCCGGCGGCGACACCGGGCTTTGCTGAAAGCCAGATGTCGCTTTTTTAAATACAAATATCTTCTTTTTCTGATGAAATTGAAACACAAAGACTTTTGTTCTTGCTGCCGTCCCGAGCCACAGACAGGCCTGGTGGTAGGGGCCGGCCGCAAGAATTAAAGTTATCGGGTTCTTTC
>Ga0302157_10003979_pt1 | contig 16318 bp, 12 predicted proteins | sample I_Bog_N3_3_FD_193502 | JGI IMG/M metagenome (GOLD analysis project Ga0302157, IMG submission 193502) | Peat permafrost microbial communities from Stordalen Mire near Abisko, Sweden - I_Bog_N3_3 | ecosystem: Environmental > Terrestrial > Soil > Wetlands > Peat | place: Sweden: Abisko, Stordalen...
TGCGCTACACGCGCCACCTGGAGAGCGCGTACGCGCTGATCCACGCGCGCCGCCTCGCCGGCCTCCCGCCCGCGTCGATCGAGATCCCGGCCATGGAGCGCGCCCTCGCGCCCGTGGCCGCGGCGCCCTGAGCGATGATCGCTCTCCCCGATCCGGCTACCGCCAAACCCTGCGAAGGGACGGACCTCGATGCACGGGTCTGCGAGGCCAAGGACCTGTACCAAATCGGAGCCGTCGCAGCGGCACGCGCGATTTGCGCCGAAATACTCGGCGCGGATGCCGCGCATTTTCAAGCGCTATACCTTTCGGCGGTCATCACCGGGCGGTCCGGCGACCCGAGCGCCGCCGCCGCGCTCTTCGATCGGGCGCTCGCACTCGATCCGCAGCACGCGGAGGCGCATTTCAATCTAGCGATCGTACGCCGCCGCCTCGAGGATCGAGCCGGCGCGCTCGCGAGCTACGACCGCGCGCTCGCGCTCGATCCGGATTTCGCGGTCGCGCATTTCAATCGCGCCAATCTGCTGCAGGAACTCGGTTGTGACGACTTGGCGCTCGCCGCCTATGATCGCGCGATCGCCTGCAAGCCTGACCTCGCGCCGGCGCACGCTAATCGCGGCGCCTTGCTCCAACGCCTGCACCGGGTCGAGGCGGCGCTGGCGAGTTTCGATCGCGCCCTCGCGCTGCGCGACGACTATCCGGAAGCCCATTGCAATCGAGGCTTGCTGCTGCGGGAAACGGCGCAATGGAAGGAGTCTTTAGAGAGCTGCGATCGGGCGCTCGCGCTCAAACCGGATTACGCCGAGGCCCATGTCAACAGGTCCCTCATTCTCCTCGCTCAGGGGCAGCTTCGAAGCGGCTGGCAGGAGTACGAATGGCGTTTGAGTTTGGAGGCCGGCCAGCGAGTCGCTGCTGCGCGGTGGCGCGGCGAGCCGCTGTCGGGCAAGACCATATTGCTGCATGCGGAGCAGGGGCTCGGCGACACGCTGCAGTTCTGCCGCTACGCACAGGCGCTGGCGGAACGCGGTGCGCGCGTGATCTTGGAGGTGCAGGAACCCCTGCTCGGTCTGCTCGAGGGACTCGCAGGCGTTGCTCGGCTGGTGGCCCGCGGCGAGCCGCCGCCCGCCTTCGATTACCACTGTCCGCTGCTGAGTCTGCCGCTCGCGTTCGACACGACCCTCGAGACGATTCCCCGGCCCATCGGCTATCTGCGCGCGACCCCCGAGCGCGTAGCGGCTTGGCGTACGCGGATTGCCGAGCGGACGGCGGCGGCTGCAGGTCGGCACCCGTCCCGTCGCAGCGTGCGCGTAGGGCTCATGTGGAGCGGCAATCCGGGCAACCGGCGCGATGCGATGCGTAGCATTGCGCTCGCCGACCTGCTGCCGTATTTGCCGCCTGCACTCGAGTATGTGAGCCTGCAGCGCGACGTGCGGGCCCGCGACGCTGCGGCGCTCGCGGCGTCGACGGTGCTCGATTTTTCGGCCGAACAAACAGACTTTGCGGACGCGGCAGCCTTGTGCGAGTGCGTCGATCTCGTGATCAGCGTCGACACGAGCATCGCGCACCTCGCGGGCGCGCTCGGCAAACCGACGTGGGTGTTGCTGCCGTTCAGTCCGGACTGGCGCTGGATGCAGGGTCGCAGTGACAGCCCGTGGTACCCGTCGATGACGCTCTTCCGCCAGGACCGTTACGCTGACTGGAGCGGCGTACTCGAGCGGCTCGGCGCCGAACTCGAGCGGCGATTCGCGCGTGCTTGCGACGTCGGAGCGGCCCCCGGGCTGGGCTGGCCGGAACCAGCGTCCTTCGACAGTGTGTTTCAGGCCGGATTGAGCGCTGCGCACGGCGCGAACCCGCGCCGTGCCGCCGAGCTGTTCGGTGTCGCCGTGGAGTTGCAGCCCGAGCATGCCGCGGCCCACGCGAATCTCGGTCTCGCACTCGCGGAGCTCGGCCGATGGTCCGATGCCCTTGCGAGCTATGACCGCGCGCTTGCCCGGAACCCCGATCATGCGGTGGCCTGGTCGAATCGCGGGAATGCGCTCGAGCGGCTCGGGCAGTCGCAAGCGGCCCTAGGGAGCTTCGATCGCGCTCTCGCACTGCGCCCCGATCTCGCGGAAACCCACATGAACCGTGGCTACCTGCTGGGGCAGTTCAAACTCTGGGACGAAGCCCTCGCGAGTTTCGAGCGGGCGCTCGCACTCAAGCCACGCCTCGCGGAGGCTTGGTCCGGCTGCGGTCTCGTGCAGACCCAGCGCCGGCAGTTCGACGCAGCGCTCGCAAATTTCGAGCGTGCACTCGCATTGGCCCCCGGGATGGTCGAGGCTCATGTGAACCGCGGCGTCCTCCTGGTGGAATTGGAGCGCCTCGGCGCGGCGATCGCGTCGTTCACGCGCGCCATCGAACTCGATCCGCAGTCCGCGGCGGCACATTTCAATCTGGCTCTCGCGCTGCTGGCGCGCGGCCAATTCGCGCCGGGGTGGCGGGAGTACGAGTGGCGTTTCCTGGCCGGAGCGCGGATCGGCGGTCGGGTCGACGTCGGTGTGCAGGCGCCCGGGCGCTTCGCCACACCGGCGTGGCGAGGAGTCGAGTCCCTGTCGGGCAAGACGATTTTGCTGCACGCGGAGCAGGGCCTCGGCGACACACTGCAGTTCTGCCGCTATGTCCAGCCGGTGGCGGAGCGGGGCGCACGCGTGATCCTGGAGGTGCAGAGACCGCTCGCGACCTTGCTCGAGGGTCTTGCGGGCGTCGCCGAGATCGTGGTGCAGGGCCAGCCGCTTCCGGCCTTCGACTATCACTGCCCTCTGCTGAGCCTGCCGCTCGCGTTCGGGACCACACAGGAGACGATACCGCGGAGCCCCGCCTATCTGCGCGCCGATGCCGAGCGGGTCGCCGTATGGCGCGCGCGGATCGAGGCGCGCACGGCCGGCCGCCGGCCACGGGGGGAAGCGCCGCGTCCCCGACGGGTCGGTCTGATGTGGAGCGGCAGCGCCGGCAATCGCCGTGATGCCACTCGCAGCATCGCGCTCGCCGAGCTGCTGCGCTCTCTGCCGCCGCAGTTCGAATACGTGAGTCTGCAGCGCGAGGTGCGCGCCGAGGACGCCGCCCTGCTCGCGGCATCGAACGTGCTGGACTTCGCGGCCGACCATACGGACTTCGCCGACGCGGCGGCCCTGTGCACATGCATGGACTTCGTGATCAGCGTCGATACGAGCATGGCGCATCTCGCCGGGGCGCTCGGCTTGCCTACCTGGGTGCTGCTGTCGTTCAGCCCGGACTGGCGCTGGCTGCGGGGGCGCAGCGACAGTCCGTGGTATCCGTCGGTCACCCTCTATCGCCAGACCCGCTCCGACGACTGGAGCGGCGCGCTCGAGCGCATGGGCGCCGATCTTGCGTCGATGGGTCAGACCGGCGGTTAGCGCGGCCTCACGGCTGGGTCATGTCCTGCGAAGAAGCCTGGACGATATAAGTGCTCTCGACGACGGCGGCCGTGCTCGGACTCGAGCCGTAGCCGACCGCATCCACTTTGTAGATGTCGCCCTGGCCCCCGGCCGGCGCGGTGCCGACCCCGAGGTAGGTGACGTACATCAGAGGACTTGCGTAATAGCTGCCGGCGCTGACGTTCTGCGGCGTGTAGGTGACTCCGACCGCAGTGCTGCCCGAGACCCAGGGCAGCGTGGAGAAACTCGAGGGCGCGTTCGAACACACTTGGAGGGTCGATAGAGTGCCGCTGCAGGGCAACGGGCTTCCGCCATTGCCGTTCGACAGCCACCACTCGGCGTATTCCTGGGCCGTCATCGCAACTTGCAGCGCGCGCTGTTTCTCGCGCGTGTTGCCCGCGATCTTCTCGTCGACGCCGTTCATGCGAAACATCATCGAGGCGAGCAGCGTCACCACCACGAGGAGGAGCAGACTCGTGACCAACACCATGCCGTGTTGCCGCGATCGACCGGCGGCGCGCCCGGACCCAAGGCGCCGGCGGCTCATGTGTTCACTCCGGTCTTGTTCATTACCGCGACGACGCGCGTGATCTGCGTCGTCGCGGGCACGCGCAGGCTTTGGCCCGGCAGCGTGCCGTACAGCGGATTCACCATCGTGAGCGTGATTTTCACGGAGATGATCGAATTCCAGTAGGGAGTTGCATTGACGGTCGGCGCATCGAGGTAGGCGTCGACCGAATTGGTGCCGGACGACGCATTGGTCTGCACCCCATATTGGATCTGCAAGTTCGTCACACCGGTCACGAGCGTGACCGCCGCCGCCGCCGTTCCATTGGTCGACAGCACGCATTGCAGACTCCAATTGCCGTTGCTGTCCTGGGCAACCTGGAAGGTGTTGATCCAACTCGCCGCGCCGGCGCTCGTGGCGCCGAGGCAGTTGAGCGTACCGTCGCCGTTCGCCGTCCCGTTGGTGAGGTAGCGAACCGTGAGCGTATCGCCCGGAGCGGCCGCCGTGGCGGCGCCGGTGCCGTAGATCGCCTGCCCGGCGGTCGCGAACACGCCCGTGACGGGCATCGCGGTGGCGTACGTCTGCGCCACGGGATTCGGAAAATAACCCGCCGACTGCACCACGTCGGTCATGAGCGTGAGCGCCGTGCGTTCGGCATCGTGCAGCTGGGCGAGGTTGCCGTCGATGTTGCCCGTGCTCTTCATCGCCGAGGTCATCGTCAGCAGGCCGCCCAGCAAAAACAGGCCGATCAGCAGCGCGACGAGCAGTTCGAGCAGCGTGAAACCGGCGCTGCCGGCGGACCGGGCGAGCGGGGAGCGGCGCGCAGCGGGCCGCGGGCCTTGGCCGCCGTGCGCCCTCATGGCAGCACGTTCAGCGTGTAGGACGGTGTCGTGGCCGTGGTCAGCGCCGCGAGGCCGGTCTGGTACTTGTTCGCAGCGACGACGTGCTCCATCCAGCTGATCTGGATCGTGCAGGTCACGGGGTTGACGGTCGGCGTGCAGGCGACGTTCGCCGTGTAACCCGGCAGAAGCGAGGAGAGCGTGGTCGCCCAAGCCTGCACGTCGTATGCCGCGAGCGATGAAGTAGAGCAGCTGTTCGGGCTTGCCGCCGTGCAGCTTGCGGTGGCGGCGAGTACCGTGTCGGAGACCGACGGCGCGCTGCCCGTCCAGGTGATCCGGGCGGCGGTCGTTGCCGCCGTGCTCGCCCAGTAGCCGCGATTCGCATGCATCATGGCGGCAAGGCTCGACGCCTCGATGGCCGCGATCGTGCGTTTCCCGGCCACGTCGGTATTCGCGAGGGCGACCGTGCCCATCTTTGCGATGCCGAGCAGACCGATCGACGTGACGACCAGAGCCACGAGCACTTCGACCAGGCTGAAGCCGGCGATGCGTGCGCGGCGCGGCCCTGTGCGTGACGGCGCCGCACCCAGGCGTGTCGCCGCCGCGCTGAATTTCAGTGACTTGATCATTGCGATCGATCATAACGAAGCAATATTGCTCGGAATGGCGACCATCTCTCAAATAGTCCGAATCCGCATCGGGCATCCTCGCGCAGCTTGATGCGCGTCGCACTAGCACGGTTAACATATGCGCCGTGCCGCTCCGACGCCGATGCATCGCGGCGTGAATCGGGCGGAGGCAACGCGACGCACGTCACGACGCATTGTCAAACAGGCAGCTTCCGCCGGGGCGAGGGCGCCCCGCAAATCCGTTGCAAGCGCCGCGGCGATGGATATACTTAAGCCGATGGTTAATCAAAAAATCGGTCTCGGCACGGAAGATGCTTTGGACGGGACGTTTCGGGCGCTCGCCGATCCGGCGCGGCGGGCGATTCTCGCGCGGCTTGCGCGTGGCGAGGCCTCGGTCAGCGAACTGGCACGTCCCTTGACCATGTCGCTGCCGGCGGTCATGCAGCATCTCGGCGTGCTCGAGCAATGCGGACTGGTGCGCTCCAGCAAACGGGGGCGGGTCCGAACCTGCAGGCTTTCGCTGGGGTCCCTGCGCCGAGCGCAGCGCTGGATCGCCGGGCGGTGCCGCGACTCGGGTCGTGGAACAGACGGCTAGGGTGGCGGCCTGCCGGGCGCCTAGCGCACGGCTTTGATCTTGACCATGGTCGTGTGCCGGGTCACGGGCGAGAAGTCCGGCGCCGACGGCGCGATCATGACGTAAAAGTTCCTGGCCTGCGCGTGACGCGCATTGACGTGTAGCGGGATGCGAAGCTCGAGGCTGCGGCTGCCCGCGGCGAATCTCGCGACGTGCGGCGCGAAGTGGTCGAAGTCCACGCCTGATTTTGCCGTGCCGGCCGCGGTCCACCACGTGAAACTCGCGACGCCTTCAGAACTGCCGTTCCGCTCGACCGTCACGATCGCAACGGGGTCGCGTGCGCCGACGACGAGCACGGAATCCGCGAGGGCGATGTGAGCGTGGGTCGCTATGGGGGCGTCGCTTGCCGCGGCCGCCGGAGCGGCCGCCGACTCGGCCGGCGACTCGGCCGGCGACTCGGCCGGCGCTGCGCTCACGGCGGATGCCATCGGGGGCAGGGCGCCCGGCGCCGGGGCCAGATCAGTCGGCGCCGGGGTCGTCGTCGGCGCCGCCGAATCCACGACCTCCGCCGGCTCCGGAGCGGCGTTCGGGGGCAGGGTGGGTAGGACATCGCGCAAAGCATTGCTCGCGACGGGGGTCATGGCGGCGGGTACGCGTGCCGGCGACTGTGCGGTAAGTGCCTCCGGCGGCCGCTCGGAAATACCGCCGTTGCGGTATTTCCACCAAGAGAACAGCGCCAAAAGTACGATCGTGATCGTCATCAGCGCGAGGTTGAGATTGCGCAAGCCGTGGCGCTGGGGCAATGCGGCCTGTGTCGCTGCGGTGGGCGTTGACTCTGCCATGGGCGGTGCCGCTGCAACGGCCGGCGCCGCTGCAATCGGCAGTGACGCCGCAACAGGCGGTGTCGCGCCGCCCAAGCGTGCGAGCCACTCGCGCACATCGGACGGACGCGCGTCGCGGTCGAACGAAAGCGCTTCGAGCAATGCCCGCCATCGTTCATCTTCGAGATCGGGCGGACGCAGGGGAGTCACCCGGGCCTCGCGCGCCTCCGCGGCGGTGAGTTCGCCGTAGGGCGGTTCGCCCATGAGCAGCAAATAGACGATGCACGCGAAGGCGAAAATGTCGTCGCTCACGTCGGGTGTGCCGCCCTCGAGAACCTGGCAGCTCGCGTAGCCCGGTGCGGCAACTGCGCGGAATACCGTTGACCGGCCGGCGTCTTGATGCAACGCGGGGTTGAACGTCGCGGATTTGAGTTTGTGCGAGGCCCCGAAGTCGAGCATGCGCACAGCGCCGCCCTGCGTGATAAACACGTTCCCGGGATTCACATCGCCGTGAATGATCCCGCGCTGATGCGCATGGGCGAGCGCGGCGCCGATCGCATCGATGATCGCGACGTGCCGCAGCCGCCGCTCCGAGCCGTCGGTGTCCCTCGCAACGAATTCGGCAAGGGGCAGGCCGCGCAGCAGCTCCATCGTGAAGAATGCGATCCCCCCGTCTCGATCGAACTCGTGCACCCGCACGATATTCGGGTGCGACAGGGATTGCAGATTCTGAAATTCGCTGCGCAATTCCGCGAATATTTCGGGACGGCGCGTGACGGCCGGATGCAGCACTTTGATCGCGAGTGCTCGAGCCGCGCCGTCCCGGCTGATCCCGTCCAGATCGATGGCTTCGAATACGGTGCCCATCCCACCGCGCCCGAGCAATCCCGTGATCCGATATCGACCCCGCAGCACATCGCCGACGGCAAGATCGCTCCCGGCGGGCCCGCGCTCGGGGGGTGGCGACGGGTCGGCAGCGACGGGTACCGTCAGATTCAAACGGCGGTCCGTCGCCGTTTGCAGGACGGGCGCGCGGGACCTGCGCGCGAGTTCGCGGTCCGCGCCGAGAGCAAAGCGCACGAGATACGCGTTGATCATCTGAAATGCGGCGCTGTCGATCTTCCCGAGCCGATAGGACTGATCGACGACGGAGAGCACGTCCCACGCCGCTTCCGGATCGACGCGTATGACGGCATCGATGCCGCCGAGGAGGGCCGCCGCATCGCAAGTCCCCTGCGACAAGGCGGCGAGCCAATCGCGTGTGACCGCCAGGGCCTTGCCACGGTCGGAGCGCCAGTCGGTCGGTTCCGTCGATGCGTTCATCAAGAAATCATCCAGCCGTCGCGGTCAAACCATTGCGGAGGAGAAGTCGTGGACTATCGTCGCAGTATCGCCCGGTTCGAAGTGGTAGTTTACAAAATGTGATGCGCGGCGCGGCCACGATGCAGAAGCGGGTCAATATCGCACCGCATCATCTGCAGCGATGCCCGGCGCGGGCGGGGCCGCAGCGCGGCCGCAGCTCGAGGAAGGGGCACGGCGCCGTGAGCGCGCGTGCGATGCTAGTGGATTAGTGCGAGAAGACCCCATGCCGGATCCCACGACGGACATCAGCGCGGCCCTGCGGCGCGTTTCCCCGCGTTTTCAGCGCCCGAGGATAGCGGTGCGCAGCGTCGTGATTTACGGGTTGGTCCTCGGCCTGTGGCTCGCGGTCCTCGCGGGTGCCTGGTTCGCACAAGGCCTGTTCGCGTGGACGGCAGGGCTGGTTTACGTGGTCTACGACACCTTTTTGCTGGTGCACATCGCGCGCAAGACGATGTTCATCCTGGATCGCCCCGTCGCGATCGCGAGTTCCCAGGAGCTCGCGGCGTCGTCGCCTGCGGCATCCGGGCCGGCGCCGACACTCGGCATCCTGATCGCGGCCTATAACGAGGCTCCCGCTCTGCCCACGACGATCTCAGCCCTACTGCCTCAGTTGGCGCCCGGTGACGCGATCGTCGTGGTCGACGATGGCTCGACCGACGGCAGCATCGCGTGTCTAGAGTCCCACTTCGATGTCACCTGGGCCGCGGGTAGCGCGCTCGGACGGTCGACCCGGCACTCAGGCCTCCGGGTCTTGCGTGTCGCCCACGGTGGAAAGGCTCGCGCCCTGAACATGGGCCTGGTACGACTGGGAACCGATCTTCTCGTCACGATCGACGCCGATACGAAAGTGGCGGCCGATGCGCTTCGGGCGCTTCGTGCCGCGTTCGCCGCCGACGCCTCGATGGTGGCGGCCTGTTGCGTACTGCGCCCGGTGTGCTCGGGGACGGCGTTTGCGGGCGTCTTCCAGTGGTTTCAGACCTATGAGTACATTCGCGCGTTCTGTTCGCGCATTGCCTGGATGCAGTGCGATGCGCTGCTGCTCGTGTCGGGCGCCTTTGCCGCATTTCGCCGCGAGGCATTGCTGACCGTGGGCGGTTTTGACGCCGCATGCCTGGTCGAAGACTATGAGTTGATTCACCGACTGCACCGCTTCAGCCACGATCATGCGCTCGGCTGGCGGGTGCGTGTGCTCAACCTGCCGCGCGCCGTCACGGACGCGCCGGCCTCGCTGGCGAGTTTTCTGAGACAGCGGCGCCGGTGGTTCGCCGGTTTTCTGCAGACCCAGTATTGGAATTGCGATATGACGTTCAACAGCCGCTATGGTTCGGTCGGCCGGTGGATGCTGCCGATCAAGGCCATCGACACGATGCAGCCGGTATTCGGTCTCACGGCCTTCATCCTTCTGGTGTCGTTCGCGATCCTCGGGCGCCTCAGCATCGTCGTGCCGGTATTGGCCGTGATCGGGACGAAGATCGTGATCGACATCGGCTTTCATCTCTGGTGGCTGCATCTCTATGGTCGCTGGACGGGGCAACGCGCGAGTGCCGGAGGCTTCGGTCTTGCGCTGTTGTCGGCGCTCGCGGAGCCGTTCAGTTTTCAACTCCTGCGCCACCTCGGCGCGACCTGGGGCTGGTTCGCATTCCTGACGCGCCGTCATCGCTGGGGCGTCACCCCGAGTCTGCCGGTCGCAGAATTGACGCCGTGACGGAGTTTCGCAATCGATACAGCCGAACCGCGGTGCTGTTGCACTGGCTGATCGCCGCATTGATCGTCGGGAACGTCCTGCTCGCCTGGAGCGTCGACTATCTACCCGACGGCTGGGTGCGGCCCGTGATCGACACGCACAAGTCGATCGGGATCACCGTGCTCGGGCTCGCTGTCATGCGATTGCTGTGGCGGCTCGGCCATGCGCCGCCGCCGCTGCCGTCCGCCTACCCGCGCTGGGAGCGCCTTTCCGCGGCCCTGGCCCACGCGGCGCTCTATCTCCTGATTTTCGCGCTCCCGCTGTCCGGATGGCTGCACGACTCGGCCTGGAAAGATGCGCCGACCCATCCCATGCGCTGGTTCGCGTTGTTCGAGTGGCCGCGCATACCGTTCATCCTGCGGCTCGATCCGGTCACGAAGGAGTCCCTTCATACCCTGTTTGGGGCGCTGCATACCTGGTCGGGATATCTCCTGTATGCATTGCTGGCGCTGCATGTCGGCGCAGCATTCAAGCATCAATGGATCGACAAACAACCCGAACTCGAACGCATGAGCCTGTAGAACGATCCGAGAGCCGGCAGGCAGCCCGACAGGCTTCTAGGGGTTTTGATGCTCGACGCCCGCGTTTTGCTGTTCGAGCGGATAGGTGCGCGCCGGTTCACCGGGCACGGCCGGTGCGCCGGAGGACGAGGAGGAAGCGGGCACATCCGCCTGGGGCGCCGCAGAACCGCGAGGCGCCGTGCCCGTCGACTGCGAAAGCCGTTCGAGAAAACGCTGGGCGCCGGGTGGCGCGCTCGGCGACTGACCCGAGAAGATCTCGGTCGCCGTCACGTCGCCCTTGCCGTAGAAGGATTCGTTCGCGCTTCGATCGATCGATATGACGGTACCGTCGAGCGCAATGCCGCCGAACAAGCCGCGGGTTCGCGCATACGAATAGATCTCCGAATTGAAGTTCAGGTCGGTCGACGCCGAGCCCTGGCGCCCGACCGGTCCGGTCGCGACCGACGCGTCGGCACCGAGCGTCAATTTGCCGCCGGCGAGGCCTTCGATACCGGTCTTCGACGTAAACACCAAGATGATATCGGATGCCTGGGCACCCGCTTGGAAGCCCCAACTGCCGCCCGTGAACGTGATGAAGGCCGGGTTGCTCCAGGGCGCGGTCAGCGAGTCGCGCACGACCAGCACGCCCTTGCCGCGGCGGCCGCCGAAGATGAACGCGATCTGGGTGACATCCGGAATGACTGCAATTCCATAGGCGCGCTGGAGCAGCAGGTCCGGGAGCCGCTGATCGGGCATGCCCTCGACTTCCTGCAGGACCTCGGTGGCCGTCAACAGCCGGCCCTCCTCGCGAGCGCCGCCTTGGGCGGCTCCCGCGAACAGCAACGCAGCCCCGATCGCCATTGCGGCCCGGTGCATCACTCGCATCGTATTTTCGTTCGCCATCGATTCACCTCGATCCACAATGATCCATCGGAAAGACCGTCCGCGCTACGGATAGTTCCGCGGCCCCAGGGCGGCCAACACACGTTCCGCCTCGCCATCGCGATGGTGGCCGCGATAATACTGTGCAAGACGGGTGCTGGCTTCACGCGTCGCCTCGTCGTGCGAGCCGACCAGCGTGAACAGTTTCGCTTGAGCCGCCACGAGCAGCGGTTCGCCCTCGGCATATTTGTCGCGGCAGATCAGCGTCCATCCCAGCCCGGCCAGGGCGCGCGCCGCGCGCCAGTCGTCGGGGCCCGTCAGTGCGAGCGTGATGTCGACGGCGTTGCGCATCTCGGTTTCGGCGGCGGCGAGATCGCCTTTGCGAAGATCGATCTCTCCGAGCAGACGGTGCGCCGAAGCCACGTACAGGTGCCGTGCCGGCACGGTTTCGGCATAGATGGCGAGCGCCGCACGAACGTTGGTCTCGGCCGCGACGAGATCGCCCTGCTTCAGATACAGTATCGCGAGCGACTCGAAGTAGTAGCCCGTGATGTAGTGCTTCTCGCCGCGGCTTTGCGCCGAAATGCTGACGGCCTGTTCCGTTGCCTGGATCGCCCGCGCCGGATCTCCCTGCAGATCATAAAGCGTTCCAAGCGTCGACTCGATCTCCGCGATATGCCGGTCGGTCGGCCCGAACACCTTGCTCTCGATGTCGAAGGCCTCGCGCAGCAGTCTTTCGGCCTCCGAATAGCTGCCGAGATGGGTCAGCACCAGGCCGAGGTTCGCCATCATGATCGCGTGGTCCGGATAGTCGTGCGGCGTGTTCTCACGGTAGACCTGCAGCGCCTGGCGTGAATAGCGCTCGGCGAGATGGTAGTCGCCCAGCCAGACGGCCGCGGTGGACAGCCCGTACAAGGTGGCTGCGACCTCGAGGGGAGGCACGTCGGCGCGCTGACGGTAGATGTCGAGCGCTTCCGTGAACAGCTTGAGCGCTTTGTCCGGCTGGCTCTCCGCATCGAGGGCCAGATGTCCGTATTGGACGAGTATCGCCGCCGTCTCCGCGCGGCTCCCTTCGCCGGCGCCGCGCGCCGTCGCGAGCGCCTCGATCAGATCCGCTTCGGCGGACGCGAAATGGCCCGCCTCCGCGAGGGCCGTGGCGAGATTGGCGAGGCTCGCGGCGGTGCGCCTCGGGTCGACGGGGTGCTCGGACTTGCGAATCGCGAGCGCGCGCTCGAACAGCGAGATCGATTGCCGCGTCAAGCCCTGGCGACGGTAGGCGAGGCCGATGCTCTCGAGCAGCTGTGCACGAACTTCGGGCTGCAGCGTGACGTTGTCGACGATCTTCGCCGCTCCGCGATCGAGGAGGTCCTTCGCGGTCAGTTCGCGCCCTTGCGCCGTGAACGGATCGGCTTGCGAGAAAACGTCGACGAGAAAAGCCGATACCAATTGAGCGCGATCGCGCTCCTGGGCCGCCTGGTCGCGAGCGAGCGCGATGCGATGATTTTGCCAGAGCGACACGCCCGTGATCGCGCTGAGGCCCATCAGGACGCCGACGAACAGCAGAACCCCGGCGTAATTGCGGCGCACGAACTTGACTGCGTTGTACCGCCAATCGCCGTGGCGCGCCGCCACGGGCCTGCCCTGAAGTTGGCGGCCGATATCGTCGGCGAGCGCCTGTACCGAGGGATAGCGCTTGTCGGGCTCCTTGCGCATGGCCATGCCGACGATCGCGTCGAGGTCGCCCGCGAGCTCCGCGCGCAGCCGTAACGGCGACAGGCCGCGTCGTGCCGCGATCCGGTCGCGTTCGCCCGCCTCTTCGCCGCCCGGTCGGGTCATCACGATCTGGCTCGGACGCACCGGATCATCCATGCAAATCGCGCGCTCGAGCTGCAGCTGACTCATGCTCGTCAGGCGATAAGGCGAGCGACCGGTGAGCATCTGGTAGAGCAGCACGCCCAAGGCATAGACGTCCGTTGCGGTGGTGATGGGTTTGCCGAGTATCTGCTCGGGTGCCGCGTTCTCCGGTGTCATGATGCGCTCCTGAAGGCGCGTCACCGGCAGCGTGTGAGCGAAGCTCTCGGACGACAAGAGCTTGGCGATCCCGAAGTCCAGCAGCTTCGGCGTGGCGTCTGACATCACCAGAATGTTGGCCGGCTTGATGTCCCGGTGCACGACCAGATTGCGATGCGCGAAGTGGACCGCGTCGCAGACCTTGAGGAAGAGATCGAGGCGCCGCGCCAAACCTAGGCCGTGCCGGTCGCAGTATGCGAGCAGCGTCTCGCCGTCCACGTACTCCATCGTCAAGTAGGGTGTGCCGTCGGCGAGATCGCCGCTGTCCATGAGCCGTGCGATGAAGGGATGGTCGAGCGTCGCCAGGATCTGCCGTTCGCTGTGCAGACGGCTGCGCAGCCGGGGATGCAGAGCCGCCTGATGGAGCACCTTGATCGCGACGACCTTGCGGTACTGCGCGTCGGCGCGCTCGGCGCGATAGACCGTGCTCATACCGCCATAGCCGAGGATCGCGGTGACCCGGTAGGAGCCGATGACCGTATCGATCAGGCGGTCTTCCTGTTGTGCCAGCAAGGATTCCGCAGCGGCGCCGATCGCGTGACTGAAGTCGTCCTTGGCATGCGCGTCGGTGCGCAGCAGCGATTCGACCGAGTTCCGCAAGTCGCTGTCCTCGTCGTCCAGGATGGCGAGACGCCGCCGGCGCTCCGCCTCGTCGGCCTCGAGCAGTTCGCCGAACAGCGTCTGAATGCGTTGCCAGCGTTCGAGAGGGATCATGCGCCGTGGTGGCCCGCGATGTCGTCGAGCAGCCACGCGCGGCCCAAGCGGATGTCCCGGTGCACGGTCGCCGCCGAGATGCCGAGCGCGATTGCAATCTGCTCGTAGGTCAGACCGCCGAAGTAGTGCATTTCGATGACCTCAGCGATTCGCGGTTCCATCTGGGAGAGGCTCTCGAGGGCATCGTCGAGCATCACGATGTCGAAATCGTTCTTCAAGATGCCGCTCTGCAGGTTCTCGCCCAATGCTTCGCGTATACCGCCGTCGCGCTTGCCGCGTTTCTTCGATTTGGCGTGATCGACGAGCACCCGACGCATCATTCGCGAAGCGATCGCGAACAGGTGCGCCCGGTCCTGCACGGAAACGTTGGTCTGAATGAGCCGCATGAACGCTTCGTGGACGACGGCCGTCGCCTGCAGCGTATGCTCGCTGCGCTCCCCGCGCATGTAGCCGCGCGCAAGCCGCCGCAATTCATCGTAGACGAGGGGCGTCAGGCGTTCGAGGGCTTGAGGCGCCCCGGAGCGCCAATCCGTCAACAGCTGCGTCAACTCGGCCGTGTCCGGCGTCCTCTTCAAGTTCATCGGCGGCACCCACGGCAAGAGACGATTGAGGGATAACCTGAACATCGATCGTCCCGTACAGGCATTTTGGCACGGTTTTGCGCGATACCCAAAAATTCTCCGCAATGCGTGAGGGTATCCGGAGTCAAATGTCGCTTTGCAGTCGACCGAGTTCCTTTTTTCAATCCGCAGGAGAGTCTTTCATGAAAAAGTTTCGAATCTTCGTGTTGTTGAGTGTCACGGCCGCCGGCGCCGGTCTCTGCTTGCCGGCCTCGTCCGCGCCCGCGTCCCCGTCGCCGCACGTGCGCGGTTCCACACAGAACGATTTGCCTCCCTGCCTGCCGCCGCACGCGCACAGCACGGATCGGAATTTCCTGTGAGCCTGCATCGACGCAAGGTGCTCCTGGCGACCGCAGCGGTCTTTGCCTTCGGCCTGGCATTTGCCGCCCAGCCGACTGCATTTAGCAGCGACCGCGCGGATCCGGCGGCCTATCGACCGGCGCATTGGACGCCCGGGACCGATATGCCGATGTCGGCCTTCGAGCGCAATTCCTCGCTGCAACCAATGCCGCACTGAGTGGCCCGCTGCGCACGCGTGGGGGCTCCGCCCGGGGCGTGTCGGGCCGACCATGCTGAGCGTACACTGAGCGCGGGCGCAAGCGAGCGTCGGCGACGCGGGAACGGGGCGGTATGGGATCTGTGATCGTGATTGCCCATCGGGGTGCGAGCGGCGAGCGGCCGGAGCACACGCTCGCCTCGTACAGCCTCGCGATCGAACAAGGCGCCGACTTCATCGAGCCGGACCTCGTGATGACCAAGGACGGTGTGCTCGTGGCCCGGCACGAGAACGAGATCGGCGGCACGACCGATGTCGCCGGCCACCCGGAGTTCGCCCCGCGCCGGCGCACGCAGACGATCGACGGTGAGACGCTGACCGGCTGGTTTACCGAGGATTTCACGCTCGCCGAGCTGCAGACTCTGCGCGCGCGCGAGAGGCTTCCCGCCTTGAGGCCGGGCAACACCGCATTCGACGGCCTTTTCATCGTGCCGACGTTCGACGAAATCATGGAACTCGCGAACGAGGCGAATCGCAGCCGCAGCGGCGCGGCACGCATCGGGGTTTACCCCGAGACGAAGCATCCGGCGCATTTTCGGTCGATCGGGTTGCCGCTCGAGGCCGCATTGCTCGCGACGCTCGAACGGCACGGCTATGGCGCATCGGGGTCACCCGTGTTCATCCAGTCGTTCGATGCGGACAATCTGCGGATGCTCCGTCAGATGACCCCGCTGCCGCTCGTGCAACTGCTGGAGCATGAACTCGGCGATCTCGGCATTATCGCCCGTCATGCCGATGCGATCGGCATCTACAAGCCGCTCGCGACCGCGGCTGGTGTAGCCGCGGCGCATGCCGCCGGCCTTGCCGTGCACGCATGGACGTTTCGCGCGGAGAATGAATTTCTGCCGGCGGACCTTCGGATCGGGACGGCGGCCGCGGCGCACGGCCGGCTCGACCTCGAAATCGCGCGCTATCTCGACATCGGTGTCGATGGCTTCTTCACGGATTTTCCCGCAATCGGTGCGCGCGTGCGCGACGCCCGGCCGGGCCCTGCTACATTTCCGCGGCCCAGCCCACGCACCACCCGCTGATTTTCACGAGCTTGCCCGGAAACAGCGAGCAGGGACG
>Ga0302157_10003997_pt1 | contig 16257 bp, 8 predicted proteins | sample I_Bog_N3_3_FD_193502 | JGI IMG/M metagenome (GOLD analysis project Ga0302157, IMG submission 193502) | Peat permafrost microbial communities from Stordalen Mire near Abisko, Sweden - I_Bog_N3_3 | ecosystem: Environmental > Terrestrial > Soil > Wetlands > Peat | place: Sweden: Abisko, Stordalen...
CCGTCGTCGACGTCTCCACCGGACGCCTGCTCGGCATGGAAGCCCTGGTGCGGTGGCGCCACCCGACCCGGGGCCGGATCTCCCCGGATCTGCTGATTCCGGCCGCCGAGGCCAGTGGTGACATCGCTCCGCTGACCCGGTGGATCGTGGCCGCCGCGTGCGAGGAGGCCTGCAGCTGGTCCCGCAGCATCCAGCTGGGCGTCAACTGCACCGTGGAGCAGCTCCAGCGTGGCGAGGTGTCCGAGGCGGTGCGCGGTGCGCTCCAGCAGACGGGTTTCCCGAGCGACCAGCTCAACATCGAGGTCACCGAGGACGCCGTGGTGGACCCGACGGCCGCCGCTGACCTGCAGGCCATCAGCGAGATGGGCGTGCAGCTGTCGGTCGACGACGTCGGCACGAACTGGTCGTCGTTCGAGCCCTTCAAGCGGCACGCCATCAGCACCGTGAAGATCGACGGCTCGTTCGTGGCCGGTCTCGAGTCGAACCAGGGGATCAACCGTCTGGTGGTCGAGACCGTCATCCACATGGCCCACTCCCTCGGGATGTCCGCCATCGTGGAGCAGGTCGAGACGGCCGCCCAGGTGCGCATCGCCGCCAGCTTCGGTGCCGACGCCGCCCAGGGCTTCTTCTTCGCCCATCCCATCTCGCGGGATGACGTCCGCACATTCGCTGCAGGTCCCGAGATCCCCGTCTTCTCCCGGACCGAGGGCCAGACCCTCCTCCTCGCCGACGGCACCACGGTCCCGGTCGACTCGCTCCGTACCGACCTCGAGCCCGAGCCCGATGCCTCGGAAGCGCCGCCCGCCCCCGCCGCCGTGCCCGACATGGACCAGGTGCGGCGGGGCTGAACGATCGGCTGCACCGCAGTATCCCGGGCGTGAACCGGGTGTTCGGGTCGCGATGACCAGAACCCGTCACCGCCTGCCCCCCGCCCGTTGTCCGACCGGTGACGAGGGCCCGGCGGGGCAGGCCCGCCCGGACGCCGCAGCCACCAGCGTCGGCGGCGGGGCACGTGGCTACGATGTCCTGTCCGCTGCAGCACCACTCCTCTGCCAGGCAGGAATGGTCTCTGCCCCCCGATTGCCTGATATACCCATGCCCGTGAAACTCGCTGTCATCAAGGAGTCGCGCCCGGGGGAGCATCGCGTCGCGATCGTCCCCGAGGTGGCGGCAAAGCTGGCCAAGACCGGCGTCGACGTGGTCGTGCAGGCCGGCGCCGCTGCAGACGCCCGGTTCGCCGACGAGGAATTCGTCGAGGCTGGGGCAACTGTCGTCCCCGATGCGGCGGCCGCGCTCGCGGGCGCCGACTTCGTCGCCCACGTGCAGCCGCTGACCGTCGAGGAGGTGGCCCTGCTGCCCCAGGGCGCATCGGTCATCAGCTTCCTCCAGCCGCTGGCATCGACCGACCTGATCGAAGCGCTGGCGGCCAAGGGCGCCACGGTCTACAGCCTCGACCTCCTGCCGCGTATCAGCCGGGCACAGTCGATGGACGCCCTGTCGTCGCAGGCGACCGTCTCGGGTTACCGCGCCGGGCTGTCGGCGGCCGAGCACCTCGCCAAGTTCTTCCCGATGTTCATGACCGCCGCCGGCACCGTGCCGCCGGCCAAGGTCCTGGTGATGGGGGCGGGCGTGGCCGGCCTGCAGGCGATCGCCACGGCGCGCCGCCTCGGCGCCGTCGTGCGTGCCTATGACGTGCGTGCCGCGGCGAAGGAAGAGGTGATGAGCCTCGGAGCGAAGTTCGTGGAGCTCGACCTCGAGACCCAGGACGGCGCCGGCGGGTACGCGAAGGAGCAGTCGGCCGAGTACCTGGCCAAGCAGCAGGAGCTGTTGGCCGCGGAGGTGGTCGCCTCCGACGTCGTGATCACCACGGCCCAGATCCCGGGGCGGAAGGCGCCGGTACTGGTGACCGCGGCGATGGTCCACGGCATGTCCGAAGGCGCCGTCATCGTCGACATGGCCGCCGACTCCGGCGGTAACTGCGAACTGTCGAAGCCGGGGGAGGACGTGCGGGTCGGTGGTGTCACGGTGGTGGGCCTCACGAATCCACCATCGTCGATGCCCACGCACGCCAGTTTCCTCTACGCCCGGAACATTGCGAATTTCCTGGGCCTCGTCGTCAAGGACGGGGAGCTGGTCCCGGACTTCGACGACGAGATCGTCGCCGGCACCTGCGTGGTCCGGGCGGGACAGGTCGTCCACGCACCGACGGCGGAGGCGCTCGGCATCAGCGTCCCGGCACCGGCGGCACCTGAGCCCGCACCCGAAGCGACCGAGGCGCCTGACGGCGACGCAGACAAGCAGCAGGGGGAGTCATGAACACCACGGGGATCCTCGAATTCCTCACGATCTTCATCCTGGCGATCTTCGTCGGCAACGAAGTCGTCTCGCGCGTGCCGAGCATCCTGCACACGCCGCTCATGTCGGGCAGCAACGCCATCCACGGCATCGTGCTCGTCGGCGCCATGATCGTGCTGGGTACGGCCTCCGGGACCGCCCAGATGATCCTCGGCTTCTTTGCCGTGCTACTCGCCACTCTCAACATCGTCGGCGGGTTCACGGTGACGGACCGGATGCTCGAGATGTTCAAGGCCAAGCCGGGTGACGGCCCGGCCCGCAAGAAGTCCGCCGACGCCGAGGACGGTGCCAAGTGATCGCCGTCATCTGGAGCACCGAGATCATCGACCTCGTCTACCTGCTGGCCGCGGTCTGCTTCATCGTCGCGCTCAAGGGTCTGAGCTCGCCCAAGCAGGCGCGCAACGGCAACCTGCTGGCGGCCGGTGCGGCCACCGTCGCCGTGGTGGCCACGTTCTTCAACCCCGAAGCGGGGTTCGGGCACCACACCACCAACCTCGTCCTGGCGATCGTGGCCATGGTCATCGGCGCCGTCATCGCGGTGCCGGTCGCCCGCCTCGTCAAGATGACGGCGATGCCGCAGTTGGTGGCCATCTTCAACGGGGTGGGTGGCGGTGCCGCCGCGCTCATTTCGATCGTCGTGTTCCTGCAGCACTCCCATCTCCCGAACAAACCGGCGGTGTACACGATCGCCGAGGGCCTGATCGGCCTCCTCATCGGCTGCGTGTCCTTCAGCGGTAGTGCGATCGCGTTCGCGAAGCTCCAGGAGTTGATGACGGGGCGCCCGATCACGTACCCGGCCCAGCAGGTCATCAACGGACTCGTCGGTGTCGCCATCGTCGGCCTGGCCGTGGCCACCCTGCTGACCGGCAGCGTGACCCTGATGATCATCACCGCAGTGCTGTCGCTCGTGCTCGGGATCATCTTCGTCCTGCCCATCGGTGGCGCCGACGTGCCGGTGCTGATCTCGTTGCTGAACTCCTTCACCGGACTCGCGGTGGCCGCATCGGGGTTCACGTTGAACAACAACCTGCTCATCATCGCCGGCACCCTGGTCGGCGCCTCGGGCATCCTGCTCACCCGGATGATGTCGAAGGCGATGGGCCGGTCCTTGGCCAACGTGCTGTTCAGCGCATTCGGCTCCGTGGTCACCGCCGCCGGCGGTGCCGACGGGACGGGGGAGACCCGCCAGGTCAAGACCGGCACGGCCGAGGACATCGGCGTCCTCCTCGCCTATGCCCGCAAGGTGGTCATCATCCCCGGCTACGGCCTCGCGGTGGCCCAGGCGCAGCACACCGCCCGCGAGCTTGCCGACCTGCTCATGTCCAAAGGGGTGGAGGTCTTCTACGCCATCCACCCCGTGGCCGGCCGCATGCCCGGGCACATGAACGTGCTCCTGGCCGAGGCCAACGTCCCCTATGACGAACTGAAGGAGATGGACGAGGCCAACCCCGAGATGAGCACGTGCGACGTGGCCCTCGTGGTGGGCGCCAACGACACGGTCAACCCGGCGGCCAAGAACACGCCGGGCAGCCCGATCTACGGCATGCCGATCATCAACGCCGACGAGGCCGGCGCGGTCATCTTCCTCAAGCGCTCGATGCGCCCTGGCTTCGCTGGCATCGACAACGACCTGCTCTTCGACGACAAGACCACACTGCTGTTCGGTGACGCCAAGGACACCCTGGGCAAACTGGTGAAGGCGGTCGAGCAGGCCTGACCGGACCGGTCGTACCGGAACCGCCACGGCGCGACGGCCCTTCCCCCTCCAGGGAGGGGCCGTTACGCGTCCCCCGACCGATCACAGCCGCCACCCTGCGTGGGTGATCGACCACACGATTTCGAGGCGGCGGAACAATTCTCCCGTTCGCATTGCAATGTCCCGCGCCATCCCCTACCGTCAGGCCGTCCGCAGATGCGGGCCCGCAGTCGTCGCCGGGGTGAGTCGGGCGACGGTTGCGCATGGATGACGAATCCCGGGGGTTGGGTCGATGGAGCAGTCCGTAACGCGCGTGTCCGCAGTGGGCAAGGTCGCACGAGTCCTTCTGGTCGCGCTGCTGAGCCTCGTCGGGCTCTCCGTGGTCGGCGTCAGCCAGGCCTCCGCCGCAACTGGCGTGACCGTGAAGTCGCTCACCCCGGCGACGAACAACGCAAATGGTGGCAACAGCGTCATCATCGCCGGTTCCGGGTTCGGCACGGTCGCCGGCAGCGTCTCGGTGACCTTCGGTGGCGTGCCGGCCACGAGCTTCGTCCTCAACTCCGGCATCAAGATCACCGCAACCGTACCTCCCGCCCCGGCCCACTCCCCGGCCGCCGTAGAGGTGATCGTCACCGTCAGCGGCGTCGCCTCCACCCCCGCGGCGCCCGGTGACGACACGTACACCTACGAGTGGCTCACCCCGCCGACGGTCACGGGCGTCGGCCTCACCCAGGTGACCGCCACCAGCCAGGTCGGAACGGTGCTCACCGTCACCGCCGCCGGTACCTGGACGGCAGGTCAGCTGGTCAACCTCTCGGCCTTCCGCAACAACCTGCCGGCGGCCGTCTACACCGTCATCACCGGCGGGACCGGCAGCTTCACCGTGACGAACTGGGGCTCCACCACGGGCACTGGTACGGGCCTCGTGTCGCCGAGTTCGGCGGGTGCCGTCGGCTCCGCGGCCGGTGGCACGCCCGTGATCATCTTCGGCTCCAACTTCGGGGGTGCCTCAGCGGTCGACTTCGGATCGACCCCGTCGACGTCGTTCGTGGTCAACTCGTCGACCGAGATCACCGCCAACGCCCCGCCGGGAACCGTCGGCCCGGTCGACGTCACCGTGACGACTCCCCCATCGGGCGGGACAACTGCCGCAAACCCGGCCGTGGACACGTTCACCTACGTGAGCACCCCGACCGTGACCGGCGTCACCACCACGGCCAGCCCCGCAGGTGGCCCGGATAGTGGCGGCACGCAGGTCACCCTCTCGGGCACGAGCTTCGACAACGTGACCGCCGTGGACTTCGGCGGCACTGCTGCCTCCTCGTTCCTGGTCAACTCGCTGACCTCCCTCACCGCCGTGGCGCCGGCCGGCACGGGCACCGTGGACATCACGGTGACCGCCGATGGGCTGACCTCGGCGACGGGCTCATCCGACCGGTTCGCCTACAACGGCACGCTGGCGGTGGCCAATGGCAACGCCTCGTATGCGAACGCAGCCGGTGTCGCCGTCCCGGTGACGGCTACGAGCCAGACCGGCTCGACGGTGACCGTCACCGCGGCAGGCGCCTGGACGGCCGGCCAGCAGGTCGGGTTGTCCGGGTTCACCAACGGACTGACCGCTGGCACCTACACGGTCCTGACCGGGGCCACGGGAAGCTTCACCTTCACCTTCGCCCCGGCGCTGACCGGCTCAGGTACCGGTAGCGCCCTCGTGTTCACCACGGTCACGGCCTCCGCGGTCACGGCCACCAGCCAGGCGGGCACGACGGTGACCATCTCCTCCGTGGGCACCTGGTTCGCGGGACAGCGGGTGTACCTGACTGGCTTCACCAACGGGCTGACCACCGGCAACTACGCAGTCACCGGAGGTACCACTGGCAGCTTCACCATCACCTTCGCGCCGACCCTCACAGGGACGAGCACAGGCACGGCCATCCCCTACCAGATGCAGAGCTTCAACGCCGCCACGCTCATCACCGGTGGCGGCACCGTCACGCCGGGTGTGACCGTCACCGCCCAGCCCTCGTCCGGCTCCGTTGCGGTCCAGGGCAACCAACTCCTCTATACGCCCGCCCAGGGCAACCCAACCCCCGTCACCGAAGGGTCGTCGACGATCTGGGACACGAACGTCACGACCACCGGAACGCAGACGGCCACCATCCAGGTATGCCAGTCGGCACCGACGTCGACCTGTGCCACAGCCACCATGACGTACACGCCAGCGGCGAACGGCTTCTATGTCGGCAACCAGCTGGACGCCGACGGCATCGTGGTGTCGGTCGTCGAGGACACGGGAAGTGGCGTCGTCGCCCCGTCCACGGCCTCCACCGGCTCGACGTTCACCACGGTGACCGCCCCGACGGAGGCCAACCTGCCCTCGACCAACTCTGGGTTCACGGTGGAAGGGATCGGTGGCTACCGGTCCATCACCCCGGTGCCGACCGGCATCTCGCTGGTCCCGGGCTCGTTGGCGGTGACCGGCGGTGACACCGCGACGACGGGCAAGTTCACGGCCACGCTGTGCACCCAGGCGATGGGCTTCGTGCCGAACACCTGCACGGCCAACTTCACCGGGAACTTCAAGGCCACCTACCCCTACATCGAAACCTCACTCAACGTCGGGACGCAGATCCCCGGCGGTTCGCAGCTGAGCTTGCCCACCGTGACCGCCCAGTGGACCGTCACGGCGTCGTCGGGCACGGTCAGCACGGCCGAGACAGAGTTCGTCGTGGTGACGAACGTGCAGACGATCGGCTCGCTCAACCTTGACGCGTACCCGACGGATCTGGCGTCGTACCTCAATCAGGGTGAGTCGGCTCCGGTGCCCACGTACGCGGCACCGAGTCCTCGTTGGACGGTCACCATCTCCGGTGGCGGCTCGACTCCACCGTCGATCACCTCGGCCAATACGACCACCTTCACCGCAGGTACGGCAGGGACCTTCAACGTGACGGCGTCAGGTAATCCGGCGTCGTCGTTCACCGAAACGGGCACGCTGCCGAGCGGGGTCACCCTCACGACCGCCGGCGTGCTGGCCGGCACCCCGGCCGCCGGCTCGGGTGGCACCTACCCGATCACGATCACGGCCAACAACGGGGTCAGCCCCAACGCGACACAGAACTTCACGCTCACGGTCGACGAGGCTCCTGCCATCACCTCGGCCGCCGCCACGACGTTCAAGGTCGGCACGGCAGGGACCTTCACCGCCACCGCCACCGGGTTCCCGTCCGCCACCTTCACCGAGACGGGCACGCTGCCCACGGGCGTCACGCTCACCTCGGCCGGCGTGCTCTCGGGAACCCCGGCCGCCAGCCAGGGTGGCTCGTACCCGATCACCATCACCGCCGCCAACGGCGTCACGCCTGACGCCACGCAGAGCTTCACGCTGACCGTCAACCAGGCGCCGGCCGTCACCTCGGCCGCGTCCGCGACCTTCAAGGTGGGCACCGCAGGGACCTTCTCGGTCACCACCACGGGGTACCCGACCGCCAGCATCACCGAGTCGGGCACGCTGCCCACCGGTGTGACACTCACGACCGCCGGCATCCTGTCCGGAACCCCGGCCGCCGGCCAGGGTGGCTCGTACCCGATCACCGTCACCGCCGCCAACGGCGTCACGCCTGACGCCACGCAGAGCTTCACGCTGACGGTCGACGAGGCCCCAGCCATCACCTCGGCCAACTCGACCGGGTTCACGGTGGGCGTGGCCGGCAACTTCGCGGTCACGGCCTCCGGCTACCCGACCTCCAGCTTCACGGAGACGGGTGCCCTGCCCGCCGGGGTCACCCTCACCTCGGCCGGTGTGCTCTCCGGTACGCCGATCCTCGGGTCGAGCGGCTCGTACCCGATCACCATCACCGCCAACAACGGCATCAACCCCAACGCCACGCAGAGCTTCACCCTGAGCGTGACAACCGTGCCGGTGGCCCCGTCGATCACCTCGGCGGCCTCGACCACCTTCACGGTGGGCACCGCCGGCACCTTCGCGGTCACGGCCAGCGGCAATCCGGCCCCGACCTTCAGTGAGACGGGCGCACTGCCCACCGGCGTGACGCTCACCTCCGGTGGTGCGCTCTCGGGCACCCCGGCTGCGGGCCAGGGCGGTACCTACCCAATCACGATCACGGCGACGAACGGGATCAGCCCGGACGCCACGCAGAGCTTCACGCTCACCGTGGACCAGGCCCCGGTCATCACCTCGGCCGCCTCGACCACCTTCACCGTCGGCACGGCGGGGACGTTCACCGTCACCGCCACGGGCAACCCGGCCCCGACCTTCAGTGAGACGGGCGCACTGCCCACCGGCGTGACGCTCACCTCCGGTGGGGTGCTGGCCGGCACCCCGGCATCGGGGACGGGTGGGGCCTACCCGATCACCATCACGGCCAGCAACGGGGCCACCCCCGCGGGGACACAGTCCTTCACGCTGACCGTGACGGCGCCGCCGACGGCCCCCACCATCACCTCGGCCGATGCCACCACCTTCACGGTGGGCACCGCCGGCACCTTCCAGGTCACGGCCACCGGTTACCCGGTGCCGACGTACTCGGAGACGGGCGCACTGCCCACCGGCGTGACGTTCACCTCCGGTGGCGTCCTGGCCGGCACCCCGGCGGCCGGCCAGAGCGGCACGTACGCGCTCGTCATCACGGCGGCCAACACGGTCAGCCCGAATGCCACCCAGGACTTCACACTCACGGTCCACCAGGCCCCGGCGATCACGTCGGCCACTTCCACCAACTTCGTGGAGGGCACGGCCGGGACGTTCACGGTCACGGCCACCGGCTCGCCCGTCCCGACCTTCACCGAGACGGGCGCACTGCCCGCCGGCGTGACGCTCACCACGGCGGGCGTACTGGCCGGGACGCCGACCCAGTCCGGGTCCTTCCCGGTCACCATCACGGCCTCGAACGGCGTGTCGCCGAACGCCACGCAGTCGTTCACCCTCACCGTGACGGCACCGCCGACGATCACGTCGGCCGCCTCCACGACGTTCACGGTCGGTACGGCCGGGACGTTCACCGTGACGGCCACCGGATCGCCGGCACCGACCTTCACCGAGACCGGCACGCTGCCGACCGGCGTGACGCTCACCTCGGCGGGCGTACTCTCGGGCACCCCGGCCGCCGGACAGAGCGGCACCTACCCGATCGTCATCACGGCGACCAACGGGGTCACTCCCAATGCCACCCAGGACTTCACGTTGACGGTCAACCAGGCACCGGCCATCACCTCGGCCGCCTCGACCAACTTCGTGTTGGGCACGGCCGGGACGTTCACCGTGACGGCCACCGGATCGCCGGCTCCGACCTTCGCCGAGACCGGCACGCTGCCGGCCGGCGTGACCCTCACCTCGGGTGGCGTGCTGGCCGGGACACCGACCCAGTCCGGGTCCTTCCCGGTCACGATCACGGCCTCGAACGGGGTGTCGCCGAATGCCACGCAGGGCTTCACCCTGCACGTACTGACGGTCCCGGGTGCCCCGACGATCACCGACGTGTCGCCGGGCAACGCCTCGGTCGCCGTGTCGTGGACCCCGGGTTCGACGGGGGGGTCGCCGATCCTCTCGTACCAGGTGGCCTCCGAGCCCACGAGCGCAGGATGCACCGTCACCGCCCCGGCAACCACGTGCACGGTCACGGGCCTGACCAACGGGACCCCGTACCAGTTCGAGGTCCGGGCGCTCAACGCCCAGGGTCCCGGACCGGGGTCGCTGCCCAGTGCGTTCGTCACTCCGTCGGCCAGCGGTCCGATCCAGGGCTACTGGATGGTGACGTCCACCGGTGCGGTCCTGACCAACGGGGCGGCAGTCAACTACGGATCGCCCGCCGGGCTCAAGCTGAGCGCCCCGATCGTGTCGCTGGTCCCGACCCCCGACCGCAAGGGCTACTGGGTCGTCGGCGCCGACGGTGGGGTGTTCAACTACGGTGACGCCGGCTTCTACGGCTCGGCCGGCAACGTGCACCTGGCCAAGCCCATCGTGGGCATGGCCGTCACGTCGGACGGCAAGGGCTACTGGCTCGTCGCCTCGGACGGTGGCGTGTTCGCCTACGGCGATGCCGCCTTCGTCGGCTCCATGGGAGGCAAGGCACTCAACGCTCCGATCGTCGGCATCGCCGGCAACGGGACGGGCGGCTACCTGCTCGTCGGCGCCGACGGCGGCATCTTCGCCTTCGGCTCGGCCACCTTCCACGGTTCGGCCGGCGGCGAGCACCTCGTGGCCCCGGTCGTCGGGATCTCGGCCCTGGCCAACGGCTCCGGCTACTACCTGGCCGCAGCCGACGGTGGCGTGTTCGCCTACAACGCCCCGTTCCTGGGTTCCGCCCACGGTGTGACCAACACACCGATCGTCGGGATCTCGGCCGGAGCTGCGGGCGGCTACACCCTTGCCGGAACGTCGGGTGCGGTGTTCGCCTACCCGAGTGCCAACTACTACGGCAGCCAGGTCGGCTCCGGGGCGTCCGGTTCAGTGGTGTCCGTCGCCTCGTAAGGACGCCGTGTCGGCCGCAGGCCGTTCAACTCGATGTCAGTGAGCTCGCTCCGTCCACCCCGGTGGGCGGGGCGAGCTTCGCGAAGACCATCAGGCCCTGGCTGGTGGGCCGGGTCGACAGCACGCTGATCTCCACCGGGCCCTCGTCGATCAGGTGGGTGGCGTCGTTGACGACCACCATGTCGCCGTCGGGCAGGTAGCCGACGGCCTGGCGGGGTTGGCGACCCTCCTTGACCAGCGAGACCGAGATGCGCTCACCGGGGACGTGGTCCGGGGCCAACTCGGTCGTGACGGCGTGGAGGTTCACCACCGTGAGGTCCCACTCCTGGGCGGCCTCCATCACGGTCGTCGAGCAGGTGCCGATGCGGAGTCCGGTGCGCCGGGCCAGGGTCAGGAGCTTGGTGGTCGGGTCGTCGACCTCGGGAACCTCGTCCTCGGCGAGGTCGACCGACACGCCCATGCCGAGCATCGCCTCCAGACCCTCGAGGCCCCGACGGGCACGCCGGGCGGTCACCGGGTCGGGGGACTCGGCCATCACCTGGACGTGGTCGACCACGAAGCGGGGGACGACGAGACCACCGGGCAGCAGTCCGTTGCGTCCGAGGATGATGAGGAAGCGGTCGATGACGGCCGAGGCGTCCACCAGCAGCGCCTGCCCGGGTAGTGGCCGGGACGGGGGATTCAGGATGCGGGACAGGCCGGCCGCCGCCACGATCTGGCGCCCCTTGACCATGCCCAGCCGCCAACCGAACGCCGCGAAGACCCACACGATCCCTGCGGTGATCACGAACGCGTAGGCGGACCGGACGATGGCCACCAGGGCCATGCCCAGGATGAGTCCGAGGATCATGCCGGAGGTGGAGATGATGGTGGCCGCGAAGATCTCCCCCGGAGGGCTGTTGCGGAAGAGGCGCAGGCCGCGCTGGAGACCGCGGTCGAGCGTGCGCCCGACCACGCCGCCGAGGACGTAGCTGATGGCCGCCCCGATCAGGAGCCCGGTCACATCGCTGGTGTTGAGCGGATTGACGTGGTGGCCGATCTCGTAGCCCACCAGGGCGCCCAGCAGGACGACGATGAGGCGGACACCCTCGACGAAGATCACACCGTTTCCGCGAGGCGCTGCGGCGCTGTTGGGCTGCGTCATCGTCGTGGTCGCTCCGTCATGGTGTCGAGGTCGCGCAACTGCGCGGCCGTACACCTTCAATTGTCGGATACATGCGACCGAACCTTGAGGGGGCGGGTGCCACACGCGCCGGACGTCGTCTAGGCTTTTCTGGAGAGGCCGGCGGGACTCCCGTGCGACAGGAGGCCCTGCTGAGCAGGTAGCCGACCGCTAAGTTTCACTGAGAGTGATGATCTGAACACCCGAACAGGTGGGATCACGGTTCCACAGACCATCCGCCGGATCTTGACCGACCTACTCCCATGACTGCGACCCCCGACCCCGACAGCCCCGCGTCCGGCGGGCCCGTGTCCGTCCCCGAGTTGGAACTCGGGACGGACACGGGCCCGACCCCCGGCGACGTCCCGGAACTGGTGTCGGACGACGCTGCGACAACCCCGGACGGCGGCGGTAGTCACCGGATGCGGGCACGCCGCATCGGGGCCGCCGCCGGTGCCGCGGCGGCCATCGGGTTGGTCGTGGCCCTGTTGATGTCGCTCCTCACCTCGTCGGCGAGTGCGACCCATGCCCCGACGCCGACGCCGACCTCGGCGTCCGGCAACCGCGCCGAGGCGGCCCGTCACCGGTCGGCCGATCTGGCTGCCGCCACCACAGCGCCCGCCCCGGCACCACCGTCGTTGGCCAACTCGACCCCGCTCCAATCCCACGAGATCTTCGGCTACGCGCCGTACTGGACGCTGCCCCAGTCATCCGGTTTCGACGTCCAGGACCTCACCACATTGGCGTACTTCAGCGTCGACGCCAACGCAGACGGCACGCTCGACCAGAGCGGACCGGGATGGAACGGCTATGAGAGCCAGGACCTGGTGAACCTGGTGACCAGGTCCCATGCCGCCGGTGCCCGTGTGGTCCTGACCGTCACGTGCTTCAATCAGCAATCCCTCAACGCCATCACGTCGGACCCGAACGCTCCGGCACGGCTGTCGGCCGCCCTCATCGCGGCCGTCCGCGGCAAGGACCTGGACGGGGTCAACTTCGACTTCGAGGGGGAGGGGAGCGCGGACCAGGTGGGCCTCACGAACCTCATCACGAAGGTGTCCGCCGCGCTCCACGTCGCCGATCCCCACTGGCAGGTCACGATGGCCGTCTACGCCAGTGCCGCCGGCGACCCGAACGGGTTCTACAACATCGGCGCCATCGCACCCGCACTCGACGGGTTCTTCGTCATGGCCTACGACATGAACTCGAAGACCCAGCCGAGCGCCACGTCGCCACTGTTCGGCGGTAGCTACAGCGATGTCGAGGCGATCCAGTCGTTCCTGAAGGTGGTCCCGGCCTCCAAGATCGTCCTCGGCTTACCGTTCTACGGGTACGACTGGCCGACGACGGGTGGGACGCTGCCGGCCACCGCGACCGGGTCGGAATCGCCTCTCTCGTACTCCGAGATCAAGGCGGCCGGGCACCCGACCTACTGGGACCCGGTGACCGACACCCCATGGACCTCCTACCAGGTGGGCAACCAGTGGCACACGACCTGGTACGACGATCCGACGTCGATGGCGCTCAAGGCCCAGCTGGCGAACTACTTCCACATCGCCGGGGTCGGTATCTGGGCACTCGGTATGGACGGGAACGACCCGGCCATGCTGGCCGCCCTCCTGGGCAATGCCCCGGCGGCCAAGGACGCCTCGACGGGTCCGCCCCCGGGCACCGGCTTCGTATCGGTTGCGACCTTCGCCGGGACCACCAACGTGGCGCTCACCCCGATCACGCCGCCGCCGGCTGGCGGCTCGGCACAACTGGTCGGCTTCCTCGGCGGATTCGCCACGACGGACCCCGCACTGGCCTGCCTCGCCACCGACCCCCACATCTCGGTCTGGACGTTCAGCGCGCTGCCCGGCTTCGACGTGGCGGTCGCCACGGCGCCGACCGACTGTGTGACGGCCATGTTCGCTTTCCCGGTCATGTCGCCGACGCCGACCACCACCACGACGACGCCACCGGCCTCCACCCCGACCTCCACTCCGGTGGCCCCCACCACGACCACGCGGCCGCCGTCCACTACCACGACCACGAAACCAGCGGCCACGACGACCACCACCAGCACCACGACGACCACGACGGTCCCCTGACCCGGGCCGGACGGTCCGGCACCGGTGTCGTGCCGTTGCCTGGGCCCTTCGGGCCGCGACTAGTCTCTCCAACGCACCCGGGGGTGTAGCTCAGCTGGTAGAGCGCTACGTTCGCAATGTAGAAGTCGACGGTTCGAGTCCGTTCACCTCCACCGACGGGTTCGGTCCGCGATCCGGAACGTCCTGCTGCTGCGCCCGGCCGATGGGAACACGGCGGTCGAGTAGGCGGCCACTCGGAACCAGGGAATGAGCGCCTGGGTTCACGCGCTCGGCGATGGGAGACGCTCGTGACGCTCCGTCACCTTCCGGCCGGAACAGGGCTGCCCCGAGGGCTCGACCCACTGGTCGCCCCGCCCGGAAGCCGGCACCTCCGGACGTTTCGTCCCGCAGCAGCAGCGGTCGGTTGCAGGGTGGATGGACGGCTCCGCCCAGCCGGGACGCAGCGAGCGGGCTCCCTCGACGTTCCTCGAAGCAGCCATCATGCAGAGACCTCTGAAACTATAGAAGGTTATTGCTAGTATTGGACGACGGGTGTAGTGTGGCCGGTGGCCCTCCGAACGTCTGTCACCAAGGACGGGGAGTTGCTTCAGGCGTGGTCGAATTGGCGATTCGTGTCTTGTGCTGTGCGCAAGCCAGCGTCACCTGGTCGGTACCTCCGCTGCGAATCGAGCTGGCCCGATCGGGCGCACGCGACGAGAGCCGGGTAGATCCCAAGCGGTCGCGCAGCCCGCGACCAAGGAGGCCACGGCCATGAGCAGTACCCAGGCAGGTTCACCAACCCCGGAGTCCGGTCGTCGTCGGCAGGCCCGCCACAGTGACGGCCGGGGGCGAAGCGGTCGATTGGCGGCAAGCCTGGGTGCCGTGACGCTCCTGGCAGTTGCGGCGCTCGCGCTCTCCGGTACGGGTCCGGCGACGTCCGGAGCGGTGGCACCCGCCGCACGCGACGTAGCGGCAAAGGCGTCGGTGAGTTCCGGGCCCGGCTACTGGCTCGTCACCTCGGCCGGACAGGTCTACGCCTTCGGTGGTGCGACCAACTACGGAGGCATGAACGGGCAGCATCTCACCAAGGCCATCGTGGGTATCGCATCGTCGCCCGATGGCAAGGGCTACTGGCTGTTCGGCGCGGACGGCGGCGTGTTCGCCTTCGGCGACGCCTCCTTCTACGGATCCCAGGGGGGCACGGGTACGTCCACTCCGGTAGTCGCCGGGGCGAGCGTGCAGCAGGCGGGAACGGGGGCCACCGGGCCCGCGGGACCGATCGGGCCGGCAGGACCAACCGGGCCCCAGGGACCTGTGGGCCAGCCCGACTACGCGTACATCTACAACGTGGCAGCACAGACGGTGGCGCTCGAAGGACCCGTCCTCTTCGACAGCAACGGCCCGCTCACCGGCTTCACCCACACCGCGGGGTCGGCGGCGGTCACGGTCGTGTCGTCGGGTACCTACCTGGTCGACTTCTCGGTCTCCGGAACAGAGCCCAATCAGTTCTCGCTCTTCGCTGATGGGAGCGCACTTGCCGGGACGACCTACGGATCCGGTGCCGGCACCCAGCAGAACGGCGGTCAGGTGATGGTGAGCCTTGTCGCCGGAGACGTTCTGACACTCGTGAACCACTCGTCAGCGGCGGCCATCGGTCTGGCCTCCGACATCGGAGGCACGCAAGCGAACGTCAATGCGTCGCTCGTCATCGAAGAACTCGGCTGAGCGCGGCCTGGAGCGGACATCGCCGAGTGGCCCCGAGCGCCGAGTGGCATGGTGTCCGACCGACCCGGCGGATTGCGTCTGACGGATGCTCCCGATCGTGCATCAGCCAGGATCCTTCTCGATCCGGAGCGTGACAGGTGCCCAGGCGATCGGGCACAGCGGATCCGGCAGTGCCATCGTGGGAGACGCAGCGACGCCCGGTGCAGGCCCCTGGCCCCCTGCCCCCCGTGAGGGACCAGGGTGCCCGGTCCGGAGCTCGGGTGGCGGAACCTTCGCTCGACGGACCAAGCAAGACCAGCCTACGCGCCGGTCGTCCGAGGCCAACCGGCCAGCCCGTTCGCCGCAGCATGGGAACCCCGCTGCTCGTCTGCGCCCCACTCGTCCGGTGGTTGGGGTGATCACCGCCGTGCCTGTCACCCGCACCACTGGTCTGCCGGCCCAACTCGCTCAGACAGCCGTGAGCATTCTGGCCGGTGATTGCGGCGCCAGCGGTGAGTTCGACACGACGGGAGCGCCGTACCCGGGAACGCGGCGGAACCCGACGGGGAGCACACCATGGGAAGACTCATCGTGACCGGGTTCATGGCGCTCGACGGAGTGGCACAGGCACCGGGAGGGCCCGCCGAGGACCGTGACGGCGGCTTCGTCCACGGCGGGTGGCAGGCGCCGGTGGCGGACCCGGAGTCGGGCGAGGTCATCTTCGGGCAGGCGGGGAGCATGGATGCCCTGCTCCTCGGGCGCAGGACCTACGAGATCT
>Ga0302157_10004000_pt1 | contig 16249 bp, 14 predicted proteins | sample I_Bog_N3_3_FD_193502 | JGI IMG/M metagenome (GOLD analysis project Ga0302157, IMG submission 193502) | Peat permafrost microbial communities from Stordalen Mire near Abisko, Sweden - I_Bog_N3_3 | ecosystem: Environmental > Terrestrial > Soil > Wetlands > Peat | place: Sweden: Abisko, Stordalen...
ATGCAGTGGCTGTTTGCGGGATCGAGCGAAGCGCCCGAGCAGCCAGGGCTCGGGCACTTCACGGAATCGTGTACGCGTTTCTCGGAAAGCAAAGAAAAAGTTCCACACGTCGGATGGAATTCGCTTGAAGTGCGCGCGGATTCGCGATTGCTCGCAGGCGTTGAACCGGGCGAGTATGTTTACTTCACTCACTCCTACAAGGCTCCCGTTACAGCAGACACCGCGGCCGTTACGCATTACATAGAACCTTTCGCATCTGCCGTCGAACGCGGCAACGTGATGGGCGTGCAGTTCCACCCCGAAAAATCCGGTGCAACCGGACTCAATATTCTTGGCAACTTTCTCCATTGGGAAGGAACTGAATGATTACCAAGCGCATCATTGCCTGCCTCGATGTGCGTGACGGCCGAGTAGTCAAGGGCGTAAAGTTTGTTGACATCATCGATGCCGGCGATCCTGCCACACAGGCGGCGCGTCACGCCCGTGAAGGAGCCGACGAGATTGTCCTGCTAGACATCACCGCGACGCATGAAGGCCGCGCCACGCTGCTCGATACAGTGCGACGCACAGCGCGTGAGTTGTTCGTTCCCTTTTGCGTCGGCGGCGGCATTCGTTCCGCCGACGATGCTGCGCAGGTTTTCGAGGCTGGCGCTGATAAGGTCAGCGTCAACTCCGCAGCGCTCGCCGACCCTATGTTGATCGACGGCATAGGCCGCAGCTTCGGCGCGCAGGCCGTTGTTGTTGCCATCGACGCACGCCGCGACCCTGATGCTGTTGATCCAGTGCGCGATGCGCAGGTGCTCGTCCAAGGCGGGCGCAAACTTACTGGCCGCCGCGTGGTCGAGTGGGCGCGGGAAGCAGAAGCGCGCGGCGCGGGCGAAATCCTGCTTACTTCAATGGACTCCGACGGAATGCGTACCGGCTTCGATTGCGAGTTGACCGCTGCCGTCAGCGAGGCCGTCAACATTCCCGTCATCGCTTCGGGCGGCGCAGGAACCGTGGATCATTTTGTTGATGTCTTCGGACGCGGCAAGGCCGATGCGGCGCTCGCAGCCAGCATCTTTCACTTCGGGGTTTCGAGCGCGCGTTCGCTCAAAGAAGAGCTGGCCAGAGCAGGCGTCTCCGTGAGGCTTCCATGCTGATTCCTTCTATTGATTTATTGGGCGGTCAAATCGTCCAGCTTGTGCAGGGAGAAAAACTGCGCCTTGCCTTCGACGACTTCGAATATTGGATCGACAAATTTTCCAAATTTCCTTTAGTCCAATTGATCGATCTCGACGCAGCGATGCGCCAGGGAGATAACTCCAAATTGGTCGCCCAGATTGCGAAGCGGTTACCCGTTCAGGCAGGCGGCGGCATCCACTCTATCGAGCGCGCGCAACAGGTGCTCGATGCGGGAGCGAAGCGTGTCATCATCGGATCTGCGCTTTTCTCGGAAGCGGGCGCTGTCAACACCGAGTTTGCCGCTGCGCTCGCCGTTGCCGTTGGCACGGAGCGCATCGTGGCCGGCATCGACACCAAGAATGGCCGCATCGCCGTCAAGGGTTGGAAGGCGCAGGTTGCGCTCACGCCCGATGAAGCAATTCCACAACTCGAACCCAATGCTGGCGCATTTCTCTACACGCATATAGACGGTGAAGGCTTGATGCAGGGCTTTCCCATCGCAACTGCATCGCGCTTGCGCAAACTCACTCAGCGTCAACTCATCGTGGCTGGCGGCATTCGCAGCCAGCAAGAAGTGGATGCGCTGGATGCTCTAGGCGTCGATGCCGTGGCCGGGATGGCCGTCTACACCAACTTGCTCGCGATCTGATTCTTGTCATATTGCATCAGAAAGACGAATCAAAAGGCCGCGCGGAACATCACATCTTATGTGGTATTTAGCACAGAATTGCGTTTCCCCAGAGAGACATTGCCCATGCTGCGTGTAGGATACCCAGCCACAATATCCGCGGATCTGTTGCACGATTTCCCCACAGAAATCGAACTGATTCCCCTGCCTGACGATCTCGATCACGATGTCGAAATTGACGTCTGGATTCCGAATCCTTATCCCACGCGGGCCATGCGCGTCTGGCCGCGCCTGCGAGGCGTGCGGTTGATCCTGGCCCTGATGACCGGCACGGAGTGGATTCCGGACGTAGCCGGGCCGCACGTCACCATCTGCAACGCCCGCGGCGCGCACAGCATCTCCACCGCCGAGTGGACCCTCAGCGCCATTCTGACCATGTTGAAATATGTCCCGCTTTATCTCGACGTGCAGCACTCCGGGGAGTGGAACCGCCGCTTCGAGGCCAGCGCTCACTACGCGCAAATCACCGGCGATGCGCGACCGCTTTATCCGCCCGTCATGTTAGAAGAACTTACCGGCAAGAATGTGTTGCTGGTGGGCTACGGCGCCATCGGCAAGGAGATCGAGCGCATGCTTGCTCCCTTCAATGTCGAGCTCGTGCGCGTCGCCCGCGCCGTGCGTAGCAATCCTCCGGTCCATGCCATCAGCGAACTCGACGATCTGTTGCCGCAAGCGGAGGTCGTGATTCTGATCCTTCCGTCAACTGCTGAATCGTATCATCTGATCGCCACGCGCCAGCTTTCGCTGATGCGGCAGGGTGCGCTGCTGGTCAACGCGGCGCGCGGGCCTATCGTGGATACAGACGCATTAGTCAACGCGCTCAATGCCGGCAGTATTCGCGCCGCTCTCGACGTCACAGATCCCGAGCCGCTTCCTGATAGCCACCCACTATGGAGTTGCGCCAACCTGCTGCTCACGCCTCACGTGGCCGGCTCCAGCCCGCAGTTCGCGCCCCGTTCCCTGCGCGCGGCCGCGGATGAGTTGCGTCGCTACATTGCCGGTGAGCCGCTGCGCAATGTGGTGCAGGCCGCAATCTAAGGAACCTCTGAATAAGCCGGTGTTTTGAAAGGGCACGGCTTCAGCCGTGCCGCAAGCGCAACAAAACAATCACGGGCTTTAGCCCCTGCGGGAATGTCTGTCTGAAAGAATGTACTTAATCAAAACTTTCCTATCTCGACTGACTAATCTTCACCTGCAATTTATCGAAGTCCACGGTGCCCAATCCTCGGTTGGCGGCCATCTGCAGATAAGGCAATTTCTCGGCGTCGAGATTCCAATACGCTTTGGCAACGTAAGCGTCGAGAGCCACCGGATCGGTTCCGGCGACGATAGTTTTCTTTGTGGCCACGTCTTCCAGGTTTCCGCCTGTCGGCCCGTTGCGCAGCAGGATGCGGTAGCAGTCAATCATCGTCAGCGTAGGCAGCATAAAATTAGCCAGGTCTGCGAGGCTCTGGTGAATCTGCTGATGCAGCCGGTTGCGCTCGCCGCCGAGAATGCCATACCAATTTTTCATGCCCAGCGTGACGCCGGTGAGCCCGTGGTGCTTGGCGATGGGCAAGTTGAAGATTTTGTCCGCTTCAAGAAACGGCGTAAAGACCGGCCAGCTTTTCAGCACCACGCCACCCAACTCCACCTCGCGGAATAGTTCAGGATCGGGCAGAATAACTTCAGCGCCCTCGGCGCGCGCGGCGGCCTGAATGCCGGAACGCTGAAAGCAGCGGTGCGGTTCGTTACAACTCACATCGGTGACGATGACGCGCTTGGCTCCGGCGCTCCAGCATTGGCGCACCATCTCGGCAACCACATCGGGATTCGTGTTGGCGGCCTGCTCCGGCGTACGGTCCCATGCGATATTCGGCTTGATCACCACCACATCCTGGCGGCTTACGAAGCGGCTAATGCCGCCCAGATTTTCCAAAGCCTTCTCGACCAGCGCGCGCGGCTCTCCATTCTGAACAACGGTCATGGCCGGCCATTGCAAATCGGCAGCCGCGCGATGGTCGCGCCGCGCCTGTTTCGCCTTCGCCGGGACAGGCCGGAAGCTGTGCTCACTGAGCCAGACAGCCCCGCCCGCGGCACCCGCTGCTACTCCGCCCACACGCAGCAGTTGCAGCATCGCTTCGCGCCGCGTCATGCCCTGCGCCGCGCCCATTGCTTCTTCCGGCTTGCGTTCGGTTTCCCCGGCCATGATATTTCTCCCGCTCAAACTTCCATCAAGTGAATGCGCTGCGGATCGTTCGTGCCCAAACGGTGAGCCGCGTCAGCGGCGGTGGCAATGTAGCGCGGCGGCCGTCCCGCAGCTTCAAATGTCGGCAAGCCCATTTCGGCGCGTTTGCGCTCGAGCATCTGCCATGCAGTGTGATCGACGGCAACGCGATCCTCGCCCACGATGAGCGCATTTGGCTGCCAGAGGCGCTCTGGATGGAAGCCCGGCCCTCCATCATAGACAGAAGTCATCGCGTCGCCAATGGTAAAGCGCACCTTGTCGCGCACCGCCGGAATGCAATTCAGGTCGGCCACGCCGGGATTGCATCCGCCGGGATGCAATTCCTGCGGGCGTTCCACCACTCCATACATATTCTTCATCGCAAACGTAACGCCAGACATGCTGTGGTCCTTGAGAATAGGCAGGCCAATCACCATGTCGCATTCGCGAGAGAGAATCCTGGCGAGCTTGACGCTGGTTGCGCCCCATGTGACCGGCTGCTCCTCGTAGCCCGCAACATCGTTGCCATAGCAGCGAATGCGGCTGGGATCAGTCGAGATAGTCAGCCCACAACTCACAAGATCGCGCGCGTTGCGGTCCCATATCACAATGTTGCCGGGCTTTATGCCGGCCTGTTGCAGCCGCTCACAAATAGCCAGTATGAGCGACAGGTGGGTGGAGACTCCTTTGCCGCCCAGGCCGTTCACCTTGAGACCGATCACCTTGTCCGCTCGCAGAATGTGCTTCCACGCCTCGACCGGATTATCATGGCCGGTGTAAGCAGCGATGGCGCGGTCGAGCAAATCGAGCACGCGCTTTTCGTCCGGCTGCGCGCCAGTTCCGTGCAGCGACGCATCGCGAGCCATCACTACTTTGGACTTGCCAGTCTGCGCGTGCTGGTCCAGCGTTGCGGCCAACCCCGACTTCCTCTGCGAGCCCAATACCAAAGCTCCCGTCGCTGCGGTTTTCAGAAAATCTCTGCGGCTTTCCATGGCAATCCTCCTGTGCATGCGTCATTCAACAGCCACATCCAGTTACAGTTTCGCTTCCACGCCATGCGCCAGCGCAAGCAATGCCTGCTGAGCGTCTGGCTCGGACTCATAAGCGACGATGCGCACCAGGTGCGAGCCTTTGCGGAAGATCACGCTCTGCGCATACGCAACACCAGCATCGCCTAGTTGAACAGCCTTGGCGTCAGAGCTTTGCCCGCTCTCCAGAATCTTGCGCGCGCCGGTCGCATCGCCCATCGTGTACACATCGGCCGTCGCTTCCAACTCGCCTTTGTATTTGTAGTCGGAGGTCGAGGTGGAAACAACGCCGGCCGAAATATACTGCTCGGCATCGCCGTCAATATACTGCCACAAATCCTTGGCCGCAAAGACGCGCGTCTCGCTGCTCTTCTGCCAATCCGCAACCGCGCCCGACGCCGGAAACGGGTCAGCGCCTTTCTTCTTGCAGCCTGTACCGGCAACTGCGGCAACCATGACAAGAGCCGCAACGGCCCACTTCCAATTCAAACAATATTTCACGACGACTGTCTCCCTTATTTCCTGTTGAGTAGAATCTGACTTGCCGGTGAGCGGCTTTCGCCGATGCTGGTAACATACACAGCCGGGCGCTCCTGCAACGGACACGCAAATTCGCACGCGCCGCAGCCCACGCAGCGGCTGGGGTCCACGCGCGGCTGCTTCAGCGTCTTCGTGTTGCCCGCCGAGTCGATGACCTGCGCTTCTTCCACATAAATTGCCTTCGGCGAAACCGGGCACCACTCTTCGCAGACAATGCACTCCGTCGCCATGGCCCACGGCAAACAGCGGCCCCGGTCATAAAACGCGGTTCCCAATCGAATTGGTTGGCTCTGACCGCCGACACCCACCACCCAGCCTTTTTCTTTCGGCGTAATCTGCCAGATGGCGCCGGTGGGGCAAACTTCGGAACAAAGCACGCAGCTCGGTTCGCAGTAGCCGATGCGCGGCACCACCGTTGGCGTCCATAGTCCCTCAAGGCCGGCTTGATCGAGCGTGGGATGCAGCGCCGTGTTGGGGCAAACCTTCATGCACTCGCCGCAGCGAATGCAGCGCGATAGAAACTCCGGCTCGTCCAGCGAGCCTGGCGGTCGCAGCAGCCGTTCACTGCGGCTCTTGCCCATGCCCGTATTGGCGCGCATCAGCGGAACCACAGCAGCGCCGGCCGCAATGCCTGTCAGCGTTCTGCGCCGTCCCAAATCCGGCGACGCAACTTCATGCTCCTTGCGGAAGAAGCGAAAAGCAAGCCCGTCGTGCGGACATGCGCCCACGCAGTTCATGCACATCAGGCACTCGGCCTTGCGCCACGGCACGCCGCCGATTGGGTCGTCGCCGCCTTGGCAATGCAAAAGGCACCGGTTGCAGTGGTCGCACGCGGCAGGGTCCTTGTGCAGTCCCAGCAACGACCAGCGCGACACCGCGCCCAGCAGTGCGCCCAGCGGACAAATTGCCCTGCACCACAGCCGCGTCACGTGCAAGCTGGCTGCAAGAATAGCAATGAACAGAATCCCCAGGAAGGCGCCCTGTGCGTAGTGCGGCTGGCGGAGATAGAGCACTGTATAGTGCAGAATCGTATGCAGCGTCTCGCCGGCAGCTTTGATGGCCGCTACATGGCTGTGTTCGAGCGGCGTCAGCACGGCCTGCGCACCAAAGTTGAAGGCCGGCAACAAAGATAACCCAAATGACCGCACCAGCAAACTGAAAGGATCAAGCCAGCCGATTACCGCGGAACCAAAAAACGCGGCCACCAATCCGGCAATTAGCACCACGTATTTGCCCGTCTGCCACCGCTTATAGCGATTCGCCTCGATGCGCTGTTTGCCGCGCTTCGTCTCTGAAGGCATATTGCCCACAAAGTGTTGCAGCGTGCCCATGGGGCAAATCCAACCGCAGAAGAACCGGCCTAGAAACAGCGTGGGTACCAGGATCAGCAAACTCCACAGCAGTCCGCGATAAAGCGCGTGGCTGGCCAGCGCGTTCACCACGGCCACCAGCGGGTCCCACTCGAAAAACAGCCGCACCGGTGCGCGCAACTGAATTTCGCTGGCGTCGCGGGGGAAGAGGGTCAGAGACGTGAACAGCAGCAGCGCGAAAAAGAGCAGCAGAAAAAATATCTGTGAAGCCCTGCGCATCAGCGGCAATCTCGACCGTTTCATAGAATTGCCTCCAAGTGCGCGGACGCTAACCGTACGTGATCAATCATTGATGTTTACGCAAGTGCCGAACAGTGACCTGCATCACCGGTCGGCAGTCCCGGACAGATGGGCGAATCGAGAGATCATGTAAAAATGACATCGCCGGGCACCCCATGTCCCGCTTCCGGGAACTGGGGGTCCGCAAGCCTATTACTACGGTTGTAGATAGAAGATTTCGGAGGGAGCAGAGGGCTTCAGCCCTCTGAATGAGGAGGAATTTGAAGGGCCTTCAGGCCCGGATCTTCGCCGATTTCCCGAGAATTGAAGGATCTACAACTGTAGTACTAAGGGCGCACAAGCGCAGTCTGCCCTGCTGTATGTTTTGCATCCTGCGCCGAGCTGATTGATACAGAATTGGTTGACGGTTAGGCACAGGCTTTGAGTAAATTTGTGTTAGGGTGAAAACTCAGCGAAAGAAGATCAACCATGATCAAATCAGGCATATTGACTCGCACCGGGCGGATCGCAATGCTCACCTTGCTCCTTGTTGCAAGCATTCTTTCGGGATGCGAATCCAAGCAGGACAAGGCGCTCGATCAGGCTAAAAAGCAGGCGGCCGCGACAGGGCAGGCGCAACAGGTGGTTTCCGTGGATAAGAACGGGACCACCACTACGACGATTGTGCAGCCGCCGGCAAAAGGACAGGCGACAGGGGAGATCGCAACGACCTCGACGCCTCCAGCGGCCGGAACGCCCGTTCCAGCGCCATCGGAGCCAACCGTCTCCGCAGTGCCGCTGCCACCTCCAGTTCCGGTCAATGTGATCATCCCGGCCGGCACAAACCTGGCAATCCGGATCGACCAGCACATCAGCGTAAAGACCACCCGCGCTGGAGACAGGTTCACTGGCGAGATCGTAAACCCTGTTCTGGCCGGCGACAACAGCGTGCTGGTGCCGAAGGGCGCCTTGGTTGGTGGGGTGGTGGATGCATCCCAAGAGCGTGGGCACTTCAAAGGCAGTTCGGTGCTGGAGTTGCGGTTGACCTCACTCACACTGAACGGGAAGCGCTATCCGCTGGCAACGCGAGATCATACGCAAACCAAGAAGGGCAAGGGCAAGCGTTCGGCGGCAATGATCGGCGGAGGTACGGGGCTCGGTATGCTGATTGGCGGCTTGGCCGGGGGCGGTAAAGGCATGGCGATTGGCGGCCTGGCGGGTGGTGGCGCTGGTACGGCCACCGCGGGATTGACGGGAAACTGCGATCTCGACATACCCGCTGAGTCGATCATGCACTTCAGGCTGGCGCATGATTTGGTCGTACAGCCCGAGCAGTAACGCTGTATTTTCCGGGATTATCTCGATCCAGACGGACAGATGGCCCGCTCGTCAACCCTGATAGCAACACTATGGCTTGAGAAGGTGAGTGGCACGGGTTCCCATCCGGAGGAATGAACTGAAGTTGGGTGCCCAGGTGCCTCGCTTTTGGGCACCTGGGAATTTACGAAGCTCGAAAGCGGGATATAGGATAAGAGCATGGATCTGGCCCAGAACGCATTGGGCGACGTACTCAACGACGGCGCCCACCAGTATCTCTATGACGCCGAGGGCCGCACCTGCGCCGTCTACACCAACCCCGTCGCCGGCATCAGTACCATGACCGGCTACCTCTATGACGCCGACGGCACGCGCATCGCCAAAGGCTCCATCACCGCCTGGTCCTGCGACCCAGCCCAAAACGGCTTCCAAACCACCAACGACTACATCCTCGGCCTGGGCGGCGAGCAGCTCACCGAGATGGGCATGGGCGGCACCGTGCCCAGCGGCGCCACCACCACCGGCCTCGTCTGGCAGCACGCCAACATCTGGTCCGGCGGCAAGCTGCTCGGCACCTACGACAACGACGGCCTGCACTTCTACCTCGACGACCCGCTCGGCACCCGCCGCGCCCAAACCAACTTTGCCGGAGTTTTGGAGCAGACCTGCCAGAGCCTGCCCTACGGCGACGCGCTCACTTGCGTCTCCCAGCCCGACACTGGCGGCAACCTCTCCCCCTACATCGCCTCCCTCACCGCCCCCACCGAACACCACTTCACCGGCAAAGAACGAGATGCCGAGTCGGGGAACGACTACTTCGAAGCGCGATACTACTCCAGCTCGATGGGCCGCTGGATATCACCCGATTGGAGCATCAAGGAAGAGCCGGTGCCGTACGCCAAGCTGGATGATCCACAGACGCTCAACCTGTACGCATATGTTATGAACAACCCGCTTGCCAGACTCGACCTTGATGGCCACTACACTTGCAGAGGAAGCAGCGAGGATTGCGCCGGATTTGTAACGGCACTGAATATGGCGAGGGTCGCTATGAAACACTTTGGGCCTGAATCCGATCAAGCGAGGGAAATACAGGGGGTGCTCGATTTTTACGGGTCCGATACAACGAAGAACAAGGTGTTTGTTTCGTTCGGGAAATTATCTAAGGGCACAGCAGGAATAACGTCATATGACGCTAAAGGGAATATAAGAATCAAGTTTGATCTTGCACAAATCCATGCTTCGACGAAAGGGTTCATGGCTGGCACATACTTGACAGAACGTGCTGGTATAGCCATACACGAAGGAACCCACGGATCAGATGAAAGAAAAATGGGGCATGGTATTTCGAATCGTCACGAGGAGATGAAAAGTGAGCGTCATGCCTATCGAACCGAGTCTTACGTTAATGAGGGATTTAGCATTCCCACACCTAGCGGGTTATGGTCAGGTGATTGGAGTGGAGCTGATTTTGAAAAGAACCGAAGCGCAGCAATTGAGGCCGGGGCGACTGCCTCTACAAATGAGGCTTGCAAGAAAGGATGTAAACCATGAAGAGGTTCTGTTTGCTATGCATATTTGTCATCCCCACCGTAAGCCAGAATGCTTGTGCCCAGGGCAGGCAATCGCATTACGTAAGGACCAGTGTCTGTCGAGCGGATAGCGTAAAAATGGCTAGACACAAACTGGATGTAGTTCTTGAGGCTACCGTCATGTCCGATCTTCTGCACGGTGCACTTTTGATAGACAAGAACTGCGATCATAATGCCTTGCAATTAGGCGTATCCCAAGACAATGCAGACCCAAGTGTTGACAAATTCGATGAAATCATGAGACATCCATGTCCACCAGATTCTATTAGAAGAAAACTTAGCGCAAGATTTTACGGCAGACTTCGACTTGGCGGCAGAGTTCCGCTGAATCCAAATCTGAGGGTGATATTCATAGATTTAATGCGGGTGGATCATATTGCGGATGTACGAACAGGATGCCAAGTTCCTACTTTAGAATAGGCGGGTGGATTCGGTCTTGAGGTTCAACACCAGTCACGAGAGGTACCCCCGGTCGCTCACTTTTAGGGGCGGGGGATGTCAGTACAATTCAGAGGAAGGTATCTCTATGACGCCGAGGGACGTATCTGCGCCATGGCCAGCGCTCCCGTCGCCAGCATGACTACTTATACCGGCTATCTCTATGACGCCGATGGCACGCGCGTGGCCAAGGGGACCATCAGCAAATGGAGCTGCGATCCTTCTACCAACGGCTTCACGACCACCAACGACTTTGTTCTCGGTCTGGGCGGTGAACAGGTCACCGAGATGGGCATCGATACGACAGGCGGGTGGCCCCGGTCCCGGTGATCTCTGCCAACCAAGATGAGGGTGCCCCCGGTCCCTCGCTTTTGGGGACCGGGGAGTGTGTCCTCGTGTTCCCTCCGCCAACCGGTCCGCTCCGACTCGATCACCGTCCCTTCGGTCCCAGCTGCGTAACGCCGGAAGCTCGACCACGCCCACTGCTCCGGTATCCATCCCAGAGACCCGGTTCGTAAGCGTCTTGTGTTCCCACCCTCGACATGCGTTCGCCGCATTGTAACGATGGAGACATGGAAGCGAGCAAGGTGCGTGTGCGGCGTTCTGTCGCAGAGAAGCGACGGATTGTGGAGTTGACGTTTCAGTCAGGGCAGAGCGTGGCGCGAGTAGCGCAGGCCGAGGGCGTGAACTCGCATCAAGTGTTTCAGTGGCGTCGGGCCTATCGCGTCGGAGAACTGGTGGCGGCCGGAGAGCAGGCATCATCGCTGTTGCCGGTGATTGTTTCATCGGCGGGTTCAGCAGGCCTGGCTGAGCAGCGACAAATCGCCAGCCAAGAGTCATCCGTTCCATCGGGCGCGATTCACATCGAGTTTCCGGGCCGCGTTGCGATCACCGTGGAGCGCGGTGCGGACCGAGCGGCGCTGCAAGCGATTCTGGAGAGCTTGCGCAAGTGATCGAACTGCGCACAGGCACACGCATCTGGATCGCCGCAGGCGTGACCGATATGCGGCGCGGCTTTCCGGGGTTGAGTGCGCAAGTGCAGATGATCCTCAAGCAGCAGCCATTTTCCGGACACGTGTTTGTTTTTCGCGGGCGCAGAGGCGACACGATCAAGATTTTGTGGGCCGATGAAGACGGTCTGTGTCTGTTCGCGAAGCGATTGGAACGCGGACACTTCATCTGGCCGCAAGCGAAGGATGGAACGGTTTCTCTGACGCGGGCGCAGCTGTCGATGCTCATCGAAGGCATTGAATGGCGCAGGCCGGAGAGAACCTGGACGCCGCAGATCGCGGTGTAAGTGACAAGCATGATTCTCCTGTATCCACGAGCCTTTTGTAGATGTTTTCCACACCGTTTCATGGCATACTGCGGTCATGGTTACTGCCGCTCTTCCCGACCTCGACCAACTCGATATAGAAGCATTGAAGATATTGGTTGTCGAGCAGCGTGAGAGTCTCGACTCCCATACTCAACAGGTTGGACATCTGAAGCTGGTCATCGAGAAGCTGCGCCGCATGATCTTCGGCGCGAAGAGCGAGAAGGTCATTGTTCAGGTTGAGCAGTTCGAGTTGCAACTCGAAGAAGCAGAGACGGAGCAAGCTTCTGCTGAAGAGAAGCTCCAAGAACCTGTGGCAGTGACCAAGCCTCTTCCCAAGGCAAGACCATCGCGCAAGCCGCTTCCCGCGCATCTTCCCCGCGAAGTCGTAACGCACCATCCCGATCAAAACTGCTGCCCCGATTGCGGAGGCCAGTTGCGCAACTTCGGCGAAGATGTGGCCGAGATACTGGAGTACATTCCGGCCAACTTCAAGGTCATTCGCCACGTGCGGCCGAAGTTCGCCTGCAAGCAGTGCGAGCGCGTTGTCGAAGCTCCCGCGCCATCGCGCACCATCGAGCGCGGACTTGCTGGGCCGGGACTGCTGGCGCATGTGCTGGTAGCCAAATATGCCGATCACTGCCCGCTGTTTCGCCAGTCGGAAATCTACGCTCGCGAAGGAGTCGATCTCGATCGCTCAACACTGGCGGGTTGGGTGGGAGCTGCCAGTGAGGTACTTGCGCCGTTGGTTGATGCGTTGCGCAGGCATGTATTGTCGGCGACGAAGATCCATGCCGATGACACGCCGGTTCCAGTGCTCGCCCCTGGCAACGGCAAGACCAGAACAGGCCGCCTCTGGACTTATGTGCGCGACGAACGATCTGCCGGTGAAAACACCGCGCCTGCCGTGTGGTTCGCCTACTCGCCAGATCGCAAGGGCGAACATCCAAGGCTCCATCTGAAGAACTTCAAGGGCGCTCTGCAAGCCGACGCCTACGCAGGCTTTCATCATCTCTATGAGGGCGGCGTTATTTATGAAGTGGCCTGCTGGGCTCACGCCCGGCGCAAGTTCCATGACATTCACGTGGTTCACGCCTCGCCCATCACAGCCGAAGCCATCCATCGCATCGGCGCTCTGTATGGCATCGAAGAAGAGGTTCGCGGCAAGCCAGCCGAATTACGCCGTGAGATTCGCCAGGCCCGTGCAAAGCCGTTGCTCGACGATCTGCAAAGCTGGATGGAAAAATCCCTGCGGCAACTCTCCGCAAAAAGCGAGACCGCCGGCGCGATTCGCTATGCGCTCTCGCACTGGCGCGCGCTCACGCGATACGTGGACGATGGACTGTTGGAGATCGATAATTCGGCGGCCGAACGGGCGCTGCGCGCCGTAGCGCTTGGACGCAAGAATTATCTTTTCTGTGGATCGAACTCTGGCGGCGAACGCGCTGCCGCCATTTATTCGTTGGTTGGCACAGCCAAACTGAACGGCCTTGATCCGGAAGCCTATCTTCGCCAGGTCTTGATCCGCATCGCTGAACATCCGATCAACCGAATCGAGGAACGGCTTCCCTGGAATCTGGCCGACACTCTCCAGCCCGTCGCCATAGCTGCCTGACCTGTGCTTTCCGAAGTGTCCACTTAAAATAAGTGGACACTTCGCAAATCAGTCCTTACTCCAAATGCACGCAGAAGCGGACGGTCAACATGGGCACACCACACGCTTACCGAGTTTCTACTCTAGTCGATCCTGAAAATGACTTTTTCAGGGTCGACTAATGTGGGTTCCCATCGTTGTGCCGGGGGAGCTTGTGACGCCGCCCCATCGCCGCTGCTACTCGGGTTGCCTCAGCCTCTGCACAAGAGGACACTACCAGAGTTTATTTCTAAGGTCACAGAGTCGAATTCTCTGCACTCCTGCTCTGTCACCAACACAGAAACGGAATGACGAATCCGCCATTCCGTTTCTATGCTGCGCTTCCTTGGATGTGATTACTGGATCGTGATGCCGATTGAGCCCGAACTCACCACCTGATGTGTCTGAGGGGGTGGTGTTGTGGTAGTGGACCCTCCACCACCGCAGCCGGCTGTGTAAGCCGCCACTGTCAGCAGAACCAGCCCCAGACAAGCCGTCACCCAAGCGCCTCGCGCTGCCAGTTTCCTTCTCAAAAACACAAGAGGCAGCAGAAGAATAGGCAGAAGAATCCATGAGGTTGCCGCGCCGGCGACGGTTTCAGTAAAGACAACAGTGATCTGATAGGTTCCTTTGGGCGTTGTCGATGAGGTTGTAATCGACAATGTGTTTGCTGTTGCCGAATAGCTGCACGCCGCGCCCGTGGGAAGATTCAGGCAAGTTACGTAGGCGCTCTCTACCGAGGAAGGCAGAGTGACCGGATAGCTAGCCGATGATCCGGCTGTTACGGTCGCTGTTGTGGATGTAAATGTGGGCCCCGTTGCCGATCCCGATGCCGAGTTCACCTCGAACATGAACGAGTTGGATGTGCCACCGCCGGGAGATGGCGTTTGCACGGTGATTGCGGTGGTAGTTCCGCCAGTGGCAATGTCGGCTGCAGGAACTTGGGCCGTCAGTTGGTTTGCGCTCCCATAGGTTGTGGTTAGAGCGGATGTGCCCCAGTAGGCCGTTGAGCCTGATATGAATCCAGATCCGTTGACCGTCAGCGTGAAAGCCGAACCGCCTGCGTTTGTGAACAACGGCGATATGCCGCTGATGACCGGAACGGGATTCGCTTGCATAACCGTTACCGCCGTCGATGCGCCAGTGGCGTTGTTGTAAGTCACGGAACTGCTGGAGTCGGGCGTGTAGTTAGCCGTAAAGGTATCGCTGCCGATGCTCAGCGATCCCGCCGTGATGCTGAACTGCGTGCTGCCGCTGCTTAGAGCCTGCGTGGAGGAGTAGCCGCCGCCGGTTAGCGATATCGAGCCCGTGGGCGTTGGAGCGCCGCTGACAGCTACCGTCACCGTCAACGGCTGGGCCGGCATGATGCTAAATGACGACGGCGTCACCGTCACTGTTGGCGTGGCCAGCGTTACGGTGACTTGCTGAGATGTGCCTGTGGCGCTGTTGTAGGTTGTGGAGCTTTGAGAGTCGGGTGTGTAGCTGGCAGTAAAGGTGTCGCTGCCAGTGCTCAGGAATCCTGCTGTGATCGTGAACTGTGCGCTGCCGCTACTGAGAGCCTGCGTGGAGGAGTAGCCGCCGCCGGTCAGGGTTATCAAGCCAGTGGGCGAGGGGTTGCCGCTTCCACCGCTGACGGCACCCGTCACCGTCAGCGGCTGCGTCTTTGTGATCGTGAGTGACCCAGGCGTCACCGTGACGGTCGGGGTCACTATCTGCGCGGTGAGTCCCGTCGTGGCGGAGATGCTGGAGCCGTAGCTGCCGTCTCCGGGATAACTTGCATCGATCAGGTGTGTTCCCGTGCCAGCGATCGCGATGCCACTTGCCGTCGCAGTTGCTGTCTGCGCCAACTGCGCGGTCATAACCGTCAGCGTGCTTCCGTAGTAATTTGCCACCGCTAGATCGGGAATACCATCCCGATTGAAATCCCCTGTCACGATGGATGCTGGATAGCTGCCCATTTGCGGGCTGCCCCCCGCCGTAAATGTTCCGTCCCCGTTGCCCAAAAGAACTGTCACTATATTGCTGTAAGGATTTGTCACGGCCAAGTCCGCCTCGCCATCTCCGTTGAAGTCCCCAATAGCAACTGAACCAGGTACGGTCAACGTTGGCGGGCTCACGGATGTGGCAGTAAACGTGCCATCCCCGTTGCCCAAAAGAATCGACACTCCGTTGCCGGAAGAGTTCGCGAAGGCCAAATCTGGTATGCCATCTCCGTTGAAGTCCCCTGTCACAATGGATTTCGAGCCGTTGCCAGTCTGCGGGCTCACCCCTGCGGTGAATGATCCGTCCCCGCTGCCCAAAAGAATCGTCACGGGATTCCCATAGCTGTTTGTCACGGCCAGGTCCAGAATACCGTCCCCATTGAAGTCTCCTGCCACAATGGATATCGGCTCGCCGCCTGTTTGCGCGCTCATAGGACTGGCGGTAAACGTACCGTCTCCGTTGCCCAGAAGAACTGTCACTGTGTTACTGGAATAGTTCGCGACAGCCAGATCCAATATGCCGTCTCCGTTAAAATCTCCTACGGCAATCGATTGTGGATCGGATCCTGTTGTCGGGTTCACGGCTGTAGCGGTAAACGTACCTTCTCCGTTGCCCAGGAGAATCGTCAAGGTATTGCTGTTGAAGTTTGCCACGGCCAAGTCGGCTTTGCCGTCGTTGTTGAAGTCTCCGACTGCCACAAAGACTGGATTGCTGCCGGTTTGCGGGCTTGTGGCAGTGGCCTTGAATGTACCGTCT
>Ga0302157_10004002_pt1 | contig 16248 bp, 14 predicted proteins | sample I_Bog_N3_3_FD_193502 | JGI IMG/M metagenome (GOLD analysis project Ga0302157, IMG submission 193502) | Peat permafrost microbial communities from Stordalen Mire near Abisko, Sweden - I_Bog_N3_3 | ecosystem: Environmental > Terrestrial > Soil > Wetlands > Peat | place: Sweden: Abisko, Stordalen...
GCAGCAATACCGGCGCTCCGCCGCATTCAGAGCGGCCAGCGGCCAGAGCCGGGTCACGTCCACGCACTGGCACATCGCGATCGCGAACCGGCTGGGGGTTCGACGGGCTCGCCGGGGTGACCTTCGCCCTGGCCTCGCCGCGGTTCATCAAGGAGTTCGGGATTTCGGTGCCGGAATACCGCTCCGGCCTGCAGATCGTGCTGCGGTCGCCAAAACCTGGCCCGCTCGGCTGCGCGGCCAGGTCATCGGCATCGATCGGGGCAACTGGCCGCGCCCCACCGCCGGTTTCAAGTCACGGTGAAAACGCTTTTGCGGCGGCGCGCCGCGAGCGAGCCGCCCGACCCGGCGCGGCAACTCACCGCGCAGCCGGCGGCGGTGGCGGGGCGAACATCTGCATCATCCCGGCGACTCCCTGGATCACCGCAGCCGTTGTGCCGGGGCCGCAGCCGGGCACGCGGTGGTCCCCTTCGCAGGGACCCTCACGATGATCCCGGGGCGCAAATCGTTGCTGCGAATAGGCCGGTCCGACCATCCGAGCGACTGGCGCGTGGGTGTTGCAGCCGGGTTTGCCCGGGGGGCAGGGGTTCGCCTGGGCAAGCTGCATCGCCGGCGCAGCGGCACTGCACGCGGTGGCGTTCGGACCGGAACACGGCGCGCCCTCGGCAGCCAATGTGGCAGCGAGCAGCAGCCACCCGCCGATGCAGGCGATCAAAACAACAATAGGCAAGGGCCGGACGGTGATGGACCGAAGGATAGCTGGCATGCGGCGAATCCTTGCGAAGCGGCTGCCAGGCCCCGTTGATGTGGTCCAACACGCTGGGTTCATACGTCGCCAGGCCCGGGCCGGTTTTCGGTAAAGGCTGACGACGCCACACTGCCGCTGTCGGGTGAACACTTCGTTAACGCCAGCCGCTTTCATGAAAAAAACCGCACTGGCGCCCCGGGCCGGTCTGCGCGAAGCTGCCGGCCCGTCAAATGGAGGAAACCATGGCCAAAGGCATCCTGCTGGTCGCGTTCGACTATACCAACGCGCACGCGGACGAATTCCACGACTGGTACGACCTGGAGCACATCCCGGAGCGTGAGCGCGTTCCCGGCTTCGGCGCCTGCGCCCGCTGGATCAGCGTCGCCAACCCGAAACACGCCGTTGCCAGCTATGAACTGGACAGCCTGTCGGTGCTGGAAAGCGCGCCCTACAAGGCGATCGCCTACGAGAACCTGTCAGTCTGGTCGAAACGGATAGGCAAGATCGCGACCCGGCTGCTGCGCTTCGACGGCGAGCAGACCCTGCCCGGCGATCTGGCCGGTCCCGCCGGCGCCGGCGGCCTGCTGGTCAACGCCATGAACGTCGATCCCGCACACGAAGACGAGTTCAACGAGTGGTACGACCACGAACACATCCCGGCGCTGTCCAAGGTACCCGGCACTTTGTGCGCGCGCCGGTTCCGCGATGGGAAAGGGACGCACCGCTATCTGGCGCTGTATCACCTGGCCTCGCCCGACGTGCCGCTTACCCCAGCCTGGAAGACCGCCGCTGGCACACCATGGTCTGCTCGGCTGCGGCCGCATTTCCGCGACCACCTGCGGATCCTGACCGGGCGTTACGTGCGCGGTGCCTGACCGGGCGGGCCGGCGGTCACAGAGGATAGGGCAGCCGGCCCTCCCGATAGCCGTTTTCGTCGAAATGCTGCTGCGCGGATTCCAGCCTGCCATCCTGGATGGCTTCGGCGACCTCGGGGTATTGCGCCAGATAGAAGGCCTCATCGACCGCGATCGGGAACGGCCGCCGGCCCTCGAAATAGCCGTCGTACACGAAGTGCTGTTTGGCCGACCCGACGATGCCGGCCTTGATCGCCTCGGCGATGTCGGGGTTCTGCTCCAGATACCAGACCTCATCCACCTCGATTCCGGCCAGCAAGGTGCGGATCAACACCTGGAATTCCGTGTAGCTGGCCGAGGCGGTGACCGAACCCCGTACGGTCGCCAGAGTCATCCGGCTGCGGATTTTGTCAAATGGCGGCAGGTACTTCACCAGCGGCTTCCCCACTCACACTAGAGCGTTCACAGGTTAATAATAAGCCACCCACCCAATTTTTGCACACGGAAAGTTGTGTGACGGCAAATCAGACAGCAGATTTCCGTGATCCGGACCCATGGCCGCCGAATCCCCTTGGCTTCCACCGCGCAATCGGCGCATCTTGCGCCGTCCCAGCCACCCGGCGCGGGAGAGAGCGGGCCCGCCCGCCGCCGAAGGCGCAACCGGCCCCCGGAAACGCTCAGGTACCACGGACCGCACCGGGCACAGGGATCTCTGGAAAGCCGGCGGGTGTCCATACCCGCTGCACCGACGGAGTAAGGCGCGCTCGCGCCGAATCTCTCAGGTTCCGCGACAGAGGGGGGTCAGCTTCCGCCGGCACGTCGCTGGCGGACGACCCTGTATGCGGAGTGCGTGGTGACCGATCCAACCCTGCCGGCCGACGCGACACTGTTGAAGGCCACCCCGCTGGATGCCTGGCACCGGCGCCTGGGGGCTCGGATGGTGCCTTTCGCCGGCTATGCCATGCCGGTGCAGTACGACTTCACCGGTGATCTGGCGGCGCGCTGCCGCGGCGGCGTCATGGCCGAACATCTGCACTGCCGGGACAAAGCCGCACTGTTCGACGTTTCCCATATGGGCCAGGCGATGCTGACGGGTGCCAATGCCCCCGCGGCGCTGGAGCAACTGGTGCCCGGTGACATCGCCGGCCTGAAGCCCGGACGGCAACGCTACACCCTGTTCACCAATGAAGCCGGCGGCATCCTGGACGACCTGATGGTCGCCAACCTCGGCGCCGAACGGCTGTTCCTGGTGGTGAACGCCAGCCGCAAGGACGTGGATTTCGCGCACCTCGCCGCCCATTTGCCAGCCAGCGTGCGCTTGCAGGAGGCCGCCGATCGCGCCCTGCTGGCCCTGCAAGGCCCGGCGGCTGCCGCGGTGATGACCCGGCTGAGCCCGGAGGCAGCCGCCTTGTCCTTCATGGGCGTCGCGGAACTGACCATCGCCGGCATCCCCTGCCTGATATCCCGTTCGGGCTACACCGGCGAAGACGGGTTCGAGATCTCCGTCCCCGCCGACCAGGCGGAATCCTTCGCCGATCGGCTGCTGCAGCAGCCGGAGGTCGTGCCGGCCGGCCTCGGTGCGCGCGATTCGCTGCGGCTGGAGGCCGGACTCTGCCTCTACGGCAACGACATCGATGAAGTGACAACACCGGTCGAGGCCGGGCTGACCTGGGTGATCGGCAAACGCCGCAAGATGAACCTGGATTTCCCCGGCGCCGAGGCGATCCGCGACCAACTCGACAACGGCGCCCCCCGCCTCCGCGTCGGCATCCGCCCCGACAGCCGGGCCCCTGCTCGGGCGCAGACCACCATCGTGGCACTGGATGACACCGAGGCCGGCCTGGTCACCTCCGGCGGTTTCGCCCCGTCTTTGAATGCGCCGGTCGCCATGGGCTACGTCCGCCGCGACCTGGCCGGGGACGGCACCAAATTCAATCTGATGGTGCGCGGCAAGGCTTTGCCGGCGACCGTCGTTCCGCTCCCCTTCGTTCCCCACCGCTACGCGCGCTAAGCAAGGAATTGTCCGATGGCCAAGAAAGGCTCCGACAAACGTTTCACCAAAGACCATGAGTGGGTCACGCTGGACGGCGACATCGCCACGGTCGGCATCACCGACCACGCCCAGGAGCAACTCGGCGAGCTGGTCTTCATCGAACTGCCCGCCCTGGAACGCGAGGTCGCGGCGGCGGAAGCCTGCGCCGTGGTGGAAAGCGTGAAAGCCGCGTCCGACGTCTATTCGCCGCTGGCCGGCAAGGTGGTCGAGGTCAACGAAACGATCGTCGAGGATCCCTCCATCGTCAACACCAACGCCGAGGGCGAGGGCTGGTTCTTCCGCCTGGAACTCGACGACCCCGCCACCTTCGATGAACTGCTGGACCAGGACGCCTACGACGAATTCCTGGAGACGCTGTGAGCATGGATGCCCTGGCTGAGCTGGCGGAGCTGGAAGCGGCGGATGGATTCGTGAGCCGTCATATCGGGCCGTCGGAATCCGATCTGGCTGCCATGCTGCATACGATCGGCGCCGCGACCCTGGCCGACGTCGCCGCGATGACCGTGCCGGAATCGATCCGCATGAACCGCGGCCTCGATCTGCCGCCGCCCCTGGATGAGGCCGGGGTGATCGCCGAATTGCGCGGTCTGGCCGACCGGAATGTGCGCAAGACGTCGCTGATTGGGATGGGCTACCACGGCACCGTGACGCCGCCTGTCATCCTGCGCAACGTGCTGGAGAATCCCGGCTGGTACACCGCCTACACACCCTATCAGGCGGAGATCGCCCAGGGCCGGCTGGAAGCACTGCTGAATTTTCAAACCATGATCTGCGACCTGACGGGCATGCAGATCGCCAATGCATCTTTGCTCGACGAGGCGACCGCCGCGGCGGAAGCGATGGCGATGGCGCACGGCCTCAGCAAGTCGAAATCCGACGTGCTGGCGGTTGCGACTGATCTGCATCCGCAAACACGCGCCGTGCTGGCGACCCGGGCGCGGCCGATCGGGATCACTTTGGTGGATGTCGCCCCCGGCGATCCGGCGGCGATCGGCTCGGTGCAGCCGTTTGCGCTGGTGCTGCAATATCCTGGCTCGACCGGCGCCTTGCGCGACCTGTCTGAGGAAATCGCCGCGGCGCACGCGGTTGACGCGCTGGCGATCGTCGCCACCGATCCGCTGGCGCTGGCGCTGCTGACCCCACCCGGCGAGATGGGCGCGGATATGGTGGTCGGATCGGCGCAGCGCTTCGGCGTGCCGATGGGCTTCGGCGGCCCGCATGCCGGGTTCTTTGCCACCCGCGATGGGTTCAAGCGCCACATGCCGGGCCGGCTGGTCGGCGTGTCGCAGGATGCCGCGGGGCAGCCGGCGATGCGGCTGGCGCTGCAGACCCGCGAGCAGCATATCCGCCGCGAGAAAGCGACCTCCAACATCTGCACCGCGCAGGTGCTGCTGGCGGTGATCGCTGGCTTCTACGCCGTGTGGCACGGGCCGGAGGGGCTACGGCGCATCGCCCGCCGCGTCAACCTGCAAGCCCGTCTGCTGGCGGACGCCGCGCGGCGGAGCGGCCACCGGGTGCGGTTCGACTCGTTCTTCGACACCATCGTGGTCGAATGCGGTGATGCCGACGCGATGCTGCGTGCGGCCGTGGCGGCCGGTTTCAACCTGCGCCGGGTGGACGACCGCGCGGTCGGGATCGCGCTGGACGAAACCGTGACACGCGCGGACCTGACCGTTCTGGCGCGCCTGCTGGGCGGCGATCCGGCCAGCGCCGGCGGCAGCATTCCCGCCGCACTGCTGCGCGGGACACCGTTTCTTGACCAGTCCGTGTTCGCGCAGTGCCACTCGGAACACGAGATGCTGCGGTATCTGAAGCGGCTGGAAGACAAGGACATCGCGCTGAACCGCAGCATGATCCCGCTGGGCTCCTGCACGATGAAGCTGAATGCCACCGCAGAAATGATCCCGATCACCCTGCCGGGCTTCGCCGACATCCACCCCTTCGCGCCCGCCGACCAGACCGAGGGTTTCCTCACCGTCATCCGCCGCCTGGAATCCTGGCTGTGCGAGGCAACCGGTTTCGCCGCCTTGTCGTTGCAGCCGAATGCCGGCTCGCAGGGGGAATATGCCGGGCTGCTGGCCATCAGAGCTTACCACGAATCGCGGGGCGAGGCGGGGCGGGATGTCTGCCTGATCCCGTCCAGCGCGCATGGAACCAACCCGGCGAGTGCCACGATGGCGGGACTGCGGGTGGTGGTGGTGGGGTGCGATCACGAGGGCAACGTTGATCTGGCGGACCTGCGTGCCAAGGCCGAACGCCATGCCGACCGGTTGGCGGCACTGATGATCACCTATCCCTCGACGCACGGGGTGTTCGAATCGGCGATCCGCGATATCTGCGCACTGGTGCATGCGGCGGGCGGCCAGGTTTACATGGACGGCGCCAATATGAACGCGCAGGTGGGGCTGACCTCACCGGCGACGATCGGGGCCGATGTGTGCCATCTGAATCTGCACAAGACGTTCTGCATTCCGCATGGCGGTGGCGGTCCGGGAGTGGGGCCGATCGGGGTGGCCGCGCATCTGGCGGGGTTCCTGCCGAACCATCCGTTGCGCGCGGATGCCGGACCCGCCGGCGGCATCGGGCCCGTGTCGGCCGCGCCCTTCGGGTCGGCGCTGATCCTGCCGATCTCCTACGCCTATATCCGCATGATGGGCGCCGCGGGCCTGAAGCGCGCCACCGAGGTCGCGATCCTCAATGCCAACTACATCGCCGTTCGGCTGCGAGAGTCCTATCCCGTGCTGTTCTCCGGCCCCGGCGGCATGGTGGCGCATGAATGCATCATCGATTGCCGCGCCTTTGCCGCAGAGACGGGCGTGCAGGTGGAGGACATCGCCAAGCGGCTGCAGGATTTCGGCTACCACGCGCCAACCATGTCCTGGCCGGTGGCGGGCACCCTGATGATCGAGCCGACCGAAAGCGAAAGCAAAGCCGAAATCGACCGGTTCTGCGACGCGATGATCGCGATCCGGACCGAGATCGCATCGATCGCCTCCGGCCGCCTGGACCGCACCGACAATCCGCTCAAGTACGCGCCGCACACCGCGCGCGAGGTGATGGCGGATATCTGGCCGCACGCCTATTCCCGCACGCAGGCGGCCTTCCCGCTGCCGTGGGTGGCCGCGTCGAAATACTGGCCGCCGGTGAAACGGGTGGACAACGTCTATGGCGACCGGAACCTGGTTTGCACCTGCGCGCCGCTGGAGGCTTACGCGCAGGCGGCGGACTGAGCGGCGGGTTCGCGCCCCTACAGGAACAGCCTGTAGGGGGACAGCGTTCCGTCCCGGTCGCGGACCAGGAACTGTTTGCCGCTCTCGGTTTCTTCGATCAGCGCTTCGTACAGCCGCAGGGCGTTCTTCACCACTTCAGCGTAGGACGCCGCTTCAGTTTTGATCTTCAGCGCATTCAGCCGCTCCATGGAGCGCGGCGCCAGATCGAACTGGACGCGGTTCTTCTGTACCTTGGTCTTTTCTTCGGTGCGGTCCTGCGCGTCGTGGGACGCGCCGGAAACCAGGGTCAGAGCGGTCATTCTGCATCCTTTCGTTGCGGCCCGAAGTAGTAGGCCACCATGGCGCCGCCGATCGGTCCGCCGACCGCCGAGACGGCCTCAAGCGGCAGGTTGTCCCGTGTCCACAGGGCGTAGCCGCCGGTCAAAGCCAGGGATCCTTGCACGAATATGGCCAGTCCCCGGGCGAGAAAACCGCGAGTCCGAGCCTCGATGGCGGGGACATCGGAGATGGGGAAGTCGCGCCCGATGGCGGGTTGGAAGGGTTTCGAACCTGCATGGGATCGCCTGTCGGGTCCTGCCCGCATGGGTTGTGTCTCCGCGCATTGTCGGCAGGACGATACGGGCGACCGGGTTAACAAAGCGTGTATCGGCGCGGATAACTTCGCGCTTTCGGACGATGAAATAGGAGATCGTGAGGGCATTGGCAACAGGAAGGTGAGGGAAATCTCCTCATATTCACCCCGCCCGCCCAATCGCTGGCGCCATCCCCGCCCCTTGTATCGCACGGCGCAAGTCCAGATCAAACCGTCGCGTCGCCCAATCCCGGCTCCCGGCCGCCTTGCCAAATCCCCCCGCGCGCCGCATGACAGCCTGATCGTTCCGTCCACCCGCCGTCCGGGAGTCGCATGAAGCCTGTCCGAACAGCCGCGCTCGCGGCCTTGTGCGCCGCCCTGTTCGCCTGCGCATCGCCCCCGCCGCCACCGCCCCCCGCTGCCGCCGCACCGAAGGACCCGGTCGACGGGACATGGCGCGGCACCAGCACGCGGTTCCAGGCCGACGCACGGACCTGCCCGCATCCGGGCCTGCTCGAGGTCGTGGTGTGGCAAAACAAGTTCCAGTACAAATGGGACTATCACGTCTATGTGGACAGCGAGATCGCCCCGGACGACACGGTCCAGGGCAGCGGGCCGGGGATCAGCCTGGTCGGCAAGCGGGATGGCCGGACCATCACCGGCGATGTCACCAATGGGACCTGCGGCCTGCACTTCACGCTCAAGCTGGCGTCCTGACCGGACCCTGGATGTTTTGCCCGGGCCCGGGTCGGCGTGCTAAAAGGCAGGTATGGGATACTGGGGTAAGATCATCGGCGGCGTCGCCGGCTTCGCCATGGGCGGGCCGGTCGGGATGATGGTGGGCGCCGCTTTGGGCCACGCCGCCGACAGCGGCGCCATGTCGAATCTCGGCCAGACCTACCGCCCTTTCGGCCCGGCTCGTGTGGCCTCGATGTTCGGCCGGCGGGAGGAGCTGTTCGGCACCACAGTCGTCGTGCTGTCGGCCAAGCTGGCCAAATGTGACGGCCCCGTATCGCGCCTGGAAATCGACGCCTTCAAGCGCAGCTTCCGCATCCCCGCCCAGTCCGCCCGCGACATCGGCCGGCTGTTCGACCAGGCCCGCGACAGCCCCGACGGTTTCGAACCCTTTGCTCTGCAACTGGGGGAAGCCTACGCCGACAACCACGAAGCGCTGGAGCAGGTGCTGAACGCTCTGTTCGCCATCGCGCAGGCCGATGGGCCGGTCAACCTGGCCGAACAGGACTTCCTGCGCCGGGTGCATCGCGGCTTCCGTCTGGACAACCTGGCCTGGGACCGGGCCCGCGGCGCGATGCCGCGACCACCGGTCAGCGACGACCAGCCCGACCCGTACCGCATCCTCGGCGTGCCGCGCAACGCCGCACCGCAGGAGCTGCGCGACGCCTGGAAGCGCCTGATGCGGGAGAACCACCCCGACAGCATGGCCTCGCGCGGCGTGTCCGATGCCCTGATCAAGCGCGCCACCGACAAGGTCGCCAGCATCAACGCCGCCTGGGACCGCATCAAACGGGAACGGGGGCTGTGACAATTCCGGTCCGCGACCTGCCCAGCCCGAACCACGACATGCGCCCGACCGACACGCCGATCGACATGCTGATCCTGCATTACACCGGCATGCAGACCGCGCAGGCCGCGATTGACCGCCTGCGCGACCCCGCCGCGCAAGTGTCGTCGCATTACCTGGTCGACGAAGACGGCGCGATTTTCCGTCTCGTGCCGGAGACGCGGCGAGCCTGGCACGCCGGCCGGTCGGTCTGGCGCGGGCACACCGCCCTGAACGGCCGGTCGGTCGGCATCGAGATCGTCAATCCCGGCCACGACTGGGGCTATCGCGACTTCCCGGTGCTGCAACTGGCCGCGGTCTGCGATCTGTGCCTGGACATTCTGGGGCGGCATTCCATTCCGCAGCGCAATGTGGTCGCGCACAGTGACGTGGCGCCGGACCGCAAGCAGGATCCCGGGGAAAAATTCGACTGGGAAGCGCTGGCGCGCAACGGGGTGGGACTGTGGCCCGACGGCGTGGCGGATGCGGGCACCGGTGATCCGATCCAGGACGCGGCAGGCCTGGTCGCCGTTCGGGAGGCGCTCGCCACGATCGGTTACGACGTCGTACATGACGGCCCGATGGACCCGGCCCTGGCCACGGTGCTGAGTGCCTTCCAACGTCACTGGCGGCCGGAAGCGGTAACCGGTGCCGCCGACATCGGCACGCGGACCCGATTGCAAGCAATGTTGCCATTGCTGGGGTAGATCCCCGGCCCCTTGACCACCCCAGCCTCCGCGCGCATGCCTGCCTCGCCAGACGGCCGGACGGCCGCTGTTCCCGGGGCAACCCGGGGATGGAGGAAAGTCCGGGCTCCACGGAAATACGGTGCCGGATAACGTCCGGCGGGGGCGACCCCAGGGACAGTGCCACAGAAAACAAACCGCCCGTGCAAGAGGGAAACCTCCCGCGGGAACGGGCGAAACGGTGCGGTAAAAGCGCACCGCGCCCCTGGCAACAGGGGCGGCAAGGTAAACCCCACCGGGAGCAAGACCGAATAGGGACGGCGGCGATTGTCCTTTCGGGGGCAAGGCGCAGGGATGTTTCCGTCCTGCCGTTCGGGTTGGTCGCGTGAGGCGTGCCGCGAGGCGCGTCCCAGAGGAATGGCCGTCTCGTGCCTGATGGTGCGGACAGAACCCGGCTTACAGGCCGTCTGGCATTTTTCCGTCTTCGAATCGGCAGCGGCGCCGAGCACCGCTGGGCTTGGGCGTTCTACTTCATGGCATTGGTGTTACCCACAGAGTTTTACACAAGAACAAAACTAGAATAGCCAGCACACGCGCATAAGTCTTTGACCCGATTCGGTAAAATTGCACCGGAATCCCGACAGAAGGCGTCAAAAGCTTTGACGCCCACGCAATCCCATGATATCCCATATCATCCCAAGGCCAGAGACCCCGTCAGGCTGCGGGACCGACCGGACAAAACTGGGCTGGCAGGCGGCTGTGTTCCGGTCTCGATCGATCTCCTCTCCTGCCCTCCGACGGTGCGGCATCAGTCTCGAAAGGCGTCCGGGTCCACATGACCCATTTCCTTGGCAACCACCAGAACAAGTTGGACGCCAAGGGCCGCGTTTCCATACCCGCGTCGTTTCGCAACGCCCTGAAGGCCAACAGCAAGGACGGCAGCGCCGCCGTCGGCGTGCCGTTGGTGCTGCGCCCGTCGCACAAATATGCCTGCATCGAGGGCTGGCCGGAAAAGGAGTTCGCAGGCCTCGCCAGGCCGCTGCAACAGTATGACGACTACAGCGACGAGCACGATGATTTCGCCATAACCCTGTACGCCGATGCCTTCGAACTGGAGACCGACAAGGAAGGACGCATCGTGCTGCCGGCCGAACTCGCCAACCATGCCGGATTGAGCGAATCCGTGCTATTCATGGGCGTGGGCAAGCGATTCGAAATCTGGGAACCCGAGGCCGCCGCACGCCGGCGCGCACTGGCGCGGGAGCGTACCGCGAATGCCCGCCTCACCTTGCGGATGACCGAACCATGACCGGTCATAGTCCCGTCATGCTGACCGAAGTTCTCGCCGCGTTGGCGCCGCGTGACGGCGGACGCTACCTCGACGCCACCTTTGGTGGCGGCGGCTACACGGCTGCGATCCTGCAAGCCGCGCGCTGCACCGTTTGGGCCATCGACCGCGACCCCGCGGCGATTGCGCGCGGCGCCGTCCTGGCGGACCGTTTCGCCGGCCGACTGCACCTGATCCAGGGCTGTTTCGGCGATATGATGAGCCTGCTGGAAGACACGGGTGTCACCGAGCTGGACGGCGTCGCGCTCGATCTGGGCGTGTCATCCTTCCAGATCGACGATCCGTCCCGCGGGTTCTCGTTTCGTTTCGATGGCCCCCTGGACATGCGCATGGGATTTCATGGGCCAACCGCCGCCGATCTGGTGAATTCGCTGCCCGAACGCGCTTTGGCCGACGTTTTGTTCGAATTCGGAGAGGAACGCGCCTCCCGCCGGATCGCCAAAGCCATCGTCGCCGCACGAACCGAGGCACCGATCGAAACCACCAGCCGCCTTGCGGGCATCATCCGGTCGGTCCTGCCACCGGACCGTTCGGGGAACGACCCCGCCACCCGCAGCTTCCAGGCGCTGCGCATCAAAGTCAACGACGAGCTGGCGGAAATCAGCCAGGCCCTGGACCAGGCCGCGCGCCTGCTGTCGCCACACGGCCGGCTGGTGGTGGTATCCTTCCACAGCCTGGAAGACCGCATCGTCAAGCGCTTCATGACCGAGGCCGCCGGCCGAACGCCCGCCCCCTCGCGGCACGATCCGCGCGGCCTCACCCCCCGCCAGGCTGCCGGCTTCCGGCTGCTGGCGACGCGGGCGCTGCGCCCCACGGACAGCGAGACCGCGGTCAACCCGCGGGCCCGCAGCGCTCGGCTCCGTACCCTGGAACGCCTGGACCCCACCGCGGGGGAGATGCCGGTACCATGATCCGTCCCTTCACATGCCTCAGCGCGCTGCTGGCCCTCGGGTCCGGACTCTATCTGTATCAGACGAAGCACGCCGCCCAGTTGCTCGATCACCAGATCGCCAGGACCGCCGACGAAACCAAGGCATTGCGCGAGCAGACCCGCGTGTTGCAGGCGGAATGGACCCTGCTGAACGATCCGGACCGCCTGCGCCAGTTCGCCGACCAGTATCTGGCGCTGAAGCCCTTGCAGCCCTCCCAGTTCGCCAGCCTGGCGGATCTCGACCAGCGTCTGCCGGCGCCGCGGCCTGAACCCGTGGCCGCGCCGGCGGTCAGTCCGCCGCAACCGGCTGGCGGCGCACCAGAGGCGCAAACCGCGGCGGCACCCGCCGTCGCGGAAGCGGAGGAAGCCTTTCCGTTGCCGCCGCTGCCGCCAGCCGCGGCGCCCGCCGCTGGGCCGCCCATCCGCCTGACGGACCCCCATCCGGTCGAGGCCCGGACCGCCGACCCTAGGCCGGCCGCGACCCCGACTCATTCGCCGGCCGCCGACCCGCGTCCTATCATCGCCGCCCGCCCGCTCGAACCCCATGTCGTTGTCGCCCGCCCGGTCCAGACCGCCAGTACAGTGCACCTGTCAGCCGCGCGCGTCCCGGCGCTGCAACCGCCGGCGCCGGTCACCGGATCGCTGCTCGGGATGGCGCGCGGCGGACTTCCCGCGCCGGTGCCGGTGCCGTTGGCGAGCCCCACTCCGGTCAACACCGCCCAGTGGGCGAACGGCAACTGAGACCTGCCATGCACGATCCCGACGATCCCGTTCCGCCACCGGACTCCCCCCCGCGCAACCAGCGCGGCTTCGGCCGTGTCGCGCCGCGTGACGGGGCCGCCCGGTCAGATGCGGTACCGCGGATCGAGCACCTGGCCGTGACCGCCCCGGACCTTGAAAGACGCAAGGCGATGAAGCGGACCCATGCAAGGCTGGTGGTCGCGGCCGCCGGCTTCTGCGTCCTGTTCATGGGCGTGGTGGTGAAGCTTGCCCTGGCCACGATCGTGCTGCCGATGATGCCGCACCGGACCCAGACCCCACTCGCGGTTCTCGTTGCCGCGTCGGCGGCACCCGCCGGGGGCGCCGAGACCGCCATGCCCGGCCAGCGCGCGATGATCACCGACCGCAACGGCCAGCCGCTGGCGATTTCGCTGCCCACCGTTTCCGTATTCGCCGATCCGCGCCAGATCATCGATCCCGCCGACGCCGCCCATAAACTGAAATCGGTCCTCCCCCGCCTCGACGAGGCCAAGGCTCGGGCCCGGCTCGCCTCGGAGAAGAAATTCGTCTATCTGGAGCGCCAGATCACGCCCAAGGAAGAACTGGCGATCAATGCCCTGGGCCTGCCGGGGATCGATTTCCACCCGACCCAGCAGCGCCACTACCCGATGGGCCGCACCGCCGCGCAGGTGCTGGGCGGCGTCGATGTCGATGAAACCGGCGTCGCCGGGGTGGAAGCCGCGTTCAACCAGCGCCTCACCGCCGACACCGCCCCGCTGCGCCTGTCGCTCGATATCCGCGTGCAGGCCGTCGTCCGCGAGGAACTGCTGGGCGCGATGCAGGAATTCGAGGCGATCGGCGCCTGCGGCATCGTGATGGACGTCCACACCGGCGAGGTGCTGGCGATGGTCAGCCTGCCGGATTACGACGCGAACCTGTTCCGCACCACGCCGGAGGACGACCGCTTGAACCGGGCGGTGTCGGGACGCTACGAGCCCGGCAGCACGTTCAAGCTGCAGACCGCATCGATGGCGCTGGATGGCGGCATCGTCCATATCTGGGACGAATTCGACGCCTCCCGCCCGATCCGGATCGGTCGTTTCACCATCACCGACTTCGAGGGCAAACACCGCTGGCTCTATCTGCCGGAGGTGCTGGCCTATTCGTCGAACCTCGGCGCCGCGCATATCGCCCAGGCGGTCGGCGCCGAACGCCAGCGCGCCTGGCTGGAGCGGATGGGCATGTTCGCCCGTGTCGGGATCGAGCTTCCCGAGACCCTGAAGCCGATCATCCAGCCGGCGGCGAACTGGAAAGAAATCGTCACATTGACGGTCGGGTTCGGCCACGGAATCGCCGTGACCCCGCTGCACGTCGTCGCCGGAACCGCCGCCATCGCCAACGGCGGCACGCTGTACCGTCCGACCATCCTGGCGCTGCCACCGAACGAGCCGCCGGAGGGCACACGGGTGATGCAAGCCTCGACATCCGACGTCATGCGCAAGCTGATGCGCCTGGTGGTGACGGATGGCTTTGGCAAGTCGGCCGAGGTCCCCGGCTTTTATCCCGGCGGCAAAACCGGCACCGCGGAGAAGGTCATGGCGCATGGCGGCTACCGCAAGCACGCCAACGTCGCCGCCTTCATGAGCGTGTTTCCGATGAACGCCCCGCGCTACGCGGTTTACATGATGCTGGACGAGCCGCACGGCAACAAGAGCACCGCCGGTTATGCGACCGCGGGCTGGGTTGCAGCCCCCGCGGCCGGCCGGGTGATCAGCCGGATCGGGCCGATGCTGGGCATGATGCCGGATATCGCGGACGCCCCCGCGATCAACCAGGCTCTGGCGATCCCGTTGCAGCCAGGCCGCCCGCCCGGTGCGCCCGTGCGGGGCCCTGGCAGCACCGGGATGTCGGAGCCCGCGCCCCGTACCGTGGCGAGCCAGCCACGACTGACGGTGCCGCCGACCATGCTGCCGCCGGCCGCGGTCCGCCCCGCCCCCGCTGGGCGCCAGCAAACCGAGATCGCACCCACCGCCGCGACGGTGCAGTCCGTTGCGGCTCGTTGATCTCATGCGCCCGTACAGCGACGATCCGGCGTGGCAGGACATCGGCGAGCTGGAGATCGCCGGCATCACCGCCGACAGCCGCCAGGTGGTGCCGGGCGACCTGTTCGCCGCCCTGCCCGGCGTGCGGGCCGACGGACGTGCCTTCATCGCCGACGCGGTGGCGCGTGGCGCGGTCGCGGTGGTGGCCCCGCCCGGCACGCCCTGGCCGGCGGGGGTGCCGCAACGCCCGCTGATCATCACCGGCGAACCGCGCCGGATGCTGGCGCAGATCGCCGCCGCCATCGCCGGCCCGCAGCCGGAGACGGTCGTCGCGGTGACCGGCACCAACGGCAAGACCAGCACCGTCGAGTTCCTGCGCCAGCTTTGGCTGGCCGCCGGTCACAACGCGGCCAGCCTGGGCACACTGGGGCTGATCGCCCCCGGCTTCGATCCCGGTCCCGGGCTGACCACCCCGGACCCGGTCAGTCTGGCCGAGAGCCTCGCCGGTCTCGCGCGGGCCGGCATCCAGCATGCGGCGATCGAGGCGTCCTCGCACGGGCTGGACCAGTTCCGCCTGGATGGGGTGCGGCTGGCGGCTGGCGCCTTCACCAACCTGACCCGCGACCACCTGGATTATCACGGCACGATGGCGGCCTACCGGACGGCCAAGTTGCGGCTGTTCCAGGCGCTGCTGCGCCCCGGCTCCCCCGTCGTCGCGCATGCCGATATGGACACGGCGACCCTGGATGCATTGCGGACGATCGCCCGCGACCGGCGCTACGACCTGCGGACGGTGGGCGAAACCGGCGACCAGTACCGTCTGCTGCGGGTCGTGCCCCTGCCAGACGGCCAGGAACTGACCCTGCTGGCCGGGGGCGAGCGCCGCGTGGTCCGGCTGAACCTGCCGGGCCGATTCCAGGCCGACAACGCGCTGGTCGCCGCCGCCCTGGCCGAAGTGCTGGGCGACAGCGCTGCGCTGGACCGGTTGCCGCTCCTGACCGGTGTGCGCGGGCGGATGGAACTGGCGGTCCGCCTGCCGAATGGCGCCGCGGCCTATGTCGATTACGCGCACACGCCGGACGCGCTGGAACGGCTGCTGAGCGCGCTGCGCCCGCATACGGCGGGCCGGCTGGTGGTGGTGTTCGGCGCCGGCGGCGACCGCGACCGCGGCAAGCGCCCCCTGATGGGCGCCGCCGCCGCCCGTCTGGCCGACGCGGCGATCGTCACCGACGACAACCCGCGCGGCGAGGACCCCGCCGCGATCCGGTCGGCCGTGCTGGCGGCCTGCCCGCAGGGACGCGAAATCGGCGACCGGGAAGCAGCGATCGCGGCGGCGCTGGCGCTGCTGGGTCCCGGTGACGTGCTGGTGGTCGCCGGCAAAGGCCACGAACAGGGGCAGACAATCGGCGGGACGGTCGTGCCGTTCGATGATGTCGGTGTGGTGCGGCGCCTGGTGATGGGGGCGCCGAACGCCCAGCCAAGCAAGACTCTCCCCCTCCCCTTGTGG
>Ga0302157_10004004_pt1 | contig 16237 bp, 14 predicted proteins | sample I_Bog_N3_3_FD_193502 | JGI IMG/M metagenome (GOLD analysis project Ga0302157, IMG submission 193502) | Peat permafrost microbial communities from Stordalen Mire near Abisko, Sweden - I_Bog_N3_3 | ecosystem: Environmental > Terrestrial > Soil > Wetlands > Peat | place: Sweden: Abisko, Stordalen...
CTGACGGCGACCTTCATCTCCTGAGCGGGATCAAGTTCACCTCGGGCTCCAACCCGTGCAACCAGCAATCGACCATTACCGACACCAACATCTCGGTCGAAGCCTTCCCGGCGGGGTCGCAGTATGCCACGGGCGTCGATGCTTTTCCCGACTGGGGCCCGAACGGGCAGAACGTCGTATTCAACTCGACGCGCGGCGGGGGGAACACGTTGTTCGTCATCAGTAACCCGACGGGCGCCACGCCGGCAGGCTACCCCGTCATCCCGGCCCAGGCCAGCAGCAGTTCGTCGGCGATAAGCACCGAACCCGTTTTCTCCCCAGACGGCACCGAGATCGCTTTCGTCCAGTCAAAAAAGGGCTCCACCGTCTATTCCGAGATGCTGATCCCGGAGACAAATGGCACGTGGCAAGCCAGTGACATGGAGGACTTGAGCGCACAGAACACCACTGGCATAAGCTTTGACAGCGAGCCGGACTGGCAACCGATCGTGCAGCCGGCCAACGGTCAAGTGCCTGAATCGCCTTACCTGCCGGCCCTGCCCGCAGCGGCCGTCTTGTCCGCGGGGTCGTTGCTCGTGCTGGGTTCCTGGCGCTCGCGCCGCCGGGCTTCTCGGGCCTAAAGGCGCTTCAGGCCTAAAGGCTGTTCAGGCCTCGGCCGGCCCAGCAGCCTAACGATTTCGGGACAATCAGCTCGCTTCAGAGGAGAGGGCTTTGCCGAGGGCTTGGATCCGGGAGCGGTCGGCGACGGGCACCAACTTCTGGTCCCCAGGGCAGAGCGTCAGCAGCGAGACGGCGTCGATGGCGTTGAAGGTGGTCATCGTCGAGGGAAGGTGGGTTTGTGGCTCTACGCTCTTGGCGCCTATGACCACGGCGGCCATGGCGTTATCGATGCCCCCGCCGCCCTGCAGGAAGGCGCAGAACGCCGACCCATCGGTCAGCAGGGCGCGCAGCGCGACATTGCCATCGGCCTGCACGTAAGTGGCGAGCCCAGGGTCGGCCTTGGCCAGGTCGGTAAAGTACCGGCCGTCTTGGACGGACGACGTCTTGGGGACCAAGAGCTTCCTCGGGGCGGAGGAGCGAGCCGCACCTGATTGCGCTACCGGCGGCTTTGCCCCTCCTGTGGCCGCCGAGCTTGGTTTGGTCGAGCCGCAGGAGGTGCCGACGGCGGCCACTACCAGCAGAAGGCTGGCGGATAGAGCACGACCGAATGGGCGCGGGACGGTCATGCGCCGAAGGTTACAAAAAGCGGCGAGGCCACGTATAGAGCCGAAGGTCCGCACTGGGGATATCCCCGTCAGTTAATTGGATGTTCACCCTGCCGCCGTTCGCCAGCCGCCACAATTTCACCTGGAGTTCCCCAAAGGATCTCAGGTTCTCCTCAGGCAAAGCTCATCGGCCTCTCACTGGAAATGTTCATTGGTCGTTCACCGCCATGATGCTTGAGCACCTCGAAGCTGCAGGCCGGTTCGTTTAGCGTCCGGAGCATGTCCAATTTCCGCAAAACCAAAGGTCGTTTCCGGACGGCCATGGGGGCAATGGTGACAGGCCTGTTCATCACCGGCGCCCTGGTCCCGACCACGGTGGTAACGGCCACACCGGCCTCTGCCACCACCCTCGACACGCTCCCCGTGACCTCGGCTCAGGTACAGCACGTGTGGCTGATCATCCTGGAGAACAAGTCCTTCGACGAGACCTTCACCGGCCTCAACAGCAACTCCTACCTCTGGCAGACACTGCCTTCGGAGGGTGTGCTGCTGGAGAACTATTACGGTACCGGCCACTCGAGCATGGACAACTACATCTCCCTGGTCTCGGGGCAGGCACCCGAAGAGGACACCCAGGAAGACTGCAGTGACGCCAACGTGCCGATGGGCTCGAACTCGACGATCATCACCAGTGCCATGGACATTTCCGACGGCGGCACCGGCACCGTGGGCGGGGCCACACCCAACTGGAACTTCGGCCAAGTGAGCTCGCTTTTGAACGCCAGCCAGCCGAGCGGGGCCAATGCCCCCCTCGGCTCCACGGCGGCGACCAACGGCTGCACCTACCCGAGCGAGATTGAGACCCTGTTCGACCAGTTCAATCTGGCCGGCGTCAGCTGGAAGGGCTATGCCCAGGACCTGGGGGGCGCCCAGCCCGAAGGCTCGACGACGTTTGTCAACAACGCCGTGCCCAACCGTGACAACGGGCCGTGCGGCGCTCCCGGCTCGGCGACGGAAAACCCCGTCAGCAACCCGACCTTCTTGAGCGGGGCGGAGGGGTACCCGGTCGCCAGTGCCCTGGTGTCCTCTACGGCCACCAGCGGGACCACCACGACCCTCACTGATACCTCCCAGTCGTGGACGGCCAATCAATATGCCGGTGACGAACTGCTCATCACCGGTGGCACCGGCGCCGGAGAGCACGCGACGGTGGCTTCGAACACGGCTACTACCCTGACGTTCTCGGCCCCGGCGACGGCCCCGGCCTCGGGCTCGACGTACGAGATCGGCGTCCAGGACACCTCGACCTATACGGCGGCATCGCTGGTGGCCGGTACCGGGACGACCAACGACCCCCAGTACTCGGACCAGTACGTGGCCAAGCACTTCCCCTTCCCGTGGTTCGAGTCTTTGATCGGCAGCTACAACACGACCACCGGCGCCACCGGCCCGGCGCTGACCGAACCGGCTAGCGGCACCAACTGCGATGCCAACCACATCGCCAACCTCGACAGCCCGACCGACGGTCTCGTCCAGGACCTGCAGAACAACACGGTGCCGGCGTTCAGCTGGATCACCCCCAATAACTGCAGTGACGCCCACGACACGACGTGCAAGGGCAACAACCTCTCGGGCGCCTTCGGCCTCAATTCCAACGGGACCGTCAACCTGAACGACCCGATCTACCGCCCGGCCGGCCTGCCCGCCTTCGACCCTGAGGCAACGACGCCGAGGAACTACACCGGTGGCCTGTACGCCTCGGACCTGTTCCTGGCCTACTACGTCCCGCTGATCGAGGACTCGGCAGCTTACGCCCATGGCCTGATCGACATCACCTTCGACGAGGGTGAGCCGTCGTTCACCTACTCGGGCAACAGCTTCAACAACGTGCCGACGACCGGCCCCAACGGCCAGGGGACTACCGCCCCCTCCGGGTTCACGACCTCGAACCTTCTCGGCAACACCAACACCCCGAGCACCAACAACCCCAACTACACGCCCTACTCCGCCAACACCCCGACCTTCGGGGCGGCCGGCACGAGCGCTCCCGGGGCTGACTCGGTCTACGGTGCCTACGGCGTAACGGCCGACGCCGCCGGCGAGAACATCGGTGGTACCAACGTCAACGTCGAGCCCTGGGGCCCGAACTCGACGCTCAGCACCAACAGCTCCGGCGACCAGCTCTACCCCGGTCCCGGTAACAACTCCTTCATCGACCGCCCGCCGGTGTGCACCCAGACCACCCCGACGCTGGTCCCGGCGGACTGCGTCCCCGGCATCGTAAGGGGCGGCTCAGGCTCTAGCCCGGGAGCCCGTACCGACGGCGCCTCGGCTGGAGTGTCCGGTAGTGCCAGCTCCAACGTCATCACCGACAACTCGATCATCGGCGACGACACCGGACGGGCCGTGACCGGGACCAACATCCCGGCTGGCGCGTTCGTGGGCGCGGTCACCGACAGCGGCCCGCTCTTCCCGGCCACCAGCGGAGGGGCGACTGTCACCGGTTCGTTCCAGCTCGTCAACGCCTCAGGCGTCGCGCTCGACCCGTCGGGAGCGGTAAGCAGCGTCACGCTGAGCGCCGAGGGCGACCCGAACGACCTGCCCGCGGGGGACACCTCGGACCCGTTGTTCGATGCCACGGACCCGACGCCCGGCGGTGGTGACACCGGCAGCGTGCTCATCAGCCCGTACATCACCCCCGGTACCGTTTCCACCACCTACTACAACCACTACAGCTGGTTGCGGACCATGGAGGACCTCTTCGATGTCTCGAGCTGTGCCGGGACTTCGACGGATGTCAGCCTCCCGGCCGGGACTGTCTGCGGCGGTCTTGACGGCTTGGGGCACATCGGCTACGCCGCTCAGGTCGGCCTGGCGCCCTTCGGTGCAGATGTGTTCAGCGCGCCGAGCGGCAACGGTTGGCAACCTACGGCACCGCCCAACGCCCTGCCCGAAGCCCCGCTGGCCGTCGCTCTGCCGGCATGCGGGATAGCGCTTCTGGGTGGCGTCCTGTTCATGAGCCGTCGCCGCCGGAAGGCCGTCGCTAGCGTATGAACGAAGTAGCTCCTCCTTCTGGAGTTGCAGGCAACGACCGGGCCGCAAGGCCCGGTCGTTCCGGCCGTTCTCCCCTTAGACTGCCCACAATTTTGATCGTGGGTACTTTTGCCGTGCTGTTCGCTGTGCTCGGCTTTGGGACCTACGGCCTCATCACCAAGTCGCGTCCCGACCTGGCCGACGCCGCGTCCAGGATCCCCAAAGAGGTAATCGGTCACCCGGTGGACCAGATCCTGGTCGGCACCGTCGCCAGCCCGGCGCTGACGGTGGAGGGCGACTACGTACAGGTGCGGGCGGCCAGGTTCTCCGTGCTCGCCGTCGTCAATGGGCCCGTCGTGCCCGGTGAGGGCCTGCCCAACCAAATGCCTTACACGACCTGCACGTGGACGATCTCATTTTCCCACGTGGTGGGCCGGGTGCCCATCGCCGTAGCCGACTTCGACAGCATCAACCATCTCGGGGCCGCGTATAAGCCTTATCTCGTCCCCGGGCAACCGAAACTACCCTCTGTCCTGGTGACGGGCCAGAAGCTCAGCTTCCAGCTCCGCGCCGTGATGCCGGTTGGCGAGGGACTGATGCGGTGGGCGCCGGATGGTGACCACATCGTCGCCAAGTGGGACTACCAGGTCGAAAACGACTGATCCGGTCTTGCCGTGCCGGCTCGTTTAGGCGGGCCGGCACTGGCGCGCCGGCGCGTACCCGAGAGACGTGCCGGCGGAGGCTCTTGGACTGAGGGTGGGCTCACCTGGGCGCCTGGGCGCCTGGTCAACGCGGGCGCCCCGCTACCCGCCACCTCGGCGCCGCCAACCCACCAGTACGTAAGAACTGTGCCCAATTAGGCCTTTTCGTCGGGACGGACGAGGACCGCCGCTTGTGCGAGCAATGGTCAACCCGGGCACCCGCGCCGGGAGGCGCAACTTAGGCGCAACTGACAATCCGCTGCGCGTTGGTCGAGGCGGTGACGCTACAGGGCAGTTCCACCCGGAGATGGCGCCGCGGTTGCTGATGATGTGCCCTGGGAGCCTTGGCGCTCAGCCCAGCCGCACGGCCTGGAGCTCGGACCAGGGCAGGTTGGCTACGACGCTGTACTCGGCCTGACCGTCCCAACTGGCCGTGACGGGATCGGTGCCGGAGTTGCCCTCGGCCGCCCAATCGCTCGGTTGCTCGGCCTCCAGCATCACGGCGCCGGCATAGTCGGTCACCACCATGCCGTAGGTCTGTATGGCCTTGAAGACCATTTGCCCGAACGGGGTCAGTCCTGAGGGCATGGGCAGGTTGGCCGGGAACCGGAACCATTGGCCCTCCGGGGGCTGGCCGGGGACGTTGTCGGGGTGCGAAGGACAATCTTCACGATCGGCGGGGTAAACATAGCCATAACAGCCCGGGAGGGCCACGGCGATGGCATGATCTATCGACCCGGAGGCGACATCGGCCTCGGTTATCGTCGTGCCCAGATAGCTTATGCCCGTGGCAGAAAGGCCAAATGGGCTGGGAAATACACCATTGCTGGTGGACATGCTCAACTTGCCCCCCCAGCAGGCCGAGTAGCTTCCGTCGGGGTTGGCCTGGACTTCCCAGAACTCCCAGGCCGTACCGGTCGACGGTTGGTAGATCATGAGCGGGTCGTCCGAGGAGCCGTTCAGGGAGGCGTAGGTGGGGATGGGCGCCTCGGTCCCGGTTTCGGAGGTGAAGTCGTTGCAGCCGGTGGTGACGGAGATCGGCGAGTCCACCTGATCGGCCGAGACCCAGTAGATGGGCGCCGTGTTGACACCGACGTTCCCGTAATTGTCCTGGTAGTCCGTTACGAAGTCGCTGACGTACTGGGACGACTCGGCGCTCACCGCCCAGTCCTGGGCGTCACTGGGTTGTCGGCCGGGACTGGTGGCGCCACCGTGGTTGTTGGGGCAGCGGTGGTGGTGGTAGCAGCAGCAGCGGCGGTCGTTGCCGCCGCCGGAGGCAGCGTGGAGGTGGTGGCGGCGGGAGGGACGGTCGTCGCCGGGGCCACGGTCGTGGTAGCTGCCGGAGCGGCGACCACGGGGGACGGCACCGTCGTGGTAACAGCGGGAGGGGAGACCACGGGGGACGGCACGGTCGTAACAGCAGGAGCTGCGCTCGTAGTGGGCGCCACGGTCGTGGTCGCAGCTGCAGCTACGGTAGCCTCGGTGGGGGGGCCGGTCGTCGCCAGAGTGGACGTGGTCGTCGCCGAGACCGTTGTAATAGCTGCGCTCGTCGTCGGCGCCACGGAGGTCGGTGGGGAGGCCGGGGCAACGGGGGTGGCGGCCAGGGCATTGTTCTCGGCGGCGAAATAGCTCGGCAGAGAGTTGTAATCATCGCCCTGGTCCGTCACATAAACCAGGTCCCCACCCAGAGCCTTGATCGCTTGCAAGGTCGAGGTCAGGTCCTGGCTGGACGGTCCTGACGTGATGATGTAGCCGATCTGCGTTGCTGACGACGGGTAGTCCGGCGGCGGGGTGGACTGGAACGCGGCCAGGGTGCCCTCCATGACCACGATGGCGTTGGCCACGCTCGGCGAGAGGTAACCGGGGCCCGGGGGCGTGCCGGGGTTGAGGATGTCAATGCCGCCCTGCGCATGTACATAACCGGTGAGGGCCTCGTAATAGCCGAGGTCCAACGACGTACCGGTCACGTCGTCGAAGAAAATGTCGTCCACCCCGTAAAGCGATTTCCAGGTGCTCACTTGTGCTTCCGCCGCTGTCAACGAGACGGTTGCCTCCGCTGTATCGACGTAGCCGACAATCGTCCAGCCCGCAGATTCAGCATTGTCCACGGCCGCGGCGTAGGTCGGGTCCAGCGTCGTGCCTGGTCCGGAATCGACGTTTGCGATGACATAACCCGGGAGGGAGGCCGGCCGGGTAGCAGCGAGGGTGGCCCATAACGGGCCCGAGGTCGGGTACTGGTAGGCGGGGATGAGCCAAGATTGCTGGCCGGCCGGAGCGATCGTGGCCGCTGCTGTCGGCACCGACGTTGTTGCCGCCGCGCCCGCCGTCGTCGTAGGGACCGACGTCGTCGTAGGTACCGACGTCGCCGCCGCACCGGCTGCTGATGCCGGCGGGGCAGGCGTAGAGGCGCCGGTCGTGGTGGTGAGCGGGTCGTTGAGCCCGGCAAAGGAATGCACCGGGACCGAGGACGTGGTCGCCGGTGGCGGGACGCCGGGAGAGGCGGTAGGCGTCGGTCCCAGGGCAATCTGGCCTTGTGCGGCGACTACCGGGGACGGAGAGGATGACGCCGAGACGGAGCGGGCGGTACTGCTAGGGCCGGTGCCGGAGACCTGGGTGCCGGAGACCTGGGTGCCGCTCGTTTCGACCAAGGAGGGCGAGGTCAACGGCGACAGTGATGTCGTCCCGCCCGCCGTCGCCGGGAGCGTGGATGTGCTGGTGGAGGCATCTATCGACCGGCCGGGTGTGCCGCTGCTTGGCTCTTCGTGGCTGACGGCGGCTGTCGGGGCAGCGACGGAAGATGCCGGCGGACCGGTGGTCGCCGCGCTGTGAGCCGGGCCCCTCGGCGCCCCGGCCAGCTCTGGGGCAGGGCCCATGCCAATGACAACCAGGCCGACGCGCACAACTATGGCCGCCAGCGCCACGACCCAAATGCCGACTTTTAATCTGGACGTTTTACGTTTTGGCATTTGCACTTTCCGCCACACCGGTCTGGTCCCGACCATAGCTGGGCCGTGGTAGACGGCCAGGTACGCACGGCAAACATTGGTTGAAGGATGAGTGAATTTCGGGGTTCAATGGCCAATTCGGACCGGACCGGCGGCGGCACGGGCGGCACCGGCCGGAGGAACGGGGCTGACCGTCCCCAGGGGTGCGCGGGCCGGGCCGCCGGTCGAATAGCTTGGTCCGCGCCGGCATCACTGTGACCGTCTATCGGCGGGTAAATCCCGCGATCAAGCCGGCGGGAGCGAAATAGATCGAAATGGACAGCGACAGCGCCCTCAAGGTCGGGCGGCACCTGGTTATCCCCCCGGGCGAGCTGGAGTGGCGTTTCAGTGCCAGCGGAGGGCCGGGGGGCCAACATGCCAATACCGCCAACACCCGGGTGGAGCTCGTCTTTGATGTAGCCGGCTCGGCCGTCCTCGGGCCCCGGCAGCGGGCGCGGCTGCTGGAACGGCTAGGGCCCAGTGTCCGTGTCGTCGTTGTCGATGAGCGCTCGCAGCTCCGCAACCGTCAGATCGCACTGGAAAGGCTGGCCGAGCGGCTCACCGACGCCTTGCGCGTCGACCCGTCCCGCCGCCCCACGGTGCCGACGAGGGCCTCTCGTGAGCGGCGGTTACGGGCCAAACAGTTGCGCTCGGCGCGCAAGGTCGACAGACGGACGCCGCCGCCGGAGGCCTGAGGCCAGGTGTCAGCCCAGGTTGCTACGGACCAGGGCCCTCTCTGAGGCGAAGGCGTCGCCCCCGTACTGCTGAAGCTTGGTCGGCCCTCATTTCGTAGCTCCGCGGCCACCCGGCGCACCCCGTTGCCGGCGCACCCGCGGCCGACCCGCTCGCCGGTTGCACCCGCTAAAGGGACGGCGAGATAGCGGCGGTTCTGTAGAGTGCGCCACGTACCGTCCGTAGTGTCAACCTCAGGAGGGCTCGTGGCAGAGCGAAAGTCTTATTCTCCCGGCACACCGAGCTGGGTAGATCTGGGCACGGCCGACCCGCAGGCGGCGGCCGGGTTTTACGGCGAGCTCTTCGGCTGGGTGGCCGCCTTCGACCCCCGCCCGGAGGCCGGCGGGTACGGCATGTTCAGCTTGCGGGACCACCTGGTCGCCGGGATCGGCCCCCAGACCAACCCTGGCCCGCCGCATTGGGCGGTCTACGTCAGCGTGGCCGACATAGATGCGACCGCGGCCAAGGTCGTTGACAACGGCGGCAAGTTGTTAGTCGGCCCGATGGAGGTCCTCACCGCCGGGTGGTTCGCCGTGGCCGCGGACCCGGCCGGTTCGGTCTTCTCCCTGTGGCAGCCCGGGGACCACGCCGGTGCCGGGCTCGTAAACGAGCCCGGGGCCTTTACCTGGAACGAGCTGGCCACCACGGACCTCCCCGGTGCGCGGGATTTTTACATCGCGGTCTTCGGCTGGGGGGCGGAGGGCGACGCACACAACGCCAATGCCGCCATTTTCACCATCGGCGGCAAGCCCGTGTGCGGTGCCCATGCCGCGGGCCCGGGCGAGCACCCGGCCTGGTCGATCTGGTTCGCGGTCGATGACTGCGACGCCTCGACGGAAAAAGCTCGAGCTCTTGGCGCCTCGGTGCTGATGCCGCCCAGGGATCTCGATTTCGGGCGCGGCGCCGTGGTGGCTGACCCCCAGGGGGCGGTGTTCGGGATCGGAAAGGTCAACGACGCTACTCCCGGGTACGCGTCCTAGCGAGCATCAGGGCGCCGGCTCGGGACCTGCGGGGCCGGCGCCCGTGGCCGCGGCCACAGCAGGCGCGCCGGCCGCTACCGAGGTCATGGGCGTCCGCGTGGCCGACCGTGTGCGGCGCTTGGCGATCCGGCGCAACTGCAGGATGCGTGCCGTCCCGCAGACCAGGACTATGACGGCACCGATTACGGCGGAGAAGAGAAGGGCTACGCCCAGAGGGAGATGACCGTGGAGGGACACGAAGCTGATAGGGACTTCGCGCTCGTTCTGGAGGATGAATATGAGCATGGCCACTACCAGGACGACGGCCACGATGGCGGCCGTCCAGGCGCCGCTCAGACGCGTCGGGCCGACCTTTTCCGACGGGCGCCCGGAGCGCCGCCTGCCGGTGTGGCCCACCCCCAGGCTGCCCGGGGCCGGAGCGGCCTCGGGGTAGGTCGCCGGCGCCGGTACAAGGGGGGACGGGACTGGGGGCCGGACCGAAGTGGGGACGGGTGGCGGGCCGAGGGCGGGGGCCGGCGGGGCGCTTTCGGCCATGTCCTCCGCGGGACCTCGCGCCTCGGCGTTGCCATCGTCCATGGGTCCTTTATACCGCCGCCACCGATGTTCAACCTCGGGCCTCTGCCGGAGGCGGTCCGCGGCGCGGGTGAAGGACCATGACCCGGTCCCGGGATTTCATCCAAGTGGACGTGTTCACGACCACCCCCTACAAAGGCAACCCGGTGGCGGTCGTGCTCGACGGTGCCGACCTGAGCGACGAGCAGATGCAGCAGGTGGCCTCGTGGACAAATCTGTCCGAGACCACCTTCGTTTTCCCGCCCACGGCTCCGGGCGCAGACTACCGGGTACGTATTTTCACCACTAGTTCCGAGCTACCCTTCGCCGGTCACCCGACGCTCGGCACGGCGCATGCTTTTATGGCCTTTTCCGGGGTTGCCCGGGACAGCGTGGTACAGGAATGTGGCGCCGGGCTGGTACCGGTGCGCCGCAGCGGGGCGGGACTGGCTTTCGCCGCGCCGCCCCTGGTGCGCTCGGGCCCGGTCGACGAGGACCTGGTGACCGAGGTGCTGGCCGTGCTGGGCGTCGAGAGGGCCGAGGTGCTCGAGGCGCAGTGGGCCGACAACGGCCCGGGATGGGTGGCGCTGAAGCTGCGCGACGCCGAGCGCGTCCTCGCTGTCCGCCCCGGTGCCTTGGGGGCGGTCGACTACAAGGTCGGCGTCTTCGGCGCTTACCCGGCGGGGTCGGAGTTCGCCTACGAGGTGCGGGCTTTTTGTCCCGCCAACGGCGCCACCATGGAGGACCCGGTCACGGGCAGCCTCAACGCCTCGCTGGCCCAGTGGTTGGTCGGCACCGGTCAGGCGCCCCCCTCCTACGTGGTGAGCCAGGGGACGGCCCTGGGGCGTGCGGGCCGGGTGCACATCGAGCAGGACGAGGCCGGAGCGATCTGGGTCGGGGGTGGCACCGTCGCCTGCGTGAGGGGCAACATCGTCATATGACCGAGGCAGGTCCATGAGCGCAGGCGGCCCGGGACGGTGACCCTCCTGCACATATTGGGGTTCATCGTCGGTGCGCTCATAGTCTTGGCGGTCACCGCCCACATTGTGAGGACGTTGGTGGTGCCGCGGGCGCGCCCGACCATGCTGACCCACGTCGTCGACGCCGGGGTGGACGCCTTTTACCGCCTGGTCACCAAGCCCTTGCGGGACTACGAGCGCAAGGACCAGGTACTGGCCGGCCAGGGGGCCGTTGTACTGCTGGTCCAGCTGCTCACCTGGCTGGTCGCCTTCGAGCTCGGCTACGCCTTGGTCCTGTGGCCGTTCGTGCACGGTTTTCCCACCGCCATGCGCGAGACGGGGAGCTCGATGTTCACCCTCGGGTTCGCCTCCACCAATGGCACCGCCCCCACCGTCGTCGACATCCTGGCCGCCGCCACCGGCCTGGTGGTGGTGGCCCTGCAGATCGCCTACCTGCCCACCCTGTACAGCGCCTTCAACCGCCGCGAGACGGAGGTCACCTTGCTCACGGCCCGGGCCGGCCTACCGCCCTGGGGCCCGGAGCTGCTGGTACGCACCCGCTACGGCGTCGCCGTGCGCAGCGACGACCTGCCCGCCTTTTACAACCGCTGGGAGCGCTGGGCGGCGGACGTGGCCGAGAGCCACTCCAATTACCCGGTGCTGATCCGGTTCCGTTCGCCCCAGGCCCTGTCCTCCTGGCTGGTGGGGCTGCTGGCGGTGATGGACTCGGCCGCCATGCTCCTGGCCCTGTGCCCCAGCCGCGACCGCATCGAGCCCCGGCGAGCCATACGTATGGGGTTCACGGCCCTGCGCCAGATCGGGGTCGGGTTGGGCATGCCGGCCGACACCGACGCCGACCCCGACGCCGAGATCCAGCTCCGCTTCGAGGACTTCGCCGCCGCCGTCGACATGCTGCGCCTCGTCGATTTCCCCATGGAGCGCGACGCGGCCGAGGCGTGGCCGCATTTCCGGGGCTGGCGGGTCAACTACGAGAGCCTGGCCTACGGCCTGGCCCGCCACATCGACGCCGTCCCCGCCCCCTGGTCCGGGCGTCGGCGCTGGCCGGCCGAGACCATTCCCGTGCGCCGCCCGGCCAATCGCGCCCCCAAGGATGCCAAGCCACCGTTCTTCCTGGCCAAAGACGTGAGCAGTCCGGGCAAGGGCTATGCCTACGAGGGCAAAGCCACCAGCGTGGTCGACGACGGCCGAGGCACAAACGTGGTCGACGACGGAAAAGGCGTAAGCGTGGTTTACGACGGCCAAGGCACGAGCGTGGCAGGCCCGGTCTTAGGGGGCGAGCAGGCGGGTGACGCGACGCCGGCCGATTTCGAGAGCGACGAGACCGAGTGCGAGGAGGTAGACGACGTCGCCGAGCGCTCCGACTGAAGGGTGCCCGAGCGAACACTCCCGGCACAGGTCGACCCCGAGGTATAGAGGCAGCGCCTCGACCACGACCTGCAACCATCTCGGGAGCTCGGAGAGCGGGTAGAAGGTGGCCGAGAACAGGAACAGGGGCACGCTCACCAGGGTGATCTTGTCGAAGTCGGTCCACGAGCGCATGAAGCACGTGGCGGCGAAGCCGGTGGCGGAGAAGGCGGCGCCGAGCAACGTGGCGCACGGCAGCGCCAGTAGCGCCCACCACGAGCTGGTATCGCCCAGGCCGGCCATCATGGCCAGGAAAACCCCGGCGTAGACGGCGCAGCGGAAGGTGGCGAAGCCGATCTCGGCCAGGGCAACGTCGCCCGGGGCCAGGGGAGTGGCGATGACCGCGTCGTAGAGCTTGGTCCAGTGCAGCTTGGCAAATATGTTGCCGGTGCACTCGTAGATGGCGCCGTTCATGGCTGAGGTGGCCAGCAGCCCGGGGGCGACGAAGTCGGCGTAGGGCACGGGCCGGCCGCCGGGGCCGGGGACCCGGCCGACGAGGTGCCCGAGGCCGACACCGATGGACAGCAGGTACAGCAACGGCTCAATCAAGCCGGTGGCCCACACATAGGGCGCGGCCCGCACCTGCACGGAGAAGTTGCGGGTCACCAATGCAAAGGGCCGTCGGGCCCGGTCCGCCACGCGGTCCGCGACCCGGGCCAAGGCGGCGGGCATCAACGCGCCATCCGGCGCCGGTAACTATGCCGGGCCAGCAGGGCACCGGCGGCGACGACGGCCACCAGGTAGGCCACGTGCCCCAGGTCGGCGGGCCCGTCGATGTGGCCGGCATAGAGGTCGCGCGACAGCTGCACACCGTGCCACAGGGGCAGGGCGTAAGCGAGGTAACGCAGGGCTGACGGCAGCTCCGACACCGGGAAGAAGGTCCCCGAGAACAGGAACAGGGGCAGCATCACCAGCCGGAAGATGACGGCGAACGTCTGGTCCGTGCGCACGTGCACCGAATAGGCGCAGACAGGGGCGGCGAAGGCGACGCCGACGAGGGGGCCCACCACCAGGTCGGCGGCGGCGAGAGGGGAACGCACAGCCCCGAAAGCGGAACTGGCGGCCAGGTAGAAAGCCGTGGCCAGCAGCACCCGCGCCGCGATCCAAATGAGCTGGCCCAGCATTATCTGGTCGATGGACAGGGGAGAGGCCTGCATCGAGAGGTAGGTGCCGTTCCATCTGTTCAGGTACCCGAATATCTCGTAGGTGGAGCGGGAGATGGCCACCTGCATGGCGGTGGCGGCGAGGAGGGCGGGGGCCACGAACGACAGGTAGTTTTCTCCCCCCAGGCTGGCCAAGGCGTGGCCGTGGCCGACCAGGGAGCCGAGCCCGAGGCCGAGCGAGGCGAGATAGAGGACCGGGGTAAGGAAGGTGGTGCCGATGTCGGCTTTCCAGGTCCGCAGGAACTGGGTCTAGAAGTAGCTGAGGGGGCGCATGGCCATGGGCACTTGCATGCGACGCCCGTCAGTCCGTCAGATGGCGACCGGTGAGGTGCAGGAACACGTCCTCCAGGCTCGTCCGGCGCACGAGGACGCTGACGGGCCGGATCCCCTTGTCGTGTACATGCTCGGCAGTGGCGTCACCGTCGTCGGTATAGAGCAAGAGGCGGCCCGCCAGGGTCTCTAGCCGGTCCGCCATGCCTTCTACCGCAGCCGCCATGGCCGGAGCCTCTCCCGGGGCGACCCGCAGCTCCACGACCTCCCGGGAGACGTGGGTTTCGATCAGCTGGCGGGGAGAGCCGTCGGCCACGATGACGCCTTTGTCCATGACCACCAGGCGGTCGCAGAGCTGCTCGGCCTCGTCCATGTAGTGAGTGGTCAGCACCAAGGTCACACCCTGCTGCTTGAGGCTGTAGAGCCGGTCCCAGAGCACGTGACGGGCCTGAGGGTCAAGCCCTGTCGTGGGCTCGTCCAGGAGCAGGAGCTCAGGCTCGTTGACGAGCGACCGGGCAATGGTCAGGCGGCGCTTCATGCCGCCCGAGAGGTTGTCGACCTTGTCGCCGCTGCGCTCGGACAGGCGGGCGAACTCAAGAAGCTCGGCGATGCGCCGTCGCAGCACGGGGCGCCGGATGCCGAAGTAGCGGCCGTAGACGAAGAGGTTGTCGGCCACGGAGAGCTCGAGGTCGAGGTTGTCCTCCTGAGGCACGACGCCCAGCCTCGCCCTAATGGCGGGCCCCTCCCGGTTGGGATCGCGGCCCAAGACCCGTAGCTCGCCCCCGCTGCGGGCCGAGGTGGCGCCGATCATGCGCATCGTGGAGCTCTTGCCGGCGCCGTTGGGCCCGAGGAACCCGAAAGCTTCGCCTTTTTGCACCTCGAAGTCGATGCCGGCCACGGCGGCAAACCCGCCGAAGTGCTTCTCCAGGCCGCGGGCGACTACTAGCGGTTCGTCCATACGTGCGTCAGTGCCTGTCCCGGCAAGCGCCGGGGCGCTCAGCCGACGCGGCTAGCCAGTACGAAGAAGCCGGTGAGGGGGACGATCTGGACGTTGGCGCCGGTGTAAGGCGCCTGGACGATCTCGCCGTTGCCAATGTAGATGGCCACGTGCTCCCCCGGGTCGGCCGGGAAGACCAGGTCACCGGGTTCGAGGTCTGACATCGGGATGTGGATCGTGTCGTCGTACTGGGCACCGCTGTAGTGAGGAAGGTATACCCCCGCCTGGGCGTAGGCCCACATGACGAGCCCCGAGCAGTCGAACGCGCCCGGACCGGCGGCGCCCCAGACGTAGGGGTCCCCCACCCTGCCCTCGGCGGCGGCGACGGCGGCCGAGGCAGCCGAGGAAACCCCCGGGACGGCCGCGGTCGTGCCTTCGGCCGACGAGCTGGCGGGGACCGTAGTGGTGCCGGCCGCCGGGACGGTAGTGGTGGCGGCGGCACCCGCAGACTGGTCGGCCGCGGCGCGGGCAGCATTGGCCTGGGCCAAACGGGCGCCGTCGTCGTCACCTTCGACTTCAGGGGTACCGGCCTGTCGGACGGGGAGTTCTCGCTGGGAGGGTGGCAAGCCGACTTGAGCGCGGCCATAGGCACACTGAGGGCCGTCCCCGGCATCGAGAGGACATGGCTCGTAGGTTTCGCCGCCGGCGGGACCCTGTCGATATGCGCCGCCGGCGAGGACCCGTCGATTGCCGGCGTGGCCGCGTTTTCGCCATTGGCCGACTTCGCCGAACGTGGCGGTGAGACCAAGCGTTCCTCGGCCCAAGCCCGAGCGGCCGCCGACGCCGCCCGCACCCGTGGCTACCCGCCTGAGCCGGGCACCTGGGCGCGCGATGTCAAGGAGGTCAGGCCGTCGTTGCTCGTCGCCCACATCCCGCCCCGGCCCCTGCTGATAGTGCACGGCGCCGGTGACGATGTGGTGCCCCTCACCGACGCCCGGGAGCTGGCCGACGCGGCCGACGCCTCGTCGGAGCTGCGCATCCTGGCCGGTGCCGGCCATGGCCTGGTGCACGACCCGCGGGCCATCGCCTTGCTGCTCGGCTGGTTCGACCGCCACCTCGGCTCGGTCGCCTGAGCCCAAAGCGGGCGCGCCAAGCAGCATTAGTGGTCGTTGTGGTTAACCATTAGCGAACACTTCCCAAATCATCGTCCCGGGTCGTTGCGGTCGGTGCCGTCGCCGAGGTCTGATTGGCCCCACCGGTCCGGTGGCCCAGTGCGAGGGCCGACGGTCCACGGTG
>Ga0302157_10004007_pt1 | contig 16218 bp, 14 predicted proteins | sample I_Bog_N3_3_FD_193502 | JGI IMG/M metagenome (GOLD analysis project Ga0302157, IMG submission 193502) | Peat permafrost microbial communities from Stordalen Mire near Abisko, Sweden - I_Bog_N3_3 | ecosystem: Environmental > Terrestrial > Soil > Wetlands > Peat | place: Sweden: Abisko, Stordalen...
CTGTACAACCACAGCACCGCGGCCGCGATTTCCTCGGGGCGCCCCATGCGGCCGATCGGCTGGTCGCGCATAAATTCCTTCATGGCGGCGGGATCGATCGCATCGCCCATCGGCGTTTCGATGCAACCAGGACAGATCGCATTTACGCGAACGCCGGTGGCCGCGTAATCGAGCGCGGCGCACTTCGTCAGACCGATCACGCCATGTTTGCTGGCGTGATAGGCCGCGCGGCCGGGCAGTCCGACCAGGCCGCCGAGCGATGAACAATTCACGATGGCGCCGCTGCCCTGCTTTCGCATTTGCAACAGCTCGTGCTTCATGCAGGCCCAGATGCCGCGCAGGTTTATGGCATTGACTTCATCGAATCCGGCGGCGGTTTCCTCGGTGATGTCGCCCATCGGGCCGAGGATGCCGGCGTTGTTGTAAGCCATGTCGAGCCGGCCGAATGTGGCGACCGCATGTTCGACCAGCGCCGCGGCCTGTGTCTCGTCCGCGACGTCGCAGGGTACAGCGATCGCGCGATGGCCGGCAGCGGTCAGTTTTTCTGGTGCGCTCGCCAGCGTCGTTTCGTTGCGGTCGGCCAATACCACGGCAGCACCGGAGCGTGCGAATTCTTCAGCGGTGGCGAAACCCAAGCCCGAGGCGGCGCCGGTGACCAGGGCGACCTGGCCAGTGAAATCGTAGGTCGGAGTCATATCGTGCCCTTGCGCTATAGGAACGGAATTAACCGCGGTAGTCCGCGTCGCTGACCTGTTCGAGCCAGTCCACGACGGAGCCATTCAGTTTCTCCTGGATGGCGATGTGGCTCATGGCCGTCGTGGCCGTGGCGCCGTGCCAGTGTTTTTCGCCGGGCGGAAACCAGACCACGTCGCCTGGATGAATCTCCTCCACCGGCCCGCCGTCGCGCTGCACCCAGCCGCTTCCGGCCGTCACGATCAGCGTCTGGCCCAGCGGATGGGTATGCCAGGCGGTGCGGGCGCCGGGCTCAAACGTAACCAGGGCACCGCTGACACGCGCCGGATCGGGCGCCGCGAACAGCGGATCGACGCGCACCGTGCCGGTAAACCAGTCGGCCGGGCCCTTGCCGGAGGGCTGCGAGCCCACGCGTTTGATATCCATGCTTCACCACCTTGCGTTACTGGCCAGGCATATGGGGGCTTCGCGGGGGACAATTAGCCGCTAAAAGGGGCATGCACCTATAAGCCAGGCTTACGAATGACGGCCAACCTGAACGACCTGCAGGCCTTCTTGGCCGTGGCGCGCGAACGCAGCTTTACGCGTGCCGCGGCGCAGCTTGGCGTGTCGCAATCGGCGTTAAGCCAGACCCTGCGCAACCTCGAAGCGCGGCTCGGCCTGCGCCTGCTGACGCGCACGACGCGCAGCGTGGCGACGACGGAGGCCGGCGAGCGCCTGCTGCACGCCGTGGGTCCGGCGCTGGATGAAATCGACGCTGGCCTAGCCGCGCTGAACGAATTGCGCGAAAAACCGGCCGGCACGATCCGCATCACGGCGCACGATCACGCGGTGAGATCCGTGCTGTGGCCGGCGCTGCTGAAGCTGCTGCCGGAGCACCCCGATATCAACGTGGAAATCGTGATCGATTACGGCCTGACCGACATCGTCGCCGAACGTTACGATGCTGGCATTCGCTCGGGCGAGATGGTCGCCAAGGATATGATCGCCGTGCGTATCGGGCCGGATATGCGCATGGCCGTTGTCGGCGCGCCGTCCTATTTCGCCACGCGGCCGGCGCCGCGCACGCCGCAGGACCTGACCGCGCATCGATGCATCAATTTGCGGCTGCCGACATTGGGCGGAATTTATGCGTGGGAGTTCGAGAAGGATGGGCGCGAGGTGCGGGTGCGGGTGGAAGGCCAACTCGTTTTCAACGGCACGGCGCCGATGCTCGACGCCGCGCTGGCGGGGTTTGGCCTGGCCTATTTACCCGAGGACACGGCGCAGCCGCATATCGAGGCAGGCCGGCTGGTGCGGGTGCTGGCGGATAGGTGCCCGTGCTATCCGGGCTACCACCTCTATTATCCAAGCAGGCGCCAGCCGACGCCTGCGTTTGTGCTGCTAGTGGAGGCATTGCGGCGCGGCGCGTTCGGTTGATCAATGCGGTGAGCGCCGTCAGATACGCGCTTGCGATTGGTTTCAAAATCTCAAGTGATGGCATGACAAGTTTTATTCTTGCGCTAAGTGACCTGGCGGCGACGCAAGCGTTCGCGGAAAAAGTGGCGCCGTTGCTGCGGCCGGGCGATGCGATACTACTGGAGGGTGAGTTGGGCGCTGGCAAGACGGCGTTCGCCCGCGCGCTGCTGCGCGCGTTGGCAGGAGACGCGGCGCTGGAGGTGCCGAGCCCGAGTTATACGCTGCTGCAGAGTTACGAAACACCGCGGCTAACACTGCATCATTACGATCTCTGGCGGCTGGATGGGCCGGACGCGCTGGCTGAGCTCGGCTGGGACGATGCCAGGCGTGATGTTGTGCTTGTGGAATGGCCAGATCGGCTGCGCGCGCTGCGGCCGGACGGGGCGCTGCTTGTATCGTTGCGCGTAACCGGTGAGACGGCGCGCGAGGCAATTTTAAGCGGCTGGCCAGAACCCAGGCTGCAGCGCGCCGCAGTGTCGATAGGCTGAAGGATCGCGTAGCGACGGGGGTTTGGGGGGGCAGCGTGCCCCCCCAACCTTTTCTTAAGGGATCAACACCGTCTGCCCAGTCGTCTTCCGGGATTCGAGTGCCGCATGCGCCAGCGCTGCGTCCGCGAGCGGAAAACTCTGGTTGATCATTGGCCGAAGGATCCCGGCCTGCACCGCAGCGAACAACTCGCCTGCCATCATGTCCAGCGTGGCACGCTTGGCGGTGTAGGTGGCCAGCGAAGGCCGCGTGAGAAACAGGCTGCCTTTGGCGCTGAGCAAGCTGAGGTCGAACGGTGGTACGGCGCCGGATGCATTGCCGAAGCTGACCATGAGGCCGAGCGGGGCCAAGCTATCGAGACTGGCGTTAAAAGTTTCGCGGCCAATGCTGTCGTAGACCACCGGCACCATTTCGCCGCGGGTGATGCGTTTGACGTCGGCGGCCAGGGTTTGGATGCCAATGATGACATGGGCCGCGCCGTTGGCGCGGGCCAGCTCGGCCTTTTCCTCGGACGAGACGACGCCGATGACGGTCGCGCCGAGGTGGCTGGCCCATTGGCACAGCAGCAGGCCGACGCCGCCGGCGGCGGCGTGGACAAGAATGCGGTCGCCCGGTTTGACCGGGTACGTGCGGTGCAGAAGATAGTGGGCGGTCAGGCCTTGCAGCGTGATGGCCGCGGCCACGCGGATGTCGATGCCGGGCGGCAGGATCAGGGCGCGGTCGGCCGGCAGCACGCGGTGGGTGGCGTAGGCCCCGAGCGAGCCAGCGTAGGCCACGCGATCGCCGACTTTTACGGTGGTGACATCGCTGCCCACGGCTTCGACAATCCCGGCGCCTTCCTGGCCGAGCACCGCCGGAAGGTTCGCTATCTTATAGAGGCCGGTGCGGAAATAGACGTCGATATAGTTCAGGCCGATGGCTTCCTGGCGCAGCAGGATTTCGGTAGGGCCCGGCTCCGGCTTCGGCACGTCCTCCCACCGCAGCACCTCGGGGCCGCCGGTGGCATGGATGCGGATGGCCTTGCTCATGCGCCCTCCAGGCGGAACGTGGCGCCCTGTTCGAGGGCGAGCAAATAGCGTTTCGTGGTCAAGCCGTCGCCTCCGGAGTAGCCGCCAAGACCGGTGGTGCTGACCACGCGGTGGCACGGGATGATGATGGGGATAGGGTTGGCGCCGTTGGCGCCGCCGACCGAGCGGGGTGAGCCGCCGGCCGCTTTGGCGATGTCGGCGTAGGAGCGGGTTCGGCCGAACGGAATGCGCGCAAGTTCGGCCCAGATGCGCTGCCGATACGGGCTGCCGGATGGGGCGAGCGGCAGGTCGAAGGATTTCAGCGCGCCGTCGAAATACGCATGCATCTGGGCCCTTCCTCGGCGCAGCAGATCGGTTTCGGCCTGGTCGCGGCCCCAGCCCCAGTCCAGCGCGACGATAGCGCCATCGTCCTCGGACAGGGTGAGATCACCCAAGGGCGTATGGAGGGATAATTGCGGCATGAGACAGGTGTTTCACTACGCCCGGATGGCGGCGCGTGCCAGTGGCTGCCGCAGTGGGCCGGTGGGCGCCGGCGCGCGGCTTGCCGCCGGGGCCCGCCATGCGCAGATAGGGCAGGGCTGGGGTTTGCGCGGCCCGCATGGAAGGCGAGGTGAGCGTTGGGCGACCGGCAGAAGGGCGATCCGCCCCTTTTTTTCGAGTTTCACATCTTCGTTTGCACGAACCGGCGCCCGGATGGCCACAGCAAGGGCAGTTGCGCCGAGCGTGGTTCGGAGAAATTGCGGGACTATATGAAGGCTCGCGCCAAGGAGCTTGGCCTGGCCCGGGTGCGGGTTAATGCCGCCGCGTGCCTGGACCGCTGCGAACACGGGCCGTGCATCGTGGTTTACCCCGAGGGCGTCTGGTACCACGTCGACAGCCCCAGCGATGTCGATGCGATACTGGAACGGCATATTGTGCAGGGCGGCCGGGTTCCGGCGCTGATGCTACCCTCCGTTTGACGGGTTGAACTCCTTCTATGACCCGATCGACGATTTATGCTGTTGCGACCGGGGGTTTTCGCGCCGCGATCGCGGTGCTGCGCGTTTCTGGACCGGAAAGTTCCGAAATATTAACGAAAATGGTGGGCAATTTGCCGCCGCCGCGCGTGGCGTCGCTGCGCCGCATAAACGGTGCGGATGGTTTGCCTGCCGATCGCGGGCTGGTGCTGTGGCTGCCCGGGCCGCGGAGTTATACCGGCGAGGATGCCGCTGAACTGCACATTCACGGCGGCCGCGCGGTGCTGCTGGCGGTATCGCAGGCGCTGGAAGCGGCCGGGGCGCGGCAGGCGGAGCCCGGCGAGTTCACACGGCGCGCCTTTCTGAACGGCCGCATGGATTTGCTTGAGGCCGAGGGTGTCGCCGACCTGGTTGCGGCGGAGACGGACGCGCAGCGCCGGCAGGCGCTGCGGCAGCTGGAGGGGGCGCAAAGCCGCGAATTGGCCGGGTGGGCCGAGCGGTTGAGGCGGCTGCTCGCCTGGCAGGAGGCGCTAATCGATTTCCCCGACGAGGATCTACCGGTAACCGTCGAGGCATCGCTGCTAAACGATTTGGCTGTGCTCCGCATCGAGCTGGACGGAGCGGTTCGAGACGCGGGGCGCGGCGCCAAGCTGCGCGACGGGCTGGTTTTTGCGGTGACCGGGGCGCCGAATGTAGGCAAATCGTCGCTGGTGAACGCGCTGGCGCGGCGCGAAATCGCGATCGTTTCCGATACGCCGGGAACCACGCGGGACGCGCTTGAGGTGATGCTGGAGTTGGGTGGCGTGCCGGTGACGCTGGTTGATACGGCAGGACTGCGCGAGACGAGCGACCCGGTGGAGGCCGAGGGTGTGCGGCGCGCGCGGGCGCGTGCAGCGAGTGCTGACCTGATCATCCGGGTTTTTGACGCACGCGACGGAGGTGCTGCCGACGGCGTATCTGCCGAGCCGTGCGTGCTACTGGTGGCGAATAAAATCGATCTCGCGTCATCGGTTGCCGAGGCGTGCTGCGTGAGCGCGGCGACGAGTGAGGGGCTGGATCGGTTGGAAAAAGAGTTGGCAGATCGGGCCAAGGCGCTGGCGTTGCCAGGCGGGCCTGTGTTGACGCGGGCGCGCCATATCACGGCCCTGCGCGAGGCAGCCTTGGCGCTCGCGGCCGCGCAGGATTTGCCCGTGCCCGAACTACGTGGCGAGGAATTGCGGCTCGCGATGCGGGCGCTGGGCCGCATCACCGGCGCTATCGGGGTTGAAGATGTGCTCGACACGGTTTTTTCCGCGTTCTGCATCGGAAAATAGCGACTCCCGCAGGGTCAAATGGTCCGGGCGACCGCTTGCGCCAACGGATGCGACACCGTAGGTCCTGCCTTGGTTTTTTGGGCCGCTTCCGGCTGAGCGCGCCTATATTGGTGGCACGATGAATTGCGATTTTGACGTTATTGTTGTGGGCGGCGGGCACGCCGGGACTGAGGCCGCAGCCGCGGCGGCCCGTGCTGGCGCCAAGACCTTGCTGCTGACCCACAGCGTTGCAACTATCGGCGAAATGTCCTGCAACCCGTCGATCGGCGGAATCGGCAAGGGTCATCTGGTGCGGGAAATCGATGCCCTGGACGGCATCATGGGGCGGGCGGCTGACGCAGCCGGCATTCATTTCAAAATGCTCAACCAATCGAAAGGCCCGGCGGTGCGCGGGCCGCGCGCCCAGGCGGATCGTGTGCTGTACAAGGCGGCGGTTCAGGCCGCGTTATTTGCGACAGCCGGACTGACCGTGCGGCCCGAGGCGGTCGAGGATCTGGTGCTTGCGCCTAACGGCGCGGTAGCCGGCGTTGTTGGCGCCAGCGGCATCGTTTATCGCTGCGCCAGTGCCGTTCTGACAGCGGGCACATTTCTGCGTGGCGTGATCCATGTCGGCAAGGAGCAGAGCCCGGCCGGACGAGTGGGTGAAGCTCCGTCGATTGGGCTGGCAACCACGCTGGCGCGTTTGGGGCTGCCAATGGGCCGTTTGAAGACCGGCACGCCGCCAAGGCTGGCGAAGGCGTCGATCGATTGGGAATCTCTGCCCAAGGATAACGGCGATGCCGCGCCAGAGCCGTTCAGCTTCCTGACGACAGCGATTACGTTGCCACAAATCGCGTGCCGCGTAACAGCGACCGTGCCGGCGACGCATCAGGTGATCCGTGACAACCTGCATCTATCCGCAGTTTATGGCGGCGCGATTAGCGGGCGCGGGCCGCGATATTGCCCGTCCATCGAGGATAAGGTGGTTCGGTTTGCGGACCGCGAACGGCACCAGATCTTTCTGGAGCCGGAGGGGCTCGATTCGCCGCTGGTATATCCGAACGGCATTTCAACAAGTCTGCCCGAACACGTTCAGCGCCAACTTCTCGCGACGATCCCGGGCCTGGAGCACGTCGAGATCGTGCGGCCCGGCTATGCGGTGGAATACGACTATATCGACCCGCGGGCGCTTTCGCCGTCGCTTGAGCTACGCGCCGTATCTGGCCTTTTTCTCGCGGGACAGATCAACGGGACTACCGGCTATGAAGAAGCCGCCGCACAGGGCATTTTGGCAGGTTTGAACGCGGCCAAGCTGGCCGCCGGCCAGCCCCCGGTTATTCTCGATCGCGCGACGAGCTACCTGGGGGTCATGGTCGATGACCTGACGACACATGGCGTGAGTGAGCCCTATCGGATGTTCACGTCCAGGGCGGAGTTTCGCCTCAGTTTGCGCTGCGACAACGCGGATTTACGGCTGACGCCGATCGGCATCGCGGCTGGATGTGTGGGGACGGCGCGGCACGAAGCGTTTAATTCCTACAGCCGGGCGATAGGCGCTGCGTTCGAGCGCGCCGAAAACGACCTGCGCACACCACAGGAGCTGTCCGCTGCCGGAATTCAAGTGAAGACAGACGGTCAGCGGCGAGGAGCGCTGGACCTGCTCTGCCGGGACTATGATGACGCTCGGCTCGATGCCACTTTTTCCTGGCTGGCCGGACTGGAGCGCCGAGTTCGCGAGCAGTTGGAAATCGAGGCGCGCTACCACGGATATTTGCAGCGCCAGCATGTCGAGGCGCGCCACATGCGTGCAAGTGAGTCCGTGGATCTTCCAACCGATATTGAATACGAGCGGATCGGCGGCCTGAGCACGGAGATGCGCGAGCGGCTGACGGCGGCACAGCCGCCGTCCATAGGTGCGTTGTCGCGTATCCCTGGGATTACGCCGCCGGCGGTCATGGCCGTAATCGGCTATGTCCGCGCCATACAAGGAGGTGTTTCACGTGGAACATTGGCCTAGCGGCCGAGGCGATGTTTCACGTGAAACACAAGGCCGGCTAGAGCAGTTCGCGGACCTTTTGGTTCGCTGGAACGTTCGCATAAATCTCGTCAGCCGGGCCGATACGGACGTCATTTGGGGCCGTCACGTCGTCGATTCCATCCAATTGGTTGATTTGATCCCCTCAGGCACAAATCGCGCCGTCGATTTAGGCTCCGGCGCGGGCTTTCCTGGCCTTGTCCTGGCGATCGTCACGGGCATCGAGTTCGACCTAATCGAGTCGGATCAACGCAAGGCGGCGTTCTTGCGAGAGGCTGCAAGGGTCACCGGTGCGCCAGCGAGGATCCACGCAACGCGGATTGAATCGGCAAATGTGGCGCCGGCAATGCTGGTGACGGCCAGAGCGCTGGCGCCGTTGCCGCTGCTGCTGGATTTGGCCCATCGTTTTCTGCTTCCCGGCGCCGTCGCGCTGTTTCCCAAGGGTGCCGAAGCCGATCGGGAATTGACCGAAGCGGGGCGCACGTGGAACATGCACGTGGAGCGGTTCCAAAGCCAAACGGCCAAGGAAGGCGCAATTCTTAAACTCAGTGAGGTTGTTCGTGGCTGAAACCGGCCCTGCTCTCACGCCGTCTGTGCCCTGTGCGCCGCGCATTTTCGCAATTGCCAACCAAAAGGGTGGCGTGGGCAAGACAACCACAGCCATCAACCTTGCCACCGCCCTGGCGCAAATCGGCCAGCATGTGCTCCTGGTGGACCTCGATCCACAAGGCAACGCGTCAACCGGCGTCGGAATCGACCGGCAAAACCGCAAACGCGGCACCTACGCAATGCTGATCGACAATGCCGCGCCAGCCGGCCTGATCCAGCACACCGATGTGCCAAACCTAGACGTGATCCCGGCCGATCCGGACCTGGCCGGCGCTGAAATCGAGCTTGTTGGCTTCGATGCGCGTGAATTCCGCCTCAGGGATTGTTTGGGCACTCTAAATGCGCTCGGCTACACCTATATCGTCATCGACTGCCCGCCGAGCCTTGGCCTACTGACGCTCAACGGCCTCGTTGCCGCTACCTCGGTGCTCGTGCCGCTGCAATGTGAGTTCTTTGCGCTCGAGGGTATCAGTCAACTCGTACGGACGATTGAGCGAGTCAAACGCAGCCTCAATCCCGCTTTGTCCCTGCAAGGCATTCTGCTGACCATGTTCGATCGGAGAAATAACCTGTCCGACCTCGTCGCTGCCGATGCGCGCAGCTTTTTTGGTGACCGCGTCTTCACCACCGTCATTCCGCGCAACGTGCGCGTCTCCGAAGCCCCAAGCCACGGCAAACCCGTGCTGCTTTATGATAGCCGGTCGCCCGGCGCGCAGGCCTATGTGCAACTCGCCGCCGAGCTGATGCAGCGCGAAGCGGTATTGCCCAGGGGGGTGGCGGCATGAGCAGTAATCCACGCCTGGGCCGCGGCCTTGCCGCCCTGCTGGGCGATGCCCCGCCGGCGGACGGGCCATTGGCAGCGCCTTCATCATCGCCCCTGGCACTTTCGATAGATTCGCTCGAGCCAGGCCCATTTCAGCCGCGCCGTAACATGGCGCCCGAAGCCATGGCGGAACTGGTCGACTCCATCCGCGCCCGCGGCATCCTCCAGCCGATCCTGGCGCGCCGGCACCCCGCCGAGGCCGGGCGATACCAGATTATCGCCGGTGAACGACGGTGGCGCGCTGCCCAACAAGCCGGTCTGCACGAAGTGCCGGTGCTGGTGCGGGATCTTGAAGATCGCGATGCCATGGCGGCCTCGTTGGTGGAAAACCTGCAGCGGCAGGATCTGAACCCCATAGAAGAAGCCGAAGGCTACAAGCGGCTGATGGAGGAGTTCGGCCTCACACAGGAGCAGCTTGGCACCGCCGTCGGCAAGTCTCGCAGCCACGTAGCCAATATCATCCGCCTGCTGCAACTGCCACCCTCGGTGCGCGCCGAGGTTCAGGCCGGCAAACTCACCGCCGGCCATGCCCGCGCATTACTCGCGCACGCAAACCCGGAAGAAGCAGCGCGCCTGGTGATCGCCAAGGGCTTGAATGTCCGCCAAACAGAGGGCCTGACCACCAACACGTCGTTGCCCTCGACGAACACGGCGCCACGGGCGCGCGACCCGGAGACTGACGCGCTCGAACGGGATCTCTCTGAAAAGCTGGGGCTTAAAGTGCAGATCGCGTTCGACGGTAAGGGCGGCGCGGTGCGGATTGCATACCGATCCCTGGACCAGCTGGATGGGTTGATTGCGCTCCTAAGCAGATAAGGAAGCAGTTCATCTTTGAAAAAAGAACCGAAAGACTTTTGCTCGTTTGGTAGGCGACAGCTCCGAAAAAGTTTTTGCTTCTTTTTCAAAAAGAAGCGCTTCCTCCTCACCCCCGCGCCCGAGCCTGCCCCTGCCTAGCCAGCCACGCCACATAACGCCGCACCAGCAACTCCGGCCGGCTGCCCGTCTGCTTACAGGCGATCTCCACTTGTCGCCCCTCTTCAATAGCGCGCACCAACGCCTCCTGATTCCAAAGCGCCAGGCTCGCCGTAAAACTTCCGATCGCCTTGAAAAACACTGGCGGACGCAACGTCCGCACAGCATCGGAAGCTGACAACCCCGTTTGCATACGCAGACGTGCCAAATGCAGCTTCTGCAAATGCCCTAGCGTCATGCGAACGAGCGCAATCGCCGCCAGCCCCTCTGCCATGGCGCCCTCGATCGCCTGATCAGCCGCGACGCAGTCGCCCCGCATCGCAGCCAGTAACCCTTCGTCGGCTGAAGCGCCGGCGCTATCACCGGCACAGCTACGTGCCGTCACCAGGTCGATTCGTCCGCCGGCGCCGGCCAGCAGCGCCAGTTTTTCAACCTCACCACGCACGACGGACCTGTCGCCGCCAACGGACTCGGCCAACCAGGCGATGGCGTCGCCATCGGCGCTCACGCCAGTCTCGGCCAGCATTGTCCTAATTGTGTCCTGTAATGCACGGCCTTCTTCGGGATAGCATGCGATTGCCGCGCCATCGGCCGCCGCCTCCACGAACGTACGCAATTTTCCTTTGCCCAGGCCGGGCGCCTCAAGAACCAGCAACGAGTCCCAGTTGGTTTTGAGCGCTGTGCGCACAGCCTCTAGCGCCGCGTCGGTCACCTCGCGCACCCGCACAACGCGCCGGCCGCCGATCATCGACATCGCGGCCACCTCGCCGGCGATATTCCCCCAGCCGTCACGATCGAGCTCGACCACGCGAAACGGGTCGTTCAACGTTCCGGCGATAAGCTGCGTCAGCGTGCGCGCGCGCTCGCGGATGAGCCCTTCATCCTCGCCAAACAAAAGCACGAACCGGCACCGCCCAGGATCGCGCAGAAATCCGGATATCTGCCGCGCATCGATCTTCATGCGCCAACCAGTCCCATAGTCATGGCACCTTCACCAGGCGCCGTGGCGCAGTGGTTCAAACACCATGCACCGTCAGGCAGGTGTTCCGTGGGCTCGGAAATACGCCGCGACCTGCTGCACGATCTGGTCGGCCAGCGCATCCCCCATGCGGCGATTGATCGCTTCGGTGGACAGGTCGAGATAGAAAAACTGTGAATTGATATCGTTCGCGCCATCCAGCGATCGCGCGGAACCAGACGCGACCGTCGCACCCATGAAGCCGGCCTTCCTAAGCACCCATTTCGCATTGCCGACGAAGCGGCTGCGTGTCACGGAACTATCGGATTGAACGCCAACCGCATCGGCCTGCACAAAATACACCACGCTGAGCTCGTAACGCTTTTCGCCCTCACTGTCGCCATCCAACCGCTCCTGCAACGACTGCCGCAGCAGCTGGCCGTTCCGATTCGGTATGACATCGACAAACACCTGGCTCAGCGCGGCATTCGTTGTGCCGGATGGGGCATAAAGCGGCCGAAACCCGCAGGCCGTAACAGCCAACAGGCCAGCCAGGGCGGCGCCATGTGCCAGCAAGCGGCGGCGGCGGCGCATCAGCCGGCCACCACGAAATTAACGATCCGGTCCGGCACGTGGATGCGCTTGACGATGCGTTTGCCCTCCAAAGCCCGCGCCACATTCGGCTCCGCCTCGGCCGCTTCGATCACCGCATCCGCCGGCGCGCCCGGACGCGCTTCGATCGTCCCGCGCAGCTTGCCCATAACTTGCACCGCTATCGTCACCTGGTCGGTTACCAGTAGCGCCGGGTCGGCCTCGGGCCAAGGCGCTTCCGCAACCAGCCCGCTTGTCCCCGGCAGGCGCGCGTAAATCTCCTCAGCCAGATGCGGCATCATCGGCGCCACCACTCGGGCCAGCATTTCCACCGCTTCGGCCCGCGCGAACGCCATACCAGCGCAATCGCCCGCCTTGTCGGCGTCCGCGATCGATCCCGCCAACTCGTAAATCCGCGCCACCGCCACATTAAATGCGAACGTATCCAGCGCCACGGTCACCGCCGCGATCGCGCGATGCGTCAGCCGCCGCAACGCCAGCGCCGCCGTGCCAAACGAGTCCGGCCGCGCGAACACCGCCCCCGTGCTGGCCTCGGCCAACCGGAATAACCGCTGCACGAACCGATAGCCGCCCACTACGCCGGCTTCCGTCCACTCCATGTCCCGCTCCGGCGGGTTATCGCTCAGGATGAACCACCGCGCCGTATCGGCACCATAACGATCAATAATCGCACCCGGATCGACGGTATTCCGTTTTGACTTCGACATGGCTTCGACTCGCCCGACAGTCACCGCCTCGCCGGTCTGCCGGTGCACCACCGCGCCATCGCCGCGCCGCTCGATTTCCTCAGGATAAAGCCAGCGCTCGTCCGCGCCCTTGTAGCTTTCATGCGTCACCATGCCCTGCGTGAACAGGCCGGCAAACGGTTCGTCTACGGAAAGATAACCCGACTCCCGCATCGCCCGCGAAAAAAACCGCGAATACAGCAAATGCAAAATCGCATGCTCGATGCCGCCGATATATTGATCCACCGGCAACCAGCCATCCACCGCCGCACGATCCACCGGCGTTACCGCGTCCGGGCTGCAGAAACGCGCATAATACCACGAGCTATCCACAAACGTATCGAACGTATCGGTCTCGCGCCGCCCCGGCCCGCCACATTGCGGGCACGCCACGTGTTTCCACGTCGGATGATGATCCAGCGGATTGCCTGGCCGATCAAACCGCACATCCTCAGGCAGTACCACGGGTAACGAAGAATCCGGCGCCGGCACCACGCCACACGACTCGCAATGAATAACCGGAATCGGGCAACCCCAGTAACGCTGCCGGCTCACGCCCCAGTCACGCAGCCGCCAATTCACCACGCCCTGGCCCGCGCCCTGCGCCGTCAGCGCGTCGATCGCCGCGCGCTTGGCGGCCTCGGTCGTCAGTCCCGACAAAAATCCCGAATTGGCGATCAACCCAGGCCCATCATAGGCCTTTTCCGTCACCGCGAACGTCGCCGGATCATCGCCCTCCGGCACCACCACCGGCGGTATCGGCAGCCCGTAAGCGCGCGCGAATTCGAAATCGCGCTGGTCGTGCGCCGGGCAGCCGAAAATGGCACCCGTGCCATATTCCATCAGCACGAAATTGGCGATCCACACCGGAAATTCCGCGTCCGGCAAAAACGGATGCCGCACCCGCAACCCTGTATCGTAGCCGCGCTTCTCCGCCGTCTCAATCGCCGCCTCGCTCGTGCCCATCCGCCGGCATTCGGCAACGAACGCCGCCGCCCCCGGATCGCGCGTGGCGGCAAACGCCGCCAGCGGATGCTCCGGCGCCACCGCAACGAACGACATGCCGAACAGCGTATCCGGCCGCGTGGTGAACACCTCCACGTCGCCCGCCCCATCCGCCGGCGCCGTCAGCGCAAACCGCACCCGCGCGCCCTCGCTGCGGCCAATCCATTTCGCCTGCATCGTGCGCACGCGTTCCGGCCAGCGATCCAGCCCATCCAGCGCCGACAGCAAATCCGGCGCGAATTTCGTAATGCGCAAAAACCACTGCGACAGCAGCTTCTTTTCCACCAGCGCACCGGACCGCCAGCCGCGGCCGTCAATCACCTGCTCATTGGCCAGCACGGTATTATCCACCGGGTCCCAGTTCACCCAGCTTTCGCGCCGCTCCACCAGGCCGGCGCGGTAAAACGCCAGAAACAGCCGCTGCTGCTGCCCATAATAGGCGGCGTCGCATGTCGCGAATTCGCGCCGCCACTCGATCGAAAGCCCCATGCGCTGCAATTCGGCGCGCATGTTGGCGATGTTGGTCCGCGTCCAGACCCCCGGATGCACCCCACGCTCGCGCGCCGCGTTCTCCGCCGGCAGCCCAAACGCGTCCCACCCCATCGGGTGCAGCACCTGATACCCGCGCGCCCGCTTATACCGCGCCACCACATCGCCCAGCGTGTAGTTGCGCACATGCCCCATATGGATCTTGCCGCTGGGATAGGGAAACATCTCCAGCACATAATATTTCGGCCGATCACCGCTCGGCACATCCGGCACGGCAAAACAGCCAGCCGCATCCCACGCCGCCTGCCATTTCGGCTCGGCGCCGGCAAAATCATAAACCGCAGGCGAAGCAATCTCGTTCATCGGCGTATCGTATCCCGGTCGGCGGATAGGAAGGAAGGCCAGGGGGCTCTGCCCCCTGGACCCCCGTTGGGGCCGGGAGGCCCCAAACCCCGTTACTTAGTCGGTGTTTAGAGAGGGGGCCACACGGGCGGCAGAAACAGCCGTGCGGCCCCCTCTCTAAACACCGACAAAACTGATGGGGGTCTGGGGCCTCGAGGCCCCAGCGGGGTCCAGGGGCAGAGCCCCTGGCCTTCCTTACTTATACACCGACTGTGCGCGCAGCTCGCGAGCGCGGGCCAGGGCCTTATTTTCGATATCGGTTGCGGTGGCCGGGTTCACCGGCGCGTCCACCCACTGGCCGTTTTCCAGCGTCTGCCGGAAGATCGTCACATGCAGGCCGTCGCTGCGGAGCTCCTTGCCCAGGATGAAGGCGGTGGCTTTGAAGCGTTCGCCGCTGGTGGTGGGGGGCGAATACCAGTCAGTGACGATCACGCCGCCGAACGGGTCGATCGAGCTCAGCGGCATGAAGCTCAGCGTATCGAGCGCCCCGCGCCACAGATAAGCGTTCACCCCCAGCGTGGCGCCGGCTTCCTGCTGCTTGTTGTCCTTGGTCGGGTCTACCAGCGGCGTGCTGCCGGGGTCGGTCAGGCCGGTATCGGCCACCGGCTTCACGCTGGGCTTGTCGCCGCCACCGCAGGCGGTCAGCGCGATCGCCAGGCTTAGGGCGGGCAAGCTCAGAACTAGGGCGCGAAGCGGGAAGGGTTGCATGTGTGTCCGGTCATCCAGCGCCGGCCTCACTGCCGGGCGGGCATCTCTAGCGGTTGCGCGCCTGTGCGCCAAGTCAAGCGCTTGCACAACGCCTCTGCACCGCTTGACCGCGCCAGCCCCGTGCACCAATCCACCGCCATGAACCCCGAGCCGGACCAGGCCGAAACCGTAGCAACCGCGCTGGCCGCGATCCGCGCCCGCATGGACGCCGCCTGCCACGAAGCTGGCCGGTCCCCGAACGAAGTCACCCTCGTCGCCGTCTCCAAAACCCATCCGGCCGCCGCGGTCGAAGCGGCACTGCGGGCCGGCCAAACCGTGTTCGGTGAAAACCGGGTGCAGGAGGCGGAGGCGAAATTCCCCCCGCTCCGCCCCGCCTGGCCTGCGCTGCGCCTGCACCTGATCGGCGGCCTGCAAACCAACAAGGCGGCCGAAGCCGTCCGCCTGGCCGACATGATCGAATCGCTGGACCGCCCCCGCCTGGCCGACGCCATCGCCCGCGCCGCCGAAGCCGCCGGCCGCCTGCCTGATCTGCTGGTGCAGGTGAACATCGGCGACGAACCGCAAAAATCCGGCGTCGCCACCGCGGACGCCGACGCCTTCATCACCGCCTGCCGCGCCCGCTTCGGTGCCAGTCTCAAAGGCCTGATGTGCGTCCCCCCGGCCGACGAAGATCCCGCCCGCCACTTCACCGCGCTGGCGCGGCTGGCGGCCAATCACGGCATGGGCATCCTCTCGATGGGCATGTCCAACGATTTCGAAACCGCCATCCGCACCGGCGCCACCCACATCCGCGTCGGCACCGCCATCTTCGGCGCCCGCCCAACCCCAACCCCGTAGGGCGGATAAGCGAAGCGTCATCCGCCGGTCCAACTGTCGCGCCATCGCCGGAGAATCACGCGATAAATTCAAAAGTCTTTTGCTTCTTTTCTTCAGAAAAGAAGACCTTCCTTCCTTCGCAACGCTGCCG
>Ga0302157_10004008_pt1 | contig 16217 bp, 17 predicted proteins | sample I_Bog_N3_3_FD_193502 | JGI IMG/M metagenome (GOLD analysis project Ga0302157, IMG submission 193502) | Peat permafrost microbial communities from Stordalen Mire near Abisko, Sweden - I_Bog_N3_3 | ecosystem: Environmental > Terrestrial > Soil > Wetlands > Peat | place: Sweden: Abisko, Stordalen...
GAGGTTTTGGCTGAATTCGGCGGCAAGGGTTTTGGAACGTTCAAGCCGGCCCTGGCCGACCTGGCGGTGTCCAAGATCGGCCCCATCGGCGCGGAAATGCGCCGCCTGCTGACCGATCCGGCCGAGATTGATCGGGTGCTGCTCAACGGCGTGGACAAGGCGCGGGCCGTGGCGGGACCGGTGGTGGCCGAAACCAAGCGCCTGGTGGGTTTCTGGTCGCCGGGGCGCAATAGCTAGCGCCCGCCTCGCAGCCTTACATCCGCTCATCCCCGCGAAAGCGGGGACCCAGGACTGTCCAGAATGCACTTCGCGGGAAAGGGCTGGGCCCCTCCTTTCGCGGGGGTGAGCGGAGGGGGTAGATTTCTAAAATTCCCCCATAGCTGACCTTCGCGCCATACGATCCGGGTTCCGGCATTGGCGGCTTCGCGCCGACTTTTGGGTCGCCGGGATGAGCGGCGGCGGGATCGTAAGGTTGCGATCCGCTCGCAGCGGCGCCATCTATCTGGAATGTTCATTCAGACCGAGACCACGCCCAACCCGAATGTGCTGAAGTTCCTGCCCGGCCGCGAGGTGATGGGCGAGGGCACGCGGGAGTTTCGCGCCGAGGACGCGGCGATTTCGCCCCTCGCCGAGGCTTTGTTCGCGATCGAAGGGGTGGAGCGAGTGTTCTTCGGGCCGGATTTCGTCACCGTGACCCGCGCGGACGACGATCTGGACTGGCGACAGCTGAAGGCGCCGATCCTGGCGGCGATCATGGAGCATTTCACGTCGGGGGCGCCGCTCCTGGCCCAAGGCGACGAGGCCGCCTCGCATGACGCCGACGTCTATGAGGGCGACACCGCGCAGGTGGTGGCGGAGATCAAGGATCTGCTCGACACCCGCATTCGCCCGGCGGTGGCGCGCGACGGGGGCGACATATTGTTCAACCGGTTCGATCCGGCCACCGGCGTGGTGTTTCTGCACATGCGCGGCGCCTGCTCGGGCTGTCCCTCCTCGTCGGCCACCCTGCGCTCGGGCGTGGAAAACATGCTCAAGCACTATGTGCCCGAGGTCACCCGGGTCGAAGCGGCGCTTTAACTCCAGCCGGCCTTCGTCGCGGGGCGGTTGATCGCCGTGACTGCGGCGTTGGGAGTCATGTTCCTCCGTACGCCCAATACCGGATCAGGTGATGGGAAATGGCGGTTTTGGGGGGCGTGCCCAGGCCCTCCAACTGGCCCTCCAGAAGCGCGCGCGCCTGCGCTCGGGTGAACCAGCGGACCATTTCCAGCTCGGCCAAGTCGGCCACGGCTTCCCCATCGCCGACCTCGGCGATCAGCCCGATCATCAGATTGGAAGGGAAGGGCCAGGGCTGGCTGGAGTGGTAATGCACGGTCGTGACGGTCAGGCCGCTCTCCTCAAGCACCTCGCGGGCGCAGGCCTCCTCGATCGACTCGCCCGGCTCGACGTAACCGGCCAGGGTGGAGAAGCGGCCCTTGACCCAGGCCGCCTGGCGGCCGAGCAGGCACTGATCCCCTCTTACCGGCAGCATGATGACGCAGGGGTTCACCCGCGGAAAATGCTGGGCGTGACAGCTGGGACACACGCGCCGCCATCCGCCGTCGGCGGCCTGGCAGGGGCGCCCGCAGGCCGAGCAGAAGCGATGGTGGCGCCGCCAGTCGAACAGGCTGCGGGCCGTGCCGATCAGATTGGCGTCCGAGGCCGGCAGGGCGGCGACGGTGGCTCGCAGGTCCGCGAAACGGCCCCGGCCCAGCAACAGCCCTTGCGCCGGGTCCGCCACGCCCTCCAGATCGATGGCCAGGACCGGGCCTTCGTCGGACAGACCCAGGAACACCACCGGCTCCAGCGACCCGGCCAATTCCAGCGCCAGGCCCCCGTCCAGCCGCGCGGCGACCACCTCGCCGTCCTGCGTCTCCGTCACCAGGGGCTGGCCGTTCCACAACGCCAGGGCGGTCGCGCGCGGGTCCCGCAGCTGGGCGGCCAGCCAGTCCGGATCCCCCCTGCGGTCGCCCGCTCGGTCCAACCGATTACCGGAGAATGTGTGCTGGTGAGTGTCGGCGGTCATGCGAGCGTTCCTGGCGAGTTCTTTCTGTTAGCGCATGACCGGCGGCAAATCGATAAAGCCGACGCCGCGCCTTGCGCCCATGCCTCCGGCGCCCGATATTGCGCACGGAGGCTGGCGGCGGGCGTAGTCCTCGCCAACCCGGTCAGGTCCGGAAGGAAGCAGCCGTAACGAGTTTCGCTGCGGGTCGTCGTCCAGTCTCCACCGCCCTCATTCAAAAGACCGATGCCCGCCGACCTTCCGCCCGACATTGAACAGACGGAAGACCCGCCCTGGGACGTCGGCGAACCCGACGCCTCGGCGGCGCAAGAGCGCGACGACAAGACCTTCGCCATGTTCGCCGAAGAGGCTCCGCCGGAGCCCGCGTCCAAGGCGCCGTCGGCGCCGGTTCCCGCCGCGCCCCTGTCGGCCGACTACCAGGTGTTGGCGCGCAAATACCGCCCACGCACCTTCGAGGACCTGATCGGCCAGGAGGCCATGGTCCGCACGCTCAAGAACGCCTTCGCCTCCGGCCGCATCGCCCACGCCTTCATGCTCACCGGCGTGCGCGGGGTGGGCAAGACCACCACCGCGCGCCTTCTGGCCCGCGCGCTGAACTATGAGAGCGACACGGTGCATCAGCCGTCGGTGGATCTGGCCGTGGAGGGCCGCCACTGCCGGGCGATCATCGATGGACGCCATATCGACGTGCTGGAGATGGACGCGGCCAGCCGCACCAAGGTCGACGAGATGCGCGAGCTGCTCGACAGCGTGCGCTATTCGCCGGTGGAGGCCCGCTACAAGGTCTATGTCATCGACGAAGTGCACATGCTGTCTACGGCGGCGTTCAACGCCCTCCTGAAGACGCTGGAGGAGCCCCCGCCGCACGCCAAGTTTATCTTCGCCACCACCGAGATCCGCAAGGTGCCGGTGACGATCCTGTCGCGCTGTCAGCGCTTCGACCTGCGCCGGGTCGAGCCGGACGTGCTCGTTTCGAACCTGGAGCAGATCTGCCAGGCCGAGGGGGCGCTGGTGGACCAGGAGGGTCTGCTGCTGATCGCGCGGGCGGCGGAAGGCTCGGTGCGCGACGCCCAGTCCCTGCTGGATCAGGCCATTGTCCAAGCCGAGCGCGGACAGACCGTCACCGCCGCGGCGGTCCGCGACATGCTGGGCCTGGCCGACCGGGCCCAGACCATCGCCCTGTTCGAGCATGTGATGCGTGGAGACGCGGCCGAGGCGCTAAAGGCCTTCCGCACACTGTACGGGTTCGGGGCCGATCCGGCGGTGGTGCTGCTGGACTTGCTGGAACATGCGCATGGCGCCTCGGTCGCGAAGGCCATCGGGCCGGACGCCCTGACCCTGCCCTCCGATCAGGCCGCGCGTCTGGCCGCCATCGGCGCGGCGGCGTCGGCCGGCACCCTGGCGCGCCTGTGGCAGATGCTGCTCAAGGCCTATGAGGAGTGCCGGCGCGCGCCCGATCCGGCGGCGGCTTGCGAAATGGCCCTGATCCGCCTGACCTACGCCGCCGACCTGCCCGGGCCGGAGGAGGCGCTCAAGGCGCTGCAGGCGGGCGAGCCGATCGGCGGCGGCGGCGCGCCGCGCGCGCCCGGCCCGACGTCCGGCGGCGGAGGAGGCGGCGCCACGGCCATGGCCCGCGCCCTGTCTCAACCCCAGAGGCTCGCGGAGTCCTCCGGCCAGCCGCAGATCGTGCTGCAGTCGCTGGACGACGTCATGCGGCTGATCGAGGCCAAACGTGACATCGCCCTGAAACTTGACCTGGCTAAGTTCGCCCGGCCCGTGTCCTTCCGTCCCGGCGCCATCGCCTTCGAGCCCGCGCCGGGCGCGCCGACCAACCTGGCGCAGCGGCTGGCGGTGCGGCTGAAGGAATGGACCGGCCAGCCCTGGCTGGTGGCGGCCGAGGGCGGCGGCGGAGGCGAAAGCCTTTATGAGCGTGAACAGCGCGAGCGCATGGTCGCGCGCAAGGAGATTGAGGCGGACCCCTTCGTGCGGTCCGTGATGCAGGCCTTCCCGGGGACGGAGATCGTCGCCGTGCGCCAGCTGGCGACGCCGGATGCATCGAGCGAATTGGGCGGGACGGGCGAGGACGAGGACTAGACCAAGCGGCTTTCAAGGCCGCGATGGGACAGAGATTGAGACAGGAGTTGAGACATGAAACGTGAAATATTCGGAGCTTTAGCCTGTGCGGCCCTGTTGGCCGGATCGTCGATCAGCTTCGCGCAGGACGATTCCGAGGCCGTGAAGGCCAAAACCTATCCCTTGGCAGCGCCAGCGGGCGTGGACAGCCACGCGGACAAGATCGCCCCGCCCGGCGCCGTTAACAAGGGCCCGTTCGACGACAAGACCTGGATCAGGGGGCATGCCTGGGACCCGCCGCCAGGCGCCAAGATCTGGAATCCCGTCAAACTGAAGCTGATGCAGGGCGGTACGATCACCAGCATCACGGCCAACGGCAACGACGACCCGGCGATCTACTGCGCCGCCGCCAATTCCGGCGTCGACTTCATCTGGACCGAAATGCAGCACAGCGGCGGCACATGGGATTCAGTGCAGAAGATGTGGAACGCCTGCCCGCACGCCAAGGCCGTGCCCGGCGTGCGCGTGGCCAACGCCAATGAATTCGACGAGCAGCATGCCCTGGACCTGGGCGCCATGGTGCTGGTGATCCCCACGGTGCGCAACATCGAGGAAGCCAAGGAAGCGGTGAAGTGGGCCTATTACCCGCCGCTCGGTCAGCGCAGCCGGGGCAGCATGACGCCGGCCCTGCGCAACGTGCCGGGCGGCTATCGCAACACGGCCAACGACAACATCGTCCTGATCCTGATGATCGAGACGCTGGACGGCCTGAAGGACGCCGACAAGATCGCGGCCCTTCCCGGCGTGGACGGCGTTTTCGCGGCCAGCGGTGATCTGGGCAATTTCTCCGGCTTCACGGCGGGCGATCCGGACTACGAACGCGCGATCAATATCGTGCACGATGCGGCCCTGCGGGCGCACAAGGTCCTGTGCGGTCCCTACACATGGGTCAATCGGCCTGATTTCAAGTGCTTCCAGGGACCCGGCGACACCTCTGGCGCACCCGGACCGGGCGGCGACATCCAGTCGTACTTCAACAACCGCAGCAAGAAGTTGCTCGGGCCGCTGTGGAACACCCAAGGCAAGGTCGAGGTCGGGCCCTATGCGGCAGACTACGTGGAAAAGCCGGCCAAGGGCGGCGGCGGCGGCGAATAGGATCGACGCGAGTCGAGCGCCCGCGATCGCGGGCGCTCGAAGCGGTTTTGTCGTTTAACTGGAGGGTCGGGGATCGCCATGGTCATCAGGTCCGTCCTGGCCGCCCTGGCGGTCCTGGCCCCCATGAGCGCCTGCGCCGCGGCGCCAGTGGCGGCGCCGCCGGTCAACGGGCCCCTATGGCGCGTTGATGGCGGCGGGGTCGTCCCCTCGGCGGGCGCCGCGTCCACGACCGGGTCCTGCTGGCGGGTCTCGCTGTCCCTGAGGCTGGATGACGCCGCGCCGCCCGTCCCGCCGCCCGCGATCCGCGGCGCGCCGGCGAAATGCGCGGTCCCTTCGGTGTACATCGGCTATCTGCGCGACACCCTGTTCCTGGAAGGGCTGGACGCCAAGGGGGCGCGGCTGTTCGTGGCGAGCGGCTTCAACCCCCTGCATCAAACCGCTGAATCCCCGCCGGGTCCCGGCGCCGCGGCGAATATCCAGTCCGCCGACAGGCCGGCGGCGCGAGTCGACACCCTGATCTCCGTGCCCGTCGGCGCGCCATTGGCCCGCATTCGCTGGTACAATGTGGACGCGGATCAAAAGGCGCAGCTTTTGGGCGAGACGATCTGGCCCGACGTTTCGCTCTCCGCGCCGTGAAACCAAGGCGCGCCGTTAGGCGGAGGCCCTAATGCGCGCTGGTCGTCGCCGGGGCGGGGTCGGCCTTTGAGGTCACCACCGCCGGCTTGCCTATGGCGCTCTTGCGGTCGAGCACCGCCGCCAGCCTGGGCGTGGGGGTCTCCAGCTTGGGCGTGTTGGCCACGCCGCCGTGCTTGAGCACGTCCAGCGCGCGCACGAGCTGGAAGTCGCCGGTCTTTTCGTCGAAGTCCGTCGGCGGTTCTTCCGCGGGCTCGTGCGGGGTGACGCGGCTCTTTCCGACATCCGCGTTCAGCGCGTTGCGGTAGGAGGCCTCGGAGAACTGGAAGGAGTGGTTGGCGATCAGCTGCGCCTCTTCGCGGGTCTTGGCGACCTCAAGGTCAGGCGTGATGCCGGTCTTCTGGATGGAGCGGCCCGAAGGGGTGTAGTAGCGCGCGGTGGTCAGCTTGAGCGCGCCGTCCAGGCCGTTGTTCAGCGGGATCACCGTCTGCACCGAACCCTTGCCGAAGCTGGTCACGCCCACCAGTTCCGCCCGGTGGCGGTCTTGCAGGGCGCCGGCCACGATCTCGGCGGCCGAGGCGGAGCCCGAATTGATCAACACCACCATGGGCAGGCCGTGCAGCAAGTCGCCGCCGGGCTTGGCGTTGTAGCGCTGGACGTCCTTGGGATCCGTCGGATCGCGGCCGCGCTGGGACACCACCTCGCCGCCGTCTAGGAACACATCGGACACGGCGATGGCCTGATCCAGTAGGCCGCCGGGATTGTTGCGCAGATCCAGGATCAGGCCCTTGATCTTGGGCGACTTGGAAAGCAGGTCCTTGACCGCCGCCTCGGTCTCCGCGCCGGTCTTCTCGTCGAAGGCGGACAGGCGCACATAGCCGTAGTCGCCTTCACGATGATATTTCACGGATTTGACGGCGATCACCTCGCGGGTGAGCTTCACATCGAACGGATCGTGGTTCTCGCGCGCGATCGACAGGGTAATGATCTCGCCCACCTTGCCGCGCATCTGCTTGACCGCGTCGTTCAGAGTCAGCCCCACCACGCTTTGGCCGTTGATGGCGGTGATATAGTCGCCCGACTGCAGTCCGGCCTTGCTCGCCGGCGTGTCGTCCATGGGGGAGATGATCTTGACCACCCCGTCTTCGCTGGTGATCTCGATGCCCAGGCCGCCGTATTCGCCGCGGGTCTGGTCCATCATGTTGTTGAAGCTCTCCGGATCCAGATAGTTGGAGTGTGGATCCAGCGAGGTAAGCATGCCGTCGATGCCGGCCTGGATCAGCTTCTTGTCGTCCACCGGCTCGACGTACTGCGCGTCGACGCGGGTCAGGACGTCGCCGAACAACTCCAGCATCTTATAGGTTTCGGAGCGCGGGGCGGCGGCCCTGGCCGCCTGGAACACGTAGGTCGTGGTTCCGACGCCGAGGGCAAAGGCGCAGGCGCCGATCAGGAGGGTTTTACGCATGGGCGAGGATCATAGGTCGGATTTGCGCCCAATTGAAGATGCTGGGCCGTGACGAGGCGAAATCATTGTCGGCGCGGCGCGTCTGGACGCGCAATACAGACTTAGTGGCGGGCGGCTTTGAGCCAATGGGCGGGGTCCACGGGCTCCCCGTTGCGGCGGACTTCCAGGTAGAGATCGGTGGGCAATGCTGCATCATCCGCCATCCGGCCCACCGGTTCGCCAGCCGCGACCGACTGACCGATCGTCTCACGGGCGGCCTGAAGGCCTGCTAGAACAAAATGATATGCGCCCCCGGCCGCTAATATCAAGACCACCCCGTAGCCCTTGAGCGGCCCCGCGTACTCCACCGTCCCGGCCACGGGCGCCAGAACCGGCGCGCCGGGCGCCGCGCGCCAACTCATGCCCTGGGAGCGGCCCCTGTCCGATAGCTGGCCGTAGCGCGCGATCAGCCGCCCCTGCACCGGCGCGATGAACCCGGTGGGCCCGGCGCTTTCGGCGGACGGCGCGGGCAGGTGGTCGATCAGCTCGCCTGGCCCCGCGGCCTTGTCCGCCAGCGCCTTCAACGCGGCTTGGGCCGCCGCGCCGCCGCTGTCCAACTGCTGCTCGAGGGCGACCTTTTGGGCGATCAGGGTCTCAATTCGCTCGCGCTGCTCGGCCATTTCGCTTTCCGAGCGGAACAGGTCCTCGCTCGCGGCGTCCACCACGCGGCGCAGGCGCCGGATCTGCTCGATCTGCTGGGCCAGGGCCCGGCTTTGCGCCTGCAGCTCCGGGGCCAGGGCGCGCGCCAATATCTGAGCGCGCACCGCGTCCTTGGCCGATGTGGGATGGACGAGAAAAGCCGGCGGCGGATTACGGCGGTACAGCTCCAGCGCCCCCATCAGGCGGGCGATGGCCGACTGGCTGGAGCCGATGCGGGCCGCCATGGCGTTTTCCTGGGCGTTGAGCTGGTCTAGCCTGGCCTTGCGGTCTCCCGTCGCGCGCTCGCCGCTCGCCTCCAGCGCGCCCAATTGCACCAGCTGAGCCTTCAGCTGAGCGATCTCGCCTTGGAGCCGCGCCGCCTGGGCGTGATTGGCGCTCGGAGCTTGCCTGGCGGCCTTGCCGGGCGCGACAGGCGTGTAAGCGGCCCAGGACAGCGTCGTTTGGGCCGCGGCGGCGAGAAGGCAGACGAGGGCGAGGCGACGGCGCATACGCCCTTGATAGCGCGACTCCCGCCCGGCGAAACATGGGCTTGTCCCCGTCGGCGGCGATGGATAACCAGGAGGGATGAGCGATCCCGTCGATCCTCCGCCTCCCCCCGGCGCCGCGCCCGGCAAGGTCCTGAGCGCGCAGGCCCAGCGCGCCCTGCGCGAGGCGGCCGAGCGGCGCGCGGCGCAGGCCGCTCCCGCCGCGCCGCATGAACTGGGCGGCCCGGAGGGACCCGAGCCCACGCGCTATGGCGACTGGGAGCGCAAGGGCCTAGCGGTGGACTTCTAGGGCCAAAATCACTCGCCTGGTAGGCGTGCGCGATTCACGCAGTGGACGCAAGCGCTCGCGTTAACCCCAATGAATTTCTAGGTTTTCGGCCGAGTGGTCCGGCTCGGAGGCCGATTATGGTTAATCGTATCACGCGAATTCTGGCTCTCGCCGCGTTCTGCGCCGCGCCGGGCGCCGTGGCGTTCGCCCAGGCCTACGCCGTCGACGGGCCGGTCCCGGCCTATCCGCCCGAGACTTATCGGGCGCAGGACGCGGACGGCGGCTACGCCGTCCGGGCGGCTGGTCCCAGCCAGGCCCAATACGCGCAGCCCTATCGGGACCGTGATGGGTCCGATCGGGGGCGTTACGATCAAGATGGCTACGATCAAGGCTCGCGGCGCGAACAACCGCAGGGCCGCGCCTTGGAGGACCAGCGCGCCCAGCGGCAGGCCCCAGCTTACCAAGGCGCATACCGTCAGGAGTCAGGGCGGCGCGTCGAGCGGCTCGAGGCCTCGTATCGCTTTCTGAGCTGGGCCGGCAAGGTCGAGGACTCGGGCGTGGATCGCGGCGCCGAGGCCTACGCTTCAAGCCAGGGCTACGCCGGCCCCAGCTGTCCTGGGGTGCGGCCGGGCGAGCGGGTGCTGAACTGCCAATATGTGCCGTTCGCGCCGCCGCCTGAGCGCGAGTCCGATGTGCAGATGGCGAACCTCTATATCGACGGCGGCGTAGGCCCCTCGGTGATCGGCGGCGGGGGCGGCGGGGGCGGAGGACCGTCCAACGGGCAGGTGACTCTTGGGACCGGCTTTAGCGGCGTGACCGCGCCGACCTTCAGCGGCGGCGGGTCCAACGGCGGCGGCTCGAGCCCTGGATCAGGGTCGGGCTCGGGCAATGGATCGGGCTCAGGCTCGGGCACGGGTGTCGGAACCGGCTCGGGGTCTGGCATTGGCAGCGCGACCTCAAGTTCCTCCTCGTCATCCTCCGCATCCGCCAGCGTTTCGGCCAATATCTCCGCCAACATCACCCTGGCCGGCGGCTTTTTCATCCACGGCGGCGGCGGCCATGGCGGCGGCGGCAAGAAAGGCGGCGGCTCAAGCTGCGGCTGCGGGTCCAGCGGGGGCGGGGGCATGACAGGCTGGGGCGGTTCGGGCGGCTCAGGCGGCGGCGGAATGAGCGGCTGGAGCGGCGGGGGCCACAAAAAATAGCGGTCAGACGCCGGCCATCTCCGCGATGACCTTCAGGGCGGCGGCGCGCGGATCGGGCGCCGCGGTGATCGGCCGACCGCACACCAGATGGCTGGCGCCAGCCTTCAGCGCCTCGGCGGGCGCGGCGGCGCGGGCCTGATCGTCCTGGCCCGACCATCCGGGTCGAACCCCCGGCGTGACCACCAGAAATCCTTCGCCGCCAATGGCGCGGGCCATTGCCGCCTCGTGCGGGCTGGCGATGACCCCGTCGGCGCCCGCGTCGATGCACTGGCGGATGCGGCGGTCCACCAGGGCCTGCACCCCCAGGCCATAGCCCATGGCCTTGAGATCGTCCTCGGTCAGGCTGGTCATCACCGTCACGCCGAGAATCTTGGCGATCTTATCGCCGTCCCGCCCGCGCACGGCGGCCTTGAGCACCTGGGGCTCGGCGTGGACGGTGAGGAAATCGCAGGCGCCGGACGCGACCACGGCGGCCGTGGCCTTCTCCACCGTCGCGCCGATGTCGTGCAGCTTCCAATCGAGGAACAGGCTATGTCCTTGTCCCTTCAGGTCGCGCGCCAGGGCCATGCCCTCGGACGCCAGGAGCTGCAGGCCGATCTTGTAGAAGGTGATGGCGCCGTCCAGCCGCGCGATCAGCTGCTCGGCGTCTTGGCGCGTGGGCAGATCGAGGGGCAGGATCAGGCGCGGGTCGGCCGAGGGCGTGGCTTCGGGCACGGAGGAACCTTTCCGCTCGACCCGGCGACGGCCGGGCTTCATTTCGTTGTGTGCAAGTTGAACCCTATGCCCCGATCCGCGGGCTTTGTCATCCGCGGTCTACGCCGCCCGCGCGCCATCCTCGTCGGCCAGCAGGTCCGCCACGGTGATCTTGGACAGGCATTCGCCCGCCGCCCGGTCGACCGCCTCGATCGCCGCCTTGACGGCCTTGGGAATGCGTTCGCCCACCGGGCAGCCCTGAGCGCCGGGGGGCGGCGCGCCGAGGTGGGCGCAGCCGTGCACGGCCCGCAGCACCTGGTCCAGGGTGATGCTCTCGGCCGGGCCCTTGAGCCAGGCGCCGCCGCCCGCGCCCGTGCGGGTGCCGATCAGGCCTGCCTTGGCCAGGAGCGCGGTGGTGCGGCGCACCACCACCGGATTGGTGGGAATCGAGCAGGCGAGTTCGGCGCTGGACACCGCGGCCTGAGGCGAAAAAGCGCCCTTGTGCGCCAGATAGGCGAGGGCGTGGGCCGCGACCGGAAATCGTTGGCTGTCAGACATCTAGCTAGAAGGTAATAGCCTGAGCCCGCCGTTCAATGCCCTTCTTCGCCCGGCCCTTGCTGTCGCACCCTTAAGGGGACGATTGCTGGGCGATGCGAAAGGGAGTATTCGCGCCCGCTGCTATCGAGTGGGCGCGCCGTCCTCCTTTTCATTTTCCGGCGCCGGCCCTCGGAGGGTTTGAATGGCTTTCCCAGCCCAAGGCGCGTCCGCATCGAGCGAGACCGCGTCTTCATCGGCGGCCCCGGCCGTGGATTCCTCGCCTCACGCCGATATGCACGCCTCCCGCCGCGTGGGCTTCTGGGCCCTCTCCTTGGGCGCCATTGGCGTGGTGTTCGGCGATATCGGCACCAGTCCGCTTTACGCCTTCAACGCGGCCATGGAGGAGGCGATGAAGGACGGCGCCAGCCGTCCCGGCGTGCTGGGGGTGGTGTCCCTGGCCCTGTGGGCCCTGATCCTGGTGGTCACGATCAAATACGTCCTGTTTCTCATGCGGTCCGATAACCGCGGCGAGGGCGGGGTTCTGTCGCTCATGGCGCTGGCCCAGAGAGCGCTGGGAAGGCGGACCATGTTCGTCTTCACCATGGGCGTGCTGGGCGCGGCCCTGTTCTACGGCGACGCGGTGATCACGCCGGCCATCTCGGTGCTTTCGGCGATGGAGGGGATGAAGACCGTCCCGCAGCTGCACGGCCATATCCACACGTCCCAGATCGTGATGATCTCATCCGTGGTTCTGGTGCTGCTGTTCGTGGCCCAGGCGCGCGGCACGGCCAAGGTCGCGGCCCTGTTCGGGCCGGTGATGGTGATCTGGTTTGTCGCCATCGGCGCCGTGGGCGCCCTGCATATACTGGACGACCCGGGCGTGCTGTGGGCCCTCAGCCCCCACTACGCGGTGGGTTTCTTGATCAAACACGGCTTTGTCGGATTTCTCGTTCTGGGGGCGGTGTTCCTGACCGTGACGGGAGCCGAGGCCTTGTACGCCGACATGGGCCATTTCGGCCGCTGGCCGATCCAGGCGGCCTGGCTGTTCTTCGCCTTGCCGGCCCTGGCGCTGAACTATCTGGGCCAGGGCGCCTATGCGCTGAAGGCCTTCGCTTTCGCCACGGCCCATGGCCACGCCCTGGTCAATCAGGACTGGTTCTTCCTGATGATCCCGCCGCAGCTGCGCGCCGTGATGCTGGTGCTGGCCGCCGCCGCGACGGTCATCGCCAGCCAGGCGGTGATCACCGGCGCCTATTCCCTGACCCAACAGGCGATCCAGCTGGGCCTTCTGCCGCGCATGACCATCTTGCGCACCTCCGAGCATCAGGCCGGCCAGATCTATCTGCCGCAGATCAACTTCATGCTGCTGATCGGGGTTCTGGCCCTGGTGGCCCTGTTTCACACGTCCGACAACCTGGCCCACGCCTATGGCCTGGCGGTCACCGGCACCATGGTGGTCACCACCAGCCTGGCCTTCATCGTGGTGCATTATCTGTGGAAGTGGCGGCTGTGGCAGTCGTGCGCCTTCATCGCGCCGTTCCTGATCCTGGACACCACCTTCCTGGCGGCCAACTGCCTGAAGATACTGTCGGGCGGCTGGGTGCCCCTGCTGATCGGCGCATCGCTGTTCGGCGTCATGGCCACCTGGGTGCACGGCGTGCGCATCCTCACGGAGAAGGCCCGCCGCGACAGCGTCAGCCTGGCCGAGTTGACCGAGATCCTGCGCGCCCGCGCCCCGCACCGGGTGCCCGGCACCGCCATCTTCCTGACCAGCGAGCCGGACATGGCGCCGGTGGCCCTGATGCACAACCTCAAGCACAACAAGGTGCTGCACGAGAAGAATGTGATCCTGTCGGTGGCCACCGCCGAGACCCCCCGCGTGGACGACGCCGACCGCCTGACCATCGAGGCGATCAACGACGACTTCAAGAAGGTGGTGATCACCTACGGCTTCATGGAAAGCCCCAACCTGCCCAAGGCTCTGTCCCTGTGCCGCAAGCACGGTCTGAAGTTCGACATCATGTCCACGTCGTTCTTCCTGGGGCGGCGTTCGGTGGTGCCGGCGGCCAATTCCGGTATGCCGCTTTGGCAGGACAAGCTGTTCATCTTCCTGATGAAGAATGCGGCCAATCCCACTGAGTTCTTCAAGATTCCACCCGGCCGGGTGGTGGAGCTCGGAACCCAGGTTACGGTCTGACCACCGACCGATTGAGTCGCCTTCGTTCGTGGAGTTTTGCGGTTTCATGTTGGATTTCAGTGGGTTGCCCCCGGTCGGCGGCGTTTTGGCGGACGGCGTGTGGAGCGTGTGCCTGGGTCTGATGACCACCCTGTCGCTGCTCGCTTGGCGGCGGATGCATCCCGAGGCGATGGCGCCCCTGCAGTGGGGCCGCGACGGCCGGCCTGTGATGCGCGCGGGGCGTGGCCTGGCGGTGGGCTTCACGCCGCTCGCGGCCGCGGTCGGCGGCCTGATGCTGGCGGCCGGCGAACGGATGTCGGCGGTGACCGAACCCGGCTGGATGGCGGTGCGCTTGATCGCGCCGCTGCTGATCCTGGCGGCCCATGAGGCCCATCTGCGGTCAGCGTTGAAGACGCTGAAGGCGGAGGGTGGGTTACGCGCCGCGCCGTCAAAATAAGCGGCGATCATCGGACGAGGGCGAAAAATACGCCGAGGCCCTTGATCACGTGCGAGAATGCTTTATCTGCAACAGAACTAGTTGCAGATATTCCTTAGGAGCCTCTTCATGACCGCCGTTCTCGACGCCGCCGCCCAGGACCTCATCTTCCGCGAGGCGCGCACGCGAAATGGTTGGAAGCCCGATCCGGTCAGCGACGAACAGATCCACCAGATCTATGATCTGTTGAAATGGGGCCCCACCTCGGTCAACGGCACGCCCGCGCGCTTTGTTTGGATCAAGAGCGAGGCCGCCAAGCAGCGTCTGGCGCCCTATCTGTCCGGAACCAACCGGGACAAGACCATGAAGGCGCCGGTGACCGTGATCGTCGGCTATGAGCTGGAGTGGCATGAAAGGCTCGGCGAACTGTTTCCGCATGCGCCGGGCGTGAAGGGCTATTTCGCCGATCCGGCCGCGCGCGAAGTTCACGCCTTTCGCAACGGCACGCTGCAAGGCGCCTATCTGATCGTCGCCGCGCGCGCCCTGGGCCTGGACGTCGGGCCGATGTCCGGCTTCGACAACGCCGGGGTGGACAAGGAATTTTTCGCCGGAACGACGATCAAGTCCAACTTCATCGCCGCCATCGGACACGGCACGGACGAAAACCTCTTCCCGCGCAGCCCCCGCCTGTCCTTTGAGGACGCCAATACCGTCCTCTAACGGGCCGAATTGAGGTAGAGCCTCGACGCATGATCGTGTTGGGGCTCGATACGGCCGTGGGGGCCTGTTCCGTGGCGGTGGTCGCGGACGGCGAGCCCCTGGCCGCGTTCAGCGAGGCCATGCAGCGCGGCCATCAGGAGCGACTAGCCCTGATGGTGCGGGAGGCGATGGCTGAGGCCGGACTGGCGTTCGGCGCGCTGGACAGGATCGGAGTCACCGTCGGCCCTGGCTCGTTCACCGGCCTGCGCGTGGGCCTGGCCTTCGCCAAGGGGCTTGGCCTGGCGCTGGCGCGGCCGGTGGTGGGCGTGGGCACGCTGGAGGCCCTGGCCGCCTCCGAATCGGGCGCCGACCTCACCATTGCGGCCATCGACGCCCGCCGCGGCCAAATCTATCTGCAGGCCTTCAGCGGCGGCCATGCCCTGATGGCGCCGGACGTCCTGCCCGTGGAGATCGCCGCCGCGCGGCTGGCGGAGGTGAGGTCCTCCGGCCGAGTGGACATTGTCGGCTCCGGCGCGTCCCTGCTGGACGGCCTCGTTTCCGGCGCCCGCATTCTCCCGCGCGCCGCGCCCGACCCAGTCGCCCTGGCGCGGCTCGCCCAGGCCAAGCCGTTGACCCCCGCCCGCCCGCTCTATCTGCGCGCGCCCGACGCCAAGCTGCCGGGCGGCCTGGACCCGCCGGCGTGAGGCTCATCGCCCTGAACGGCGACCACGCGCACGCCCTGGCCGCGCTGCACGCCCAAGCCTTCGAGACGCCCTGGAATGAGCAGGCGTTCGCCGAGCTTTTGGGCGGTCCCGGCGCCATCGCGCTGGCGGCTGGGGACGAGGGCGGCCTGCTCGGCTTCATCCTCCTGCGCGCCGTCGCCGACGAGGTGGAGATCCTGACCCTGGCCGTCGCCCGCGCCCATCGCCGCCAAGGACTGGCGCGGGCCCTGCTGGACGCCGGGCTGGCGCTCGCCGTGCAGTCCGGCGCTGGACGGGCGTTCCTGGAAGTGGCCGTGGACAATCTTGCCGCCATCGGCCTTTACGAGGGCGCGGATTTCGTCCGCATCGGCCGGCGCCCCGCCTATTACGCGCGCAAATCCGGCCCGCCGGTGGACGCCCTGGTCCTGTCGCGGGCCCTTCACCCTGCCGACCCTTAACAGCGGAGCCCCCAGCGTTTATCCTGACGCCCTGGGTTGGAGTCGAGGAGTTCCGTTGGACCGCGTCGAGAAGCTTTGCATCGCCAAGGGATTGCGCATGACCGGCCAGCGCCGGGTGGTGGCGCGCGTCCTGTCCGAGGCCAAGGACCACCCCGACGTGGAGGAACTGCATCGCCGCGCCCACAAAGTGGACCCGCACATCTCCATCGCCACGGTCTATCGCACGGTGCGCCTGTTCGAGGAGGCGGGCATCATCGAACGCCACGACTTCCGCGACGGCCGCTCCCGCTACGAGGAAGCGCCCGACGTGCACCACGACCATTTGATCGACATGCGCTCGGGCAAGGTGGTTGAATTTGTCGACACGGAAATCGAGGCCCTGCAGACCGCCATCGCCAAGCGGCTGGGTTTCAAGCTGGTCGACCACCGGCTGGAGCTCTACGGCGTGCCGATTGAGGAGAAGGATCGGTGAGGGTGG
>Ga0302157_10004010_pt1 | contig 16213 bp, 12 predicted proteins | sample I_Bog_N3_3_FD_193502 | JGI IMG/M metagenome (GOLD analysis project Ga0302157, IMG submission 193502) | Peat permafrost microbial communities from Stordalen Mire near Abisko, Sweden - I_Bog_N3_3 | ecosystem: Environmental > Terrestrial > Soil > Wetlands > Peat | place: Sweden: Abisko, Stordalen...
CAATACTGCAACCGGCCAGGCTGCCAGCGCCTCGCTGATGCGTCAGGCGGTCATGCGCGACTTTCCTCGGGAAGCGGGTTGGCCGCAGGCCGATGCTGTAGCCAGCCATGCGCATTGGCTGCCTGCAAGGCCAGCGCGAGCACGCCGTTGAGGAGCAATGCATGGCGAACTCCCAGCCAGTTCATCGACAGCCCCGTGAGCAGGCCCCCGATCGACAAGCCGCCCCGCATCGCCAGCATGTACAAGCTGATGCTGCGGCCGCGCAACGAAGGCGGCGCCGCGATCTGGATGAACGCGTTCACGCTGACGTTTCCGGCCGTCATCGCCAGACCGGCCAGCGTGAACAGCACCGGCAGGCCCCACGCCCAAGGATTTAATGCCACCAGAACGACGATTGCCGCGAAAGCGAGCGAGAACCACGCTGCGATCGGGCGCCGGTCGCTCCGGGCATCCACCGCGAGCAGCCCGGCGGCGGCGACCAGCCCGCCGAGCCCGAACGCCGTCACGACGCCGCTGAAATGCGCGACGTTGCCCGCGAACGCATCGCGTACAAGAATCGGGCTGAAGGTCAACAGCGGAGTGCAGAGTGTGCTCGTCACGAACACGGTGATCAGCGCGCCCCGGAGCTCGCGATCGCCGGCGACATGCCGCAGCGCCTGCATGGCCGAACCGCGATCGAGCGGCGGTGACTCTACGGGGCGTGGCAAGCTGCGCGGAAGAATCCACAACGCCACCAGGATGAAGGGCACGTACGACGCCGCACTCACGGCGAAGGCCCCCGTCGCGCCGACGCTCACCATCAGGACGCCGGCGATCGCCGGCCCGAGAATGCGCGACAGGTTGAATTGCGTCGCGTTCAGGCTCAGGGCGGAGGCCAGCTGATTCTTGTCGACGATCGATGAGACGATCGTCTGGAACGACGGCATCGACATCGCATCGGTGACGCCGACGACCAGCGAGGTCGCGATGACGATCCATGGGCTCACCTTGCCGACGATCAGCAGGGCCACGAGCAGCAGCGGGCACAGCATCTGAATCGACTGGAAGATCGCGATCACCCGCCGACGGTCGGAGCGGTCGGCCAGCGTGCCGCCGACGAAGGTCAACAGCAGCGCGGGTGCACCGGCAGCGAAGGAGTCGACTCCCAGCAAGACCGAGGAGGCCCCCAGGCTCAGCATCAACCATGGCTGAGCGACCTGCTGGGCCCAGGTACCGATGTTGGCTAGAAGGCTGGCGAACCAGAACGTGCCAAAGCGGCGGGTGAACAGGAGCGCCAGCGATTGGCGCATTGGGGTATCCGGCATCTTGCGATCAGATCGGTGGCGGCCTCAGTATGACCCTGGGCTCTCCCGGCGCGGTTGATCCATGTCGCGCCCCGGGCTCGTATGGCCCGATGAAGAGGGCGTCCGGGATTCTGAAGGGGCGAGCGGCCTGCAGCAGCCATCGCGCCAGTTCGGGTTCCTTGCGGAGCTTCTCGGCCATGCCGAGGATGCTCGCGCTGACTCGTTCGGCCAAGAGCTTCGCCATTGCCGGCGTCAGGACCTCAACGCGTCGAGGATTCAGCGACTTGCGCTCGTCATCGAAGCCGGGCCAGCCACTCGGCTTGAAGTCCGGCAGCAACAAGGTTGGCGGCTGGGACGTCGGGTGTCTTGAGTGAACGGCGATGCGCCCATTCCGAGGAGTAGAGCGAGCGAGGATCTTCGGGGGGCTTTGATCTTCCATTGCCACACCGATGAGCCGGTGCGGAGGTGCACGCCAGGGGCACGTTCGGTCATGTTTTCAGCGGTCATGAGAGTTGCTCAAGTGACACACCGAAAGGACACACTGGCGATTCGCAAGTCGTTGATTTGATGAACCCAAACGACTTTTCTGGAAGAAGGTGACGAGCCTGACCCCGGCACTGGTCACAACAGTTAGGGCTGCTTCGTTCCCGACCTGACCCGGTTGGCCGTGCTTCCATGCGGGGAGGCCCGTCACCGACGATTGTAGGCGAGCTTTGGGCACTTTCGGCCGCACCTGTGAAAACGCCTCGTCGACATGTGCCCGAAAGCGCACGCACGAGGCGAATGGGCCGAAAGGCGAGGGGTCAGCGCAGTTGCAGGTCGTCGTCGCCGAAGCGGATGTTCAGCGGCTCGATCAGCAACTGCTTCGGGCCGTCCTCGACGGTGCCCGCGATGCAGGCGCCGATGTCGAGATCTTCGGCGATCTGGCAGGCTTGCGCGGCCTGTTCGGCCGGCATGAACAGCGCGAAGCCGGCGCCCATGTTGAGCGTGCTGTAGGCCTCGCGGTCGTCGTGCCTGGCGTGCTGCTGGATGAACTTGAGCACCGGCGGCACGGTGGGCACCTTGGTGATGCGGTAGGTGAACGCCTTCGGGTGGCGCAGCAGCTTGCGCCAGCCGTGGCCGGTGATGTTGGCGCTGTAGTGCACGGTGAGGCCGGCGGCGGCCAGGGCCTCGGTGACGGGCGAGTACAGCGCGGTCGGGGCGAGCCGTACGAGACGCCAGGTTCGACGGGGGTCATGTAGCCGTTGGGCAGGCGCTCGACGAGCTTGCGGGCCAGGCTCAGGCCGTTGGCGTGGATGCCGCTGGACGACAGCAGCACGATGGCGTTGCCGGCGGCCAGGTTGTCGCCTACCGACAGGCGCGTCTTCGGGCTGATGATGCCCGTGCACGACGACGCCAGGTCGATGCGCCCGGACTCGACGATGCCGGCCAGGGCCGGCGTCTCGCCGCCACCCCAGGCGACGCCGCAGGCGTCGCAGGCGGCCTTCCAGCCGTCCACCAGGGCCTTGGCGCGCACCTTGTCGCTGAACCAGTCGCTGCCGCCGGCGGCCCAGTAGGCCTGGATGACCAGCGGCGTGGCGCCGACGGTGATCAGGTCGTTGATGGACATCGCGATGGTGTCCTGGGCGATGCCGGCGTAGTAGCTCTGGCCGGTGAGCTCGGCCATCTCGTCGGCGACCAGCGCCTTGGAGCCGAGGCACTCGACAATGCTGGCGAGGTAGAACGGGCCCACGTCGACGACGTAGGCCGATTCGCCGCGCGAGGCGGCGACCTCGGTGAAACCGCGGCCCGTCAGGTGCGTGGCGGTGGCGGCGGCGGCGCGCTGGGCGGCCACCTTCAGCGGGTCGATCAGGTCGTAGTTGACGCCGGCCTGTTCATAGCTGAGCGTGTCCGGACTGGAGGAGGAATGCGAAGACATCCCCCGATTATCGCTGCTCCAGCGAACCGGGGATCTGCAGTCTCCGCCGCTGGCGCTCGGACGCCGGTATGGAGTTCGAGGGAGCGCTGGATCCGGCTCCGCCGGGCCAGTCGCGGCTGGCCCCTCGGGGGCAGGGAGCGCCAGCGACCGTGGGGCCGTCATTTAGAATCGTTCGCATGAGTTATGTCGTCCTCGCACGCAAGTACCGCCCGCGCCGCTTCGAGCAGATGGTGGGGCAGGATCACGTCGTGCGGGCGTTGACCCACGCGCTCGAGCAGGGGCGGCTGCACCACGCCTACCTGTTCACCGGCACGCGAGGCATCGGCAAGACGACGGTGTCGCGCATCCTGGCCAAGAGCCTGAACTGCACCGGCCCGGACGGGCAGGGCGGCATCACCGCCCGTCCGTGCGGCGTGTGCACTGCCTGCACCGAGATCGACGGCGACCGCTTCATCGACTACATCGAGCTCGATGCCGCATCCAACCGCAGCATCGACGAGATCCGCGACCTGATCGAGCGCGCCGCCTACAAGCCGAGCGTGGGCCGCTTCAAGGTCTTCATGATCGACGAGGCGCACCAGCTCACCAAGGACGCCTTCAACGCGTTGCTGAAGACGCTGGAAGAGCCGCCCGAGTACCTGAAGTTCGTGCTGGCCACCACCGACCCGGAAAAGATGCTGCCCACGGTGCTGAGCCGTTGCCTGCAGTTCAACCTGCGGCCGATGGCGCCCGAGACCGTCGCCGACCACCTGAAGCAGGTGCTGGGCGAGGAAGGCATCGCCTTCGACGCCGGCTCGCTGCGCCTGCTGTCGCGCGGCGCGCGCGGTTCGATGCGCGACGCGCTGTCGCTCACCGACCAGGCCATCGCCTACGGCGCGGGCGCACTGGAAGAAGCGGCGGTGCGCGCGATGCTGGGCACGGTCGACCGCAGCCACGCCAACCGCATCGTCGAATCGCTGTCGCGCCGCGACGCCGCCGCGATGCTGGCCGAGGTGAACGCCTTGCGCGGCCTGGGGCTGTCGGCCGCCGGCACGCTGGAAGAAGTGGCGCGCCTGTTGCAGCAGATGGCGGTGGAGCAGGCGCTGCCCGGCTCGCTCGACGCCAGCGATTCCGATACCGAGACCGCCCGCACGCTGGCCGCCGCGATGCCCGCGGACGAGACGCAACTGCTCTACAGCATCGCCGTGCACGGCCGCGCCGAGCTGAGCCTGGCGCCCGACGAATACGCCGGCCTGGTGATGGTGCTGTTGCGCTTCATGGCTTTCCCGGCCAGCGGCCCGGACGGCGGTGGCTCTGGGGGGGGCGGTTCGGCGCCGCCGACGGCACGCCAACCCGACGGGGGTGCTCGTTCGGCCGTCGCCACGCCGTCGGCCAGTCCGGCCGCAGTACCGCGTCCAGCGCCCGTCGCGGCCCCGGTGGCGGCGCCCGTCGATGCACCTGCACCTGCGGCTGCGGCAGCGCCTGTGATCGCGCCGCGCCCGATGCCTGCGCCCGCGGCCCCGCTGCTGCGCACGCCCGCGCCGCGCGCGGTCGCCACGGCCACCGTGTCCGACGATTCCGATCCGCCCTGGGGCGACGAAGAGCCCGACATCCTGGTCGACGACCTGCCGCCGCCGACCCGCATGCGGGTCAACGGCAATACGCCGGCGCCGGTGCAGCGCACGCGCCCCAGCCTGGACGAGCTGGAGCCCGAATACGACGACGCGCCGGCCCCGCCGCGAGCGCCTGCAGCACAGACGTTCACGCCGCCGCCCACCCTGGCGCCGTTCGAACGCACCGAGCTCGGCACCCGCTGGTACGCCTTGATCAACCAGTGCGCCGAGGCCGGCCAGCTCATCGCGATGGTGCGCGCCCTGGCGATGCAATCCGAGCTGCTGGACTGCGAGTCCGACGGCGAGGCACCTGCGTGGCGCCTGCGCGTGGGGCTGGAGACGCTGCGCAACCCGGCGCTGGCCGAGAAGCTGGCGGTGATCCTGCGCAACCTGACGGGCCAGAACCTCCAGCTCGCCGTGGAGATGGGCGAGCCGCAGGACACGCCGCTCAAGCGCGACGCCGCCGAAGCCGACCGCCGCCAGCGCGCCGCGATCGACGAGATCCAGTCCGATGCCACGGTGCGCGCCTTGCTGGCGCAGTTCCAGACCGCCCGCATTCTGCCCGGCTCCATCAAGCCGCTCTGATCCCTCCCGGAGTCGCTGGCGACTCCATCGAACACACAAGACGAAAGGTCGTACCCCATGATGAAAGGTCAACTCGCTGGTCTGATGAAGCAGGCCCAGGCGATGCAGGACAACCTGAAGAAGGTGCAGGACGAGCTCGCCAACATCGAGGTCGATGGCCAGGCCGGCAACGGTCTCGTCAAGATCACGATGACGTGCAAGCACGACGTCCGCCGCGTCACGATCGACCCGAGCCTGCTCGCGGACGACAAGGACATGCTCGAAGACATGGTGGCGGCCGCGTTCAACGACGCGCTGCGCAATGCCGAGGAAGTGAGCCAGGCCAAGATGGGCAAGGTCACCGCCGGCATGCCGCTGCCGCCCGGCATGAAGATGCCGTTCTGATCGCGTTGAACCTCTTCGCGAATCAGCCTGCGCTCCCGAACGGGAGGGCCGCATGACCGAACCGCGGCTGCTGTCGCTGGTGGAAGCGCTGCGCGTGCTCCCCGGCGTGGGCGTGAAGTCGGCGCAGCGCATGGCGTTCCACCTGCTGCAGCACGACCGCGCAGGTGCGCTTCGGCTGGCCACCGCGCTGGACGCCGCCGTGCACGACATCCGCCACTGCGAGCGCTGCCACACCTTCACCGAGCACGCGCTGTGCGACGTCTGCGCCGACCCCGGGCGCGACGTCAACGTGCTGTGCATCGTGGAGACGCCGGCCGACCAGTCGGCGCTGGAGCGCACCGGCAGCTACAAGGGCCTGTACTTCGTGCTGATGGGCCGGCTGAGTCCGCTGGACGGCGTCGGCGTGCGCGACATCGGCGTCGGGCCGCTGCTCGATCGCATCGAGCGCGAGCCCGTGGGCGAGGTGATCCTCGCCACCAGCTTCACCGCCGAAGGCGAGGCCACGTCGCATGTGATCGGCGAGGCCTTGAAGGCGCGCGGCATCACGGTGTCGCGCCTGGCGCGCGGCGTGCCGGCAGGCAGCGAGCTGGAGTACGTCGATCTGTCGACGATCGCGCACGCATTGGCGGATCGGCGCTGAGTTCGGACCGCTCGGTCTAACCAGCCATTGAAGCGGAGCGCTTCGAACATCGAGAAACCCCGGTGGTCGATGGCGGACATCGGCGCGCATGGCCGATGGCCTCTCTGAAAGAATCGACGCAGCGTCGCATGTCGCACGCCGATCTCGGTTTCAGAGAGGCCGCCGTCCTTTGAACCTGCCCCTATCTCCGCCGGACATCGCGGCAACGCGCCAGCAAGGAATCCGCCTCGGCGATGTCGGTCGCGTGCCGTCTGCCTTTGCTCATCAAGTGACTTGCGTCGGCCGCCGGCGCCCCCCATCGTGCAGCGCCCCACCGTGAACTCCTGACGCTCCCGACACCGAGCGCGTCACCAATATTCACGTACCCCGTTTACAGTCGGCCCATGCCGATCGCCCCCTCCACGCTCGCCGCTCTCGCCGACACCTTCGTGTCCCCGACCGTGGGGCGGAATGCCTTGTCGGCCGTGAGCGCGTCGACGCCGCTGCCCGAGGCACCGGCGTCCGAGCGTGCGAGCCTGGAATTCTTCGCCGAGGACGATGCGCTCATCGCGCTCGAGCTCGCGGTGTCGGACGACGCTGCGTCGCCGAACGCGTTCGTCGCGCTCGCCTGGCAACTGCGCCAGCGCAGCCCGGCACGCGCGCTGGTGCTGGCCGACGAGGCCGAGGCGCGGCTCGCCGGCTTGTCGACCGACACCCGGCGGCGTCACGCCGCGCGCCTGCAACTGGTCTGCGCCGAGGCCGATTGGCTCGCGGGACGTCTCGATGCTGCGGCGCGCCGCGCGGACGACGCGCTGCAGTCCTCCGACGCGGTCGCCGACGCACTGGTCCGCGCCGACGCGCATTGGCTGCGCGCGATGCTCGCGATCGACCGCGGCGACTGGTCGGGCAAGGACGCCGAGCTGAAGGCGATGGCGCAGGCCGCGCGCGGGGTGGACGCATCACGCGTGGACGTCGCCGAGGCCGCGCAGGCGTATTTCTCTGCGTTCCGCGATTCGTCGGCCGCGCACGCGCGCTGGGGCGCGCGCTTCGCGACAGGGCCGGACGGACTGTCGACGGCGGCGGGCTGCTGGGCCGAGGATTTCCGGGCCGTCTGCGCGCACCACGCGAGCGATTTCGTGCCGGCGATCCGCCACTTCACCCGCGCCTACACGCTGGCGCTGGCGAGCGGGCAGCCGCGGCGCGCGGTGATCGCCGCGACGAACACGGGCGATTCGCTGAACCACCTCAACGACTATCCGGCCGCGCTCGAATGGATGCAGCGCGGGCTCGAGCTGGCGCGTGCCGCGGGCGGGCCGGGCGCGATGGGCGTGGCGCTGCTGCAGACCGCGCACACGCTGCGCCTGCTCGACCGGCTCGACGCCAGCCGCGCGATGCTGCACGAGGCGCTGGCGCTGATGGCGCCGCTCGCGGCCTCGCGCAACCACGCGTACGCGATGTGGCAACTGGTGGAGGTGGAGCTCGCAGCGGGCCATCCGGCGGACGCGCTTGCCGCCGCGCGCGCGCTCGCGGAACGCGCGGACGCGTTGCAGCAGTCCGACCTGCAGTCGCATGCGCGTTGCGGGCAGGCGAGGGCGCTGCTCGCGCTCGGCCAGCCGGTGCAGGCGCTGGCGGCGGCCGCGGCGGCCATCCGGCACGGCGAGGGCGCGCCCAACTTGCAGGTCGCCGCGCTGCGCGTGATGGCCGACGTGCACGCGCTCGATGTCGAACACGCGCTGCCCGCACCGGCCGGCGTCCAGGCGCCGAGCGTCGCGCTTCACGTCCTGCTGCAGGCGCTCGCGCTGGCGGACGGCATCGCACGCTTCACGGCACCGGGCGAGCTGCTCGACGCCGTTGCCCGCGAGTACGCCCGCCTCGGCGACTACCGCCAGGCGTATGCGTTCAGCCAGCGCGCGGGCGTGTCGCGCGAAACCTCGCGCAGCCAGGAGGCGCGCAACCGCGCCGTGGCGATGCAGGTGACGCACGATACCGAGCGCGCCCGCGCCGAGGCCGAGCACCAGCGCAGCCTGGCGCGCGCGCAGGCCGAGCGGCTGGAGACGCTGGAGCGGCTGGGCGCGATCGGGCGCGAGATCACGCGCAACCTCGAGCCGTCGGCAATCCTCGCGGCACTCGACCAGCACGTGCGCGCGCTGCTCGACACGACATCGCTGGTGATCCATCGAATGTCTGCGGACGGTCGCGAGCTGGTGATGGTCTTCGGCGTGGAGGCCGGCGCGCCGTTGCCGCCGCACCGGATCGCACTCGATGACCTGCAGCGCCCGGCCGCCCGCTGCGCGCGCGAGCGGCGCGAGATCATGACGAGCGGCGAGCCGGGCGAGGCACGCGCCGGCGTGGCTGCCGATGACGGCGCGGCCGGACATGTCGGCGCCGCCGTCGACCTGCGCAGCTTCATGTGCGCGCCGCTGTCGGACGCCGATCGCCTGCTGGGCGTGATGAGCATCGGGTCGGGGCGTCCGCGCGCGTATGCGGAGCGCGAGCTCGCGATCTTCCGCACGCTGTGCGCGTACGGCGCGATCGCGCTGGCGAACGCCGACGCACAGGCGCAGCTGGTGCGCAAGAACGCGCAGCTGGAGCGGCTGTCGGTGTCGGACACGCTGACCGGGCTGTCGAACCGCCTGCGCCTCGACCAGGTGCTGGGCCAGGAGGCGGCGCGCCAGGCCCGCAACGGCGCGCCCGTCTCGGTGATCCTGCTCGACCTCGATCACTTCAAGGCGGTCAACGACCAGCACGGCCACCCGGTGGGCGACCGTGTGCTGGTGACGATCGGCCAGCTGCTGAAGGCGGGCTCGCGGCAGACCGACGAGGTCGGCCGTTGGGGCGGCGAGGAGTTCCTCATCGTCTGCCGCGACACCGATCTCGCCGGCGCCTGCGCGCTGGCGCAGAAGCTGCGCGAGCGCATCGCCATGCAGGACTTCGGGGGCGTCGGCCGCCGCTCCGCAAGCTTCGGCGTGGCGCAACTGGGCGACGGCGAGGATGTCGAGGGCCTGGTGGCGCGCGCCGACGTCGCGCTGTACCGCGCCAAGCACGCCGGGCGCGACCGGGTCGAAGCGGGTCGCCACGGCGACTTCGACGCTCCTGGCGCAAGCCCGCGCCTGCGCCCGTGACTCTACCGCGCGACTGAACCCGGCGCGCCCAACCAACGCAGTGCCGCAGCCTCGGCATCGCCAGCCGCCGGCGTCGTGCCCGACGCCCACGCAACGAAGCCATCCGGGCGTACCAGCAGCGCCTTCAACCCCAACTCGTCCCTGGCCCTGCCTGCCACGTAGCGAATGCTGTCGCTCCAGGGGGCAATGGCCTGCCGCAAGGCCTCCGAGCCGTCGAAGTCGACCAGCACCGCGGTGCCGTCTCGAAGATGGAACGCGAGCCTTCGGCCGTCGTCGAACTCGAAGTCGGGTGCGCTGTAGCCCACCAGCGGATGTCCGTCGCCCAGGTCGTAGTGCAGCGAGATGCCCCAGAGCTGCTCGGCGAACCAGGTGGCGCCGTCCGGCGTGTTGGCCAGGTCGCGGACGATGCCCTCGATGGCGCGCGCATGGGGGCCGGGCCGCATGATCGCGGCCTGCGCTCGCGTCCAGTCCAGCGCCCACTCGCCCACGGGGCGCCGCTCTGCATGGTAGGTGTCGAGGAGACCGGCGGGTGCGGTGTTCCGGAGGGTGGCTGCAAGCTTCCAGCCGAGATTCATCGCGTCGCCCAGGCCCGCGTTCAGGCCCTGGCCTCCGAGCGCGGAATGGATGTGCGCGGCGTCCCCGGCGAGAAGCACTCGGCCCTTGCGGTAGGTCGTCACGAGTCGCGCCCGGTCGGTGAAGCTGGTGGCGAGGTGGACGCTCGACAGCGTGACATCCGTGTCCGATACCCGGCGCAAGACCTCCTGCAGGTGGTCCCGGGTGATCGCCTCCGAGCGGTCGAAGGCGCCGCCGTCGAAGTCAGCGATGGCGATGCGGCCCGGCTCGTTCATGTAGAAGCCGGCTGGCGTCGCGTTGCGCCCCGGTCGCAGCTTGCCGGGGTCGGCGATGGTTACGAGTGCCGAGTACGCCGTGAACTCGGGCTCCGTGCCGAGGAACTCGAAGCCGGCCAGCTTGCGCACCACGCTGCGGCCGCCGTCGCAACCGGCCAGCCACCGTCCTCGGAACGATTGACCGCCGGAGTGGACGGTGACGTCGTTCCCGCGGTCGTCGAATCCGGTGACCGGAATCCCGCGCCGGATGTCGACGCCCAGTGCCACGGCGCGTGCCGCCAGGACGGACTCGATCGAGCCCGTGTCGGCCGCGAAGTTGGTGGACGCGGGGTTCGGCAGTCGGTACTTCCAGCCGGACAAGGCTATCCTGGCGGCATCGATGCCGATGCCGGCGAAGTGGCCGGCCTGGGCCTTGCGCGGCGCGCCGGTGGCGGCTCCCTGTGCGGACGGACGGCTCGCCGCGCGTGCGGCATCCGCCGCCGCCAGGAGATCGTCCAGCAGGCCCCGCCGATAGAGCGCCTCGCCGGTCGCGACGGACAGGCCGCGTGTGCCGAGCGGCGGGACTTTGAGCGGCGCTTCGGGGCTGTGGGCTTGTTCGAGGACAAGCACGTCGAGCTTGGCGAGTGCGAGTTCGCAAGCGAGGAAGAGGCCGACGGGGCCGGCGCCGGCAATGACGACGTCGTGAAGGCGAGAGGAGGCAATGGAGGTCATGGTTCGATCGATCGGATGGTTTGACTGGAAGCTCCAAGCAGTCGCGGCGGCGCCTTCGCCTGCGTTGACTTCCTGCCGGAGCCGGAGCGCAGCGCGTCCGATCGTTCAACAGTCCCCTCGAGGCAGCATCCGGCCGACGCTCGTTCGCACGTCACGCGCCCGCGAGCCTCTGCGCAACGCAGGGCTGCAGCCCGAGCCCGGCCGATCCAGTCGGAAGACTTCAGGTGCTTGCGGGCGCGCCAACGCGCGGGCGGTCAGAACGACAAAACGGAGAGAGGCGAACGCGAGCCCGGACTGGCCGAGCAGTTCGGCAGGGCCGCGTGGAACGTCACACTGTCATCTCCGGCTTTGCCGGGAGAACGACGTGGTCGACGATTCGACGGTGCGAATGAAGATGGATTCGCTGACGTATAGGCCGCACCGATGGGTGGGATGTGCCGAGGGAGCGTCCCGACGCAGGAAGCGTGGGATCGTGGGGCAATTCTAGCGACGTTCGGAAGCAGCACGCGAGGGGGGCATGTCGATGTGGCATCAGTTGGCATCGCCGCGAAGCGACGCAGGGAGATTGAACGGCGTCATGACGTCGACGTTGGACAAGTCCGGTGAACCTGCAGCTCCCCCCGCGCCATGGGCCGCGAGAATGCGCAGGCAGGCCTGCCGCATGTCATGCCGGAGATCGTGGTCGAGCACGGCGTGCAGACGTCCCGCGCGCAGCAAGGCCAGGTTGTCCTTGTCCAGGTCGTGGCCGATGAAACATCGACACGGGCGAGCCATCTGGTCGAAGGCGCGACAGATCGCTTCGTTGGCACCGCCGATCGAATAGACGGCGGCGATGTGCGGATGCCTGCGCAATTGCGCCTGCACGAGAACCGTCGTTCGTTCCCCGACGCCCTGGCCGTCGCTGATGGTGTGTACCGACACGTCGTTTCTCATGCTTCGCAGAACCGCGCGAAACCCGACCTCCCGCTCCTCCTCGCCCCGAAAGTAGGCGCTGCTCATCGACACGAGGACGCCGACGCCGGGCCCCGGCTGCAGCCACTGGCCCAGCAGGTAGGCCGCCGTTTCGCCGGCCGCTCGATTGTCGAGACCCACATAGGCCAGCCTTCTTGACGACGGCAGGTCGGTGACGAGGGTGATGACTGGAATGCCCCTGTCGACCAGGCGGCTGACGGCGTCGACAACGACGGGCAGGTTGGGCGCCTTCAGCAGCACGCCGTGGCTGCCCCGCGCGGCGATGCGATCCAGGGTCGCGACGAGCTCGCCGGCAGGCCAGGCCTCGTGCAGTTCGTCGCGCGCACGGAAGATCGACGGGCGCAGCGTCGACATCTCCAGCTCGAGCGCCGCGCGCACCGCACTCGAGAAGCGCTGCGGCGTGTCCATCACGAGGTCGACCAGGAACTTGCGGCCGACGACGCCCACCTGGCGCCGCTGTCGCTGCAGCGCCTCGATGGCCTGCTCCACGCGCCGGGCCATGTGCGCCCTGACATTGGGACGGTTGTTCAATACGCGGTCGACCGTGGCGACGCTGACGCCGGCCTGCTGGGCGATGTCCTTGATGAGGAACGGGCGGGACATGGTCGGGACGACGAGCGTGCAGGAGTTCGAGGCGCGCACGGGGTCCGGCAGCGCGGTGGTTGATGGATTATTGATGGCTTTCCGAGGCCCACGCAAGCCGGGCGATGGCTACGCTGGAGGCCATCCAAGCAGGGGCACGCAGCCCGGAGACAAACCATGGACTCGACATCGACCGCCCGCCCGGCCGAACAACGCTCCCCGATCTGGCTGGCCGCGGCCGATTGCCGGGTCGCCGATCTGGCGTGCTGCGTCGACGAGCGAGCGACGTGGCCCGCGCCGCCGCATGCGGCCGAGCTGGCGGCCGGCGTGCCGATCTACGACTGCGTGTCCTTGCGCGAGCGCCTGCACGAGCAGGGGGGCGCGCGGGCGCTCGCGAGCGAGTGGCACGCCGTGCTCGCCGACGGGCCCGGCGTGTTCGTGCTGGCTGGCGCATGGAGCGATCACGACGTTCTCGACGCGGTGACGTTCCGCTTCTTCGAGACGATCGCATCGGAGGCCGGCTCCAACCGAGGCGGCGATCATTTCGCCAAGTCGGGTGCCAACAATCGAATCTGGAATGCGCTCCAGAAACTCGCGCATCGGGACCCGGCTCAGTTTGCCCGCTACTACGCCAACGACATGCTGGCGCTGGCATGCACCGCCTGGCTCGGCCCCGCCTACCAGGTGACCTCGCAGGTCAACTGCGTCAACCCGGGCGGGGCGGCGCAATCGCCGCACCGCGACTACCATCTCGGCTTCTGTTCCGCGGCGCAGGCCGCCGAGTTTCCGGCCGCGGTCCACCGCCTGTCGCCGGCCTTGACACTGCAGGGCGCCATCGCGCACGTCGACATGCCCATCGAAAGCGGGCCGACCCTGTTGCTGCCGCATTCGCAGAAATACGAGCCCGGCTACCTGGTCGCAGGCCAGACCGCATTCTCGGACTACTTCGCGGCGCATTGCGTCCAGCTGCCGCTGCGCAAGGGCGATGCGGTCTTCTTCAACCCGGCGTTGATGCACGCCGCGGGCACCAACCGCTCCAGGGACATTCGTCGGATCGCGAACCTGCTGCAGGTCTCGTCCGCGTTCGGGCGTGCCATGGAAGGCGTCGATCGCGTGGCGATGAGCGTCGCCGTCTATCCGGCATTGCTGGAGCTGCGGGAGCGCGGCGAACTGGATGTGGACGAGTCGTATCGAGCAGTCGCTGCATGCGCGCAGGGATATGCGTTTCCGACCAATCTCGATCTCGACCCACCGCTGGGCGGCCTGGCGCCGGCCAGCCACCAGGACTTGATGCGATGCGCTCTCGACGAGCGATGGAGCGCGGCGCATTTCGAGGAGGCCTTGCGGGAGCGCACGACTCGGCAACGGGCCATATAGCTCGACCTAGTAGACTCGGGCGCCACCCGGTGCCAGCTGGCGCAGGCGCCGGTGCACCGCGTCGTCGGCATCTGGCACCACGCTTTGTCTTGCCCGGAGATAGCGGTCGCTGAAGACGTCGAGATAGGCCTCCAGCGTCTGTGCCGCATGCAGATCGCCGGCCAGTGCCAGGCATAGCGCCGCCACTTCGGAGGTGCAGAAGTGATGCTCGTGCCATGATCGGCGCAGCCGGTAGCGCGACAGTTGCTCGGGCTGCAGGCTCAGTACCGGATACCCATCCAGGTATGGACTCTTGCGGAAGATCTTGCGCGCCTCCGACCACGTGCCATCCAGCAGGATGAACAGGGGACGACGGCCGGGCGCGGCATCGGATGCATCCGGCGGCAACTCGGTTGCCACGCGCCCGGGCTCCGCGAATTCGCCGGGGAACACCACGCAGGGTTGCCACTGCGGGTCGGCGAGCAGCGCGAGCAACGCTGGATCGACGTCCATCCGCGACCAGCCGAAGGCGTACGTCTGCGGCACCACATCGGCGATCAGCCAGCCCGTGTTGCTGGGCTTCAAAGGCTCGAACTCGGCCATGATCAGGCACACGGCCGCACGCGTCGAGACGGCGGGCCTCAGCGCGCACATGCAGTGGCTGGGGATCAATCGGCAGCCGGCACAGCGCTCCTTGCGCGGCGAGCCGCGGTCGAGACAGGGGCGCGCCGGGTTGTTCGCGAGGCAGGCCGTGCGCAGGCGCGACACGGCGTGGGGAATCGGAGCCGCAGTGGCATCGTTGACTTGATCGTTCACGCCGGCATGATGCCCCAGCGCGAGCGCGAGACTCTTCTACCTTCGACAAGGATCCCGGCTAATCGGCCGGCTTCTGCGCGGCCTGCAGCATCTCGCCCATCTTCCGATGGATGACATCGATGCCCTTCAGCGGCCGGATCATGACCTTGAACCCGGTGATCAGGCCGGCGTCGTTCCACGTGATGATGTCGACGCCGTTGACGAGGATGCCGTCGATCTCGGTCTCGAACTCCAGCATCGCGTCCGACGTGCCGACGATCTCGCGCACGTAGCGGAAGGTCGGGTTGAAGAACACCTGGAACGCGGCCGACAGGTACATCACCGTGAGCTTGCGCCCGCGTTGCGGCGAGTGCACCACCGGCGAATGGAAGACGGCGTCTTCGGCCACCAGGGCGGCCAGGTCCGTCGCATCGTTGCTGCGGACCATGCGGTGCCAGGTGTCCAGCGGGCTGAGGGTGCTCATGACGCTTCTCCGAACGATTGGACGTCGCGCTGTCAGGGCTGCGCGACCTTGGTCTTGACCGGCTGCTTCGCCGGCGTGCCGCCGCTCGTCTTGCGGGCGACGACGGTCCTGGCCCTGCGCGGCGCCTTCGACACCACCACGTGCGTGCCGCTGCGCGCGTTGCCGGTCTGCGCGACCCGCACCTTGGACCTGGCGGCGGGCGACTTCGCGGCGACCTTGGCCGAGCTCGCATGCGGGGTCGCGCGCGCGAGCGACGTCGAGCGCGGCAGGAACAGCACCGCGGTGCTGCCGGCCGCGAACTTGCCGCTGGCGGAGACGTGGTTCCACGCGGCCACTTCCGAGGCCGGCACGTGCCAGCGCCTGGCCACGGAGGCCACGCTCTCGCCGCCCTTGGCGACGCGCATGTTCACGCGCCGGGTGGGCGGCAGGTCGGGCGCCAGGCTCATGGCCGCGGTGTCGGCCACGGCCACCGAGACATCGGCGATGTGCTGGGCCGAACGCGGCACCAGCAGCGTGGAGCCCGACTTCACGAGCATGCGTGCCGGGATGCGGTTGACCGCGCGCAGTTCGGTCTCGTTCATGCCCACGAGCCGGGCGGCATCGGCGGGCCGCATCGTCTTGCCGACGACGTACACCGTCCAGGTGGCGAGCGCGCCGTCGTGCGACTTCACCGCGCGCACGAAGTCGTCGGCATTGTCGTAAGGCAGCAGTACCTGCGGCGTGCCTGCGGCCAGGATGACGGGCTTGTCCAGCTGCGGGTTGAGCATGCGGAACTCGTCGATGGGCACGTTGGCCAGCCTCGCGGCGGTGTCGACGTCGATGTCGCGCTCGATCGGCACGCTGAGGAAGTACGGGTGGTTGCCCACCGCGGGCAGCGTCAGGGAATAGTTCTCCGGGTGCATCACGATGTTCTTGACGGCCTGCAGCTTGGGCACGTACTGGCGCGTTTCCACCGGAAGGTT